>Ga0316208_1000489_pt1 | contig 47977 bp, 48 predicted proteins | sample 3monopyrite_MG_FD_204944 | JGI IMG/M metagenome (GOLD analysis project Ga0316208, IMG submission 204944) | Microbial mat bacterial communities from mineral coupon in-situ incubated in ocean water Damariscotta River, Maine, United States -... | ecosystem: Environmental > Aquatic > Marine >... | reverse complement strand
ATTCCGATGTTTATATCGTCTTTTACAATGATGTTTTTTCCATCCAACGATGAGTTAATCATGGGAAATGCCTTTATGGCTTTCGCCACACACTCAATAAACAATGGTGTAAAGGTGAGTTTTTCATTGTTTTTTTTCTGAAAAGCAATTTTACTTGCATTCCTCCATTGCACCATATTGGTTAGATCTGCCTCTACATATGCAGTGACATGAGGTGAGGTATGCTTACTGAACACCATGTGATCGGCAATCATTTCTCGCATTCGATCCATTTCGATGACCTTCCCTTTGCCTTTATCAAATTTTAAATTAGGTATTTGAAACCCGTTATCTTGACTAACCTCTTGCACAAACTGAAAAGGACGTCCCTCTTTCAGGTATTGGGAAACATCACTCTTTCTCAAACGGCCTTCCTTTCCTGTTCCTGTGATTCTCGCCAACTCTTCATAACTAATATGATGCTTGCGAGCCATAGCGTCTACTAATGGGGAAATGAAGACATTCTCATTTACTTGAAAAGAAGTTGAAGATTTTACACGCTTTTTTTCCTTCTTTTCGGAAACGGATAAAGACACTTCTTTTTTAGTTTCTTTTTTACCCTCTATATTCGAGGGCCGAACTCCTTCTTCCGAAAGCTTTAAAATAGCAATGGTTGCTCCTACAGGAACAATCTCCTTTGCTGCCACTTTATGAGAAACCATGATTCCTGCAGCAGGTGCAGGAACTTCATTATCAACTTTATCGGTACCTACTTCAACCAAAATATCTCCTTCGTCAAACGCATCACCCTCTTCTACCAACCAATTGATTATGGTTCCTTCGGTAATACTTTCTCCCATTTTAGGAAGTGTAAATTCAATTTTCGACATTCGTCTTTATTCTTTTTTATACTCTTGAAGCGTTTTATAAAAATCCTCTTGCATGGGTCGATCCTTTGGAACGGTTCGCAGCGGATGTACTTCTTTTAATGTTGCGTGACAATCCTCAGGTAATTGCTGATATAACTTGGTTCCAGCCGTCTTCCAAGCAATCATTTCATCGGACACCTCTTTGATTACTTTCGCTGGATTTCCAACTATAAGTTGTCTCTTCAGAAAAATGGATTCTGCCTTGACAAAACTCATTGCCCCTACGATGCATTCATCACCAATAATGGCATCATCCATAATCACACTATTCATGCCTATCAAGCAATTTCTGCCTAGATTGGCTCCGTGGATCACGGCACCATGCCCTACATGAGCTCCACTTTTCAAAACAATACTTTTACCCGGAAACATATGTACAGTACAATTTTCTTGCACGTTCACACCATCTTCTAAAATAATTTCACCCCAATCACCGCGAATCGCAGCGCCAGGACCGATATAACAATCCTTTCCAATAATCACATTTCCCGTAACTGCTGCTAACGGATGAACGAAACTAGATTCGTGTACAACAGGTATATGTCCTTTGAAACTATAAATCATACTATTTAAAACGCTTCAAAGTTTCTTTTGTAAATTCTGAAAGTACTAATCTCCCCGAAATAGCTGCTCTTTCTGCAAGTAACTCGTCCCAGTCTTCTGTACCCTTCCAAAAAACTTGCTTCATTTCTTTCATAGCCTCTGTATTATAGGTACACAAGTTTTCAGCAAACGCCTGAACTGCTTCGTCCAAGGCTTCTGTCGTATCAAATACATTAGCGTAAAGTCCTTTTTGACGTGCCCATTCAGCATCATAGAACGTATTGGCATCAATAGCAATTTGAGACATCCCCGTAAGTCCTAACTTTCGCTCTACAGCAGGCCCTACTACAAAAGGTCCAATCCCTACGTTTAGTTCGCTCAACTTAATGGATGCAAATTTGGAGGCCATGCAGTAATCTGTAGCCGAAGCCACTCCTACTCCACCTCCAACTGTCTTTCCTTGTATTCGTCCAATAATAAACTTTGGGCATTTTCGCATGGCGTTGATTACGTTGGCGAAACCGCTAAAAAAAACGCGACCGGTTTCGGCATCGTTAATATTGATCAATTCTTTGAAACTCGCACCTGCACAAAATGTACGGTCGCCACCACTTTTTAGTATGATTACTTTAATGGCATCATTCTCTCCTGCTGCAGTTATAGTTTCAGCCAATTTGGCTAAGATATCCCCTGGCAAACTATTATGCGCGGGATGGAAAAATTCTATGGTAGAGATTCCGTTGTTTATTTCTTCTTTTACGTAGGGTGCGGTCATTTTCTATATAGTTGACTATGTTGATGGTCTCGACTGTGCTCGACCAAATATTTATTATTTAATTAAATAAGTCCGAATTGCTCAAAATGGTGATTCAAGTGCTTTCGCTCAAGAAGGTACCATTCAAATTTATTAAGGTCACCAAATACTACATTTTTGGTAGTAGCATCTGGATTTTGTTTAAAGTACGCCAGGTAATTTGAACGCGCTTCGATCAACATCTGTTTCGCTGTATTTAAATCGGTGTGTTTCAGTTTAGTGATTTCAGATTCTTCCGCTAATGGAAAATCATGATTATGTGGCATTTTAGTATAATTATACAAAGTAGCATGAACCTTCTCCAGTATTTTCTCTGGAGTCGCGATTTCAAAATCTTGTATCTCCCCTGAGGCAATTCTATACGTATATTCTAAATGCTCTAGCATGTGTTGAGCCGACATGCTTCCCCAATTGGGTTTTGCATCTTCAGTTAATATTGAAAGGCACTCTTCAATTTTTTGAGTTGTCATTTCAACCAAAGTCTCTTGCTTTTTTTGAACCATGGTAAGCACGGTTACTATCGCAACTAATTCATCATCCGCATCGAAAACCTCGCCACACCATTTTACGATACCGCTCGGCAATTCTGTTCCACGTTGCTCTCGATCGATTTTTTGCTTGCAGGTTAAACGCACATAAATGGTATCGTTGTGATAAAGCGGTCGAAGAAATCTACAATCTTCTAATCCATAGTTGGCGGCAACAGGTCCTTTGTTTGGGTAAACAAACAAACCGGCGGCAGCGGCGAGAATGAAATAACCATGTGCAGTTCTTTTTTCAAAAATGCTACCCTCCAACGAGGTTATATCGGTATGCGCATAAAAATGATCCCATGTAAGATTGGCAAAATTAACTATGTCGCCATCAGTGAGCGTTCGTTTGTGCGTCTTAAGCGACATCCCTGGCTGGATATCTTCCCAATGGTATTGAAAAGGATGTTTGGGTGTATCTGTATAAGCACCGTTAGGTTGGTAGATACCAGTAACCTCGGTTAAAGTCGTTGGACTTCCTTGAACAGCGGTACGTTGCATATAATGCTTTATTCCTCTCATTCCTCCCATTTCTTCACCGCCGCCAGCTCTTCCAGGACCTCCATGTACTAGACTAGGTAAAGGGGAACCGTGACCAGTACTTTGTTTCGCCATTTCGCGATTGATCACTAAAATACGTCCATGATGCGAAGCGGCACCAACTATATATTCTTTGGCAGCTTTATCATCATTAGTAGCAATTGAAGATACTAAAGACCCTTTCCCCATCTGAGCGAGTTCGATCGCTTCATCCATAGTATTATAAGGCATTAGCGTACTTACTGGACCAAAGGCTTCTGTTATATGTGCAATATTATTCTTAAAAGGCTGATCTTCTCGAAGTAGAATTGGACCTAGGAAAGCTCCCTTCTCGGCATCTGCTCCTAGCACGTCTAATTGACCAATGCCACCATAAACAATACTCGCTGTTTCGGCTATTTTCTCCATTTGATCTTGTACCGAATTGCGCTGCGCAAGATTGACTAATGCCCCCATTCGTACTTCTTTTAACCGTGGATCTCCAACCGTCACTTTATCGAGTTGTTTTCCTAATGCAATTTGCACATCTTCAACCAACTTTTCAGGAACGATAATTCGTCTAATCGCAGTACATTTCTGTCCTGCCTTTACCGTCATTTCTTTTCTAACTTCCTTTATAAACAAGTCAAACTCTGGCGTACCTGGCACTGCATCTAATCCTAATACGGATGCATTTAAACTATCTGCTTCCATCGTAAATGGCACCGATTCTTCAATTAATTGAGGATGATTCTTCAACATACGCCCCACTTTCGCCGAACCAGTAAAAGTTACTACGTCTTGCGATTGGACTGTATCCAAAATCGTTTTAGCCGTTCCGCTAATGAGTTGTAAGGCGCCTTCTGGCACAATACCCGAAGCAATAATTTCTTTTACTACGGCTTCGGCTAAATAAGCCGTTTGAGGTGCTGGTAATACAACAGCTGGCATACCAGCCATCCAGTTTACCGCACATTTCTCTAACATACCCCAAACTGGGAAATTAAAGGCATTGATATGAACGGCAACTCCTTCTTTTGGTACCATTATATGATGCGCCATAAAACGTCCTCCTCGTGAAAGATCGATAGGATCGCCCTCTACATGGTATGATTGATTTGGAAACAACTTTCGAAGCGAAGCATTGGCAAATAAATTTCCAAAACCACCTTCAATATCGATCCAGCTATCGATTCGCGTAGCGCCTGTTCTATAGCTCAATTCGTAAAATTGTTCTTTTCGTTTGTTCAAATACAAAGCGAGCTTCTTGAGCATTAATCCGCGCTCTTGAAATGTCATTTTTCGCAAGGTGCTCCCCTTATCCCTTCCGTATTGAAGGATAGCGGATGTGTCCAACCCGTCGGTGGTGACATTTGTAAAATGCTCTCCAGTAACTGAATCGAGAATTGGAATACCAGCTCCTGCTCCATCCAACCATTGTCCTTGTATATAGTGTTGTGTTTTTTGCATAATTACCCTCTTATTCGTAAGATTTCGCCATTGATTTTACCCAGTGCGCATTTAACGTAAGCATCGACTACCTTATGCATGGGTACCGGCGTATTCCCAGGAAAATAGTCTTTATATTTTTCGTAAGCATCTTCTACCAAATCGGCAGAGACACAATTTACGCGTATTCCATTTTCTAACTCCAAAGCAACAGCCTTGGTAAAACTCTGTATTGCTCCATTGACCATCGCCGCGCTGGTCGTCATAGCCACAGGATCATCGGCCAGAATTCCTGTAGTTAGCGTGATGGATCCACCCGGATTTAGATATTCTTTTCCCAAACGAACCAAATTCACTTGGCCCATCATTTTACTTTTTATTCCTATGTAAAAATCATCTTCTGAAAGATTGTCAAATTTATCCCATTTCGCATCTCCAGCCACATTGATAATAGCATCAACCTTGCCGGTTGCTTCCAACATGGTTGCTATCGAATTAGACAAAGCAATATCTACTTGAACATCGCCAGAACTCCGTCCAGCAACGATTACTTCATGATTTTCGGAAAATCGGATCTTCACTTTTTTTCCAATCGTTCCGTTCCCACCTACAATTAGTACTTTCATATTAAATGTTCACATTTTCGATTATTGCGGCATATCCTTGCCCTACTCCTACGCACATGGTAACGAGTGCATAACGCTTGTTTTTTTCTTGTAATTCAAGGGCTGCAGAATAGGTAATTCTAGCCCCTGTCACTCCCAATGGATGTCCAATGGCTATACTTCCACCGTTCGGATTAATTCTCGGGTCGTCATCTGCTAATCCCCATTCCCGAATACAGGCCAACGCTTGAGACGCAAAAGCTTCGTTCAATTCGATTACATCCATATCTTCCATAGACAATCCTGCCTTTTCTAATGCTTTATTGGATGCTTGTACAGGACCAATGCCCATGATACGGGGTTCCACACCTATAACCGCAGAACTAACTATTCTAGCCATCGGCTTAAGTCCATACTTTTTTACAGCATCTTCGCTAGCAATAATTGTAGCAGCCGCTCCGTCGTTTAGTCCTGACGAGTTTCCAGCAGTTACACTACCCCCATCTTTTTTAAATGCAGGTCGGAGTTTCCCTAAAATTTCTTTGGTGGTCGTAGGCTTGATAAATTCGTCTTCGGCAAAAATAATTGGGTCCTTTTTACGCTGCGGAATCTCTACAGCTACTATTTCTTTGGCCAAACGTCCGTTTGACTTGGCCGCCGAGGCTTTCATCTGACTACCGTATGCAAAAGCATCTTGGTCTTCTCGTGAAATTCCATATTTTTCTACTAAATTCTCGGCTGTGTTTCCCATTCCATCAGTTCCATACAGCTCGTGCATTTTCTTATTTACAAAGCGCCAACCAAAAGAAGAATCGTACATCTTACTATCGTTTCCATAAGCACTTGAAGGTTTAGCTATAACATAAGGGCCTCTTGTCATGTTTTCCACTCCTCCTGAAATGAATACATCTCCATCTCCTGCTTTAATAGCTCGATTGGCTTGAATGATAGCCGAGAGACCGCTGCTGCAAAGTCTATTGACTGTTTCACCGGGCACGGTGAATGGCAGCCCTGCCAGCAGCAGCGACATGCGCGCTACATTTCTATTGTCTTCACCTGCTTGATTTGCACATCCCATGATTACATCGTCGTACGCCTCTTTTGGGATCGAAGAATTTTTTTCTACCAAAGTTTTGATCACATGGGCACCTAAATCGTCTGTTCGAACAGCGCTTAGTGTTCCTTTGTAATTTCCAATTGGAGTTCTTACTCCATCAATAATATATGCTTCTTTCAAACTCTAAATTTTAAATATTCACTCCTCCCATTTCTTGGAGGTTCTATATACCACTCCTTTAAAAAGTGCTACCATTTCGTCACCACGTTTTACTTCAACAATATTGAATCCAACTTTTGTCTTCGTTACATCAACTGTGGCCTCGGCGGTGATATAATCTCCCTCTTGCAAAGCCTCGATATGATTAATGCTAGTTTCTATAGAAACTGCATATTGACCATAGGTGTTTGCGGTAAAACCAAAAGCTGTATCTGCCAACGAATAGGAAATACCTCCATGCGCATAATTCATGCTATTGAGCATTTCTTTACGTACGGTCATCCCAACCTTAACACGTCCTATCTCACATTCTAAAATTGCTATCCCAAGCCAAGAACTATAAGCGTCTTGTGACAACATTTTATATGGAATTTTAGCGCCTTCCATTAAAAGAACGTTTTATTTTCTTTTGCCATTTTTCGCAATAAAGGAGAACATCTATAACGGTCTTCTCGATATTCGTCATACAATGCATCTAGTCCTTGCACACACCAATCTGCCCCTTTTTCGTCAGCCCAAGCGAGTAATCCTTTCGGGTAATTGACTCCTTTGGTCATGGCATTGTCTATATCTTCTGCCGAAGCAATGTTTAAAAATAACGCATCTGCTGCCTCATTAATGAGCATAACTAAAACTCGATCTACTATTTTCTGTGCCAAGATCTTGTCTTCTACAGGTTTGGCCTTTACCGAATCTTCTGCATATTCATAATATCCTTTACCCGTTTTTCTACCTAGATATCCTGCCTCGCTTAAACGTTTTTGCGTAAATGAAGGCTTATACCTTGCATCGTAATAAAACTCTTTAAAGACAGTTTCAGTTACTGTATAATTAACGTCGTTACCAATAAAATCCATCAGCTCAAACGGTCCCATTCTAAATCCGCCCTGTGTTTTCATAGCATGATCGATGGTTGCAAAATCAGCCAATCCTTCCTCATAAATACGCAGTGCTTCACCATAAAAAGGGCGCGCTACTCGATTCACGATAAATCCAGGTGTGTCTTTAGCCACAGCCACTGTCTTTTTCCATTGTGCAATGGTTTCTACCGAGGTAGATAACACTTCAGCGCTCGTTTGAATGGCGGGAATGACTTCCACCAATCGCATTAATGGTGCAGGATTAAAAAAATGAATTCCTATACAACGTTCTGGTTTCTTTAAGGAAGAAGCAATGGAGGCAATAGACAAACTAGAAGTGTTTGACGCAATAATACAATGATCGCCCACATAGCTTTCGAGTTCTTGAAATACCTTCTTTTTAATTTCGAGATTCTCAACAATAGCCTCGATGGTAAGATCAGATTTTTCAAGTGTTTTCAGGTTAGAGACATACTCAATATTACCTTGTATTCTGTTTTTTTCTTCGGAATCGATACGCCCTTTTTCTATCAATCTATTTAGAACTTTCTCTAATGACGTTTTAGCCTTTTCCAAAGCATTCTGATTTACATCAAAAAGACGTGTTTTGCATCCTGCCGTAGCAGCTACTTGCGCAATTCCGGAACCCATGGTTCCAGCTCCTATAATTCCAACGTTCTTTATTTTCAACATAAACAATCCCCGATATAATATCAAGGTGATATTAAGTTAATTTCCTTTAAAATTGGGACGACGCTTTTCTACAAACGCAGCAACACCTTCAGCATAATCATTACTTTGGGCTGCCTCAATTTGTAATTTACTTTCCATGGCTAACTGTTGATCCAAATTATTAACAAACGATTCATTAAGCAAGCGTTTAGTCATGCCCAATGCTTTTGTTGGCATTTGCGCAATATGTTGTGCTAAAGCATTTACTTCTTCATTAAAAATATCTGAAGGAATTACTTTATATACCATTCCTAGCTTTTCGGCTTGTTCTGCCGTAACTTTATCTCCAAGCATCATCAACGCCGATGCCTTTTGAAATCCAATCAATCGTGGCAGAAAGAAAGTTCCGGCACTATCTGGAACCAACCCAATCTTACTAAATGCCTGAATAAAACTTGCTCTATCACTAGCAACGACTATATCACAAGCCAATGCGATATTTGCTCCCGCTCCTGCCGCAACACCATTTACTGCCGCAACAACAGGTTTCTCTATTGCTCTAATTCTAGTAATTATAGGATTGTAGTGTTCTTCTAGTATTTTTTTAAACCCAGGGTTTAAATCTGGACTTGTGACTTCTTTTAAATCTTGACCGGCACAAAAAGCTTTACCATCACCAATAAGCACAATGGCTCTAATTTCGACACTGTTGGCTGCTTTATCTAGTTCGTTTTGCAAACGTAACGCCATTTCTCTATTGAAGCTATTAAATACCTCCGGCCGATTAAGTGTAATGGTGGCAACACCTTTTGTATTTTCTACTCGTATTGATTCTTGCATCACGTATTATTTCAAACATTTAAAATAGTCGAATGGCTCTTGACAATCATCACATTTAAAAAGTGCTTTGCAAGCTGTTGATCCAAATTGACTAACCAAATGCGTATTTGTGCTACCGCAATTGGTGCATTTAACTAATTTTTTATTTCCGAGTAACGCCTCCTTATCAGCTGTCTCAGACAACGGTCTGGCGATACCGTAAATTTCCATTTTTTTTAAACCTTCTTCACTTATCCAATCTGTACTCCAAGCAGGACTTAAAACCAAGGAAACTTCTACCTTTTTTCCCTGCTGCGCAAATGCTGCCGTTAAATCATCTCCAATAACATCCATAGCTGGGCAACCACTATAAGTTGGGGTAAGCTTTATACTAATTACTCCGTTCAATTCCACTGCCTCCCTAATAACCCCAAGATCTAAAACAGTAAGAACAGGTATTTCAGGATCACTTACTTTTTCCAAGATTGGAATAAGGTGAGCTTCAATATGTACCTGACTAGTGATCATAATTGAATTTAAATTACCATTCCATATTTGGGTATGTACGTTGCATATATTGCAAATCGGCTAGCAAGTAACCCATATGTTCACTATGAATTCCTTTTTTACCACCACGCGTAAAATATGTGCTATCTGGCACCTGTAATGTTGCCTCTTCCAACAGTTCAGAAACCTCGCGATAGTAATCCTTTTTCAACTTAGAAACATCCACCCCAATTCCTTCAGAAACTAACATCTTATCGGCATCGCTCATATCGAACAATTCGTCTGTGTAGGTCCATAGATCATCAATAGCTTCTTGCATTTTTTGATGACTCTCAGTCGTACCATCTCCTAAACGTTTAATCCAATCTCCCGAAAATCGCTTGTGATAACTCACCTCCTTGATCCCTTTAGTAGCGATAGCAGCCAAGGTGTCGTCTTTTGAACCTTGCAGCTCTTTCAGAAACATCAAATGGAAAACATCAAATAAATACTGTCGTCCCATGACGTAACCAAAATGGGTGTTAGGCTGCTCTACGAGCAAAACATTTTTGTACTCTCTTTCTAGTCGAAGAAAAGCAATATCGTCTTCGGTCCTGCCATCATTCATTAGTCGCGCGGCATATTGATAGTAACTGCGCGTCTGACCAATTAAATCTAGCGAAATGTTGGTGCCCGCAATATCAGTTTCTAAGCTGGGCCCATGTCCACATAGCTCACCAAGACGCTGACCTAGAATTAGACTATTATCTGCTACACCAAGAATGTAGTTATATAAATTTTTATTTTCCATATTACATATGCTTTACCTCATCTGGTAAATTATAGAATGTAGGATGACGGTATACTTTATCTTGAGCAGGTTCGAACAACTCACCATTGTTTTCTGGATTACTAGCGGTAATATGCTTGCTTTCCACTACCCAAATACTTACCCCTTCATTACGTCTGGTGTACACATCACGAGCATTTTCTAATGCCATTTCGGCATCGGCTGCATGCAGACTTCCAAAATGACGGTGCTCTAGTCCATTTTTACTGCGAACGAAAACTTCCCATAAAGGCCAATTCTTTTTCATATTAAATCGCGTCTTTTAATTTTTTTGCTTCCTTTTTATCAGCATAAGCCATCGCTGCATCTCTTACCCATGCGCCATTCTCCCAGGCATCTACTCGAGCCTTCATGCGCATTTTATTACAAGGTCCATGACCTTTAACAACTTGCCAAAACTCATCCCAGTCAATTTCTCCAAAATCGTAATGTCCAGTTTTTTCATTCCACTTTAAATCTGGATCGGGCACGGTTAATCCTAGCAAATCTGCCTGAGGAACCGTTTGATCTATAAATTGTTGCCGAAGTTCGTCGTTGGTTTTACGCTTGAGTTTCCATTTCATGGATTGTTCGGTATGAACAGACTCAGCATCGGTAGGTCCCAACATCATTAAACTGGGCCACCACCACCTATTAAGTGCATCTTGCGCCATTTCTTTTTGTTCGGGAGTACCTTGACAAAGTTTCAGCATAATTTCGAACCCTTGTCGTTGATGAAAACTCTCTTCCTTACAAACACGAACCATTGCTCTTGCATATGGTCCAAATGATGTGTTACACAGAGGCACCTGATTGATAATAGCTGCACCATCTACCAACCAGCCAATAGCTCCCATATCTGCCCAAGTCACTGTTGGATAATTAAAAATTGAAGAATATTTAGCTTTTCCCGTGTGCAATTGCTCATATAGTTCATCTCGAGAAATCCCTAAGGTCTCGCAAGCAGAATACAAATACAATCCATGTCCAGCTTCATCTTGTACTTTTGCTAACAAAGCTGCCTTACGTCTAAGACTTGGTGCACGCGAAATCCAATTACCCTCCGGCAGCATCCCTACAATCTCGGAGTGCGCATGCTGAGAAATTTGACGAATGTGGGTCTTGCGATACTTTTCCGGCATCCAGTCTTTAGGTTCGATTTTTTCATCTCTCGCGATTCGAGCTTCAAAAATCTCTTCCAAGTTTTTTACTTCTTTTTCACTCATAACTTTGTGCTTTATGCATAGGGTGGTAATCCCTAATTCAATTTATACATCAAAATCTACTTTTACTTGATCACTCGTTGGAACAGCTTGACAGGTCAAAACAAAATTCTGTGCTACTTCTTTTTCTTCCAACGCATAATTTATCTTCATCTCTACACTTCCTTCTATCACTTGACACTTACATGTACTGCAAACCCCGCCTTTGCAAGCAAAGGGTAAATCGGCTCCAGCTCCTAATGCAGCATCTAAAATATTATCGTAGTCTTTCGTCATGGTAAACTGAAACTCTTTACCTCCATCTACAATAGTCAATTCAACGCCTTCTACATTCTGCTTTGCCAAACGTTCTTGCCTTGCCTTGTCTTCTTCTGTGAGCCCTGTAACAAATAATTCGAAATGAATTAATTCTTTTGGCAATCCAGCTTCCACGAGGTAATTGCTCACATAATGAACCATCTCTTCAGGTCCACATAAAAACACTTCACTTGTATCTGGAATATCTATAAAAGTCTTTGTCAGAACACTCATTTTTGCATCGTCAAACCTTCCATTCAGCAATTCGATGTCTCGCTGCTCTTTTGTTAAGAAATAATAGATTTCTAATCGTCCAAAATAGGCGTTGCGAAGTTGCTCTAATTCTTCTTTAAAGATAATCGATTTTGCCGTTCTATTCACATAAAAAAGCTTGCAAGTTGACTGATTTTCAGCTCCTAAGTGACTTTTTATCATAGACAGCACTGGGGTAATTCCACTACCCGCGGCAAAGAATAAATAGTTCTTAGCACTCTCTGGACTCACTTCTACGCCAAAGGCGCCACTGGGCGGCATCACCTCAATGACATCACCTTTCTTTAAGGTTTCATTTGCATAAGTAGAAAATAAACCTCCTAAGATCTGCTTCACTGCCACTTTCCATTCTCCTTCTTGCGGACTAGAACAAAGGCTGTAAGAGCGACGAACATCCTCCCCATTGATAGTAGCTTTCAAGGTGAGATGTTGTCCTTGACGAAACTTAAATTCTGTTTGCAAATCTTCTGGAATATCAAAAGTAAGAACCGAGCAATCGTCTGTCTCTTTATAGATATCCTTAATCGCAATGTGATGAAATACGGCCATTAATTACAAAATTGAATCAATACAAAACTAACGATTGTTAGTTGGATATGCAAAAAAGATATTTTAGCTATACAATTCCCTTCAGTAAAACTGCTACCATATCTTTCTTCAAAATATTCACATCTAGTTTTCCTCGCTTTTGATACCATAAATACAAGGTTCGAAGTGTCGACAAAATGGAGAACAAAATAACTTCTGGATGATGCGGTTGTAATTGCCCTAAGGCAATACCATGTTTAATGATTTTTCTAAAGTTCTCTTCGTATTCTTCGCGCATTTGAACAAAGTCCATAAGATCTTGTCCTTGTAGATGCATCCAATCATTATTTAGGGCTGCCAATGCCTCCGATTGATTAACGGTAATATCAATATGTAAACGGATTAAAGCTTCTATTTTAGCCAAAGGGCTCGACTCTTCTTCCAAAACGGCACCCATTCCATCAGTGAAATCTTTAGCCAATTTTATAATTAAAGAAGACAAAATCTCCTGTTTACTATTAATATGGTTGTATAAACTTGCGGCTTTCATTCCCATTTCTTGAGCGATATCACGAACAGAAACAGCAGAAAAACCTTTCTCTTTGAATAATCGAGAAGCAACAGTAATGATTTCTTCTTTGCGGGTGTTTGACTTCATTTCTACGAAGATAATCAATTCCTGACGGCTTTTATTTTTAATCCACCTCGCCATATCGAAGATATTTTTAGTCCGAATTGTAAGATTTGTGTATAAGTTGCTACTTTTACTGCTATGAAGAAGGAAATCGAATCCAACGAATTAATAGATCGGCTACCACCACACCTCAAGCAGTATATAAAACCGCAAAATTATGAGGAATACACTGCTATTAATCAGGCAGTGTGGCGATATGTTATGCGCAAAAACGTAGACTATCTTAGTCAAGTTGCGCATGAGAGCTATTTAGATGGACTTCGAAGGACTGGTATTTCAATAGATGCTATTCCTTCGATGTACGGAATGAATCGAATTTTAAAAGAAATTGGATGGGCTGCAGTGGCTGTAGATGGCTTTATCCCACCTAATGCATTTATGGAATTTCAAGCCTATAAAATCCTTGTCATCGCAAGCGACATTAGGCAGTTAGAAAATATAGAATATACTCCAGCTCCAGATATCATTCATGAAGGAGCAGGTCACGCACCTATTATTGCAAGTCCAGATTATGCCGAATATCTGCGTCGTTTTGGTGAAATTGGCGCTAAGGCGATTACGAGCGCTCATGATATGGAAATGTATGAAGCCGTGCGCGAATTGAGCATTCTTAAAGAAGCGGAAGGAGTTGAAGCCTCAAAAATAGAAGCAGCAGAAAATGAAGTGGAACTTTTACAACAAAAGGAAGTAGAACCCTCAGAAATTTCGCTGATTCGAAACCTGCATTGGTGGACTGTTGAATACGGCATGATTGGATCTATTGAAAACCCTAAAATTTATGGTGCCGGACTTCTTTCCTCTATTGGAGAAAGTGAATGGTGTATGAAAGAGGAAGTAAAGAAAATACCTTATAGCATCAAGGCCGCACATCAAGATTTTGACATCACCAAACCACAACCTCAACTGTTTGTAACGCCAGATTTTGCCTATCTGCAAGAGGTTCTGGAAGAATTTGCTCATACAATGGCCGTGCGAAAAGGTGGTTGGCGCGGGCTTAAGAAACTTATTGGCTCTAAACAATTAGGAACTATAGAACTCAGTACAGGACTTCAAATTTCTGGTGTGTTTACTCGAATGATTCAAAATGAAGATAATGAAGTAGTTTACTTTGAAACCAAAGGTGAAACTGCTTTAGCTTATCGCGAAAAAGAAGTCATAGGCCATGGAGTTTCGAGGCATCAAAATGGATTTAGATCGCCATTAGGTAAATTAAAAGGAATTAACCTCGCAATTGAGAACATGGGACCCAGAGACTTACAAGCCTATAACTTCTACGATGGTAAGCCAATAGAATTCGAATTTGAAAGCGGTATTACGGTAAAAGGACTCAACGTGACTGGAATGCGAAATCTAGGTGGAGAATTAATGCTTATTCAGTTTACGGATTGTACGGTTAAATACAAAGATGAAATACTCTTCGCTCCTGAAGATGGTGATTTTGACATGGCTGTTGGTAAAGAAATTGTTTCTGCTTTTGCAGGTGCTGCCGATTATTTAAGTTTCGATCTGGTTACACATGAAACTACAGCTACCATTCGAACTGAAATGTCTGAGAGTGATATTCGACTTAATACATTGTATGCTAAAGTGCGAGCAATTAGAGAAACCAACAATCCAAAAGAAGAACTTCTTCGTATATATCATCAAGTGCGAGATGAGTTTCCTAACGATTGGCTGCTCCCATTAGAAATTTTTGAAATTACTGGAGATAACTCGGTTTTGGACTATTTAAAATCGCTTCAAAACAAACGACCAGAAATTGCGCATCTAATAACAGGTGGCTTAGCACTTTTAGTAAAGGAAAACATAACTTAATTATCGTTTGACGATGTATATATATGGGACTATTTAATCTCTTCAGTAGTAAAAAAAAGAAGCTAAAGGAATATCAAGATCGCGGTGCAATCATTCTAGACGTTCGAACTAAGAACGAATATAACCAAGGGTCGATACCTGGATCTAAACATATCCCAATGCAGCAAATTTCATCACAGATCTCCGAAATAAAGAAGTGGAATAAACCCATAATTACTTGTTGTCAAAGCGGTGTGCGAAGTGGCAGTGCTGCGAAATTTTTACGCTCCAATGGAATTGATGCCATTAATGGAGGTGGGTGGTCATCATTAAACAGAAAGCTCTAGTCTAGTAAGGTTTGAAACGAATCATTGGAACTTACGTTCGTCTTATTATACGTTAATGTCCAGCCCAACGATTCTGTGAGTAAATAAATTTTTTGCAATTCTGAAATTAGGCGATTCTCAGCATTTCTCATCATCGAGGAAGCTTCAATTTTCTCTTGAAGTTGGCTTGTTACGCGGTCTTTTATCACGTTATAATCTTCTGCCCCAAAAGGATTCAAATAGTCTTGTTGAATATCGTAGTATTCAATATCAGGATGGATGTTCAGTTCGGGTTCAGGAATTTTAGTGATATAAACAGTCTTAGTGTCTTGGTCAATGCGCGTTTCCACCTGACTTAAATCGTACGCAACCGTCGCCTTTGCATTTACAACCACCAATGCCTTTTTATTGGCCGATAATAAATCGAAATACATCTTTTTAGAATCCTCATAACTAAATACTTCAGCAAATGTCCCCTCGGTAACGATTAACTTCCCAACGTGATCTAGCTGCTTTTGAATGAGCATAGAATCTTCTGAAAGTTGCATTCGCGTTTCTTTGGTATGATCACAATATTGCAATCCAAAAACCAGAACTACCGTTATAAAAACGCCGATAAGAATTTTACGCATGTTTGTTTTTATTTCAATATACAAAAAACCTCCTTCAAGAAGTTGAAGGAGGCTTTTCTAGGCTCGTTTCAAAATAATTTATAGATCGTACTTCACGACCAACATCATAATACGCGGCAATACAAAGTACTGATTGGTCGTATTAAATTGATCGTTAAAACTATCGTTATTGGTGAACTCTGTATTCAAGATATTCGTAGCTTGAATCGAGAACTCCCAAGGGCTATCTCCATGCTGATAGTACAAATTAGCGTTCAAAAATGAGTATTCGTTTTCAATAGTATCGGCCGCATCGGTGTAGTTATAAAAATCCCAGTTGGCATCAAAATCAAAGTCTTTTAAGAAGTTAAAGCTAATATTCGCAAAAGGACGTTGGGTATAAAAGGTTTGCTCCCTTCCAGCATTGTTGTAATCATTGATCGTGACATTGTAACCTACTTCAAAATTTGGCCAATTTCTAAACTGGGTTCGTACACTCGCATTGTAGTTTTGTGTAAAGCTTTCACTCTCACGAACAGCCTCATTAATAATATTATTCGATTTACTCAAGGAAAGATTCCCTCTTAAATTGAACTGTACTTTTTTAATGGTCTTGCTAAAGCGACCAAACGCTGAGAAAGTTTCATCTGGAAAATTACTATCGATATTCTCAGGCGTAGTTACCTGATTAATTGCAACAATTTCGGTATTGCTTTTAATACCATCTACTCTTCTTGTATAGCTCAAACTTCCATTAACATTTGTGTAGTTAAACAAATTAAAGCTGAAATACGACAGGTTATACGTTTGCGAGATTGCGTTTTCTAGGTTTCGATTCCCTCGAAACAATCTATTGTAGTTATTAAAAACATAAGCTCGAGCAAAATTATTGACATCGGTATACTCGGCCGCTAAGGCATAATTGAAACGTAAGCTCTCACTTTTCTTAATGTTCCAGATAATGTTGGCATCTGGTAACAGCATCCAGTCATTTTGACTTACCGTAGATCCTAATTGTTCATTTTTAATACTATAATTGTGAAGTGTAACACCTGGCGTAAAAATAAACTGACCCGTTTTTACCTTATAGTGCAATCCAAAAAAGGCATCAGTAAAGTTATATCGTACATCATTTACTAGAGACTCAGAAACACCATCAATTGGAGTGGTTTCTTCAAGATCTAGTTGCGACCCATTGTCCAAAAGCTGAAAAATATTGGAATCAAATTGTTGACTACTGTAAGTGGTCCCTATTGTAAAATTAAGATTACTCGTATTATTTAAGACATGGTAATAATCGATTTTGGCATCTATCTTATTCGTTTTGATATTCTTTTGCTGATCAATATTGAATCGGTTCTGAAGCGTATCTACTGGCAACACGCCTGAAAATGGAAGAAGGTCTGTGACAGCATTATAGAAGGGATCCTCGTCTTGATACAAATGCTGTAATTGCGCTGCAAAAATGTTGTCATCATTCAACGTATAATAGGCATTGATATTCTGATTAATTGAATGAGGAGTATTCTCTTTACCCTCTACAATATCATTGGTTCCGGCGATGGACTGCGAAAGGGTGTTCCCATCTTCACTTTGCTTCGAAGCTTTGAGTAATACATCATAATCCATTTGAAAATTAGAATTAGGCTTGTACACACTACTCAATTTTAGCATTCCTAACTGATTGCGTTGATCGTTGGTACTTGTGGTTGTTTCGGTAGCTCCTGAAGTAATAAATTGACGAATAGAATTGGTTACAAAATTGGTTCTGTTATCACTCAAAATTGAAAAACCACTCAAATCTAACGTTTTGCTAGGCGCCCAGCTGAAATTTCCTGCTAAGAATTTTGTTTCGATAGAGTTTGCTCTGTTGTTTTGCGCCACCGCAAAGCCTAGATCACTCTGACTAATATTAAATCGTGTCCCGCCTCCTTGATTAAAGTTTCTAAAACCTCCTGTGAAATTAAAGTAATCCCTAAACGTAAACGGCACTTCACCTATATCGTTGAAATCGGTTATGATATTCACGCTATACTTTGGATTGTAGTAAAACAATTTAGGGTGCACCAAATATCTCGCTTCGTCATTTCCATCAACACCAGCCCCTGCTGTTACCTCACCAAACCAAAAGTTCTTTTTCCCTTCTTTTAGCTTGATATTGATGGCAACATTGTCTTGATTGTTGGTTACTCCGCTTAACTGACTTACTTCACTATAGTTTCGCAAGACCTGAACTTTATCCACAGCATCGGCAGGAATATTCTTGGTAGCCAATTTACTATCTCCGTCAAAAAAGTCTTTTCCTTCAACCATTACTTTGGTAACTCCTTTTCCTTCTACTTCAATTTCACCTTCATCATTCACCTCAACACCTGGAAGATTTCTTAAAACATCACCTAGTTTTTTTTCATCACCTCGATTAAAACTATCTGCATTGTAAACTATCGTATCTCCTTTCACCGTCACTGGCATTTCATAGACAATTTCAACGCCATCCAGTTGCGCAGCCGATTCTTTCAATACTATATTTTCGGTAATATCTTCGCTGTCTTCAGCAACAGTAATCGTTTTCTCAATGGTTTCGAAACCTAGGAAACTAGCCTTTAAAATATAGGTATTCCCTTTAGGTAAATCGAGTTGATATCGACCTGCATCATTTGTAATAGCATAAGACTCTATATCGCCAGATGCTTGGATTGTAGCAATAATATTGGCAAATTCTAATGGACTCCCAATACTATCCTTAATGGTTCCTCTTACTTTAATGCTTTGAGCAGATAAAGTCACTGTAAATAGTATGAATGAGATAGCTAATAGATGCTTCATTTTCTTTGTTGTTAGTTAGTAGGATTCCAGTCCCATTATGAGTGGAACACTTATATTTAATAAAGTTATTGGTTGTTAATGACTCTTAATTTCCTCGTCGACCACCGCGACCTCGAAAGTTTTCGCGCATCTCATCTGTCTTTTCCTTAACGATTAAGTTATACTCTTCTCGAGACACTTTGGTCCCTTTAGATGGTGGCTCAATCTCATCCATTTCGTTCGGATTCAATACGATTTTCGAACAGAGTATGGTTGTGCGATCTATATTCATTTCCAAAATTAATCCAGGTAAACCGGCATACTCTCCTGGTCCGTTTTTCACAGGTATCTGTGGCGTAAACCATGCTGTAACAAGCACTTCTTTTGGCACTTCTATTTCATTCATAGGATCATCACCTTCTGCCGCAACCTCTGTACTATCCTTTTTGGCTTCTCCTTCTTTTTGTTCGGCATCACGACCACGCCCTCTTCGACGACGCGCCATACTAAAATCATTCGGGTCAACCTTTTTAATTGCAGTAGCTCGAATGGCCAGATATTGACCAATTTGTTTCGATTCTTTACCCACTTGCCAATCGAGATTCGTGATTGTATCATTAATTAGAAACTGCTTTCCAAAAAATTCACGTTCTTCAAGAATTTGATTGCCGGAGATATTTTTGTACTGTTTACCAGCACTAAAACTACTCATCATCATTCCAAAACCTCGACCTCCAGCAGCCGCATCTAATTTTTCTTCTTCCTTGTATATTGACTCATTCCCGTTAAAGGTAAGTATGTAGGTTTTTTCCAACATACTTTTCATTCTCTCGGCAATTTGTTTTTTCATATCCTCGCTCATTTGCCCGTTACCCCAACTGTCCATATCGACGGTTGTTTTGGATTCGTAATAAGCCTTTCCGCTTATATTTTGAGCGATACTTCCAGTTGAAAGTAGTATGGCAGCTAAGAGTATATAGTATCTCATTTTCAGTTTTTTATGATTCAGATTAACAAAGTAATAGCATATTGCATAGCAATTAGACAATATTTTGTTAAAAAGGTTTCATCTAAACTGAAAAATATTTTAGCCTTTAATATTTATGCTAAACGAATCTCCTTTACGCTTATCATTACCATGATATCGTTCTTGCATTTCCTTGGATTTCTTCGTCATAATTTTTTCATACTCCTCGCTAGTGACTTCTTTACCCTTTTTCGGCTCTTTAATATTCACACCTTCGTTTGGATTTAACACAACGCGGCTGCACAAAATGGTTTCACTTCCATCGTTTACTTCCAAAATAAGTCCTGGTAGCCCCCCATAATTTCTTGGTCCATTCTTGATAGGAATTTGAGGAGTATACCAAGCCGTGATGATTTGTTCCTCTTCGGTTTCCTCTTTCTTAGAAGCCTCTTTGTCATTAGTTGATACAGAGCTAGAAACAATCCTAGTAATAGTTCGCTTAGCCGTAGCTTTGAAACAGGTGTATTCGCCAATATTTTTTGTTTCTTTCCCCAATTCCCAATCTAAGTTTTCAATCTCGTCTTTTATCAAGAATTGTTTACTAAACATCTCATTCTGATTGGCGAATCGATGTTCTTTCAAATTTTTATAGAGGACATCACTTCCGCCCATTCCCACAACAACAACTTGAAAGTTTCCTCCCATAGGAGCACCGCTATCTAATTTTTCAACTTCCTTATAGACAGATTCATCTGCCGTAAAAGTTAACGTATGCTCTTTCTCAAACTGCTTTTTCATCATGGCCATCATTTGCTCGCGCATCTCATCATTTACCTGCGTGCTGTCCAATTGTATATCTAATTGACGCTGGCTTTTATACGTTGCAATTCCTTTAATGTTTTGTCCGTAGAATATTGAGGTAACAAAACATGCTACGATAAGAAGGGTATAATTCATAAATTTCATCTGACTATTATTTTGGTTTTTGATACTACAAATATGCAATGTCCAAATCAAAAGCAAGGTTAACCAGTGTTAACGTGTGTTAAGCGATTTGTGAGCATAGGATTTACCACTTACTTTTACCGCATGCAAGAAAGACACTACAAGTCTATACTATACTTTATTGGCGCGGTGATCCTGATCACCTTCGGTATGCAAGGTTATTGGAACTACAAAAACTTTATAGCCGGCAAGCAACAGTTAATTAATGAAGTACAAATTAGTTTAGATAATGCAGTAGATGAATACTATACCAATATTGCCGAAGATAATTTATTAGGTATTTCGCTAGGCAACAATGCTTTCGAATTCACTACCGATAGTATCGATAGTTTTTTTGACTCCTTTGAGTATGTAGAGGCCCGACCTAATTGGTCTGGAGAAACACGCATTAAAGTTTCTGATTCTGGTGATAGAAAATCTATTTCAATATTTAGAGGAACAGACCAAAGTGCTATTGACACTATTTTAGGAAAAGTAGAATTAAATGGCAGAGCACGAAGCCAACTATCGCAATGGCATCTGAATTCTGATTCCATGCGAAACAACTTATTGGAACTTACGAGTAGAGTCATTTTCGCGGTTACCGAAGACACGCTCAATTTAGAAAAGATGGATTCGTTGATCACAGATCAATTGAAGCGAAAAAACATCGCTGTGAATCACGTTATCTCGTATAGCGGTCCTCACGGAGAAAATCAAGTGTATGGAACAAAAAGCGAGGCCAAAAACTATTTGAGCACTTCTTCAAATTCGGCTTATTTACCTGAACCTTCGAAGTTAACACTAGATTTTAGCAATATTACAAGTGCAATTCTTGCCAAAATGGGCGTTGGATTACTGTTTTCTTTTCTCTTTGTAGTAGCAATCCTTAGCTGCCTGCTTTATCTATTGAAAATTATAAAACATCAAAAGCAACTGGCAGAAGTAAAAAACGATTTAATTAGCAACATTACCCACGAATTCAAAACACCTATTACAACTATTGGAATTGCCATGGAGGCGCTTCAAAACTATACCAACGAAGACGATAAAGAAAAAGCATTACGTTATTCTAAAATTTCGAAAGAACAAGTAGACAAACTCAATGTAATGGTCGAAAAGATATTAGAGACTGCCTCCTTAAATAGCGAGGAGCTGCAACTTAATTTACAACCTACCAATTTGGTTGAGTTACTTCAAAAAGCTTCGTTAAAAGAAGAGGCCTCTGCCGCAGGTAAGCACATTCAATTTAAGGCCTCAACAGATGAAATTATAAGAGATGTTGATCCATTTCATTTCGAGAACGCCGTAAATAACATCATTGATAACGCCATAAAATATGGTGGTGATGAAATTTCGGTTACCATCGAACCGGGATCAGAAAGCACCCATATCTCGATATCGGATAACGGTAGCTCTTTAATGGAAGGGCATAAAAAACAAATTTTTGAAAAATTTTATAGAGTTCCAAAAGGAAATCAACACGATGTAAAAGGTTTCGGAATTGGTCTTTATTACACTAAAAAAATAGTCGAGAAGCATAGAGGATTATTATCTGTATCCATACGTCCAAATACTGTTTTTAAAATTAGTTTACCTAATGAATAATAGTGTCTCCAAAATATTGTTAGCCGAAGACGAACCAGCTTTGGGTCAGATTGTAAAAGAGAGTTTAGAAACAAAAGGCTTCACCGTTATTTTATGTAAAGATGGTCAAGAGGCGCTTGCCATGTATCAAAAAGAACAACCCAATTTATTGGTCTTAGATGTCATGATGCCCAAAAAGGATGGTTTTTCGCTTGCTAAAGAAATACGTATGCAAGACATGGCCACGCCAATAATTTTTCTAACGGCAAAATCTCAAACCCAAGATGTAGTCGAAGGCTTTACATTAGGTGGTAATGACTATCTAAAAAAACCTTTTAGTATGGATGAATTGATCGTCCGGATTAATAACGCACTCAAAAAACCTAGCCTCGAACAGAATATTGAACAAATGGAGATTGGTCAATATCTTTTCGAACCGAAAAAACAACGCCTAGCATTTCAACAAGAGACTGCAGTTTCACTTACCCATAGAGAATCTAATTTACTCTTTCATTTGGTGCAAAATAAAAACGAGGTGTTGGATCGCTCTATTATTCTCAAAAAACTTTGGGGAGACGACGACTTCTTTAATGCTCGAAGTATGGATGTTTTCATTACTCGACTTAGAAAAAAACTCAAAAAAGATTCTAACATCCAAATTGTAAATGTGCGAGGATACGGATACAAACTGATTTGTTAAACACTCAGCATACCTCTCAATGTAACTTATCCAAAACTTGGCTAGCTTTTTGTATCTTGCTTGACTATGCCGCGTATATTTATAATACTCTTATGTTCTACTACTTTCTTGTTTGGGCAAGATTTAAAAAAGGAAGATAATATACCCTTACAAGCAGACGAATTTATTGGTGTTGATTCGTTTAACAACACATTCTTCATTAAAGATATGGCTTTGAATAAAACGGGACCTCTAGGCTCTTTTGTTTTTCAAGATTTTCAATTAGGACCTATTAAAAATGTCGACATCATTAACCCACTTAATGTAGTTGTGTTTTACGAAGCCACCAATACCGTCCTTTTTTTGGACAACCGACTCAACGAAATAGAACGTATTAATTTCGCCACACTTCCCGAATTTGTAAACGTAAGCTTCGCCACCAATGCAGGAAATAACCGCCTTTGGATTTTTAATTTAGATTCTCAACAGTTAGAGTTATACAACTACCGAACCAGAAGAAAGACTGTTGTCTCACAACCTTTTAATGGCACTTTCGTAGATCAAACAAGCGATTTTAACTATTGTTTTGTGAGTACTTCTACAGCTATTTATGCATTCAATGTCTACGGAAGTATTCTTTGGAAATTACCAATTGAGGAAGTTTCTAACCTTTGTTTAAAAGACGACGCTCTTATCATATTACAAAAAGAGAAACTCTTATATTACAACGATAAACAAAAAGAACTTATCCCCTTAGATATTCCCGAAATTACAATAAAAGACTTGTGGAGTACCCAAGAATTCCTTTATATTTATGACCTCAAAAATATCCACAAGTACACACTAACCACCCCAAACAAAAATTAGATATGCACGTCGCGATCGCAGGAAATATAGGCTCTGGAAAGACCACTTTAACACGCTTACTCGCAAAGCACTACAAATGGAAAGCCCATTTTGAAGATGTTGAAGACAATCCGTATTTAGATGATTTCTACAATCAGATGGAACGGTGGTCGTTTAATCTGCAAATCTACTTTCTAAACAGTCGATTTCGTCAAATTCTGGACATTCGTAAAAGCGGCAAGAATATTATACAGGATAGAACCATTTATGAAGATGCGTACATATTTGCGCCTAACCTTCACGCCATGGGGCTTATGACTAATCGAGATTTTGAGAACTACCGCTCTCTTTTCGATTTAATGGAAAGTGTAACCGAAGGACCCGATTTATTAATTTATTTAAGAAGTTCAATTCCAAATCTTGTAAACCAAATTCATAAGCGCGGTAGAGAGTATGAAAATACGATTAGTATCGATTATCTAAGTCGTTTAAATGAGCGTTATGAAGCTTGGATTCATGGATATGACAAAGGAAACCTCATCATTTTTGATGTAGATAACCTCGATTTTGTGGATAATCCTGAACATCTGGGTGAGGTAATTAACCGAATTGATGCCGAAATAAACGGCCTCTTTTAACTGCTGCTATTCTATTTTAACATTATTTGAAGCACAGATACGCATATTTCTAGTATTTTTAAGGGTTAACCCATTCAATATGCGCGTACTAAAACCCTCTATACTCGTTTTATTTCTACTTGTTTTATCTGGCTGTTCTAAGGATGTTGAAGAAAATACTCCAACCAATCGCAGTGCTAATTTAGCAGGCAAATGGTTACTTATAGATTATCGCGTAACAGGAAACACCACAAGTATTACATTCGACGAAGTTGAAACAGCCCAATTTAATGGGAACGGTGGAGATTACAACTACACGCTCACGTTTCAAGAAAATCCCAATACGTATAGCATTACTGGAAGCTATATTTTTACGCTTTCTACCACAAATAACTCAGGAAATACTATTGTTCAAGGTAGTTTAGTTCAATTTAATGAAGCTGGAGATTGGACCCAGAACAACAACACCATACTAGTAATTCAGCCCGAGGAGAATTACAATCTCACGATTGTTGAATTAAGCGATGACACCCTCCGATTCACAAGAAACATCGACATTAGCACTTCAAGCGGCGATACTGCAACATCTACGAACGCTACAGAAAACTATAGATTTATGCGAATATAAATTCGTTAAACCTCTAAAACATCTCTTTAAATATTCTTTACTTTGCATCGTTATAAGTCTATTCCAAACGTATTCAATATTAAAAATAACGCAATGAAAACCTCAATCAAATATATTTTAGTTCTCAGTATATCCATATTTCTATCATGTTCAAGCGACGATGATGGTGGTTCTGATCCTGATAACACTTCTGCTCCCCTAGCTGGAGCATGGGTACCCGAAAGTTACATGTTAACGGGTAGTGTAGTTCTCGCGACTAATGAGATTAATGAACGAACGCTAATTTCTGGTTCAGGAAGTGAGTTTGGCGCTACGCTTGCTTTTTCTGAAAACCCGAATAATTATGCTTTTTCGGGGAATTTTAGATTGCTATTTATCACGACCGATCCGGCAGGTGAAGAAACTCAAGAAGTAATCGACGCTATGCTTTCAGAAAGTGGAACATGGGAACAAAACGGAAATCGAATCAACTTTACAACCGATTTGGGAGATAACCTTCAAGCCTCTGTACAGGAATTATCAGAAAGTGCCCTGCGCTTTACACGAATACTCAATGACGTTGAAACCATGGGTGATACAATTATTACCACCAATTTAAATGAATCGTATATATTTTCTAGAAGAGGAAATTAAAAGAGATATTCTTAAATAAAAAAGCCCTGCAATAGCAGGGCTTTTTTTATCTTATCATGTAAAAGAGATGAAGACTTAATTAATTTCTTCCTCAATCACCTTAATGATCTTTTTAGTACCAACTTCGATTCCATCTTCTTTCAAAGCTTCTACTTGAGCCTTTACCTCTTCTGGGGTTCCAGTAAAGGTCTTTGTCTCGGAAGTAGTCTCACCGTTTTTCGTAGTCATAATGGTCACATCGGCTTTGGACGTATCGCCATCAGAAGTCATTTCTACTTTAATTTCTTTCGAAATTTCTTCTTTAGCTGTCTTGTTTGTTAAAATAGTTTTTGTTCCATCATCGGCAATAAAAACCATTTCTTCGGCATCGGTAGTTGCCAAAGCAGTTTCAGAAGAATGCCCTCCTAAAATAGGAGCTACAACTAAACCGATCAAACAAGTTAACTTAATAAGAATATTCATTGAAGGACCTGACGTATCTTTAAAAGGATCTCCAACAGTATCTCCAGTTACCGCCGCTTTATGTGCATCACTTCCTTTATAAGTCATTTCTCCGTCGATTTCAACACCAGCTTCAAACGATTTTTTAGCGTTGTCCCAAGCACCTCCAGCATTGTTTTGGAAGATTGCCCAAAGCACTCCACTAACTGTTACACCAGCCATATAACCTCCAAGCATTTCGGCGATAGCCAAATGATCCATTCCAAAAATCATAGGAATGAAAGCAATTGCTAAAGGAAAACCAATAGTAAGCAATCCAGGTAACATCATTTCTTTTAAAGACGCTTGTGTTGAAATGGCTACACACTTATCATATTCTGGCTTACCAGTTCCTTCCATGATTCCAGGAATATCTCTAAATTGACGACGTACTTCTTGCACCATTTCCATTGCTGCTTTTCCTACCGCGTTCATGGCAAGTGCAGAAAACACTACAGGCACCATTCCACCTACAAATAGCATCGCTAATACAGGAGCTTTAAAGATGTTAATTCCGTCGATACCCGTAAAAGTAACATAGGCTGCAAATAAAGCTAATGAAGTAAGCGCTGCTGAAGCAATCGCAAATCCTTTACCAGTAGCCGCCGTTGTGTTACCAACCGAATCTAAAATATCAGTACGTTCTCGTACAATTGGTTCTTGTTCGCTCATTTCAGCAATACCACCTGCATTATCACTAATAGGTCCAAATGCATCGATCGCTAATTGCATAGCTGTTGTAGCCATCATTGCTGATGCCGCCAATGCAACTCCATAAAATCCAGCGAATCCATAAGATGCCCATATAGCTCCAGCAAAAAGTAATACCGATGGGAAGGTTGAGATCATTCCTGTTGCTAAACCTGCAATAATATTAGTACCGGCTCCAGTACTAGATTGCTGTACTATTTTAAGAATTGGTTTTTTACCTAAACCTGTATAGTATTCGGTTACAGAAGAAATCACAGCTCCTACTACCAATCCAACAAGGGTGGCATAAAAAACGTTCATCGAGGATATGTCTTGCAAACCTTCTCCGAAAAATTCCATTTTCATTGTTTCAGGAAGCATATACTTACATAGTGCGAAACAAGCAATTGCTACTAGAATAATTGACGTCCAGTTTCCTACATTAAGCGCACCCATTACTTGGGCTTCTTTAGCGTCATTGTTTTTAATCTTAACAAGCATCGTTCCTATAACAGAAATGATAATTCCTGCACCTGCAATTGCCATTGGCAACAAGATTGGTCCAATTCCTCCAAAGGCTTCACCAATGTTTCCGCCCATATCTTTTATCACGTAATTTCCTAAAACCATTGCCGCTAAAACCGTAGCAACGTAAGACCCAAATAAGTCGGCTCCCATACCTGCAACATCTCCAACATTATCTCCAACATTATCAGCAATAGTAGCTGGGTTACGTGGATCGTCTTCTGGTATTCCAGCTTCTACTTTTCCTACTAGATCTGCTCCAACATCAGCAGCTTTGGTATAAATACCTCCACCAACACGAGCAAATAAAGCAATACTTTCGGCTCCTAAAGAGAATCCAGCTAGTGTTTCTAGTACAATGGTCATGTCCATCGTATTGGTCCAAACACCTCCCATAAAGTAGTGGAAGAAAAATATAAAGAACGCTGTAAGCCCTAAAACAGCCAATCCAGCAACACCTAGACCCATTACTGTTCCACCACCAAACGAAATTTTTAAAGCGTTTGGCAAACTTGTACGTGCGGCTTGTGTAGTTCTAACATTTGTTTTTGTTGCGATTCTCATCCCTATATTTCCAGCCACCGCAGAAAACACAGCTCCAAGTATAAAAGCAACAACAATTAATATATGTGTAGTTGGTACTACAAAAGATACAACTGCAAGTAAAACACTTACAATTACCACAAAAATCGCTAGCAACTTATATTCTGCCTTCAAAAAGGCCAAAGCTCCTTCATAAATGTGGTCTGAAATTTCTTTCATCTTTCCATCTCCAGCATCTTGTTTCATTACCCATGATTGCTTAACAAGCATGTAAATTAGCCCTAGTACTGCAAGTACAATTGGCATATAAATCATCATTGATTCCATATAGTTTTTTTGGTTTAATTAAAGCGGTGCTAAAGTAACAAAATAGAACCTAATAAAAAAAAGCGATCCTTCCTTAAGAATGATCGCTTTTTAGCTACTTAATTTGTATAATTTTTATCGAATACTTACTTCCTTTACAGGAACGTCACTCATACGGAAACGGTCGATACACTTGGAAATAATTTCTTTGGCTTCATTTACATCTCCCCAACCACCAACATCAACTTTTTTCTCCTCTAAGTCTTTATACACCTGAAAGAAATGTTCAATTTCTTTAATAAGGTGTGGATTCAATTCAGAAAGATCACTTACTCTATTCGCAATAGGATCGCTAACTGGCACGCAAATTACCTTCTCATCTGGTCCCTTCTCATCGGCCATATGGAAAACTCCAATCGGTTTTACTTCAATAACACAACCAGGAAATGTAGGTTCTGTTACTAAAACTAAAACATCTAAAGGATCTCCATCTAGCGCCAAAGTTTCTGGCATAAACCCGTAATCTGCTGGGTACATCATAGAGGAAAAGATCATGCGATCATAACGTATTTTCTTTAACTCAAAATCGTATTCATATTTGTTTCTACTCCCCTTCGGTATTTCGATAAGAACATCGAACGTTTGCACTTTATCTGCTGTCATGACTCTCTTTATTTATTTTGCATTAACATCCCCTATTAAGGGGGTGCAAAAGTACACCCAAATACTGGGTTGAACAAAGAATACAATGTTAAGTTTTAGTTAGCAAATTAATTGGACAATATCTCAACCTTTACTTCTTAATAAATCTTTTGGTAATTTGTTTCTTTTGCACATAAAATGAAGCAAAATAAACACCTTGAGCTAATTCTGAAACATCAATAGTTTGGGCATTAGTGGTCGTATCTATCAAAATTTTACCCAACATATCGCATATAGCTACTCGAAAGTTCTCATCCTCCATTCCAACAATGGAAATAACGTCTCTTGCAGGATTTGGAGAAAGCACTATCTCGAGGATTTGCTCCGTTGCAATAGCTAATGTACAGTCTTGAGTCACACCACATTCAACATTTGTTATGGTAGGGATTTCATTTGAAAATTGAGGTATTCCTTCAGATCCTAGCAAACCATCGCGCGTACCATGTATTTGATTTATACTGCAATCTTGAACATCACAGGAACTATTTACGTCGTCCATTTTATAATAACCAACCAAGCCAGCTTCATTTCCTGACAATTCAGTTAAATAATTCGTCTCAATTTCTTGTGCGGTTCTAACACCATCCCAGATACGAACGTCATCAATTAATCCGCGATATGGCTCTTCTAATAATCCTATTTCGCCAAATGCTCCAATTCGAGCTGGAGCCGATGTAGCAATATCGGTTAAGACACCATCATCTTCTCTAGATTCAATAGGGTCTGGCTGTCCGTCAACAAAAAGAGAAATTTCTCCATTTCCATCATACGTCATAGCGACGTGATACCAGGTATTAGGAAGTAACAATGTAGTTCCTCGCACCAATCTATAGTCTACAAAAAATTCACTTGATACATAACCACTTATTCTACCATTAGATAAAATTTGAAATCCCCATCCTCGATATGTATTCGAATCGGCACCTAATTTGGCAACAATTTGCTGAATAACACCTTGATTGTCATGACTTACCCACGCTTCGACCGAAAAGGCATCGGTTGCTTGAAATGTATAATTTTCGTCCAAAATGACAGAATCATCTAGCCCATCAAATTGCATCGAATGATTTTGAGACATTAATAGCCCAGTGGTTATAAAAAATAAAAACGTAATTTTTTTCATAATATAAAAGTTTGAAATTCACACTAAAGGCTACTGCCTTCTCTAAGTGACAAAACTCCTATATCTTAAAAGTGATTACAATAGCAAATGAGTATTCGCAAGCAACCCTTTCATTTTCGCGAGGACTAAGTTAAAATTAGATAAAAGTAGATTATGGAAATTAAAAGAAGAATCCAAATGAGCCCGTTACTCCAAAACCACGCGCATTTGGTAATTGATTGTAGTTTCCTCTAAAGTTAACGTCTATTCTGAAGACTTTAAAAATGTTACCAACTCCAAAACCGTATTCGTAATAAGGCTCGCTAAATGGAGCAATATCTCCCGGTGTTAAAGGTCGAATAGTTTGCCCAGGCTCAAAGAACAAATTCTCAAAGGCCGGACGATTGAGGTCTATATTATCTTGAGAAATATTTCCTATAATGGTTCTAAAACTAACAATTTCACGAAGGTTCAATTTCTTTAAACCAGGAATACGTGAAAAGATTCTTCCACCAAAATTGTGCTCTAAATGCAAAGAAGCATATTCGTCTGTAACGAATTCATAGAAATCCAACTGACTATAGGTGTTAAATATTGAGAAGAACGATTGATTCCCAGGAACTGGACTCAATAAAGCTAATGGCACCGGATCGAATGTTTTACCTGTTTCAAAAGAGACGCCGAGCGTTCCAAATCCACCCACACGAATACCCTTTCTGAATGAAAATTGTAATTTATTATAATCAAAGTCACTGTCCAATGGTCCTTCTAAACCTTTGGTGTAACTAAAGAAAAAAGTAGGAAACCATTCATTGGCAACACGACGTTCCACACCAAATCCTGAGGTTTTCTTACCTGGTTCCCAAATGGTCGTAAAAACCAATTCGGCTTGTTTGATATCCCCTTGAGTTGTTGTTTCTGAAGCATCTGTAAAATAGTCCAAACTAAAAGTTTCGGAAGCAGATTCAAGGGTTCGCAAGGAAGCATCGGTTCTAAAAACAAAATTTCGGAATGGTTCAAATTCTACCGCTACATTAGAGAGTTCGATGGAAGTGAGCTTATCATTTGCGCTAGTACCAACTAATGAAGAAGATGCCAAATTTCGCCCTAAGACATCTCTAGAGGTAGTTAAGCTAGCCCCAATTTGTTCAACATCCTTTCGATAACCCCCAGAAACAATGAATCGGCTTTTTTTATCTACCAACCATTTACCAGATATACCATATTTAAATTTCTGATCTTTAAAACCATAGGCCGCAAAACCTTCCAGTCGCCAGGGATCGTTTTGAGAAAAATACGTTCTCCCACCAGTGCGAATGCGCAATCCTTCCACTTCGTTAAACCCAAATGTTGAAAAGATAGGTCCGTAATCGAAATTTATACTTGGAAACTCCCAATATCCAGATGCTAATACAGAACCCACATTATAAAGAGTCTTGAATTTCTTAACGGTTTTTAGAGTATCTAGCATTTTGTAGACCCCTTTTTCGTCTTTACTCAACTTTTCCAATCGATTCTTTTCCCAGAATTCATCCCCACGGTTGTATACATCTTTATCATAATAGTATACTTCCTTGTCGTAAAAGTCCCGTTCTTTCTTTTTGTCGAATTGATAATTATTGTACAATGTAGTACGCTTGCCGTATAGACCACGTGATTCCTCCTTTTTCCTGAAAGCAAAATCGGATAAGAAATAATCACGTTTTAGCAGGAAAGTAGTGTCGTTTACAATATCGAACTCCTGTTCCATATATATTTCCTTCACCCAATTAATATTTGCACTTTTAGAAAGTTGCATATTAATTTCCTTAATCGCGAAGGTGGTATCATTTACCCAGAAATCTCCTTTAAAAGTAAGCTCGTTACTACGTCTAGGGTAATAAATAATATTGTAGCACCACTTATTTTCTATAAACGCACTATCGGCCAACACATAGTTGTAGGTTTGAATCCCTGTTCTACTTATTGGGCTTGTAAATGATTTATCAAAAAATTGTAAATAATTATCGTAGACGTCGTATTCGTTGTACAAATCTTTAATGAAGGAAATAATCGTCTGATTTTCACTAAAACCACTGTTCTTATTTCCTTGGAGATCTTCCTTTACTTTACCAATTTCATTATCACCGTAAACTTTTGAAAAGGCTTCATTCACGAAAACTGGCAAATACGTTTTTCCCGTTACACGTGAGGTATCAGTTTGCTCAAAAATAAACTCCATTCCTCGAAATAGCTTACTCTTAATTAAAGAACTATCTATGGTATTGAGGTCGAATTCTAGCTTTTCGTATTTATCATATTCGTACTGTTTGTAGCGCTTGAGTCCATTTTGCCGTTTGTTTTCCCAAATTTTTCGAAGGATATCAATTGCAGGATTATTCTTTTTTGAAGTTTTACCGCTGTAAATAACCACCTGATCCATTTGCGCAACTTCTTCTTGAAGTTCAATGGCCATTTTGTAATTCACTCTTCCTTCTAACTCTATTTCTTTGGTAGTATAGCCTAAAAAGGAGATAACTAGTGTAGTATAAGTATCGTCGCTTTCTAAATAGAAACGGCCGTCTTCGTTCGTAATCGTTCCCTCGTTTGAATCCTTAAAAACTACATTTGCGAAAGCAACGGGTTCTCCAAAATTATCCTTCACTAAACCACTCACCTTGGTTTGCGCTACCAATGCGCACGTACTTGCAAAAAACAATAGGAATAAAAATCTACTCATAAATGATTCACTCAGGAATTGTATGGGAACGCAGAATTATATCAAAAAGTGTGCTACTTTATTTATATAACACTTTTTTAACTGCTTTAACTACATCGTCGCTATTTGGCAACCATTCCTTTAGTAAAACAGGCGAATAAGGAGCAGGCGTGTCTGCAGTATTTATCTTGATTATTGGAGCATCCAAGTAATCGAAAGCTTGTTCTTGAACTTGATAAGTAATTTCGGTTGCAACGTTACCAAACGGCCAAGCTTCCTCCAAAATAACTAATCTGTTTGTCTTCTTTACAGAGTCTAAAATGGTTTTGTGATCCATTGGTCGTACGGTACGTAAATCGATAATTTCACATTCAATACCTTCTTCGGCTAATTTATCGGCAGCAGCATACGCTTCTTTGATGATCTTTCCAAAAGATACAATGGTCACATCTTTTCCTGCACGTTTAATTTCAGCAACACCAAGAGGAATCAAGTATTCACCTTCTGGCACTTCACCTTTATCTCCATACATTTGTTCACTCTCCATGAATATAACAGGATCGTTATCTCGAATCGCACTTTTAAGTAATCCTTTAGCATCAGCAGGGTTACTTGGAACGACAACTTTTAAACCGGGACAATTGGCATACCAACTTTCAAAAGCTTGAGAATGCGTTGCCGCTAGCTGTCCAGCAGAAGCAGTAGGGCCACGAAAAACAATAGGACAATTAAATTGTCCTCCGCTCATTTGGCGAATCTTCGCAGCATTATTAATTATTTGGTCAATCCCAACCAAAGAGAAATTAAAAGTCATAAATTCTACAATAGGACGATTACCATTCATAGCACTTCCAGTGGCTATTCCAGCAAATCCAAGTTCCGAAATAGGCGTATCGATAACTCGCTTGGCACCAAACTCATCCAACATTCCTTTACTGGCTTTGTACGCTCCATTGTATTCGGCAACCTCTTCACCCATTAAAAATATGGTGTCATCACGGCGCATTTCTTCGCTCATTGCCTCGCAAACGGCTTCTCTAAATTGTAGTGTCTTCATATTCATCACCTGCAAAAGCAGGTACTAATTAAGTTAACTTCTCTTCTTTATAACTCCTATTCACTTTATGGATAGGAAAAACAAAAATAACACTATTTCTTATTCTGAAGGAATTAAATTGTGAAATGACCAATACTGGGTACGAAAACGTTTCAGTAATGAAAAAACATTATAAACTTATGTTGCTATCTAGTAAACGTTTCGTCTAAACTCAACAAAACTACTTCGCAAACAAATTGAAGATAATTTCCTATGCATGCATAGGAAATTTGCAAAGATTATTGTATCTTCGCAACTCGATTTTTGAGACATGAAATTGTTTTAGAAATAGCTTGAAAAATAAAGATTCAATTAAAGTAATAAACAATGAAAATATTAGTGTGCATTAGCCACGTACCAGACACTACCTCTAAGATTAATTTCACAGAAGGTGACACCAAATTTGACACCAATGGGGTTCAATTTGTGATCAATCCAAATGACGAATTTGGATTAACTCGCGCCATGTGGTTCAAAGAAAAACAAGGAGCCACTGTACATGTTGTAAATGTAGGAGGTGCAGAAACCGAACCAACTTTGCGCAAAGCACTAGCCATTGGTGCAGACGAAGCAATTCGCGTAAATACTCCAGCGACTGATGGATTTTCGGTAGCCAAACAATTGGCCAACGTTGCCAAAGAGGGTGCCTACGATATAGTTATTGCCGGACGTGAATCTATCGACTACAACGGTGGTATGGTGGGTGGTATGGTTGCAAAACTTACAGGCGCTAATTTTGTAAATACATGTATCAGTCTTGAAGTTGAAGGAACCAATGCTATGGCAGTTCGTGAAATTGACGGTGGTAAGGAAACTCTTAAAACGAGCCTTCCTCTAGTTATAGGAGGCCAAAAAGGTCTTGTTGAAGAAAGCGATTTACGCATTCCTAATATGCGTGGAATCATGCAAGCTAGAAGTAAACCATTACATATAAAAGAACCTGTTGATGCTGCAGCCGAAACTCAAACAGTTCAGTTTGAAAAACCAGCCCCAAAAGGAGCGGTTAAATTGGTAGACAATGTAGACGACTTAGTTAACTTATTACACAACGAAGCAAAAGTGATCTAGTATCACCAAGTACAAAATTTTAGAAGAAAAATATGTCAGTATTAGTATATACAGAATCTGAAAACGGAACTTTCAAAAAGATAGCGCATGAAGCTGTTTCTTATGCAAAGGGAATAGCAGACATGATGGGAACTACAGTCACTGCGGTTGCGATTAATGGAGGAGATAGTAGTGAATTAGGAACCTACGGGGCTTCTAAAGTGCTAGAAGTTAACAATGACGCTTTGGCAACTTTCAATGCCAATGCGTACGCCGATGTGGTTGCTGAAGCAGCCAAAACTGAAAACGCCTCTGTTGTTGTACTTACATCAAGTGCAGATAGTAAATTTATGGCGCCCTTGGTAGCTGTAAATCTTGAAGCAGGATACGTGCCAAATGCTACCGCACTTCCTGCAAGCAGTGCTCCTTTTACAGTAAAGCATAGTGTTTACACTAACAAAGCTTTTTCAATGACTGAAATCAATACGGGAGTAAAGGTAATCGGTCTGGCCAAAAATGCCTACGGAGTAAAAGAAAATGAAACTGCAGTTTCAGCCGAAGGTTTTGCACCTACGGTAAACACTGGAGGTGTAGAAGTTGTATCCGTAGATAAAGCAACCGATAAAGTAACTATAGCCGATGCCGAAGTAGTAGTTTCTGGTGGACGTGGTCTAAAAGGACCTGAAAACTGGCACCTTATCGAAGACCTGGCTACCACATTAGGAGCAGCCACAGCATGTTCAAAGCCAGTTAGTGATATGGGTTGGAGACCACATAGTGAGCACGTAGGACAAACTGGAAAGCCAGTTGCCTCTACCTTATATATAGCGATCGGAATTAGTGGAGCGATTCAGCATCTTGCAGGAATCAACTCTTCTAAAGTAAAAGTTGTTATTAATAATGACCCTGAAGCCCCTTTCTTTAAAGCGGCCGACTACGGGATTGTTGGAGATGCTTTTGAAGTAGTTCCGCAGCTTACCGAAAAATTAAAAGCCTTCAAAGCTCAAAACGCATAAAATTTAGTAATTTGCGCCTTGAAAAAGGGCTGTTTTAGCTAGGAAACCCTTGTTGAAACAGCCTTTTTATTTTATTTTCAATGTCGCAAACGCAATACGTTGCCAATAGCACTGAATATAGTATTCTATGAGTCTTGTAAGGCTAAACATAAAGGGAATTTCATACAGTCAAACGCAAAATGGAGCGTATGCCTTGATTTTAAATGAAGTGGATGGCGAACGTAAGCTTCCAATTGTCATTGGGGCATTTGAAGCACAATCCATTGCCATTGCTCTTGAAAAAGAAATTAAACCCCCTCGTCCTCTAACACACGATTTATTTAAAAATTTTGCCGATCGTTTCGACATAATAGTCAAACAAGTAATTATTCATAAACTTGTTGACGGCGTTTTCTATTCTAGCATAATTTGCGAACGTGATGGAATAGAAGAAATTGTAGATGCCCGGACGAGTGATGCCATCGCTTTAGCACTTCGCTTTAAAGCACCTATCTTTACTTATAAAGCTATTCTAGATAAAGCTGGTATTTATCTAAAGTCTACTCCACAGGAAAAAATTTCGGAAGAAGAAGAAATCGTCCTTGAAGAATTAATTGCTGGAGATGATACTGAATCTGTATTTGTAAGTACAGAAGATTATAGTGCCTACACCATTAAAGAACTTAATCAGATGCTCGACGAGGCAGTAGCCAACGAAGATTATGAAAAAGCAGCTGCATTGAGGGATGAACTTTCAAAACGAGAAAAATAACCCATGCGGAAATTATTGTTTATCCTTTTAAGTGTTTGTTTCACTTCTGCTCTATTTTCTCAATCAATAGAAGGTAGTTGGTCTTTAACGAGTAGCTCTCTAGATTCCCATACATTTAATGATAACAGCTTAGAAAGTACATTTCTATTAGAAGATGGCGCTTTTTCTTTGAAAACAGACGATACTAGTTTAGCGGCGGGAGACTATTTATTTCAAAATAATTTGTTGGTGTTATTCTATTCTCAACCCTTAGATACAATTACGAGATACCGTGTTTCAGAACGTACCGATAGCACCTTAGTGCTCGTTGAGAAAGACCACCGTCATTCTTTTACTAAAATTTCAAAAGACAATTCTACTGCTACAGTGACCGAATCTCCTGTGGACGTTAGTAGCGATGTAATTCCTTCCCAAGGGTTTTCATTCAATAGTCTTTGGAGAGGTGTGTTAGGAATGATCACTCTTCTCATTATCGCTTTCCTATTTAGCTCCAATAGACGAGCCATTAACTGGAAAACCGTAGGACTCGGCTTAGGGTTTCAGTTAGTTATTGCCGTTGGTGTTTTAAAAGTACCATTCGTACAATCCATTTTTGAAGGAATAGGTCAAGTTTTTATCAGTATCCTAGATTTCACGAGAGCTGGTAGCAAGTTTTTATTTGAAGGTCTTGTGGTCGACATGGATACTTTTGGATTTATTTTTGCCTTTCAAGTACTACCGACAATTATTTTCTTTTCGGCCCTTACCTCCGTTTTATTCTATTTAGGAATCATTCAAAAAGTAGTAAAAGCATTTGGTTGGTTGCTTTCTAGATTGCTTAAAATATCTGGTGCAGAAAGTTTAAGTGTTGCTGGAAATATATTTTTAGGTCAAACCGAAGCACCGCTGCTTATTAAGGCTTATTTAGAGAAAATGAATAAGTCTGAAATCCTTTTAGTAATGATTGGAGGAATGGCAACAGTAGCAGGAGCCGTGCTAGCTGCCTACATTGGATTTCTAGGAGGTGATGACCCTGCATTGCGACTTGTTTTCGCCAAACATTTACTCGCTGCCTCGGTAATGGCCGCTCCGGGAGCCATCGTTATTTCAAAGATTTTATATCCGCAAACTGAAGAAATCAATACAGATGTTTCTGTTTCAACCGAAAAAATTGGGTCAAACATATTAGATGCCATCGCCAATGGAACCACCGAAGGGCTTCGTCTTGCGGTAAACGTAGGTGCAATGCTTCTGGTATTTGTTGCATTTATTGCTATGCTCAATGGTATTTTAGGAGGATTAGCAAGTTTTGACGGTATTAGAATTGCCGCTATCGATCTCAATTGGCACTTCACTTCACTTAATGAACACATCGCTAATAATACACCCTACGACGGACTTTCCTTAGAATTTGTTTTGGGATATTTATTTGCGCCACTAATGTGGCTAATTGGGGTTGCAAAAGAAGATATGATGATGATGGGTCAATTATTAGGAATCAAATTGGCAGCGAGTGAATTTATTGGATACATCCAATTAGCAGAGCTTAAAGACACGACAAACGCGGCACATCTTACCTATGAAAAATCTATAATAATGGCCACTTATATGCTGTGCGGCTTTGCCAATTTTGCTTCTATTGGTATCCAAATTGGTGGTATAGGATCCTTGGCTCCCGGACAACGCAAGCAACTCTCGAAATTTGGAATGAAAGCGTTAATAGGAGGATCTATCGCTTCTTTAATTTCAGCAACCATTGCTGGGATGATTATTGGTTAATAACTAATAATAAATCACTGCAAAATCAGTTTAAAATACCTAGTCGGTTTTTTACATTTATACCCTAACTATTTAGATTGAAGATGAAGCAATACCACGACCTTGTAAAACACGTATTAGAAAACGGAAACGAAAAAAGCGACCGCACCGGTACTGGAACCAAAAGTGTATTCGGCTATCAAATGCGTTTTGACCTCAGCGAAGGCTTCCCTATGGTCACTACAAAGAAACTTCATTTAAAATCCATTATTTATGAATTGTTATGGTTTTTAAATGGCGATACCAATATTAATTATTTACAAGAAAATGGAGTTCGAATTTGGAATGAATGGGCCGATGAAAATGGAGATCTCGGACCTGTTTATGGTCACCAATGGCGTAATTGGAACAGTGAGGAGATCGATCAAATATCAGATATTATTCACACGCTAAAAAATAATCCAGACAGTAGAAGAATGTTAGTAAGCGCTTGGAACCCCAGCGTCATGCCCGACACTTCTAAACCTTTTGCCGAAAATGTGGCAAATGGTAAGGCTGCACTACCACCATGTCATGCCTTTTTTCAGTTTTATGTAGCCAACGGCAAGCTGTCTTGCCAACTGTATCAACGTAGTGCCGATATCTTCTTAGGGGTACCTTTTAATATTGCCTCCTATGCACTCTTTACAATGATGATGGCACAAGTTTGTGGCTATGAGGCTGGTGATTTTATCCACACCTTTGGAGATGCCCACATTTACAATAATCACAGAGAGCAATTAGATCTTCAGTTATCCAGAGATTTGCGCCCTTTACCGAAAATGTTGCTAAATCCAGAAGTAAAAGATATATTTGGCTTCAAATTTGATGACTTTACATTAACAGATTACGATCCGCACCCCCATATTAAAGGCGCGGTTGCTGTTTAAACCAACGTACTTATGATTAAAAATATCTTCTTTGTTGTTGCCTTAATGGCATCAACAGCGCTCTTTGCCCAAGAATGGGGAGGTGTAGACAAAAACAAAGTGACTCTTAAAGAAATCGCGCCTACTTGGCCTGGCTGCGAGAGTAATCAAGGAGAAGCAATCAATACATGCTTCATGAAAAAATTGAGTTCACATATCATGAAAAATTACAAATACCCGCCTCAAGCCTATAAAAATAATGAGCAAGGTAAAGTGGTTGTAGAATTTATGATTAACGAGCAAGGAACGGTAGATATTAAAAATGTAAGTGGCGGAACAGCCGCATTGCAAGAAGAAGCTAAGCGGAATATTTTAGCCATACCAAAAATGGCTAAACCAGGTATGCTGGGTGGAAAACCACGTGCCATAAAATATACGGTTCCCATTGGATTTAAAACTGGAAAGTAATCTGATCACGAATTTCAACCTCATTTAAAACATCACAACATGATTAAAAAAATCTTATTTCTTTGTCTTTTCGGAATCACAACCCTTGGATTTTCGCAAGAAAATCTTCCGTTCGCAATGATGAAAAACGCACCCGTTTATCCAGATTGTAAAGGGGATGCTGCTCAGTTAAAAGAATGTACTGCCGAGAAGATCGAAGATTTTATTCGAACTAATTTCAATACCACAATAATTGATGAATTAGCGTTGGGTCAAAAACAAAAACGAGTTACATTTCAATTCACAATCTCGAGAGCAGGTTATGTAGAAGGGATTCGTATCAAATCGGCAGACGTGCTATTGGACGCCGAAGGTGAACGAGTAATTGCTTCCTTACCTAAAATGAAACCAGGAACACACAGAGGAAAGGCAAAAGGTACTCTTTACTTTCTATCGATTGATTTTGGGAAGAAAAAGAAAAAAGCCTAATACTATGTAAATCATAAATTAGTAAGTGCCTGCGTAAATGTTGGCACTTTTTTTGTACCTTAAATATAAAACCAACAATTATGAAAATACATTTATTTTATATGCTGCTCTTTGTAGGCATCATGGGAACTTTTGCTCAAGTTAAAACCCCTACCAATCTCAAAGAAAAAATCGCCGATGTTCCTTTCGCTATAATCGAAAAATCTCCTGTATTCCCCGGTTGCACTGGAAACACAAACATTGAACTTAAGAAATGTACAAGTAAAAGTATTGAGAATCTTGTAAAGAAACAATTCAATGTTGGCCTCATTAAAGACTTAGAACTCAACGTGCGAAGAATGAGAATTTCAGTTCAGTTTAAAATAAATAACGAAGGAAAGGCCGTAGATATTAGAGCTAGAGCCCCCCATCCCGATTTAGAAAAAGAAGCAATTAGAGTGGTTTCTGCCTTACCTGTTATGGAACCGGGTCGACAACGTAACAATCTAGTAGGAACGCTTTATGCGCTTCCAATTATTTACGAATTTGATTCCAAAGGGAATATCAAACCGAATGCGAAAAGAAGAAAGTCTTAACAAGACCACAACACTTGCGCGAAATAGATTTCGTATCTTTAGAGTGTCTACATAAATGTAGGCACTTTTTTTTATGATTGCTACTGACACTTTAGTGACTCTATTTTTGGAGACACGAGAACAAACCGAAAAACTTTGCAAACCCCTAGAAATCGAAGATTATGTGGTACAACCCTGCTTGGATGTATCGCCTCCAAAATGGCACCTAGGACATTCATCTTGGTTTTATGAAGAGTTTATTTTAAAACACCATAAGCCAAAGTATAAACTCTTTCACGATGATTTTGCGTTTATTTTCAACAGTTATTATGAAACACTTGGTAAACGTGTAATAAGAAGTGACCGAGGTAATTTATCGCGTCCAAGTGTTGCCAAGGTCTATGATTACAGACACTATATCACCAATGAAATGAAAGAATTTCTTCAAGGTGATGTGCCGCATGAATTGGAAGAAGTTATTCTAGTAGGAATACATCACGAAAAGCAACATCAAGAGTTGCTCATGACAGATATTAAATACATACTTGGCAATAACCCAATACTACCAAAATACAACGATTCCTTTCTCGAAAACGAATCACAAGAAGGTGATCAGAAATGGCTATCTGTACAAGAAGGTGTATACGAAATTGGACATAACGATGATTCCTTTTGTTATGATAATGAATTAGGAAGACACAAGGTGTACTTGAATGATTTTTCCATTTCAAGTAAGCTAGTCACGAATGCAGAATACCTTGAATTTATAAAAGCCGGAGGATACCAAGATTTTAATTTTTGGCATGCAGATGGTTGGGAATGGCGAAAATTACACCAAATATCTCAGCCAATGTATTGGCACCTCATAGACGAAGAGTGGCACCATTACACACTTCAGGGTTTGAAGAAATTGATCCTGGATGCACCTGTTTGCCACTTATCCTACTACGAAGCATTTGCTTACGCGCAATGGCGAGGATGTAGACTCCCTAGTGAATTTGAGTGGGAAACATCTCAACATTTATTTAATTGGGGAAGCAGATGGGAATGGACCGAAAGCTCCTATCTTGCCTATCCAGGATATACAAAAGCTCCCGGAGCGATTGGAGAGTACAACGGTAAGTTTATGGTAAATCAGAAAGTACTAAGAGGTAGCTCAGTTGTATCTGCCCCTAAACATATTCGAACAACCTACCGCAACTTTTTTCAACCTGAATTGCGCTGGCAGTATACTGGTGTACGTTTGGCCAAATAATTTCGACACACTCCATATGAACACCACCCAAATACTATTGGATACACCATTTAAAGAAGATGTGCATAAAGGACTGACTTCTTTTCCTAAGTATTTATATTCCAAATATATTTATGATGCTACTGGAGATAAGCTATTTCAAGATATTATGGCTCTGCCGGAGTATTATTTAACCAATAGCGAACACGAAATACTTACAACACATACTGGGCGGATAGCTTCACTTTTTGGTGACAATCAATCAGGGTTTGACTTAATCGAATTAGGTGCTGGCGATGGACAAAAAACAAAGGTGTTATTAAAACATCTTTCCGAGAATGGATATGACTTCACCTATAAACCAATTGACATTAGTCAGAATGCCATCGATTCTCTCACCTTAAGCCTTGCCGAAGAGCTACCCCAAGTAACTGTCGACGCACAAAAAGGAATGTATTTTGACGTTTTAGAACGCATTGGACAACTCAATTCTAGAAAAAAGGTGATTATGGTTCTGGGTTCCAATATTGGTAACTTATTACATCCACGAGCAATAGACTTTCTTTCGAAGTTAAATGAAAGCATGAATGAACAGGATTTGCTTTTTATGGGATTTGATCAAAAAAAGAATCCACAAACAATTCTGGACGCATATAATGACCCTAAAGGTGTAACTGCAGCATTCAATAAAAATCTCTTACATCGAATTAATAAGGAGTTGGGTGCGAACTTTGAAGTAGATAAATTTAAACACTGGGAAGTCTACGATCCCGAAACAGGTACCGCTAAAAGTTATTTAGTAGCAACGGAATCTATGAATGTATTCCTGCCAGAAATTGAAACTTCCATCTCGTTTGAGGCGTGGGAGACTATACACACTGAGATTTCTCAAAAATATGATGATACTATAGTGACGTGGCTCGCGCAGGAGGCTGAATTAGAAATAGAAACTTCTTTTACAGACTCGAAAGAATATTATAAAAACTACGTTTTTAAGAAAAGACCGTCATAAGAGTCAAATGTAAACCTTCAAAAAAATAAATTATGAAAGCCATTTGGAATCAAAAGATTATTGCAGAAAGTGATAATACCGTAGTTGTTGAAAACAATCATTATTTTCCTGCAGAAAGCATCAATAAAGAATTCTTTAAAGATAGTGCAACCCAAACACATTGTCCTTGGAAAGGAAAGGCATCTTATTACAGTCTAGAAGTAGAAGGACAATCCAATCCAGATGCTGCCTGGTTTTACCCCGAAACTTCTCATGCTGCAAAACCGATTGAAGGTTATGTGGCTTTCTGGAAAGGTGTTGAAATAACCGATTAACCTTATTCGTTTTTAAGAACTGAGATTAAAAAATCTAAGTCAGTAATCGTATTGTAAATATGAAAGCTAACGCGAATCCCATTGCCTCTTAATGAGCAGATAATATTATTTTCTTTAAGTTTCTGAAATAGAACTTCATCTCCTTTCAAATTGAAAATTGTAGAATGGCCGGTCCTTTTTACAACCATATCGTCTAACAATCCTAAAGCTTCGAACGCTTCTTTTGCTTTTATAGAAAGTTGATTGAGATGATTTTCAATCTCCTTCTGACCTAATCGCGTCATGAAACGAACACTTTCTCCCAAGCTTCCATAGTTCATGGTATCTTGATGGCCAGGTTCAAGCCTACCAATAAACGCTAGGGAATCTCGCTTGCTAAATGCTGCATCTGCCGAGTTAAATCCGACCGTTTTTGGTCGTAGTTTTTGCTGAGCTTCTGGTTGAACCAAAGCAACACCATTTCCATAACCAGAGAGCATCCATTTGTAGCAACTACCAGCAAGTACATCCACTCCACTTGTAGCGAAGTCAAATTTGGTCGTACCTAAAAATTGCGTTCCATCACCTATCAGTAATAACTCGGGATGATCTCTCTTAAGTTTTTTTAGAAAAGGTAGATCCATGGTAATTCCACTGATGTATTGCACCATACTAAAGGCAAAAATATCAGGTTGATGTTGAGCAATAGCGGTTTCTATATTTTGCTCTAAATATGCATCTATTTGTGCATAACAGATATCAAATTCACGAAACTCAAAAGGCCAATTCACAGATGGGTAATCTCCCGAAAGCAGTAAAACTTTTGAATTTATAGGCAAACTATCTATGATCGCATTGATTCCAAAAGAAAAATTTGGAATCAATGCCACTGTATCTGGCGTTGTACCAAAAAACTGAGCGACATCCTGTCTTATTTCTTTGATGTGCGTTTTATGCGTATCGCGAAAAATACTTCCGCCTTGCATAAGATTTAAGTCGTTTTGATGACGCCATTTAACAAGTGTTTCGGATAACAATCCACAGGAAGCTGTGTTTAAATAGACATGTTCTTGAGAAGCTGGAAAGTGCTTTTTAATATCTTTCATAGAGGTATAGAGAATCCTATTAAAATTAGGTATTTTTACAATACGGCTAAAGGTACATTTATGTTTTCAAAAAGCAATACTTCCGAGAATAACGAGCAAGAGCAGCGCGAACAATACAATTATGCCAGAGCGCGTATCGTTCAGAAAAAACGATTGATGCAGCATTTCATTGTTTTTCTGGTTGGCTCTGTTCTACTTGTCATCATTAATCCAATACTTGGTATTGGAAAAGACTTCTTTATAAAAGATTGGTTTATCTGGGCTATTCTACTCTGGGCATTTTTATTTTTAATCCATCTTTTTAATGTATTCATAACCAACCGGTTTATGGGCAAAGAATGGGAGGATAAACAACTTCAGAAACTAAAAGACAAACAGGTACTCAAAATAAAAGAACTACAAGAACAAATTGATAAGGAGCTTCCGCTACCCGAAGTAAAAAAAAACGACCCATCCCAACACAACAAACCATTAGAATGATCACATTAATTGCGGCTGCAGATGAAGCCAATGGTCTTGGAAAAGACAATGATTTGGTTTGGCATTTGCCAGACGATTTTAAACGTTTTAAAAATTTAACTACAGGACACTGTATTATTATGGGGCGGAAAACCTACGAATCTTTCCCTAAACCATTGCCAAATAGAACACATATTGTTATTACAAGAAATACCGACTATCGTCCAGAATTTCCGGCTGATCGCGCTGATGATATCAAAGTAGTTCATTCTATGAATGAGGCTTTGTCACTCTGCGAACACGATGCGCAGCCTTATATAATAGGCGGAGGTGAAATTTATAATTTAGGCATGGAAGTGGCCCATAAAATTGAGCTTACCCGAGTGCATGGAACCTTTGAAGTAGACACTTATTTTCCAGAAATACCAAAAGACCAATGGGAACTCATTAAAAGTGAACGACATGATCAAGATGCTAAGCACGAGGTTCCCTTCACTTATGAGACGTGGATAAAGAAATAAACCTGTCTTTATCTGAATACAAAAAGATGTATTTTTGCCCAACTAACTTTACGAACTTATGAAAGCATATATATTTCCAGGACAAGGCGCACAATTTAGTGGAATGGGACTCGATTTATTCGAAACCTCTCAAAAAGCAAAAGATTTATTTGCACAAGCAAACGAAATTTTGGGCTTCGACATAACAAAGATTATGTTTGAAGGTGCCGCTGAGGAGTTAAAGGAAACCAAAGTAACACAACCAGCAATCTTCTTGCATAGTACCATACTCGCTGCAGTTTTGGGAGACGATTTTCAACCAAATATGGTTGCCGGCCACTCTTTGGGAGAGCTATCAGCATTAGTCGCCAATAGAACACTATCTTTTACCGACGGATTGCAACTGGTATCAAAACGTGCTCAAGCAATGCAGAAAGCCTGCGAATTACAACCTTCTACGATGGCTGCTGTTTTAGGTCTAGAAGATGCGGTTGTTGAAAAAGTTTGTGAAGACACACCTGGAATCGTTGTAGCTGCCAATTATAATTGCCCAGGGCAATTAGTGATTTCTGGAGAAATTGAAGCGGTGAATACTGCTTGCGAAGCTTTAAAAGAAGCTGGAGCTCGACGCGCACTTTTACTTCCTGTTGGCGGGGCTTTCCACAGTCCTTTAATGGAACCGGCTCGCGAAGAATTGGCCAATGCCATAGAAAGTACAGTTTTTACGGCGCCTGCTTGTCCTATTTATCAAAATGTAACCACAACGGCCGTAACCGACCCGTCTGAGATTAAGAAAAACCTAATGGCTCAACTAACTGCTCCTGTTAAATGGACGCAAAGCATGAAACAAATGATGGCAGATGGTGCCACAAAGTTCATTGAAGTTGGTCCAGGTAATGTACTTCAAGGACTGGTGAAAAAAGTGGATCGAAGTTTTGAAACTGAAAAGGCAAGTATTTCTTAAAGATCCTCTAAAAGTTGCTGCGCTTTATTAAAATTAAAATCGGTGGATTGCAGTTCACTTAAGACTTCTTTTGCCTTTGTATTATTTCCAACTTTCAAATATGCAAGTGCTTTAAACCAGTAGCCTTTGGATCTATCAAGTGATTCGGAATCGATTAACTTATCGAATTCTAACAAGGCATTTTCGAACTGATCCATTTCCAATAATGATATCCCAGTATAGAGATAAATACGAGGGTCTGCATTTGCATTTAAAGAGAGGTATTCTTTAAAATTGTTGTTGGCAGCGGAATAATCTTTGGTTTTAAAAGCGCTTAGAGCCAATTTTAAAGAAGATTCACCATCGTCTCGTTGCGTTAGAGACGGCATATCTTCTAAACTAAAGTAATTAGCATACATTTTTTCAGAACTCGGTTGTTTGAACATCTGAAAAAAGAAGGTAGCACCTAACAACAGAACTAAAATCGCAGCTATATAAAATTTGCGTCGACTTTTAGGTGGATTTGATTGCTGTTGATACGATTGTTCGGCATTTTTTAATGCATTCTTTAATTCTTGGGCGCGGTCTGATTTAAGGAATGTTCGCAGCTCTTGTGTATATTCGTTTTGGGGTAATTGTTCTCGATCGAATTCGTTTTTAGCCATCAAATTAATTTGCCGAGCCAAAACAACCTCTTCTCGCAAAGCTTCGTTTCCTGAAAGAAGTGCTTCGAACGAAGCAAGTGCATCGCCCGATAATTCTCCGCTTAAGTAAGCCTCAATTTGTTCTCTATACCCTTCCATCACAAGCCGGTTAAATTTTTATAATTTGGATGGGATTTTACCAAATCCATCAATCTTTTTTTACACTTAAATACCTTTTGAAACGCTACATTTTCTGAGGAGTAAGAAAATTTCTTCACAATTTCTTTATAGGGCACTTTCTTAAAATAATCTTTCATCAACTCACGACATGTATCAGACAAATTTAAAAACTGTTCTTCCATTAATTCCCAGCGTTCCTGATTAATAATAGCAGCAACGATTTCATCGTCTTTATCTTTTAGTTCAAAAACACCCTCATTTCTTACCTTCCTTTGTCTGCTTTTTATCTCTGCTAACCATAAATTTCTGCAAACCGTATAAACATATCCGTCAAAAGTAGAATTGATCTGCACACCTTTGGTTGATGCGCGAATCATAATTTGATACAGTGCGTCGTGGAAAATTTCTTCGGCGTCTTCTTTTGACCCCTGGTTATTTCTTACATACGACAATACCTTCGGAAATAACGATTCATACAATAATTGCATCACTTCTTGATCACCCTTCAAAAGAGAATCTACTATAGTGTGATTATTGAGTTTATTCATAGGGAGAAAAAAATCTAAACTTTTTTTAAAACAGTAGGTAAGATTTTAAATGGAACGACACGTAAAGCTAAAATACATTATATTTATTAATCCAAAATTCAACTTATTTATGAAAAAATTAGTATTAATGCTGTCTTTATGTCTGGGTGTATTCTTCAGTTGTAA
>Ga0316208_1000487_pt1 | contig 48079 bp, 44 predicted proteins | sample 3monopyrite_MG_FD_204944 | JGI IMG/M metagenome (GOLD analysis project Ga0316208, IMG submission 204944) | Microbial mat bacterial communities from mineral coupon in-situ incubated in ocean water Damariscotta River, Maine, United States -... | ecosystem: Environmental > Aquatic > Marine >... | reverse complement strand
ATGGAAACCCACGATTTTAAACTGGGCCTTCGCTATATTTTTTATCATCAGCCAATATATCGGAGAGAAACCCATCATCCAGCGCATGCTGAGCTCATCCATGGATCTTCCTGACCCTATCTGGACTAGACTAAGCTTTCTCTGGGCACTGTTTTTCTTCAGCCTTGGCCTCATCAATATTTACGTTATCTATAATTTTGATACCGACACCTGGGTTAACTTCAAGCTATTCGGCATGACCGGCCTCACCATTATTTTCGTAATTTTTCAATCATTCTACATCTCTCGTTATATTAAAGATGATGCGACTACTTAAGAGTTAAAAAACATGCTCTATTCTATTGTTGGCGAGGATTTTCCAAACAGCCTGCAAAATCGATTATCTGTACGTGCTTTACACTTAAAACGGTTGGATGAGCTGAGGCAGCAAGGCCGCTTGTTATTGGCTGGACCGCAACCAGCAATTGACAGTGAAAATCCAGGTGAAGCGGGATTCTCAGGCAGCCTAATTGTTGCAGAATTTCCTTCATTGGACGATGCTAAAGAGTGGGCGGATGCTGACCCCTATATAAAAGCCGGTGTTTATCAAAGTGTGACGGTCAAACCTTTTAAAAAAGTTTTGCCATAAAACTCAAAATCAGTTGAACTTCAATATAAATAAAAGATCTAAGCGTCAAGGACTTCCTATGATGAAAAAATATCACCTTTTACCATTACTCATCGCCAGCTCTATACTCATGCTATTTAGCAGCAGTATTGCCTTAGCTGAACAAGCCAATGAGACAGCACAAAAACGTGTTATTGCTGTTGTTAATGGTCAACCTTTGCTGGCAAATAACTTTAGTGCTTACGTTAAAATGCGTATAAACAAAGAAAAACTGAAGGGCAAACTGACAGCTGAACAGCGCAATCATATCTTCGGTGATTACATTAATCGTGAATTAATTTATCAAAATGCATTGAGCGACAATTTGGATAAAAATCCATTGTTTGTCACTGAAATGGAAAACCAGAAACGCAACATCATTACAGGTATTCGCATTACTCAACTTTTAAGTGTTAAAGCAAGTGATGAGGAAATGCTTAACGTCTACAAAAAAGAGCTTTCACAACCTGTTGTTGAATACAAAACGCGTCATATTCTGCTTAAAACAGAGCAAGAATCAAAAAACCTTATTATGAAATTAAAGAATAATGGTGATTTTTCTAAATTAGCCAAAGAAAACTCTATCGATGTTTCAGGTAAAAACGGTGGAGAATTAAACTGGTTTTCATACGGCCAGATGATAAAACCATACAGCGAGGCTGTGCGTAATTTGAACAAGGGCGCTTACACAGAAACCCCTGTAAAAACTAATTTTGGTTGGCATATTATTCAGTTGATAAATACACGCCAAATTCCAGCGCCTGAATTTTCTGAAGTCCGCGAAAAAGTATTGACGATAGTAAGGAATAGAAGAATCGCTGCTTACATCACTAAACTACGCAATACAGCTGAAATAGAAATAAAATAAAATGCTCTCGCTCAGAGCAAAAAACCTGCCATATTATTCAGGTAAATAAGGTAGCGTAAGAATAGGGAATTCCCCGCTTAACGTTTCAAGAAAAGCTTTTATATCCTTAACCTGTCTTTCAGACAGCTCCTCCCTTAACTGTGTCTCTGCCATAATTTTAATGGCTTCTTCAAGACTGCCAACAGAACCATTATGAAAATAAGGTGCCGTTTGACTGATGTTTCTTAGCACTGGAACTCGCCACATACGTTTGTCTGTCGGGTCATTGGTCACTAAGTAACGCCCGAGATCTTTTGCAAGCTGATACTTAGTTTCATAATCTGTGCCTGGATAATTAGGGAATAATTCATAAAACCCTTCACCCATTTGAAATGCCAGGCCCGGCACTGGCCCAGAGAGATTCACCCAAAAATGGCAAGAAGCACAACCTGTTTCTATGAACTGTTTAAAACCACGTTGTGCTTGAGCTGAAATTGCAGATTTATTACCTAATAAATAGTGATCAAAAGAACTTCCAGGCGTAGTGAGCGTGCGAATAAACGTAGCCAATGCCTTTGCAATATTTTTATAGCTTGCTTGCATATCATCTGGAAACGCAGCGCTAAATTGACGCGCATAACCCTGGATAGATTTAAGCCGATTACTGAGTTGTAAAGGTGATGCCATGGCCATTACCTTGGAATCTAACAAATGTTCTTCTATAGCAGATTCAAGGTTAGCTGCGCGCCCATCCCAAAAAAGTACTGTTTGATAGGCTACATTCCATAACGTTGGCGTATTACGTTTACCACCTATCCCTTTTGTGCCAGTGGAAATAGATAAACCATCTTCGCCTGCCTGCATCAAATCATGACAATTATTGCACGATAGTTTCCCATTAAGTGACAAACGACGATCAAAAAATAATTGCTTCCCCAGCTCAACCTTCTCTTCACTGAGCGCGTTATCATTTGGTATTGGAGGAACTGATGGTAGAGGCAGAAAAGCCTGAAAAGCCTCTGCACCTGCAGATAACGGCAAGAAAGTTAACAACAATACAAATAGGTACGCATTTAAACTATTGCGTATAAAATGGTTAACTGAAAACAACATGAAAAACGAACTCCAAAAAAATAACTCAGAGCGTCTCTCTGAGAACTGACTCCTGTTCCAGCTGAATAACATCAGGCAGGTGAACGGTGCTAGTAGGAAATGCTATTTGCGCATCATTCTGAGCAATGATGTCATTGATTTTCAGTAAGATTTCCTGTTTGATTTCATGAAAATCTGTCCATATTGTTGTCTTAGTAAAGGTATAAACAAAAAAATCAAGTGAAGATGGGCCGAAGCTATTAAAGTTAACCATCAAAGTTTTAGATTGATCAATTTCTGGATGAGCTATTAACATCGCTTTTACATCGGCAATAATTGCTGCCAATTTTTGATCATCATCATAACGAATACCTACAGTTTCATAGATACGGCGATTCGTCATACGTGATGGGTTTTCAACCGTAATCGTAGAGAAAATAGAATTAGGAATAAATAAAGGACGTTTATCAAAGGTTCTAATTAGCGTTAAACGCCAACCGATACTTTCAACTGTGCCTTCAATTTCTCGGTCGGGTGAACGAATCCAGTCACCAACTGAAAATGGTCGATCGAGATACAACATTAAACCGCCAAAAAAATTTGACAGCATATCTTTCGCGGCAAAACCTATCGCTATTCCTCCTATACCACCAAACGCTAAGACTCCGGCGATACTAAAACCCAGTGTCTGTAGGATAACAAGTGTGGCGGTAATGATAATCGATAGTCTCAGCAATTTTGCTAGTGCGCTAACGGTTTCGTCATCAATGCCTGTTTCGTCTTTTTTTTGCCGTTGAATAATATTTGCTTCTGAACGATGAGCTAATCGAATCAGAAACCAAGTAATGGCTGCAATAACACCAACATCACGTATTGGTGAAACAGCGGAAAAAATAGCAGCATTCGTTTCCTGTTCAACAATGCTGGCTGCAAAAGTAATACCCACTACCCATATTAATGCCGAAAGTGGTTTGTGCAGCGCATCAATTGCCGCATCATCCCAGAGGTTTTTTGTTTTTTCGAACTGCCTGTGCAAACGGCGTAAAATAATTTTCTGCGCTAAATCGAGCAACAGTGCGATAACAACAATAATGAAGACTTGTGTGATCCAGTCGCCGCTACCGGTAAGCCCTGAATCTTGTATGATTGAATTTACGTCCATATGACTTTACTTTGAATTTAGATAATAACGAGATTTTAAGTACTGCCTAAATCAAATTCAGGGTATGTGGAACATCATAGCTTTGCACAGCGTTAACCGCCTGTTGCCATCGTTCGCTAGCCTGTAATTGTACACGACTCTTTGAGGTACGCCCATGCAAGCGAATCAAGCGTAATTGTGAGGCGGGATCATTCCATTCACTCACACCTTGCAACGCTTCTGCCATTGCATCTTCAGACTGACATACCAGCGCCATATCACAGCCAGCCTGTAAGGCCGATATAACACGTTGAGGGATATCTCCTTCAACTTTTGCGCCGGCCATCTCTAAATCGTCACTGAAGATGACACCCTGAAATTCATATTGCTGCCGAAGAATTTCCTGTAACCAGAATTTAGAAAAACCAGCCATTTTTTTATCAACCTGCTCATAGATGATATGGGCAATCATTACACCTTCAACACCGACGTGGCATAAACGTTCAAAAGGCAGCATGTCTTCAGCCTGGATATCAGAAAAACGTCGTCTATCAACTGGAACAGCAAGGTGAGAATCTTCACTAACACTACCATGGCCCGGAAAATGTTTGATGATCGCCGCCATACCTGCCTGATGCATACCACGAATATAATACTGTGCAAGCTCAGCGATAACATCAGGGCTTTTATGAAAAGCTCTATCACCTATAACCTGACTTATGCCACGATCAAGATCCAGCACGGGTGCAAAGCTAAAATCAATGCCTACCGCTCTCAATTCACTTGCCATTAACCAACCTGAAGTTTCCGACAGGGTCTGGGCACGCTTTTGATCTTCGTCATAAACCACACCTAATTGACCAATGGCGGGTAACTCAGTAAAACCAGTGCGAAATCGTTGCACTCTTCCGCCTTCATGATCAACAGCAATCAACAGATGAGGTTCACGCAGCGCATGAATTTTTGATACCAGCTCAATAAGCTGTTCGGGTGATTCATAATTTCGCGAAAATAAAACCACACCCCCAGTCAAAGGATGCAGTAGCATCTCACGTTCCTGTGCTTGTAACACAGTGCCAGACAGACCGAGCATGATGGGGCCGAGCGACATATTACTTCCTGTGGTTATTTAAAAACTGATTCATTAAATTTTGCCCGCTGCACGGTTCCGCACATCCAGCCAGTCGCGCAAACGATCACCCAACATGTTAACGGACAACACAACAAATATTAACGCCATTCCCGGCACCAAAACCATATGCGGTGAAACCAACATATAGCGAGTACCATCACGAATCATACTGCCCCAGGATGGTGTAGGCGGCTGAATGCCTAATCCGAGAAAGGATAAACCTGCTTCTGCAATAACGATGCCCGCCACCGCAAAAGTTGCTTCTATAATCAAAGGCGCTGTAATTAAAGGTAACAAATGACGCAGAATAATACGCCACCGACCTGCTCCCAATGCTTGAGCCGCCTGAACATGCTCACGCCCTTTTAATGATAGTACCTGAGCACGGGTGAGACGTGCGAAGCCTACCCACCCGACAATGCTCAATGCGATGACGACATTGCTGAGTCCCGGCCCTAATAATCCCGCTAAAGCAATCGCGAGCAGAATGCCTGGAAAAGCGAGAAAAATATCGATGACTCTAACGATCACATGATCAACCCAGCCACCCAAATAAGCACTGAGGGCTCCAATAAGGGTGCCCACAAGCAATGAAACACTCACCACAATAAGCGCAACAAAACAGGAAAAACGCGCACCGATGACAACACGGTCCCAAAGCGGGCGGCCAAGATCATCATAGCCTAACCAGGCGGCACCACTCGGTGGAGTGAGAATTTGAGACAATTCGATATGATCAGGGGTCAAAGGAAACAGAGGCCCGAAAACCGCCATCAAAACCCATATAATCAGAATAAATGATGAAAACCATAGGCGCATTAATATTGTCCCTCAGCTAAACGAATCCGAGGATCTAAAAATGCGTAGACGACATCCGTAAGGGTGTTGATCAAAACATAGGCAACACTGATCAATAAAATACAGGCTTGTACAACCGGATAATCACGCTGATTAATCGCATCAATCGTTAGCTGCCCTACCCCGGGCCAGGAAAAAACAATCTCCGTAATAACCGCGCCACCGAGTAACGTGCCCAACTGTAATCCGAGCAAAGTAATCACAGGTAATAAAGCATTACGCATAGCATGGCGCACGACCACCACATTTTCAGACAAACCCTTGGCGCGGGCAGTACGAATAAAATCTTCGCCTAATACTTCTAGTAACGATGCTCTAATCATACGAGACAAAATAGCGGACATTGCTGTTCCCAACGTTAAAGCTGGCAGGACCAATGACGCCAAACCATCACGACCGCTCACAGGAAGCCACCCTAACCACAGTGAAAACACCAAAATCAAAATAGGCCCCATCCAGAAATTTGGAATAGAGACACCTAACATTGAAAATGCCATAGCCCCTCCATCCCAGGCGCTATCCTTACGTATCGCAGCCATCATGCCCAGGGGGAATGCGATAATTATTGCCACGAACAAACCTGCTAATGCTAATTCGAGCGTCGCTGGTATGCGTTCCAACAAAACATCAAAAATAGGCCTTTTTGAATGTAATGAAGTACCCAAATCAAAGTGCAATAAATTATTAAAATACGACAGCATTTGTGTCATCACAGGCTGGTCTAAACCCAGTGCATGACGCAGCGCTTCACGATCAGCAGGCTGACTGGTCTCACCAAGCATTACCTCGACCGGATCGCCGGGCACAATATGAATCAGCAGAAAAACCAATGCCGAAACACCGATGATCACAATCAGTGCGCTGCTTAATCTTGAGAAAATAAAATTCAACATTATAAAAATTTTAAATTACATGCATTGTTAATCTAGACGAATACGAAAAATATTATTTGGGTGGTATGAGATCCTTTACTGTCGTTCAGGATGACACATTTAGCCTGTGATCCTGAACGACAGTGAAGGATCTCATAGCGCAGCACAGGGAATGCCTAAATAATATTAACCTCAGTGCCTACGTCCACCTTTTCATATAAACATAAAATATCATCATTGCGCACCCTGATACAGCCGTGAGAACCCGGCACAGTCATATCAGTTTCATCAGGACAACCATGGATATAAATATAACGACGCATAGTATCAACCTCGCCTAAACGGTTTTGGCCAATTTCAACACCGCTTAGCCACAATATCCGCGTGAGAATCCAGTCACGTCCGGGCTGTTGTTGCGACAGTACCGTGGTATAAATTTCTCCAGTGGCACGGCGACCTCGGAACACTGTATTGACAGCGCTACCAGCACCTATTTTAGCCCTGATGATATGAGCCCCACGCGGCGTACATTCACTGCCAGATAGTTCACCAACCCCATTAGCCGCAGTTGACACCGGGACATCCATAAGCACATCACCAGCCGAGACTAGCTGCAGTCGCTGCCTGTAAATGTCTATCTCAACCTTCACTCCTATCTCCTAAGTCCAAATCACTTAGCCCTAATCACTGTATTCAAACCATCATAATTCCCATCACTGGCGATCTTGTAACCCTTTATATCACTTCTTGAAATAAAAACATGATCTTCATACCAGAGTGGAACATAAGGAAGCTTTTCGTGTAATTTTGTTTGTAGCTGTTGGTAAAGCTCAGCCTGTGATGAAAGGCTATTCGCAGCCTCTGCCATCTCGATTAAGTTATCCACTTCATTATCTATGAGACGACCACGATTTGCACCGTCGGGAGGAATGGCATTGCTGTGAAAAACGTAACGAAATATATCCGGAAGTTTTACGCCGACCCACATCAGGCTGTACATTTGAAAACGACCGGCTTTAATATCTCCGTAAAATGTTCCCCAGTCATAACTACGAATTTCAACATTAATCGCAACCTCAGAAAGTTGCTGCTGAATTATCGTCGCCAGTCGGAGACGAAAGGGGTCGCTGGATGTTTTATAAACCATTGTTAGAGGATGTTGTTTATCCACGCCTATTTCTTTTAACAGCGTTCGAGATAGCCGGGGATCGAATGCATAAGCCTGTAAAGATGTATTTCCCGCCCAATGTGTTGCTGGCAAGATCGCATTAGCTGGCCGCGCCGCGTCTCCCATCGCATAGCGTATAATTGCGTTACGATCAATCGCATGGGCAATAGCTTTTCTTACTATCGTCTGTCCTGCTGTTTCATCCTGCATATTAAAACCAAGATAGGCAAAATTTGTTCCAGGTGTTTTTATGACGTTGATATCATCATTGTTATCTAAATAAGAAACCAGCTCCGGTGGCAGATCATTCTGAAGCATGTCTATTTCACCACGCATCAATTTTAAAACTCTAACAGTCGGATCCTTGGATTCAATAAACTCAATAATCTGATGATCCTTGTTGCGTTCTAAAACAAGCACAGAATCACCCTGCCAATTTTTCATCGTAAAAGCACCGCTGCCTACAGGAAGACGATTAAATGCGTGTTGCTGCTCAATTAACAGCGCGGGCACAATTCCAATAATTAAACGACCTGGGAAAAGTGGATCTGCCTTTTCAATAATAAAATCGATGGTGTTGTGATCAACAACAATCACCTCTTGAATATTTATTAGCGAAATCCGATGCGGTGAAGCATTTTCTTTATTAAGAATAAATTCGTATGTGGCTTTAACATCTGCACTGGTCAAACGCTGACCATTACTAAATTCACGACCTTCATCGCCAAGTACAAAACGGTAATGTGTCGGTGAAATTTGCTGCCAACTCGCTAACGAAGACTCGGCTTTATACGCTTCATTGAAATCAGTCAGGCGACGATAAATTAAACGGTTAATGCGTGATGATGCTGCATCGGTGGCAAAAAGTGGATCCAATGTAACCGGCATGCGAGACAGTCCATAACGAATGGCATCGTCCTGAACTGACGTGCAGGCAGAGAGTGAAATCAGCGTAACGAACAGCAATAAAACTTTCAGTCTGCGCATTCGTCCTGCCATTGTGAAAAGGGATGGCCTACCAAACAGACATTATAGTAGCGCGGATCATCTGAGACTTCGGCACCTATCCAGTCCGGTAATTCAAACTGTTCATCTTCATGATCAAGTTCTATCTCAGCAACAATCAACCCCTGGTTTTCGCCCTCAAAAACATCAATTTCCCAGGTATGATTTTCATGCTCAACAAAATAGCGTGTTTTTTCAATTACAGCTCCGAGACAAAGCTGATTTAGCATTTCTTCTGCATCAGATAATGAAACCGGATAATCATACTCACTGCGCTGTATGCCGAGCGTGGCGCTTTTGATATTCAGGTGGGCTTTGTTATTACCTATACGAATACGAATAGAGCACTTATCAGTACCGCTCATATAACCCTGCCGATAGTCAACACTGCGCAAAACAGCATTACGCCAACCATCGCTTTTCAGTAAAAACTTACGCTCAATTTCCAATGCCAAAATGAAACCCTCAATTGCAAGAACTTAGGTCTTAGTCCTTTTAACTAAGCCCTGATTCTTCCTCATCCCATGCCTGTTCAAACTCCATAAGATGATCCAGCCCTGACTGGCTGAGATAATCGCGCACCTGTTCACAACGTTGCGCATAGCCACCTTTTGTTAGACGACCTCGTATGACCTCAAAACGCAGGTATACGAGATAGGTATTTAATACATCAGTCTCGCAATAATTGCGTATGCTCTCACACTGACCATCCAGATAGTTATCCCATACCTTGGCACCGCTCATGCCCATTTTACCGGGGAAACCCAGCATCGTTGCGATCTCATCCAGCGGTGCATTAGCGCGTGGCTGATAGCCTGCAATGACATCCATTAGATCAGTATGACGAGAATGAAAACGACTCAGATAATTATTCCAGCGGAAACTGTTGTCATCTTCGCCATTTTCCCAATAGCGCGGCGCTGCAACACCGTGCAGCAATGCACGATAATGCAACACCGGTAAATCAAAGCCACCACCGTTCCATGACACCAGCGTAGGTGTGTAGCGGTCAATGCCATCGTAAAAGCGCTGAATAATTTCCTGCTCAGAAGCATTCACATCGCCCAACGACCAGACACGAAATTGATCTGGTGAGTACATGACGATAGAAATAGCGACGATTCGATGCAGGTGCAATCGCAAGAAATCGCTGCTACCTGTTTCCTGACGTCGTTTATGAAACATAACATCACCGACCTCTTTGTCACTGAGGCCGTCCAACTGATATAGACGGCGGCCACTATCAACATCGGGAACAGTTTCAATATCGAATATAAATATAGTCATGATTTTTATTGTGAGGAGTGAAGTGATAGGAGTCAGATAATAGAGTTCAAGTGTATATCATTTTCCGTTTTCACTCTTCTCCCCTCACTCCTAACGTCTCACCTTGAAATATCGGTGTCGACAAATAGCGATCACCACGATCGGCAATGATGATAACAATCACTTTATTCTCAAGCTCTTGAGACAACTGCAACGCAGCTGCCACTGCCCCTCCCCCAGAGATACCGACAAATATTCCTTCTTTAGCTGCCATTTCAAGGGTAGTTGATTCCGCAGCGTCTTGAGATACATCGATAATGCGATCGATATTATCTGCATTATAAATCTTGGGTAAATATTCTTTGGGCCAACGTCTAATTCCCGGAACACTGGCTCCTTCAACGGGTTGTACACCGATAACCTGAATGTCAGAATTTTGTTCTTTCAAGTAACGCGATGTTCCCATTATGGTGCCTGTGGTGCCCATAGCACTGACAAAATGTGTAATGCTACCTTTGGTCTGTTGCCAAATTTCAGGACCGGTACCTTCGTAATGTGCACGCGGGTTATCCTCGTTTGAAAACTGATTGAGCATTAAACCTTTGCCTTCAGAAACCATTTTATGAGCAAGATCTATAGCGGCTTCCATACTGCCTTCCTGCGGGGTTAATATGATTTCAGCCCCGTAAGCCTGCATAATCGCACGTCGTTCCACGCTCATGTTTTCTGGCATGATAAGTGTCATTTTATAACCACGTATTGCAGCAGCCATGGCCAGTGCAATGCCCGTATTGCCACTGGTGGGTTCAATCAATCGATCTCCTGATTTAATCTCACCACGCTCTTCAGCACGACGAAACATACTCATGGCAGGACGATCCTTAACTGAGCCAGCAGGATTATTACCCTCTAGCTTTACAAGTAGTGTATTCGATGTTTTACCCGGCAAGCGCTGTAATTTTACCAGTGGTGTGTTGCCGATATAATCTTCAATGGTTGCAAAAGACATAGTGGGGGTCTCGGTGTTTTTGAGTGTGAGGCGTGAGGTGAAAGGATAAATAAGGAAGGTGCAAATGAATTAACTCCTAACTCCTCACGCCTTACATGCTAGCTAAATACTTTCTAAAATCATCACGCAGCTCGTCATGTTTCAACGCATATTCAACCGTAGCCTGCAGATAACCAAGCTTGCTGCCGCAGTCATAGCGTTTACCCTTGAATTCATAGGCCAGTATTTGCTCCTGATTCATCAAACCAGCAATGGCATCGGTCAACTGGATTTCCCCCCCCGCACCCTTACCAATTTTCTCTAAAATCGGAAAAATCGCAGGCGTCAAAATATAACGCCCGACAACAGCCAGCGTCGATGGCGCTTTGTCCGGCTCAGGTTTTTCTACAATTTCATTAATACGTGAAATACCGTTTTCAACTTTGACTGAAGAAACAATACCGTATTTATCCGTTTCTTCCGGCGCGACCTCTTCAACACCTAGCAAACTGCAGTTATAATATTCAAACAACTCGGTCATTTGAGACAAACAAGGTTTGTCATTACCATCAATTAAATCATCGGCTAATATCACAGCAAAAGGATCATTGCCGACTACCGGTGCTGCGCACAGTACCGCGTGCCCAAGTCCTAGCGCTTCTGCTTGCCTGACATAGACACAGGACACACCGTCAGGAACCACGCTTTTAACAACATCCAACAGTTCCTGTTTGTTGCGTAATGCCAGCTCAGCCTCTAGCTCATAGTTCTTATCGAAGTGATCCTCAATAGCCCGTTTGCTACTACTGGTAACAAAAATCAATTCCGTAATCCCTGCAGCAATGGCCTCCTCTGCGGCATATTGAATAAGCGGTTTATCAACTACCGGCATCATTTCTTTGGGGTTAGCCTTGGTCGCGGGTAAAAACCGTGTGCCCAAACCGGCTACCGGAAACACCGCTTTTTTTACTTGCTCACTCATGAAGCACGAGCCTGATTCAGCTCAACAATATTATTCCTATGAGCACTTAACTCAGGCACCAATATATCAATTAAACTCATAATTTCATCTTCATCATAGGTAATTGCGGCCTGTTCGAGTGCCATGATATTTCTGGACAATTCATTCCAGTCAATATGTGAAGATTGTGCTAGCAATAACTTATCTTGCCCTGTTTCAGATAAGTCTTCTTTGCTATAAAACAATTCCTCATAAAGTTTTTCACCCGGACGCAAACCGGTAAACTCGATACTGATATCCTCACCAGGCGTTTTACCACTCAAACGAATCATTTGCTCCGCCAAATAAGTAATCTTGATGGGCTCACCCATATCAAGAACAAATATTTCACCGCCTGTGCCAAGCACGGCTGCTTGCATAATTAGCTGACTGGCTTCAGGGATCGTCATGAAATAACGTGTTATATCTGGATGCGTTATTGTAACGGGACCACCCGATGCAATTTGTTTCTTAAAAAGAGGCACAACACTGCCTGCCGAACCAAGCACGTTACCGAAACGCACGGTAATATACTGTGTATCAGACTGAGTGTTCATAGCCTGGCAGTATTTTTCAGCAATACGTTTACTGGCACCCATAATATTGGCGGGATTAACTGCCTTATCTGTAGAAACCAATACGAAGATTTCACAGCCTTTTTTGTCAGCTACCTGAGCTATGGTTTTAGTACCAACAACGTTGTTTTTAATTGCCTCTCTTGCCTGAGGTTCCAGCATAGGCACATGTTTATAGGCCGCTGCATGAAAAACGATGTCGGGTTTATACAGGGTGAAAACACGGGAAACAGCAATATAGTCTGTTACATCTGTAAGACAGCAGTGAAGCTGCATATCTGGAAATTTATTCTGCAATTCCATTTCCATGGAATACAGGTTGAATTCACTGTTTTCAAGAATTACCAGTATTGCCGGGTTCAGTTTGGCAATTTGGCGGCATAGCTCAGAACCAATTGAGCCACCACCACCGCTAACCAGCACCGCCCTTCCCTTTAAACCATCTGTTAGCCTGGCCCAATCCAGCGATACGGGATCGCGACCCAATAAATCTTCAATGGCAACCTCACGAAGAGCTGAAATACTTGAGCGGCCTGAAACCAAATCTTGCATACGTGGCAAGGTTCTGAACGGAATGGCTGCTTTTTCACACAAACCAACAACCCGTCGCATCTGCGAACTTGAGGCGGATGGCATGGCAATAATGATGGTATCAACCTTGAGGCTTTTAGCGACTTTTACTAATTGTCCTAATCTTCCGAGCACTGGGATGCCATGAACCTTCGTACCGCGCAAACGTCGCTGGTCATCCAAATAACCAACAGCCTGAAACGATTCATCGCGTCTTAAATCACGTGCCAACATTTCGCCAGCACGCCCCGCACCTAGGATTAACAATCTTTGACGATTGTCTGCACCAGATAAACTTAAACCATATTCTTTCCACATACGGTAAAAAAAACGCGGGGCGCCAAGAAGAAAAACTAAAATAAGTGGATAAAATAACAAGATTGTCCTAGGGATACCTTCCATACGCTTGAATAAAAATAGCGCTAAGGTGATAGCTAAAACACCGAGTACCGCTGCACGTGCAATATTCCACAGATCAGGAATGCTGGCAAAGCGCCATAGACCACGATACAGGCCTGCACGCCATAAAATCAGACCCTGGATTGCAAAAACAATGGGGAGACTCTGCCAAACGGAGTCCCAATTCGGGATGGGAAAAGTAAAATTGTAACGGGTTAAATAGGCCAGCATCCATGCAATAGCAATCATGCACAGGTCATGGATGATAATCGCGACACGGCGGTTTACTGCGTCCATGTATTTAATCAATCACTGCCTTATTATAATTATGCAGCGATAGCCTCCCAATCCAGCCTCAAATTGAGAAAGATATTAACATAGCGGGGAATATAATCCTACTTTCCCCCTTGTAATTCAATAAGATAAAACTAGAGGCATCTAAGCTCATTTCTCGAGAAATTCTGCCAATTGTGCTTCCCAGCTAAACGCTGTTTTAACAATCGTATTAATATCAGCATAGCGTGGCTGCCAACCTAACATGGCTTTAATCTTAGTATTATCGGCAATCAAGCATGGCGGATCCCCCGCTCTTCGCCCTGATTGAGTTACTGGAAAATCCTTTCCTGAAATCTTTTTAACTGTTTCGATGACTTCATTGACACTGAAACCATGCCCGTAACCACAGTTCAGAGTCAGTGAATCATTATTCTGGTTTAAATATGTCAAGGCATCTAAATGGGCGCTGGCCAAATCTTCGACGTGAATATAATCACGAACACAGCTCCCATCAGGTGTTGGATAATCATCACCAAAAATAGACATGCCAGGGCGTTTGGCTAACGCAGCTTCACAAGCTACTTTAATCAAGTGCGTCGCTTCAGGCATTGCTTGCCCAAGCCGTCCAAGGTGATCAGCCCCCGCCACATTAAAATAGCGAAGGATGACATAATTTAAATCGGACACTGCTGCATAATCCATCAAAATACGTTCACTCATCATCTTCGAAAAACCATAGGGGTTAATCGGTGCCAAACGATCAGCTTCGGTAACGCTGTCACAATCAGGAATTCCGTAAACTGCAGCCGTAGATGAGAAAACAAATTTATTCACATCATGACGCTTACATGTTTCGACCAAGCTCAAAGTATTAGCAGTATTATTTCTATAATATTTCAGAGGATCAGAAATAGATTCAGGCACTACTATATTAGCAGCGAAATGCAGCACAGCATCAAATTGATGATCAGAAAACACCTCGTCCAACTTACCTTGATCTGACAGATCACCGACAACTAATGAACCTGACAACACCGCCCACGGAAAGCCCGTTGAAAGGTTGTCATAGACAATCACCTCATAGCCCGCTTCACCGAGCTGTTGAACTACATGACTGCCAATATAACCAGCACCACCTGTAACCAGTACTTTCTTACTCATAGATTTTCCTTATACTCTTAACACTAAGACTCTTCACTGGCACTCGTTTACAAACTAGGCCTTCCAGAACTATAGCTAAGGATCTCATAATGTAAACCTCCCATGCTCACTGGCACAGCTCATCATTACTACCAGATAATAAGTACGACCCAGAAATTGCCACTTTGAATTCTTCTGGATATCGTTTGTTGCTCATATTCACCTCTCCTTTAATCATTTTCCATGACTGAAAGGTATCTAACAAACTGGGGGTAATTCAAAAATTCAATAACCAGGCCCTCATCATTTTGACGCCAAAGCCATCACACTCTCTACAATATCCCCCACTTTATGCATCTCCTCATCTCCCAATGTAGGATGTACTAAAAACATCAAGCTTGTGTCACCTAACTCTTTAGCAATAGGAAGGCGCACCTTCGGGCGCCACCCTGTTCCATGAAAGGCCTTTTCCAGATAAATCTCTGAGCAGCTACCTGTGTAACATGGAATACCACTTTCATTAATTTCACAAACAATTCTATCCCTCGACCAGCCAGCCCTGAGGGCTTCAGGACGCACAAATGCATAGTATTTATAATATGCATGCCTAACACCATCAGGCGGCATAGTTACACGCAAAGAGGAAATATCTTTAAATCGTTGAGTTAGAACAGCTGCATTTTCACGCCGCCGCTCACTCCAATTCTCGAGTTTCTTTAATTGAATGCGTCCAATCGCAGCCTGCATTTCTGTCATTCGAAAATTAGAACCAAAAGACTCATGCACCCACCGAAACCCCGGTGGGTGTACACGTCCATACACCGCCTCCCATGACTTACCATGATCTTTGTAGGACCACATACGCGACCACATCTCAGGGTCATTGGTCGTAACCATGCCACCTTCGCCACCAGTAGTCATAATTTTGTCCTGACAGAATGACCAAGCTCCTATATGTGCAAACGAACCAACACTGCGTCCTTTATACTGCGCCCCATGCGCCTGAGCACAGTCTTCAATCACTACTAGGTTATGCTCTTCAGCAAAAACCATAATAGAATCCATATCACAAGGCCAACCAGCCAAATGTACACAGACAATCGCCCTAGTACGCGGAGTCAACGCCGTCTTAATAGTACCTAAGGTGATATTCTGGTTATCACGGTCAATATCGACGAACACAGGAGTAGCACCCGCCGCCACTACGCAAGTAACGGTCGCGAAAAAGGTTCTGGGCGTTACAATCACCTCGTCTCCAAAACCAATTTTCAGCGCTTTCATTGCAAGCTCAAGTGCTAGTGTTCCATTAGCTACGGCTACGGAAAATTGAGTGTCAACACTAGCAGCAAACTCTTTCTCAAAATTACGGCATTCCTGTCCTGTCCAGTAATTAACTTTATTGGACAAAAGCACTTGTGAAACAGCATCAGCTTCCTCAACGCTAATGCTTGGCCACGAAGGAAATGGAGAATTCAACACAACGATATTTTAAGCATTAGATCACTATTCGAGATTCACTACACGTGCTGGCACGCCCGTGACCATGCACTCGTCCGGGATATGATCTACTACAGCAGCTCCAGCACCAACAACAACATCACTTCCAATACTGATCAATTCTCGGATACTCGCACCAATACCAATCCAGGAGCCTTCACCTACAGTCACGCCCCCAGCAAGATGAGCACCAGGGCTAATGTGTACACATTTTCCAAGATGGCAGTCGTGATCTATAGTGGCGCCTGTATTAACAATGCAGCCTGCCCCTATATAAGCATCAATATTTATGACCGCACAAGCCATTACAACAGACCCCACACCCAAATCTGCGCGGCTATCAACCACAGCAGATGGATGAACTATGCTTACCAGAGCCGCACCACTATCCAAAAGCAATTGTTGTTTCTGTATGCGTATTTTATTGTTTCCAATCGCAACTACAACGCCATCATAATTACCCAGAGAATCTAGCAATGTCTCCATATCACCTTCTACATGCCAAAAGGCATTTTTTTTCTGGCGGGGCCAAGCATCATCAAAGAATACTACGTGAGACCAACCAGATCTCTCAGCAGCATCTGCCACCACTTTACCATGCCCGCTAGCACCAACTATTGCCAAAGACTTCATTGCTTACTACCTTGGAATTTTGAAGCTGTCACATGCCCAACAGATGCAATCCCATTGCGAAACAGTACTTGCTTCACTGTAAATAAAATTATCTTAACATCAAGCCACAAAGTAGCGTTATCCACATACCAAACATCAAATCCGAACTTTTCTTCCCATGACAAATTATTACGTCCATTCACTTGTGCCCAACCAGTAATACCAGGACAGGCTTCGTGCCGTCGAGCCTGCTCAGGGGTATATAGTGTAAGATACTCCATCAGTAGAGGGCGTGGGCCAACCAAACTCATTTGACCTTTAATAACATTCCACAATTCTGGCAACTCATCTAAACTGGTCGAGCGAAGGAACTTACCAAATGCTCTCAAGCGAACTTTATCAGGCAATAAATTCCCCGTACTGTCACACTCATTCGTCATAGTTCTAAACTTTATCATCTTAAATGGTTTACCATCTAAGCCTGGGCGCATCTGGCAAAAGAAAACAGGCGCGCCAAGGCTAATACGCACAAAAAACGATATAATAATAATCGTTGGTAGCGTGACTGGCGCTAATAAAATAATCAAAAAAATATCAAACAATTTTTTTCTCATTTTTATAAGCTAATACTTACTTAATTTATTAAATAGATCTACAAATCGCTTAGTTCCCGTCTTTAATGATAAGTATTTAAAATAATAATTACGCCCATTCATACCTAGCGCTTCTCTTTCTTTTTTTGATAGACGGAGAAGATTAGCTATTGCATCCACTAACTGACTAGGATTTTCCGACTCAATTACAGTGCCACAATCGGCTGATTTAATAATATCTGCTGCATCCCCGGCAACACCCATAATAATCGGCTTGCCTATCGCCATATACGCTTGTGTCTTAGAAGGAATGGTTACTTCAAACAACGGGTCTTTTTTCAGATGAACAAGCAATGCATCAGCCCGATGTAAATAACCAGCCACTTCTGCCATCGGAACAGAAGGCAAAAAAATAACATTGTTTAAATTTTTCGCGGCCACCTGTTGTTTTAGTAGATCTACCTCCAAACCACCACCTAGAAAAACAAACACCACCTCTGGAAAAATATTTGACGACTTATTCTCAAACATCAATGCAGCTTCTATAACTGAAGCTAAAGCTTGAGCACGCCCTATATTCCCAGCAAACAGAACAATAAATTTATCACCTGACGGGAATCCACTTAATTTTTTCTCAGAGGAGTATACCAACATGGACTCATCACACCAATTTGGAATCACCTCAATTTTTTCAGCAGGCTCGCCGCGTTCTATCAATAATTCTTTAAATCCAGGAGATAACACCACCAGTTGATCTGCCTGCTTGTAGACCCATTTGGCCACCCGAGCGATTAAATTCAAGACACGCTCATTGGTCAACACGCCTGTAGATCTCAAGGTATCCGGCCACATATCCTGTATATCATAAATAACTGACACATTCCGGAAGAAACGTATTAGCACTGCTACCACACCCACCGTTAATGGTGGGTGATAAGAATAAATAACATCAGGCTTTTTTGCGCGGAAAAGACAATAAAATAAAGCACTGGCAGCAAAACTTGTGTAATTCAGCACACGCTTTATTGTAGACCCATCATGACTGGGGTACAGGGGAACACGGGTAATTAAAACCCCATCGATTAACTCTCTCTGAATAAATTTAACTTTGTAACCATCATAAAGTTTTCCGCCTGGATAATTCGGAAATCCAGTAACTACTTCCACCTCAAAACCATGATTCATCATCTCGCGTGCAAAAACCAATCCCTTAGAAGTTGGTTCAGGCTCAAACCATTGAGTCAGCAATAATATTCGACCCGCCATGGTCTAATTTTTCATCCATACCACACGGTTCACATAATCTGTGTAGCTATGAATTATACGCACTACTTTTTCAGACACATTCGGCATTGAATAGTCTCCAACCTGGCGCAACAGTCTTTGCTCTCCTCTTGGCTGCCCACCTATAATTGCAAGCGCCTGGAATACACGTTCCACATCTAAACCAACCATCATTACCGCAGCCTCTTCCATCCCCTCAGGGCGCTCATGCGTCTCTCGTATATTCAGGGCCGGAAAATTCATAATCGATGACTCTTCATTAATTGTGCCGCTGTCAGACAGCACTGCTTTAGAAGAAATCTGAAGTTTATTATAATCTTTAAATCCTAACGGCTTTAATAATCGTATTAAAGGATCAAAATTAACTCCCATTTCGTCCACGCGTTTTTGTGTGCGTGGGTGAGTTGAAACAATAATGGGTAATTGATACACCATGGCGATTTTATTAAGCATTTCCACAAGATCAAGAAAATTCTTTTTTGAATCTACATTCTCCTCACGGTGCACGCTCACTACAAAAAACTGAAACTCTTTCAAACCCAACTTTTCTAAAATATCGGATTCCTCAATACCGGAGCGATATTCATTCAACACTTCATACATAGGACTGCCGGTTTTAATCACCATCTCAGGAGGCATACCTTCGCGCAGCAAGTACTCACGAGCTATGGAACTATAAGTCAGATTAATATCTGCTGTGTGATCAACAATTTTACGGTTTATTTCTTCTGGAACACGCTGATCAAAACAACGATTTCCTGCTTCCATATGAAAGATTGGGATCTTACGTCGTTTTGCTGGAAGCACCGCCATACAGCTATTGGTATCTCCTAATACAAGCAAGGCTTCAGGTTTTACCTTCATCAATAGTTTCTCTACAGCAATAATTACTTTACCAATTGTTTCTGCCCCGGATGAACCAGCAGAATTTAAAAAATAATTCGGCTTACGAACCTCCAAGTCAGTAAAGAAAATCTCGTTTAACTCATAATCATAATTTTGTCCTGTATGCACTAGGTCATGCTCACAATGCTTATCAAGTTTAGATATTACACGAGACAAACGAATAATTTCAGGGCGTGTGCCAAGGACTGTCATGACTTTTAATTTTCTCATCGTCGTTCTCTATAAGGGATAGACATAGGTATCAGGATGATCATGGTCAAAGATCTCATTTGCCCATAACATAACAATCATTTCGTCAGCACCAATATTAGTAATGTCGTGCGTCCAGCCAGGTACTGTCTCTACAACAGTCGGCTCATCACCCTCAGTTTCAATCTCATAATACTGATCAGTAACAACATTACGAAATTTAAAGAGCGCCTGCCCCTTCAAAACCAAAAACTTTTCAGTCTTTGTATGGTGATAATGCCCGCCGCGTGTAATACCAGGATGGGCAGTAAAATAAGAGAACTGCCCACTATCCTGGGTTTTCAACATTTCAACAAATACCCCACGAGGATCAGTATGCTTCGCTAGAGAATAACTAAAATTTTCAGTTGGCAAATAGCTCAAATACGTGGAATGTAATGCTCTATCAAACCCAACCCCAACACGTTCAGAGGTCAACGACTCACGACCAGCCTTAAAGACGTTAATTCTGTCTACTAACTCACCCACCGTAATTCGATATTCAGGATCTATATCACAGTAAATATCACGCACTACCGCGTTATCCATAATCGAAATAAATTTCTCAATCACATCATCTATATATACAAGCCTGATCGTCGCATTAGGATTATTAATCTGAATAGGCAATCCCCGTGAAATATTATGACAGAAAGTTGCAACTGCAGAGTTGTAATTTGGCTTACACCATTTACCAAATACGTTTGGTAAGCGAAAAAGATAAACTGGTGCTTTTGTTTTCTCCGAAAAAGCCTTCAGGGCTAGTTCAGCTTCAAGTTTGCTTTGGGCATAGGGATCCATATTCCCTGCCTGGATAGAGGAAGTATATAGCACAGGAATAGATCGTCCAATTTTCTCTATCGCAGCACATAGGGCGACCGTTAAATCGGTATTATCCTGTTTAAACTCAAGCACATCTTTTGGGCGATTTACTCCGGCCATGTGAAAAACAAAATCTACATGCTCCAATAGACCATGTAGTTCCGTTTGTTTATGTTCGCGCGTAAAACACTGCGAATCAATATCATTTCTCTCAGACAAGTGAATTTGGAGGTTTTTCCCCAGAAACCCGTTCGCTCCTGTGATTAACACCTTCATCACCATTCCTCAGAGTGAGTGTCTTCGCCACGGATGATGTTTTGTATAAAATCTAGTTGCTGTAACAACACCTTCGTTCTAGTCACATCAAGGCGATCAGTATTATGCGAGTTATAATCATCCATACGAGAAATCTTTTCTTCACCAACCTCCACAAATTTTGCATAATTCAAGTCACGTAGATCAGGCGGTATACGGAAATAACTCCCCATATCTTCTGCACTGACCATTTCCTCACGGCTTAATAATGCTTCATAAAGCTTCTCGCCATGACGAGTACCAATAATGTTTATTGGATGTTCCGGCTTCTCCATCAGACCTTTTAAAGCCTTTGCCAAAGTTTCAATCGTAGCGGCTGGAGCCTTTTGAACAAACAGATCACCGTTATTACCGTGCTTAAATGCATACAATACTAAATCCACGGCATCCGACAGGGTCATCATAAATCTAGTCATATTAGGGTCAGTAACCGTCAATGGTATATTTGCGCATATCTGGTCTGTAAATAACGGAATCACAGAACCTCGAGAGGCCATCACATTGCCATAACGCGTCCCACAAATCACTGTCTTGGCATCATCCAAATTACGTGATTTTGCGATCATCACCTTCTCCATCATTGCCTTGGAAATACCCATTGCATTAATTGGATACACAGCTTTATCAGTACTTAAACATATTACGCGTCTAACACAATTCTGAATTGCGGCTTCTAAGACATTCTCTGTGCCGATTATATTTGTTTTCACCGCTTCCACTGGGTGAAACTCACAAGAAGGAACCTGTTTTAGCGCTGCAGCATGAAATATATAATCCACGCATCGCGATGCATTTAAAACACTTTGATAATCACGGACATCACCAATATAAAATTTAATCTTAGTGTTAGCATAGCGCTTACGCATATCATCTTGCTTTTTCTCATCACGGCTGAAAATTCTAATTTCAGATATATTAGAATCTAAAAATCTCTTTAGTACAGCATTACCGAAGGAACCTGTCCCACCAGTAATTAATAATATTTTATCCTTGAACATTAAAACTCCTATTTCACAACTTCTTAGCTTAAAGGCTTTCGTTGATGATGTTTATATATTCAACCGCTCTTTGCTTTGCATTTGAAAAATATAATGCACGATCACGAGCATCTTCTAATAATCGCCGATTATTTTCTGAATCCTCCAGAAAATAATCGGCGATTATATGTGCAATATTTTCCGGATCTGAAGGATCAAAGTAATTCGCATATTCGCCACAAGCATCGCGCACAAATGGCCGGTCTGAACAAAACAAAGGTTTTCTCATTGCCATCGCCTCAATAGGTGTGGCTGAAAAACACTCCAAAAGGCTTGGAAAAATCACAGCATCAAGCTTATTATAAAAAGTAGGGCATTGCGCAACAGTTAATGGTCCAACATTTTTTACAATAGCTTTAAATTTCTCATCTCGAGCATGCCATTCAGCTTCTGTAAGCGTAACTACAAACTTAACTTTCAAATTAAATTGATTTTCCATAATGTCGCAAACATACGGCAAAACACTTAAATTTTTATGTAGGTAGTCGCGCCCAACAAAGCCTATTACGATAAACTCATTATTTATTTCTAAGTCGACAGGACACCATTTATCTTTTTCTAGATATATTGATGAAAGGCAATTATTCACAATATATATTTTATCTTGATCAAAAAACTCTTGCGACACCAAACCCTTTTTCACATGATCTAATTCAACAATAAGCTTATCCGCACGCTTAAAAAACATAGACTGCAAAAAAAAATGAAGTTTCACCTTTACTTTTTCAATGAAAGGCAATTTTCTAAATAATTCATTTTCAGGATAAACAATCCATGGCTGTGCAAAACCAAATATATGACAGCAACACTTCATTAAAAAATAGGATGGACCAAAAACTGTGAAAATCAGATCATATTCCTTGAATTTTCTATCTGCAAAAAAGAATATTGATTTTAATCCATTAAAATCATACACCTCATATGAACTGAATACGCTTATATCTGCGCCCAGACTTGCCAAGTTTTCGTCTACTTCACTTGAGGCTATAACGCTATACGAATGACTGAATGATGCAATCAGAGAAAGCTCATAAATAAATGATACAGCAACCTGAACCCCCCCCCCCGCATGGAGATTACCAGCATTAATCAACACTTTCTTGTAATCAAACATAACTTTCAACTTAGATTCTTAGCTTACATCTGTATTCTTTTCAAACATTGCCCCACAGTTTTCTACCTAAATAGTCGCCTCCATAAAGCCAGCATTGGGATAGTTCACAACAACCACTAACTGCAAGGGAATATCCATTATTCCTACCGCAACAGGCAACCAGTCAATTATCTTAAGCAGAACCTATAAAACGTCTCTTCCAGCGACTGAGAACGATCATACTCCAGAGCAATGTACCCCAGTCTTTTTTGTTATGCCTATGGTTATCTACAAGCTGGAGTAATCTAGATTTAGACAGCACCTCAGGTGCAACCCAATTATCGCAGAGCCATTCAAGGTGTCCTGCAAGTGGCCCGCGTAGCCAGTCGCCAATCGGGACGTCGAATGCATGTTTCGGCCTGTCCCACATTTGGTGTGGGACATATCCAGTTAATAGCTGCCTTAATAATTTTTTGCCTCTACGATCGCTCTCAGGAATGCTGAATGCTAACTCTGCTAGCCGATGATCTAACAGTGGTTCACGCGCTTCAAGCCCCGCGCACATTGTGCTGAGATCAGTTTTTACTAGCAAAGCATCCGGCAAATACCCCATTAGATCAATCAGAGATGAAGCCGTACCGGATCCCAACTTGTCGTAGCATGGGAAAAACCTTTCTAGATTGCTTCTAGCTTGCCATTTATCACCTTCTATCTGACACCCAGTCTGTGATCTCAGGTAAAGATAAGCATCCAACTCATCACGCTGATTCAGATAACCACCTAATAGCTGGGCACGAAGATTATGCATACGAGATAACCATGCACCTATCCGAGCACGGAGTGCATACGGCACATATTTCAATAGTGATAACCTCTGTTGAACTCTGTGTATCGGATAACCCAAGAACAACTCGTCTCCACCATCACCAGTAAGACATACAGTCACCTCATGGCGCGCATAGCGCGCCAACAATATGGTTGGTAGTGCGGCCACATCCGCTACAGGCTCATCAAACTCATTTAATAAATCCTCAATTTCATTGCGGACGACATGAGCTGTCAATAAAAGTTCGTGGTGTTGACAGCCTAAATAGGCTGCAATCTTCTTGGCATAGACACTTTCATCGTTCTTAGCATTCTCAAAAGCAATAGTAAAAGTCTTTAGATGGTCGGGGTTATGGGCTGCAGCAATCGCTGTAACAAGCGTTGAATCTATACCACCAGAAAGAAAACAACCGACGGGTACATCGCTGACCATTCGAGAAGCTACGGCCTCTTCAACAGCCCCACGTAACGTGACATTTAAATCATCTTGGCTGGGAGATAAATTCTTATCAGACAGAAGCTTCTCTGGACTCCAGTAGGAATGTTTTACAATACCCCTATCCTCGCAAACTTGCATCCAATGTCCAGGCTCTAACTTTCGCACCCCTGAAACTAGCGTTCTAGGCCCTGTTACCCAGCCCATTTCTATAAACTCCGCAACAGCATCTAACTCCATCATAAGGGGGGCACCAAGATCAAGCAGTGGTTGCAACCGACTAGAAAATACAAGGTAGTCCTGACCAAGATAATACAGTAGGGGCTTTACTCCAAATCTATCACGCGCAAGAAACATCTCCCCAGAGAGAGGCTGCCATATTGAGAAAGCGAACATACCTACAAAGCGATGCACACATTCTGGCCCCCATACCCTATAAGAAGCCAGCAGAACCTCACTATCAGAGGTCGTTTGAAAACTACAACCTACGGACTCTAAATCACACCGCAATGCTCGAAAATTATATATTTCGCCATTAAAAACCAAAACATTTCCATTTACAGGATCTACCATTGGTTGTGCAGCCCTAGGATTAAGGTCTAGCACTGCCAAACGACGATGCCCCAGCCCGCAAGCAACATCGGGGGCCATCCAGATACCATGTTGATCGGGCCCACGCATAACCATACGATCTCGAGCCCGCAACAAAGTTACTTGACTGAGGTGTTTGCCGCCACCATTCCATCTCATAAAACCTACAATTCCACACATATCACGCTAACTTTGTTGGTGTGCATTTAAACTCGCTTCTTTCAACTGAATCAATACCATTTGACGATTCATTCTTTTCGCTTCTCGTGCAAGCGCTAAAAATATACCAAGACTTACATACCCTAGGCCTATATAAAAAAGGTCATGCATAAACCCAATCAAAACCCAAACACCTATTGCTGCAATAAATGGCTGCGCCATTTTCGCAAGCGCTCGCTGGTATACGAGAGCCCGTAGGTATACTACGATAGATAGTATAAACTGGATCAGCCATATAAAAAAAACAAAGCCTACAGCGCCAAGTAAAGTTGTTAGAAGAGAATGGCCTGCAACCCATACTCCTGTATTTAAGGGAAGCTCGGAAAAACCATGCCCTAATGGCCAGTATGACAAGCTGTCTATAGCTGACAATAGCCACTCGATTCGCAGCAAATCTGACTCTATAGTGCCTTCCGCTTGAGAAAACCCCACTGATGAATAATCGCTAAACTTTGCTGCATAAGCACTCATAATCTCGGGAAATGATAAGCTGAGCACCACAATGAGCAGAGCAACCATTACTCCCCCCCTTAGCAAAGCAAACATATTCAGCCTACGTTGCAGAAGAGGAATGAAAAACAATACAAGTAAGATTGCGATCGGCGCAGCCCTATTGTGACTCAACAATAAAACTACTAGCGCTAAACCAGCTGAACCCCACAAGAACCAACGGATATAAATATTTTTTAAAAATTTCCCTGATGCAAACAAGATAGCTATAATTAAACCTAAGTAACCAGCCATAGCTGTCCGGTGACCAAAAGGACCAAGCGCCTGAGGTATACCATATCCATCAACCCAAGTAGACACCTGAGTTTCATTTACACCAGGAATATTTATTAGCTCATAGAAATCTATAAGCGTAAGCATACTCGATATAGCAGTAAATACACCTAGAACTATAACAAGCTTACGTAACCGACGTATATCCCATTTACAGCTAGTAACCGCAGCAGCAAACAAAAGATATCCAAATAAATAAATCTGGTTCTTATAAGCTATTTCCCACTGATCCAATGCAGAAACACCAAGCAATTGAATGCTTGCTATAGAGGCAACCAACAGAAGTCCAAAAAAAAGACGTAAGATTGAATCACTGAACAAGCTTATTATAGATGGAATAAAACGTAGCAACACTGTCAACACCAACAGCAATGTTGACAAACCAAAACTGCGATGATCAGCCGTAAATTTCAATAGCGTACCGAAAGGCACTACGCCACAGTACAATATAATTGTTATAACCGCGAATTTCTCAGATAGCACAGAGACTCGAGGGTTCAACATAACACTTCAGAATCACATAGTTTTAATAACCTTTTATAAAACAAAAGATATTTTGGAATCACCTGCTCTATGGAATAACTTTCCCCAACAAAGCGTGCGGCTCTATGCCCCATTGACGTACGCAATTCATGGTCATCAGCTAAACGTTGAATTGCTGACACAGCCTGACTGTCATTATGGAACAAATATCCCGATACTCCATCGTGTACGACCTCACTAACACCACCCACATCATGTGCGACAGATGGTACACAACATGCTGCCGATTCAAGTAATACACGAGGAAACCCCTCGGCTCTTGATGTAAGCAGAATAATATCAATCGTTTGATAGAACTCAAATGGATTCTGTGTCTGACCTAAAAACTCTATATCGGCCCGTAACTCTTGCGGAATAATAGACAGTAAGCTATCAAGGACTAAGTCCGATACATCCCCACAAAAACGAAACTTCAAGCAATTAGGTAACAACTGAAGCGCTTTAACTGCAATATGCACTGCCCGTCGCACATCCTTCACTGGATCATTAAGTCGTCCAATAAAACCTATAACCAGCCTACTTTCATTTAAGGCGACCCTAAACACTGCATGTCGACTTATCTGATGAAACTTATCCTGAACAAAGTTAGGAATCACCGCAACTTTGCAATTAGAACGAATACCCCCGCTTAATACGCCCGGCCTGACACCTTTAGATACAAAGATTACACCATGACAAAAACGCAAATATAGATCACGACGTAGACGCCCTCGGCGAGTATTATCTACTTGTGCGCGAACATTCCAAACCACCTTGCTCTGTGAAAAAATACAAGGTAGAAGCCATAACTGTAGCGTATGATTTGTAGCATGCACAATATGAATCTTGTATCGATTCAAAACCTGCCACACGCGCCACTGATATTTTAACAGCCATAACACCCGCCGCCATCCCAAAAAAGGCCCCCCAGGTAACTCAATAATATTATCTGATAGTCCACGTAGCCGTGCTTCATGCCATATTGCAGTTCCAGCTTGCACAACCAAGTAGATATCTAGGTCTTGCTCATGATTTAGCTGATGAACCAAGTCAAGCGTGCTCAATTGCGAACCACCAAGATCTGGAGCTGCTTCAACAAATGCAATTCGCACTTTAGAAATCGCTACGTTTGAGTGCTGAGATAAAACCAGTCATATTTCTTGTAACACGATCTCCCCAGAACTCATTATAAAAAGCACGCACAACATACACCCACCCTAATATAAGAATTATCACCCAAGCAATTACCAATGCTTCCGGAAACCCTAGGCTATAACCAATTACTGCAGCAATTAATATGAAATTAACACGAAAAAAAGTTTCAAGTGGCACACGCATTAATCTCGCCATCAGTGACATCTCTGGCCAAACTAACTTATCCGCATCTTTTATTGGTTGTTTTTCTATGTCATTCCAGCAACTACGCACATTGCGAAACACAACAGAATGACTATAAAGACTGACGACCTTCTCCAAAAAAGCCAACATGACGCCCGCTGCTAAAACTGCCTGAGCATGCCATTCCATCTGTAAGACGACATAAAGACTTAGGCCAAGTAGTATGACAACATCATTAACCCCTCCAACCATATAATCTAAATAGGTGCCGCTCATTGAGCTAGACCCTCTATACCTAGCCACTTCCCCATCTACACAGTCTAGTAAAAAGCTCATCCAGGCTAGTATCCCAGCGATTAGCGCCCAACCCAGCGAACCTACCATTAGTGCGGCACCAGCAGATACACCCATAAATAAACCCAGGAATGAAACATGATTAGCATTCAGACCGAGTCGAATAGCCAGCCAAGTAACATAGATGGAAAAGGGACGAAGTATATGCCATTCTAGCAGTGGGTCAGTTTTACTTTTCTCCTTAGGCTGACATTTTGTTCTGAGCTCTGCTATGGATTCAATCATTATTTTCTCCTTCGTTTTCAAATAATAGCTCCATGAGCTTACGGCGGTTACTCACAATATTTGAGTTACCATCTAACTCAAGCACAATCACACCCATATTTTTACACCAATGCATAATTGCCGCATATACTCTCATGTGATGTGATGCGATATTTACTGGGATTGTTGGTTTACGCTGATGTAAAATTTCTGGGGCTACATGAACAAACACCAAGATGTCAGGCCTTGGATATAACATTCGGTATAACCAACGATTTGTTTGATAAAACGGTTTCCCAAATTCCAAAAACTCATCATAGACATATCGATCTGCAAGAACAATATTACCACGCAGCTGATACAACTTACTTTGTCCATACTTTGCAATATATTCTAAATACTTATTAACGTTCAACACCGACAACAATATCCATCTGAATACACTGCGTTTTTTCACTAGAGCACTGCAGGGTAAATCTTTCTGCTCTGGGACAGGAATACGAATATCGCGCCGGTAGAACTTTCGCTCAAACCATCGAAACATATGAGTAGTTGGCAACACCATTTGACGCGAAGCCCAATAAATACGCCGATGTTTAATTCGAAGAAAACCACATAAATCGCTAATAACTGTTGACTTCCCGCTGCCATCAAGGCCTATTATTGCGACTATGGGTAGCCTCCGACGTTTTGTGACTGATGTAAGACGAAATGATTTTATCAGCCAGACTGGAACACTGATGATCTTCCTCCTTCTCAGAAACAGAACCGATAACACTCGATCTCTTATATTTTTTGAAGGTGAACAGCCTGTTCTGAGTATTGATACAATGTTGTCGGCTTCCTGCTTTGTAAAACTACTATCCAGAAGCAATCTATTCAACAAGGGAACATAATCTAGAATAGACATTACTTCATCTTTATAACGCCTCCAGTCATTACCTTTAACAATTATGCTGATTACAATAAGAAGGAGTCGATGGTGTTGTGTAATACAACACCATCCCGATGATCTCATTACGCTTTCTGAAACTAGCTTCTGTGTAAGCTCATGGTCAAGCTCATAGAGCTCGCCATGAACTGGTAGAACATACCGATAATACACATCGAGCATAAGCAAATTACCAAAATCTCGTTTATAGCCATAGAACAACAAGTGATCAGGGCTATTATATTTAGCGTCACAAAATAAACCTGCTTGCAGCGCATCGCTCACCATATTTCTAAATGCACCATGTACTGGAATAATGATATCAATATCATTATTCCCACCTTGCTCGATCAGTAACTCAGCTTCTTCGGGATTCGATAACAATATTGATTTATTTTGCACAAGAAATTCTTTTAGAGCTGCTGAGGTTTCATGCATAGTCAATATAGCCCTAAATCAAAGCGCTTATTTAGATAACCCATCGCTTTCTTCAAATCATATACACATTGCCGTTCAGCAAGTCGCCAACGACCTGATGTCGTATAAAGAACAAACTTTTCAACCAGCGTCAACAGAAGAAATTGACGAGCAGCATTTTCATCATCTGGACACGCAGTCGGTGCTAATCTCCGAGACCACTCAATAAGCGTATCTGACGCATGTACTCCTGCATTTAGTAAGGAGTCACCATGTACAACAGGATGTATGATAAGGTTAAATAAATCATGATATTGATTTCTGAAATCCGCAAGTTCCCAATCAATAAGAGAAACTTCATCACCATATACCAATATATTTTGGTCTTTTAGGTCGCCGTGTGTAAGAACAAGAACAAGTAATAATCGCTTATCAATTGCATTCAACAATTTTTCAAACACTTGAAATTTAAACATATCAGGTATCATAGACTTCAATTCATGCAAGTATTTCATAGAGGTTTTTTCTGATTTCGAGCCATTATTAGCAGATGCAATACATTCTAGAGCAGATCTATAAATTAATATGCGGCCATCAACATTAGTTTTTCTGTTGACTGGCACCCCAGAACAAATTGGCACAGTGTGCCAAAAACCACGCGAATCTCTACATATATTGGCCGGACAGGGTAATATAGAATTTAACGAAAGCATTCTATCCACATATCGTGGCCATGGCTTAGTATATCGCTTTGAAAAATCTCCACCCACTAGGTCAATCGCAATAAGCGTATCACCAAGAACTAATACATCGCATTTGATTTGCGTATATATATAAGCAGGGACAATGAAGGGCCCTACGAACCGTGCTGCTAACATAATCACCCTAAGCAACCATCGCCTAGGAGCACTCCGCAATTGGAAAAAGTGTTTGTCAACGAAACTAAACACATCTTGATTATTATGGAAAATAGCAATATTCAATCTTGGCCAGAATTCGTATCGATTAAAGCCATTAACCTGTTCAGCCAATAAAACTTGCTTACCAAAAATACGCTTCTTACCTAAGAAGGCGTAACGATTCTTCTTGAATTTCAGCTCAGGATATTCAATATCACTCATGCACATTAAACCTTGCCATAATCATGTAATGTGATGCATTTGATTCGGAACCATTACGCCCAAACCATGCAGCGATGATAAAAAGCGGATATAAGCAGCGAGTAAAACTTGAATGTGAACGCTGCACCTCCAGAAGCGCTCTAGCGAAAAACGAAGGGTAATTTTTACACGTTAGCACATGCAAACCTTCTTCTTGCATCACCTTAATTACATTATCTTTAGTAAACACTTGGTCTAAGTGCTCTATATCAACATGCCCTGTGTAATAACCGAAACTACCACCATAGTGGCGTTTAAGCCTCGGCGAAGAAAATACGATATAACCATCATCTACAAGACTTTGACATGCATATCTTAAGAAACTCATCCCATCAATAGAATAATAAATACTATCCAAACATAGCACCAAATCATATTTTCTTTCGGGTTGATATTCTTCGAACGATATTTTAAAAAATTTAATATTGTCTAAATTTTTCATCTCAGCCGTTTTTTTTGCGCGACAAATTGCCTCTTCACTACCATCAATACCATCGATAACTATATTAGGCCACCGCCTTAGCATATGAAAGTCATACATCCCATCATCACAACCAACATCAAGTACTCTACATGGCTTGTGTGGCAGAACACTTAACATTCCATCAAGCGCCCAAAGTTTAACTGCAAAACCTATACCGATATGCCCTAGCAGTCGTCGGCCTAAACGTCTAACCCAAGTACTTTCTAAAAATGCAGACTCATTACCTAATCTCAAAAACTTTAACATCGTTACTATTTATTCACTCATTTCTGTTAACGCAACACTAGCATTACTAGTTCGATTATTGCGATAAATAACACCAATAATTTGACGTAAACCATAATACCCTTACCCCACGGGAAAATCTTAAATCCACGGTAGACAAGGAACCCTTTCACGCTGCCATGAATAACTCGCGTTGTCGCTGTGGATATAGCAGCACCCATCGCGCCATACAATGGGATCAACATGACATTTGCTCCAACATTAATACCAAGCATCAGCCATACCACCAAAGCTTCTCTTCGCTCCAAACCACCAAGCTGGAGCATACGACCAGTAGTTCCCATCATAAGTGTGAATAGCTCCCCAATTACCAGCACTGCCAACAGCGAAGCAGCTGACCGATAATTGTCACCAAACAAGGATAGCAAAGGCTCCGAAAAAATTAATATAAAAAAAGTCATTGACACTGCTATCCAAAACAGCCCCCCATTTGCTTTATGATATGCAGCAGTAACAAGCTCCATATCATTATTAGCAAAGCCGCGAGAAATTTTAGGCGAAAGAAAGGCATCAACAACAATCATTGCCAGAGGCAATAATGCTGCCAGGGTAAAAGCTACCGAGTAATAAGCCACTTCATCAAAATTAGAAAACCAACCCAGCATCAACCGATCAACACTTGTCAATGCAACGTAAGCTACAGTTGATCCAAGAATAATATTTGAGTAACGAGTAAAGCCAGACTTATCCACCTTAGCTTCCCGACTTACTACTCCGTACCAACATTCTTTGTTATAGAATAAAAGGCATGCTACGACAAATAAAAATACACCTGAATAAAGAGATATACTGCTAAATAAATTAACACCATCCAGCCATTGTAGTATTAATATCCCCAGCAGAAATAATAATGCTGGAGCACAATGCAATGATGCAAGATATGCTCTTGGGTAACCCCTAGCCATCATCAAGTATGAAAGCAAGTTCACAAACGTAAAACCTAACACCATAAGCATGGTTACATACCAGAAACTTAAATCAATATTATTGATTATAGGATACTGAAAGAAAAACTGAATTATACTAAGAAATAAAACGCTGATAATCACCGCAATTATAGCCCGGTATAAAGACATCCCTACCAACTGAACCACTGAACTTTTCCCGCTATTTTCAGCCATCGGGTAATATCGAACTAGACCTTGCTGCATACCTAGCGTTGAAAAAGTACCCACTAATGAAACTAGCGCAATTGCGGCATTAAAAATACCAAAATCTGAGACCGGTAATATACGTGCTAATAATGTTCGTGCAGAAAAATTTGCAACCTTACCTACTGCTAGAACACTGCTAGCGGAAACTATAACTGCCAACCATTTTCTAGAAACTCTTATACCTAAGAATGATGACACTACTGATTCACCCTGGAAAATGAACTCCCATCAACTTTGATAATAGTAGAGGCCCAAACCTGACCATCAAATCCATCGATTGCTGCCCACCATTCATTCTGATGAAAAACAAAAGCAACATGGTGAGTGGCGACTGCGCACCAAGGGATAGTTCCATCAGCAAAAAATACTGGTTGTTTAGATAACTGCACAGATATATTTTGCTTGCTAATCTCATTAAATCGCAAAAAAGACACAGCCTCTCCATATACCTTATTCCTATATGCGTGCTGTATTGGAAGAACAAGATGGTCACTCTCTCTAATAGCAGAACCACCTAGTCGCCAAGGCCGGCAAGAATATAATTTATAAGAAATATATTTATTGACAATGCGATCAAAAATAGTACGACGCAACAAGGGGCTATTTTTGTGTGGAATCCATGATGACAGATCATCTGAGTAAAACACTAAGAGGCGACCGCCGCAACGGGAATCAGATACAAACAACCACCAAGTTTCTGACTGCCTAACTATAATCTTGTCAGTAATATTACATGCACCGTTTAGCGGTTCATTACTCCATAATGACCAGCCAAAAGGAAAATCTTTAGCAGATGTTCTGTATATATAATTTTCCTTATGATCGGGCCTGCTTGGCCGGTTTACATCCGGCATTAGGTAATAATAATCCTCCCACAAAAATACGTATGGAAAGGAATACTCACCATCATCTTCGGGCCATGTCTCACCGAGATAGCACACAATTCCACTCTCCGCTCGAAACATAAATATGCCGACTTTTTTAAAATAATCGCCAGTTATCCTTATACCCTCTACCTCAGCAAATATATATATATTGCCATTGTGCGATACAGGGAATGGATCTGCGATAGTCATTACTTTTTCTTGCCCCTGAACTAACTCAGGTAAAAAAAGCGGAGTGGATGGCAAATTAACCTTTAAAGAGGATTTATAATATTGCATTATTAAATAGCAGAGTGAAAAATCAAAGGTTTAATAAACTCATGTTTCAGTAGCAATATCTCTTAAAGAACTTTTCAAAATCATTACTACATCATCTATATCTGCTTCACGTAAATTATTATCAGCACGACTTGGCATTATCATTTCATCTACAAACTCTAAAATCTTATTATTGTCTGCAATATAACGTGAAAAATAGGAAGGAAGCTCTAACCCTTTAAGCAGAGAACATAAAGAGTTAGAAAACATTTGAATATCCCGGTACCCTAGGGAATGAGCCAAATCTTCAAGCCTTCCATCGTCAGCTTCAGCATTAAATCTCAACAAGGCAGGTAATGTGAAGCTACATGCAAATCCATGGGGCATACCAAAATGTACAGTCAGCGCATAGGATATCGAGTGAGCAAGCGCTGTACGAGTCTGACTAATTGCTAATCCCGAAAGAAGGCTCGCCTGCATCATCGCGCCTCTTGCTTCCCGGTTTTCAGCATCCTGCTTAAGCACCCGCAAAGCACTAAGAGATAACTGAAGTGACTTGGCAACAAGGCTCAATGTTATTGAGTTAGCATTTTTATTCCATCCAGATTCAAGTGCATGAGAAATAGAGTCTAGACCTGACGAAATTGTTATTTCCTCAGGAAGTTTGAATGTTAACTCAGGATCCAAGATAGAAACTTCCGGGTAGATATCGGGCCCCATCATTGAATACTTCTGACCCATCTCAAAGTCCCAAATTGTTGCAAATGGCGTCACCTCGCTACCAGTACCAGAAGTTGTTGGTATTGTTGCTATTGCTAAGGCAGATTTTTCTTCAAATACCAATCCTTCTCGAAAATGCGCTGAAAATGTCCTCCCTGGTGGTTGGGCCAGGATTTTTGCAAGGCATTTTGCAGCATCTATAGAACTACCGCCACCGAGTGCAAGCAACAAATCAGGTTCAGATTGGCGGTATTTTTCCCCAAGTGAATCTATTTCTAGAATATCCGGGTTTGGAGCAATTACATCAATTACACCTATCAACCGCTGCCCAAGACATGCAGTTATCTTATCTACCACACCACGTCGACGAAAGCCTGGAGTAGTAACTAATAAAATACGCTGCTGTGAAATATATTGGGATATTTTATCAATAGAGCCTGCCTTATATATTACTCGAACAGGATTATGATATGTCCAATCTAATGTATTCATATGACTTTCATTCTAATACGTGCAGTAATATGCATCCTTAAATTTTATAACACCTCTAACGTACGCATTAAAGAATCTCGATTTTCGCTTGGAGTAGTTTCAGGCCTACCAAGATCAGGCCTAGAGCCCTTATTGACCCTGACTTCAAACAGTATTGGCCCCTCTAATGTTCTGAATTTCTTCATTACATCACTCACTTCATCACAGTTCACGGCCGACATTACATGCTTGTAACCACATGCTTTAGCTACCCTTTGAAAATCTAAAAAAAATCCTGCCGTCGGTTGCCCACCTACAGAGTCATGCGCACCATTATTTACAACTACATGAATGAAGTTCCTCAATCCTGATTGACCAATTATCGCTAGCGCACCCATATGCATAATCACCGACCCATCACCATCTAAACAGAATACTTTGCGATTTGTCTGTGCGTAGGCAATGCCCATAGCAATTGAGGCTGTATGACCCATGGCACCTACGGTAAGAAAGTCATTACCATGACCATCTTTTCGATGAGTACGACACTCATAAAGTTCACGAGAAGCCATACCAGTTGTGGAGACAATAACATCGACCTCTCCTAGCAGATCAACTATAGTTTTGACTACATCTTCACGATTCATAGCGAAGTCGGTAACCAATTTTTTTTTCAACTCATATTCCTCAAAGGCTCCCTTACGTATCAAGAGTGCAACTGGTGATTTAATTTCACGCATCAGTGCTGCAGCTTTTTGGATGACACTATCAGGATCAAGTGTGCCGGCATCTAGAATGAACCAAGGGATTTCCATCGCGTCCAGAAGATCAATCATAATCCGACCTTGTTTAACATGTTGAGGCTCGTCCTTGACACCAGGCTCGCCCCGCCAACCAATCATCAGCAATATAGGGATACCACTAACCTCTCTGTCAGCTAACGACATAAGGGGGTTGACTGCATTTCCAAGACCAGAGTTCTGCATATAAACCAAAGCAGGCATGCCGCTGCCAAGAAAATGGCCAACCGCCAATGCAATAGCATTACCTTCGTTAGCAGCAATAACATGTTCCTGTGTATGGTCGCTTACATAAGCACAGAAATCTTTTAGTAGAGAGTCTGGTACACCTGTAAAGAATCTAATGTCTTCGGCCTTGAGCAACTCATAGATATGATCTGGTTTGATCATCACTTGGTTCCTGGAATAAGTTCTAGGATATCTTTGATGCTAAGGAGTTTTGAATCCGCCTCAGCAGAACGCCCATAGGTAAGTATGGATTCAGCGGCTCCAATCATAGCCGGATATGCAGCACGTAACAGCTGGTTGGCATAAATAACAATGTTGACACCATTCTTAGCCAACTCATCTTCAGTGACTTGATTATAGCTAGTAGGAACAACGATTAATGGAACCTTACGTTCGAATATAGAGTAGTGTTCGCAAAACTCGAATATTTCTGAAGGATCTTTACTTCGGCTGTGAATCATTACACCATCAGCACCTGCCTGAATATAGGCTTTAGCACGCAGGATCGCATCATTCATCCCAGCATCTAGTATCAGACTCTCAATGCGAGCGATAATCATAAAATCATCCGTAATTTGAGCAGCCTTGCCAGCCTGGATTTTGGCGCAAAAATTCTCTACAGAATCCTGATTCTGAGTCACATCAGTACCAAAAAGAGAATTTTTCTTCAAACCGACTTTGTCTTCAATAACGGCAGCAGAAACACCAAGACGTTCCAGAGTACGAACAGTAAACTGAAAATGCTCTAGCTTTCCACCTGTATCGGCATCATAAATGATAGGCTTTGTAGTGACCTCTAAAATATCATGCAAAGTATTTGTTCGTGAGGTGACATCAACCGCCTCAATATCAGGCTTCCCTTTAGATGTTGACTCAGTAAGACTGCTGGCCCACATGCCATCAAATTCTTTTCCGCCATTTTCAGTATCAACGCATACGTTTTCCACTATAAGTCCAGTAAGACCATTATGTGCCTCCGTGAAACGAAGTAGAGATTTTGCAGCCAAAAGCCGACGTAGTTTATTTCTACGAATATCAGGTGTAGTGCCTAATTCTTTGAGAGCATCATTTAGCTGGGTTGATGATATTCCTTTGGTGTATGGCACCTCGATAAGCACACCACCCCATTCATCTAAGACATCAATCACCGCCTGCCGTACTTTGTATTGCACGCCATCTCGCCAGTCATCACCATGCACTACATAATCAGGCCGATATTTTCTCAAATTAGGCACATAATCTAATGCCTCTTGGGTTACAACGTGATCTACACCCTTGATATTTTCTATGACCAGTTTGCGCTGTTCAAAATTCATATACGGTAGCCTCTTATAACTGGCTATCGCAGCATCAGTCAGCAAACCTACCATAACACTACCAATACCTGCAGCATGATTTATAACATTTAAATGTCCTGGGTGCACAAGATCTGCACTCATACCTACATAAACACGCTTCATTTATATTCCTCCTTAATCAGATAATTAAATCGTCAATACAAACATCAATGTCAATATCTGAGTACACGCTCGCCATATCAACTTCCACTTAAATGCTCCATTTTCCTGAAAGCCTCAAAACTGACATGCTTCACGCACGCCGCTTCTATTCAACTTTACTATTTTTCTCAGTTTCGCGCCTGAGCTCGGCGATTTCTTTTTTTAGCACCTCAAATTCGTCCATTTTGTATTTAAGGAAGCGTGAGGTGAGACTTACCTTTACTTCGATGCCTTTTGGCGTAAGCAAATACATATAGGCCAGTTTATTTTGGTTGTTACGAAAGTTTCTCGCTTTGACCAAGCCTTTCCCCACTAACGCCTTGATGCAATAATTAGCCTTACCCAGACTTATACCTAGGGTCTTAGCCAGTTCACGCTGGCTTTGCTGGGGATTGCTTTCCAGTTGTTTGTATATTTTATAGTTCAGTTCGTCGGCAGTCATAACTGCTACATAACCCATGCGTTCATTCGGTGAACAGGATATATAAACTGAAGGTAATAGTAAAGATTAAAAGGATATCAGCGAGTCCGAAAACACACTTTTTACGTTGCATTTATGGTCTACTTGTAAATTTCTAACAAGTAGAATGAGATCCTTCACTATCGTTCAGGATGACAGGCGTATTCGGCATGATTGAGGCTTCATTTAACAGGATAAGTTAAAACGTCCAAATCATAGGGATCAACACCACGGCAAGCAGGCCGCTTATCAGCGTCAATGGAATCCCGAGCTTGAGGTAATCTGAAAAATGGTATCCTCCAGGCCCAAACACCATCAAATTTGTTTGATAGCCAATCGGCGTGGCAAAACTGGCGGATGCGGCCATCATTATGGCGATGACAAAGGGTATGAAATTGACCTCCAGCCCTTGACTGGTTGCCAGTGCAATTGGAAACATTAATACTGCAGCTGCAGTGTTTGAAATCATCGAGGTGAAAATCGAGGTCACCAGATAAATAACAAACAGCGCTAGCCATGGCTCTCCCATCGTCAAATTCAACAATGTTGTGGCTATTTCCCCTGCTGCACCAGTAACCACGATGGCCTGACCTATTCCCAACGAGGCGGCGATAACAATCAGCACTTGCCAGTCTACAGAACGTCGAGCATTACCTGCTGTGGTACATCGCGTGATGATCATTAAACCGGCAGCCAACATCGATGCCTTTAAAATTGTCAGCCAGCCTAAGGCTACGCTGACAACCATTGCGACTAAAATCAAAAAAGAAATCATCGCACGTTCATGGCGTGGCGGACTTGAGTCGGCCAATTCACTGATTAGATAAAAATCGCGGGAATTTTTCTGCTGTGCGACAAACGATGATTGTGTTTCGAGCAGCAAGGTATCACCTGGCTTTAGGGTGATATCGCCAATCTTCTTTTTGATTTGTGTTCCATTTCTGGCTACAGCAATGATTGCCGCATTGTAGAAACTGCGAAAACGACTTTCTCGGATGCTCATTCCTGCCAGGGGGAAACTGTCAGAAATAACAGCTTCGATCAAACAACGCTCTGGACGTGGCGCATTCAGTTTAAACACTTGATCAGTAGCAGGCTTGAGGCCACGTATTTTCTGTAGATCGACAACAGACTCGACGACCCCCACAAATACTAAGCGATCGTTCGCCTGCAGATGTTCCTTTGGTGAAACCGCTGGAAGCACTTGCCCGCCACGATCAATTTCCATTAGATACAAACCAGGCAGGTGCCGCAATCCAGCATCTTCGATTGTACGACCAACCAAATTATTATCGGGCTCCACGATCATTTCAACCGTGTAGCCGCGCGCGTCTTCAAATTGTGTGCTCGTTTTCGCACCTTCTGGAAGCAACCAACGGCCAAGTAGCATTGTAAATGTGAGCACGGCTATCACAGTGGGAATGCCGATCCAGGCAATTTCAAACAAAGCTAAACCTTCGGTTCCTGTCTCATCAATTAATAAACCATTAACTACAAGATTAGTGCTCGTGCCTATAAGCGTACATGTCCCGCCAACGATCGCTGCATAGCTCAACGGAATCATTAATTTTGAAACTTGAAGCTGATTTCGCCGTGCCCAGTCTTTAACAGCAGGGATCATGACTGCAACAACCGGCGTGTTATTCATGAATGCACTGACGACAGCGACCGGAAGCATTAACCTTAACTGAGCAGAATTTAATGACTTCGGTCGACCTAGTATATTGTGGACGAACCATGAAATAGCCCCTGTTTCACGGATGCCTGTTGCGACAATATACAGCACACCAACGGCTACCATTCCCTGATTCGCCAATCCTGATAACGCTTGTTCAGGGGTGAGAATACCGCCGAGCAATAATAAGGTTAGACCTGACATTAGTATTGCATCAGGTGGATAGCGCGTCAGTGCCATCATGCCGAAGCAGAGCAGGATGATAGCTAGCGTTGACCAGGCTTCGATACTCATTATGAGGTGAGACGTGCAGAGTGAGGCGATAGGTGAAATAACATGAGTTCTAGCTATGATTGATATTGGTTAAAAGCCTGTTAACCATATCATCCTTAAGCCCTGAAATCTTCTTGATGCTGACAATACCATTCATAGGTTTTATTTAGTCCTTCCGCAAATGAGTAAGCTGGTTTCCAGCACAGTTTATCCAGGCGTGAAACATCGAGTAGTTTCCTTGGCGTACCATCTGGTTTTGTTGCATCAAACACCAGTTCCGCTGAGCAACCGACTACTTCTTTTATAGCCTCTGCGAGCTCACGGATGGTCAGGTCTTTGCCGGTTCCAATGTTGATTAGTGGTGAGGTGTTAGGAGTGAGGAGTGAGGTGTAGGTTTGCTCTTCCATTGCCATTAAGTAAGCACAGGCATCTGCCATATCATCGCTGTACAAAAATTCGCGTTTGGGTGTTCCGCTGCCCCAAACCGATACGCTGTCCTCACCGGCCTGTTTTGCATCGTGCATTTTTCGGATTAATGCTGGTAACACATGGGAATTTTCAAGATTAAAATTGTCTCCAGGGCCAAATAAATTCGTTGGCATTACCGCAAGATATTTAGTTCCGTACTGACGATTATAGCTCCAGCACATTTCTATGCCTGCAATCTTAGCCACCGCATAAGGTCGGTTAGTCGGCTCAAGTGGTCCTGTCAGTAAATATTCCTCTTTCATGGGCTGTGGGCAATCACGGGGATAGATGCACGATGATCCTAAGAATAACAACCGCTGCACGCCTGAACAGTAGGCTTGATGGATTACGTTATTCTGAATAACCAGATTGTCGTGAATAAATTCTGCAGGGTAATTATTATTAGCCTGAATACCGCCTACTTTTGCAGCGGCTAAAAATACAAATTCGGGTTTTTCTTCTTTAAAAAATTCACTTACCGCGCTGTTATCGGTGAGGTCGAGCTCGGCATGGGTACGTGTTATTAGGTTTGTGTAACCTTTCTCTTTCAGCTTGCGCATTAAGGCAGAACCGACCAAGCCGCGGTGGCCAGCGATGTATATTTTTGAGTGAGGTGAAAGGTGTGAGGTGAGAGGAGTAGTCATGACTGAATTTTTATCTTACGCTTCGTGTATTTCATCAAACCTCCAAGTAATCCAAATACCTTGTCTGTTTTCATCAGCAAGTTTTTATTGTTTTTCATATACCCTAACTCATACCCTATAATAATCTGAGTTTCAAGTTCAGAGAGCGAACCTCTTGCAATAGTAAGAAATCTCATAAACTCTTTATCACTTGGCTAGTAAGCGCATAAACTTCATCCTTCGGAAATTTCGATGTTGTTTCATATATCAGCCTTACCAGCCCAACAGCCTCCTGCCAAGCCAACAGCTCATGATGCTTTCTTTTCATACAACCATCTTCCCTGATGCGCTGCTATATTACTCCAACTCCTCTCCCCTAGCGCCTAACGCCTCACTCATTATAATCAAACGTCTTAAACCCATGCCGCTTGACCAGCTCATCACGTTCCGCTGTCTTTAAATCTTCCCGAACCATTTCGGAAACCAACTCATGAAAGGTTGTTTTTGGTACCCAACCCAGCGTTTCTTTTGCTTTGGTTGGGTCTCCGAGTAATGTTTCAACTTCTGTCGGACGAAAGTAGCGTGGGTCGACGGTTACAATACAGTTACCATTTTCATCATAACCTTTTTCATCAACGCCTTTGCCTTTCCAGCTAATATTGATACTTAATTCATTCGCTGCAGCATCAACAAAGTCACGTACGGAATATTGCACACCTGTGGCGATAACGAAATCATCCGGCTTTTCCTGTTGTAACATTAACCATTGCATTTCAACATAATCCCGCGCATGACCCCAGTCGCGTTTGGCATCGAGATTACCTAAAAACAATTGATCTTGCAGACCCAGTTTGATGCGCGCCATTGCACGGGTAATCTTGCGCGTTACGAATGTTTCACCGCGAACGGGACTTTCATGATTAAAAAGTATGCCGTTACAGGCATACATTCCATAGGCCTCACGATAATTTACTGTTATCCAGTAAGCGTACATTTTTGCTACTGCATAGGGTGAGCGTGGATAAAACGGTGTTTTTTCAGTTTGTGGAGTTTCTTGAACTTCGCCGTACAACTCTGAAGTAGATGCTTGATAAAAACGGGTCTTTTTTTCCAGCTTCAGAATACGAATCGCTTCGAGTATTCTCAGCGTACCTAATGCATCTGAGTTAGCAGTGTACTCTGGTTCTTCAAATGAAACCGCCACATGACTTTGAGCAGCTAAATTGTAAATTTCATCTGGCTGGACTTCCTGAATAATGCGGATAAGATTTGTCGAGTCTGTCAGGTCACCATGATGAAGAATAAAATTACGCTGATCCACATGCGGATCTTCATACAGATGATCTATCCTATCTGTATTAAACAAAGATGAACGGCGTTTTATGCCGTGAACTTCATAGCCTTTCTCAAGCAAAAGTTCGGACAGATATGCTCCATCCTGCCCTGTTACACCTGTAATTAGCGCACGTTTCTTCATGATTATATTATGGCCTACTGCTAATCAGCTCTTAGAAATGATTTCTTTTTCAGTCAAATACTGAATGATTTTATCAACACATTCGTTTAAATCCAGCTTATCGGTGTCAACGCTTATTTCAGGATTAACCGGTTCTTCATAGGGAGAAGAAATACCTGTAAACTCCTTAATCTCACCGCTACGTGCTTTTTTATAGAGGCCTTTCACATCTCTTTTCTCACAGGTGTCTAGTGCGCACTTACAGAAAATTTCAACAAAGTCACCATCATCAACCAGGTTTCTAACGCGATCACGATCAGCAATAAAAGGCGATATAAAAGCAGTATGTGCAATCACGCCGGCATCTAAAAACAGCTTGGCCACCTCACCAATACGGCGAATATTCTCAACGCGAGCCTCATCGGAAAATCCTAAATCACCGCATAAACCATGTCGAATGTTGTCACCATCAAGCACCGTGGTACGACACTTCATGTTGTGCAAACGATCTTCTACTGCATGTGCCAGGGTAGATTTTCCTGAACCCGACAATCCCGTAAACCATAAAATCGTACTTCTATGGCCATTCTGTGATTCACGTTGACTACGATTAATAATGGTTTCCTGCCAAACGACATTACTGCTTTTGTTACGTTCTTCACTCATAATCTTTATTTCCTGTTTTAGGAGAAATTAATCTAGTTTTTCACATCAGGTAGCACGCTTGATATCCAGATCCTTCACTGTCGTTCAGAATAACAATCAAATCGGCCTCTCTGCACCCATTTTGTCATCCTGAACGACAGTGAAGGATCTCAAAATACTTGTCATTTTAACACGCTTAATCTTTACGCCCATACACGTCATCAAGACGAACAATATCATCCTCGCCAAGATAACTACCCGATTGAACTTCAATAATTTCTAATGGCAGTGTGCCAGGGTTTTCCAAACGATGCGTAACGCCAATAGGAATATAGGTGGACTCATTTTCACTGAGCAAAAATGTTTCTTCGCCTCGAGTAACTTTCGCTGTACCTTTGACAACTACCCAATGCTCGGCACGATGGTGATGCATCTGCAATGACAACGTCCCACCCGCTTTTACTGTTATGCGCTTAACCTGAAATCGCTCGCCTTGGTCAACACCTTCATAGGCACCCCAGGGGCGGTATACTTTTCGGTGTATTTGATGCTCGCTGCGCTTGTCAGTTTTGATCTGTTCAACCAGTTTTTTTACATCCTGTGCATGGTCTTTATGCGCCACCAGTACCGCATCAGCCGTCTCAATGATAATCATATCGCTTATTCCAAGGCCAGCTACCATGCGATCATTTGCCAGCACTAAACTGTCTTGCATATTGTGCGTGTAAACATCACCACTCAGTACATTTCCGTTATCGTCTGGTTTACTTGCATCCCATAATGCAGCCCAGGAACCAATATCGGACCAACCTGCATCTAGAGGGATTACAGCGGCAGACATGCTGCTTTGCGAGGCGGAAGGCGTGAGGCGTGAGGCAAATGCCTCGCATAGCTTTTCCATTACGGTATAATCGATGGAATCACTGGGACAAACTTCGAAGGCGTCACAGTCGATTCGATAAAAATCTTGATCTTTTTGTCCACCTTTATACGCATTCTTACAGCACTCAAGAATATCGGGAGAAAATTGCCCAACCGCTTCCAGCCAGACAGAAGCTTTCATCATGAACATACCGCTGTTCCAGAGATAATCACCTGAATCAACATATACCTGTGCGGTTGGTTCATCGGGTTTTTCTACAAAAGCAGCAATCGAATGCCCGACACAATTTTCTAGCAAGGAACCTTTTTTAATATAGCCATAACCGGTCTCCGCATGGCCAGGTACAATACCAAATGTAACCAGAGAGTTTTGCTGTGCCGCTAAAACATAGCCGCTCTTTACAGCGTCATAAAATATCTGTTTATCCTTGATAATATGATCAGCAGGCATGACCAACATTACCGCATCGTTTCCACCCGCAATGATATCCAGCGCAGTTAACGTTAGCGCTGGCGCAGTATTTCGCCCAAACGGTTCCAGCATGATGCCATTTAAGTCTATTCCTGCGAGACGTGATTGCTCCGCAACAAGAAAGCGGTGCTCTTCATTGCAGATAATTAAAGGTGCTGTAACATCAATTTTTGACGCTGAATCGGACAAACCATCCAGACGAATTAAAGTGTCCTGCAACAAGCTGGAATCACCTGCCAGTGCCAATAATTGCTTGGGATAAAATTCACGAGACAAAGGCCACAGACGTGTACCTGCGCCACCTGAAAGTATAACTGGCTGAATATTCATACTAGTAAGTCATCGATCATCACAAAATTTATTACATTATGTTATTGGGTTCGCTTCACTATTATTTTAAACAATGATCATCCAGCTTTTTCACGAAGCTTTACGTTAGCTAGAAATTCCGCAAAAAAAGCGCTAAACAAACCTAGGAACAAACCTAGCACGGCAGCCACGATAACAATAATCTTCCGCCCTTTCCCTACAGGATTAATTGAACGTGTAGTAGATAAATAACTGCTGGGCTCTTTAAGGTTAGACAAATGAGCTGTGATAGCTTGTTTATTCTGTTCAATCTTAGAAATAGAAGTTGTTCTTCTGTCCATCAGCATCAACATTTCAATAGAGACTTTCCCAGACACAGGCAGAGAAGACTGCGCATTCAAATCATCGAGCTGTTTATTAAGTAGCTGTAATTTACCTTCGAGGCGTGATTTTGCACTTCTTATTTGTTCTTTATACTGCTGTTTTAAACTTTCTACTACAGAACTGTGCAAAGAAGAAATCTTTGTATAATCATCTCTCTCACTATTTGTTTCAAGCCTAATTGCTATCGCATTAGTTGGAATACTAACCTTAATCTTGTTTTCATCGTCAGAGGAATTTTTCTTGTCAAGCGACATAACTCTGATGTTTGGAATCAGGATTTCTTCCAATTTAGTTTGTATTGTTTCCAGCGATTCAAACGGTTGACCATTTTCATTACTACCAACATTAACTATCGTTGTGAATGAAAATGTTAAAGGCTGAGTTAAAGCAAAAGCCAGAGCTGCAATAATGCAAAAAACAAATATGGCAATAACAAGCATTTTTCGCCGCATGATTACCAACCAAAGATCTATCAGACTTATTTCATCCTCATAGTGCATTTCTTGCATTGGTGCACCTATCTGCCGTCTATGTTCTGGACTATCTTGCATTTCATTCATACAAACATTAACAAGGCACAGCCCTTTTCAGGACTGCGCCCCTTTTCCCCTTATTATTCTTAAATAATTAGTGATGCAGTTCGTTACTATCGCGCTTTGTTACCATCAACCTATCGCGGTTCTTCATAATCGTCTTGGCACCAATCCCTTTAACCTTGGCTAACTCATCCAGTGTTTTGAATGGGCCATGTTGTTTTCTATAGGCAATTATTGCTGCAGCCTTTTTTGCACCTATTCCTTTTATTGCCATTGATAGCGTTTGTTCATCCGCTGAATTGATATCCACTTTTTCCATGGCAAATGCCAAAGAAGTAAAAAAAAGTAAACACACTATCGTTATATTACGTACAGTTTCCATGATCATTATCCTCTCCATTTGATTATTTGATCTTCATTCATAAAAGAATGATTCTGCTACATGCCAGATATTATGCTTAGATTATTCCAAACGTTATCCAGTAGAATTAGATTAACACATGCTTTTTCCGTATCAAACTGCCTTCACTAAGCAAATTCACTGGATACACCACTAAGCATCATATATCGCAGCTAATTACTCTCGATTTCACTAACAATCTCTGCCAATGCTTCCGTCGGATCTGCTGCGGCTGTGATCGGTCGACCTATCACTAGATAATCCGAGCCTGTACGAATAGCTTCAAGCGGAGTCATAATGCGCTGTTGATCATTGATTTGACTGCCAGCAGGCCGTATTCCGGGTGTTACCAGACAAAAATCATCGCCAATCTGCTGGCGAATTATTTCCACTTCACGCGAGGAACACACCACACCGTCAAGACCTGCTCTAGCCGTCAAACGAGCAAGCTTGATGACGTTGTCTGCAGCGCTGCCGGTATAACCAATTTCTGCCAGCTCAACATCACTCAGACTGGTCAATATCGTCACCGCTATCAACTTAGGCCGTTGACGGTAATTCTCCAATGCATTGCGCGCTGACTCCATCATCTTCAAGCCACCTGCGGCATGTACATTAAGCATCCACACTCCTAAATCTGCCGCTGCACAACAGGCCTTGACCACAGTGTTAGGTATATCGTGAAACTTCAAATCCAGGAAAACATCAAAACCCGATTTCATCAGTGTCTCAACAAAAGCAGGCCCATAACGTGTAAACATTTCTTTACCTACTTTTAGGCGACAATGTTTGGGATCAAGCTTTTCAACCATAGACAACGCATACCTTTGCTCCGCGAAATCAAGCGCAACAATAATGCGGTTATTTTCGTGATTATTTTTCATGGTGATCCATCATATGTTTTCCGTTGGCCGCAGCAACTACATGCGGAAGCTGGGTTTCCCATTGCCGACATCCTGGGCACTGCCAATGCCAGCTGTTACCGGTAAATCCACAGCTATTACAACAATATACAGATATTTCTTCAATTAATTTATTGATTATAGGGCGGATCGATAATTCAGCATCAGCCACAGGCTGAGAGCGATGCCGATCACTCAAATTCAATAGCTCAGACAATCCACTCATTGATGGATAACGATTAAGATAATCTATCAGAAATTGTATGGCCGTTTGATCATCATGCAACGTCGATAAACGACGCGTATAAAATAAAACAGGCGTTATAAGCCTTTGTTGAAAGATTACTGTCCCAAGGTACTGCATCATCTCTTTTTCTTTGCCCACTTGAGTAAAACATTCAACAAGCGCTTCGATAATTTCCGCCAAACACTCGGGTAATATTTGAACAGCACGTTTATAGTTTTTTATAGCGGCCTTATAGTGCCCTTTAACTCTATGTAACTCTGCCTGAACAATATAAGCTCTCGCACAATTCCCATCAGATGTTTGTGCTTTTCGCAGAAATTTTTGGGCCTGTTGATACTCGCCAGCATCTATTTCAATAGCCGCCAGCTCACAATAGTACTGTGCAATGATATTACGTTTGCGTGTACCCGTAATAATTTCGA
>Ga0316208_1000486_pt1 | contig 48160 bp, 28 predicted proteins | sample 3monopyrite_MG_FD_204944 | JGI IMG/M metagenome (GOLD analysis project Ga0316208, IMG submission 204944) | Microbial mat bacterial communities from mineral coupon in-situ incubated in ocean water Damariscotta River, Maine, United States -... | ecosystem: Environmental > Aquatic > Marine >... | reverse complement strand
GCAGCGATGAAAAGGCTTCATCTGCCAGCGCAAATACCATGCCAAAAACGGACGCGCAAATCTCATGCCGAAACGCGGCAAAATGAACAACACAAACACTGTTAATCCAAAGTGAGTGCCATTGGGCCATCGCCGCCTGGCAGTTCCGTTCGACGCCGTGGATCGGTCGGGCCGTAAGTGTCGCCTGAAGGTTGGGCCAGGTCGTCACTCCACGACTCTCCGACGAGGAACTTGTCGAACCACTTCACGCCGCGTTTCAGCGACTTTGCTTCTTCGTTGGATGGCAGGGGTGTGTCGCGATCGAAGGACGGTCGAACCATCGCCGTCCATTGCAATGGCGTCACTTTCTCGCCCGGCGAAAGCCAACTGAGAATCGAGTGCCATACCGTTGCCCAGTCGTCGCCCGGCGCGTAGCGCGCCGACACGAACTGACTGAGTTTCGTGGTCGCGATCAGCACGGCTTCCTGGTCGACGTCGTGCTCAAACAGCAGTGGCCAGCTTTCTTCCGTGAGTCCGTAGACGGCCGAGTCGTAGCCGGCGACGCGCGAAGACACCAAATGCGCAGGTGCACCTTTCAACGTAACCGGTAAAAAGTGGCAGTCGTTGATTTGTAGAATCCTGAGTTTCTCCAGATTGCTGCCGAAAAAATCTGTCGCGACCACCGTTCTCGTCCAATTCGGCTGTTGCGGCTCGCCGAATTTCAGACGGTCGATCGCCGAGCCAGCCGGATATTCAATATACAAACGCAACTTCCTTTCCCGCGCTTTGTCCAACAACGTTGCGGGCGTATTTGCTGCCATCGGCCGTCATTACTCGGTAGAGATCGTTGTCCGCGCGACAGGCGAAATGCAGATTCAACACAGGTTGTGGCGGAACTGAGGAGAATTCTTTGTCGGCCGAGGAAGCCGCGGCCGGAAATAGCAACAGAGCGGTCAGGGTCGCCACGGTTACCGTGAATGAAAGTGCGTTGAGTCTTGAATCGTTTGCCATTTGATCTCTTTTCCACTCACTCGCGTCAGCGTTTGATTTGTTGGTGATGCTGCTCATTGTTTGTGTTTCGCGTTTGCCCGGCCTGTTCCGCAATATCCGCGCCGCAGAGGCGTCACGTGCCGACGGAAGCCGCGATCACAATCCAGAACGCAGTTCAAACCCGGAATGACAGCATAATGTCGATCCACAATCGTTGATGATCTACCGCGAGGTTTTCAGCGATCAGTCGTCTCCGTACACGAGCACGTGTTCCACCGGATCACAGCGTAAGAGTGGATGCTACGATGTGGAAGGCGGCGGCGTGGACCCGACGAGCGAAGTTGAGTCGTTCGGAATCCGCTGTTCGAGTAGAAATGGTGAGTCTCGTCGAACAGGACTGGCATCGATGAACCCCTCGAAGATATCGGACCAATTTATGTGCATCTCTGTCAAGCGTTCCGTGTGTTCTCTTGCCACGACTCTGGGGCTCGTCCTCTGCTTGGCCGCGGCATTGCCGGCTCAGGAACAGCCGGCTTTCGACGCGGTGCGCTGGTGGGAAAGCTATGAGGGCGGCGAAGAGAACGGACCTGACGTGCTCGGGTACTGGAAGTTCGATGGCGACGGAACGTCCTTTCTGACCGACTCGTCGTCGCACGGTCACAAGTCCACTTTGCGTGGCGCGGTCCAGAACCCACGCGGGCGATCTGGAGCGTGTCTCGAAAGTTCTGCCGGATATCCCGTCATCGACGAAAGTCATGGGCTGCACGTCACGAGGACTCCCGTTCTATCTCCCGCTGGGCCGTTCACAGTCGAACTGTGGATCAAGCCAAAGGCCGGTGATGAATTCGTAGACACGGTTCAGCCGGTGCTTCTCGATATGAAATACGTGCCGTATGAGCATTCCGGCTTCATGCTGTCGCTGTCACGAGGCGGCGTCGACGGAACGCGACGACTGACCCTGCAACTCGGCACGGGGGCAGCGTCGCACTCCTGGTACTCGCTGCCGTTTGCGTTGAAGCACGACGCCTGGCGACACGTGGCGTTTGCTTACGACGCTCGCGGGACGGTCACGTTCTTTGTCGATGGTGACGAAGCTGGGAGTTCGATACAGGCAGCCGCCGGTCCAATGGCGGCTGCGGTCCGGGCGTTGTCGATCGGTGATCGATACGGATCACTCCACAACGGATTTCCAGGTTTCATCGACGACGTCCGTATCACGAAGGGCATTCGTGAATTCCGTCCGATTCAATTTGTCCCCGACTCACAACGTTTCGTCTTCGTCCGAATGTCACCCAGAGCCGGAGTCACAGCCGATCTGCTGAATCAGACCGGTGCCGAACTCAAAGGTGCCATCGTCACGGCCACGCGACCGGACGGATCACAGCAAACGATTGATATCCCGGATCTTGCCAAAGCGGCCAGGCATCGAGTTGAGCTTTCACTGCCCGCGACGCTCAGGCCGGGAACGTACTCGGTCAAGTTGTCCGTCGATCTCCCGAAATGGGGCGGAACAGACGACGGCTACCAGTCCACAACGGAGATTCCATTTGTCATCACTCCGCGACCGCTTCCAGAACGTATGCCCGTCGTGATGTGGGGAGTCGGCGGAACCGACGGCGTGATTCAAGAAATCCCACGGCTGAAGAAAATCGGATTCACTCACTGCCTCGGTCTGCGATGCGATTTCCAACGTGTGTGGGACGGCGGTGCCGATGCCACGCCGTCGACCGCTGAGCAGATTCGTGACGGACGCGAGATGCTGAATGTGGCCCTGGAAAACGATCTGCAGATCGTGGCATCCCTTTCACCAGGCAGTTGGCTGCGAAGAGCAGAGGTCGGAAAGCCGTTTGTCCGCATTGACCGCAAAGGCAATCACTATGGCCGGGAAGACATCAGCGGTCTATTTCCGCAGGTTCACGACTTCTGCTTCAACACCGGAGCGGCCATGGGGCGAGCGTACGGCGATCACCCGGCATTCAGCTCGGCGTTATTACATTCCGAAGTCCGCGGCGAGTCTCAAGTCTCCTTTCATCCACTTGAAATCGAAGCGTTCCGCAAAGCGACCGAGGCTGAGATTCCTGCTGAGGTCACCATCAAGAATGGCGTCCAGTGGCAGAAACTGCAGGACTTTCCGAAAGATCGAGTCATTGCGGACGACGATCCGATCCTGCGATACCTGACGTGGTTCTGGAAAAAAGGTGACGGCTGGAATGACCTCAACTCTCGTCTGCACGCAGGGCTGCGAGAGACTGTCTCACACGACGGATTCTGGTCGTTTCACGATCCGGCGGTTCGAGTTCCCAGTATCGGCGGCAGCGGCGGCAAGGCCGACGTGTTATCGCACTGGACTTACAGCTACCCCGATCCCGTCCGCATCGGAATGTGCACTGACGAACTCTTCGAGATGGCTCGAGCGAACGGCCACGGCCAGGACGTCATGAAGATGACGCAGCTGATCTGGTATCGCTCTCAGACGGCTCCCAAAGGGAAGGCTCCTGACGCGGAATCGTCACCCTGGGTCGATCAGGATCCGGACGCCGACTACATCACGATCGCCCCGATGCACCTGCGGGAGGCGTTCTGGTGGAAGATGTCCCGCCCGATCAAAGGCATCATGTATCACGGATGGCAGTCGCTCGTCAAAACTGATTCACCTGGCGGCTACCGCTACACGAATCCGAATACTCAGCATGAGCTGCAGCGGTTGATTACAGAGGTTGTTAAGCCGCTCGGACCGACCTTGATGCAGATTCCGGACGCAGAATCCGACGTTGCGTTTCTGGAAAGCTTCACGTCGCAGATGTTTGCTCGTCGGGGTACGTATGGCTGGAATCACTCGTGGGCCGGCGACATGTACCACGTCTTAATGTATTCGCAACTTCAGCCGCGAGTGCTCTATGAGGAGTCGCTCCTTAAGGGTGGACTCAACGGTGCAAAGCTTCTGGTTATGGCAGATTGCGACGTTCTGACGGAGTCCGTCGTGAAATCGATTCGAAAGTTTCAGGCCAGCGGTGGTCTGGTAATCGGTGACGCCGAAGTCTGTCCTGCGATCAAACCGGATTTCGTGGTTCCTCGATTCAACCGCACGAAGCAAGCTGCAGCCGATCGGGATGCACTTCACAATGCTGCACGAGAACTGCGTGACTGGCTGAAGACACGCTATTCGCGGACGGTTGATTCCTCGAATCCGGACGTTGTCACTCGTCGTCGCAGATTCGGCACAACGGACTACATCTTTGCGGTCAACGACAAGCGCGAGTCCGGAACTTACGTCGGAGGATATGGAATGGTGATGGAAGACGGCCTGCCGTCAGAAACCAACGTGCGTATCAACAGCAAACTCGGCCACTACGTCTATGACCTGCTTGATGCTCGCCGACTGACCGTGGACACGAAAAACGACACGATCTCCGTTCCGATTCAACTGGGTCCATGTGAGGGACGCATTCTGATGGTGACCGAGCGTCCCATCCGCGATGTGGCAGTCACTTCACCGAAGCAAGTGACTCAAGGCGAGAGCATCAACATCGACATAGCAGTGACCGACGGAAGAGAACCGATCGACGCCGTCATCCCGATTGAAGTTGTCATCACTGACCCGGAAGGATCAGTTGCCGAATTCAGCGGTCACTACGGCGCACGATCCGGACAGCAATCGATCACGCTCGACATCGCCCCCAATGACCGCATCGGCGTCTGGGCCATCAAGGTCAAAGAACTGGCATCCGGCAGGTCAACTGCTGCTTATGTTCGAGTCCGGGAATCGAGAAGCAACGATTGATATCGAGGCCGAATTGAAGACATGAGCAACAAAGCGACGCCTGCATTGGCAGTGTCTTTACTCAATGCCGCTTAGCCCTTCTCGAATCCAGCGCAGGACTGATGGTGGTTTGACCTTGTGATTCAGAGCGATGTTGGCAGCGCGTAGGGGCAAAAAACTCAGCCGAACTCGTACTCTGCACTGTAGCCGCAGCCGCGTGAATTCTGACATTTCACCTGCTCGACTTCACGCTCTGCGCCTCGGAATCTGGTCGGCTTTCGTGCCTATGTGGGTGTGCCATTTTTACAGTTTATGGCCGCCTGCGATCGCCACAAGTCAGCCGATATTGTGGCTGACTTCGCTTGCTAATTCCTGATCGGCAAAGAGCTTTGCGATCGGTTTATTTCTTTGACCCTACGGCCACGCATAAATCCTAATTCAATGAAGACTCATGACGTTAAACGTGTGCTTCTCGCTGAACGCGCCGCACGGTTCGAGGTGATCGCCCATCAGGACTCAAAAGACAAAATCGAGCATCAGCTCGAGTAGCCACGGATCCAACCTTTATGTCTCGTGGGACCATCCTTTGTGTCTCAGATCTCAACCTTTGTGTCTCCCACTATAACCAACGTCTAAATGTCGAGATCAGTGACGTCGAGGGCGTGTTTCTCGATAAATTCGCGGCGAGGTTCGACGTGGTCACCCATGAGGACTCGGAAGATTTCGTCGGCGGCGGCAGCGTCATCCATGCGAACCTGGAGGAGCAGTCTCTGTGCCGGGTCCATGCTTGTTTCCCAGAGTTCCTCAGGATCCATTTCGCCCAGACCCTTAAAGCGGGTGATACGAAGGCCGCGTTCGCCCATCTTGCGGAGCTGCGGAGCGAAGTCTCGGAGGCTGGACAATTTCGCTGCCCCATCTTCGTTCTGAACTTCGAACGGATAAAACGGCTCACCGTTGCGGTTGGGAGCGGGGATAAGATCTTTCAGCGTCACTCCGTAGTCACGAAGCTCACGCAGGATATCGTTGATTGATCGCATCTCGTGCAGGTCGGTGACCTGGAGGTTTTCCTGAGCTTCAACCTCTTCTTCCGATTCCTTGTCATCGGTTGCTGCTTGAGACTCAGCATGGTCATCGGCAACAACGAGTTCGTGGCCGCGACGTTCCTCTTCGACCGCGACGAACGCCTCCATTTCCTCTTTGGTCGTGAACCAGTTGACGGTTCGCCCAATGTAGATTCGGTAGCGCGGCAGGTAACCATCTTCCGTCGCGAAGTTGGCGGAGAGGTGGCGAAGGTCGACGCCGCGTCGCTCAAGCGTTTCCAGCGGCTCTTCGAGTTGCCCGAGCAGCGTGACCAGCTTCCGCATGTGGTCGCCTTCAAACACGGTGCCGTCGGTGTCCGCTTGAAGTGAACTGCCATCGATGCCGAGTTCGAGCAGTTCGGTCATCATGTTTTCATGAGTGTCGACGTAGCGAATCTTCTTTTTCTGCTGCACTCGATAGAGCGGCGGTTGAGCAATGTAGATGCAGCCGTTTTCGACAAGCGGTCGTAAGTGTCGGAAGATGAATGTCAACAGCAGCGTGCGGATATGACTGCCGTCGACGTCGGCATCGGTCATGACGATAACTTTGCCGTAACGTCGTTTCTGCACATCTTCCATCACAGCGCCGGGTGGAACGCCGATCGCCTTGAAGATGTTGGCGATTTCGGCGTTGTCGAGCACCTTGATCAGTTGAGCTTTCTCAACATTCAGGATCTTACCGCGAAGTGGCAAGATCGCCTGAGTGTTTGAGTCTCGACCAGTGTCTGCAGACCCGCCGGCAGAATCTCCTTCGACCAGGTACAGCTCAGTGATGTCGAGTTCTCGGCTGCGGCAGTCACGCAGTTTTTCCGGAAGACCGCCGGTCGTCAGTGCGCCTTTGCGACGGACATGCTCGCGAGCTTTCTTCGCGGCTTCACGAGCTTCTGCGGCAAGGATTCCCTTCTGGCAGATCAGCTTCGCGACCGTCGGGTTCTCTTCGAAGAACTTGTTCAATCCCGTGTGAACGGCGGAAAGAACGATGCCTTCGACTTCGCTGTTGCCGAGCTTTGTCTTCGTCTGACCTTCAAACTGCGGATCAGGAACTCGCACAGCAATAACCGACGTCAGTCCCTCGCGCAGGTCGTCACCAGACGGTGTGTAATCCTTAAAAAAGTTCTTGGACTTGCCATACGTGTTGACTGACCGGGTCAGCGCGCTACGAAAACCACTGAGATGCACGCCGCCTTCGAGGTTGTTGATGTTGTTCGCGTAGGTCCGAATGCTCTCCGTAATTCCTGACGTGTACTGCAACGCAACGTCGACTTCGACTTCGCCATCTTCGCTCGGATGAGTGCTCTTAATGCTGATGACCGTTGGAAACAACGCGTCTTCCGTACGGTTCAGATGCTTGACGAACTCGATCAGCCCGTCTTCGTAACAGAAGTCGTCCGACTGGCCAGAAACTTCATCCGAAATGCGAATGTGAATTCCAGCATTCAGAAACGCCAGCTCCTGCATTCGACGAGCCAGCGTGTCGTAGTTGAATGTCGTGTCGGGAAAGATCTGCGGATCCGGTTTGAACGTGATTTTCGTTCCTGTCGAATCACTCGCGCCGAGCTTCTTTAAATCATTCACCACAATGCCACGCTGGAAATCCAATGTCCAGACATGCCCTTCACGACGAACTTCGGCTTCCAGCCATTCGCTGAGCGCGTTCACCGCGGTGATACCGACTCCGTGCAAACCGCCAGTTCCGGTTTTGTATCCGCCTTCTCTGTCGAACTTACCGCCAGCGTGAATTTCGGTAAGTACGACTTCCAGAGCCGACCGATTATTCATGTCCGGCATACGACCGACTGGAATTCCACGACCGTCGTCAATGCAACTGACCGAACCGTCGGCGTTAATCTTTACGGTGATCACCGAGGCGTACTTGTTGACTGCCTCGTCAACGCTGTTATCGACGACTTCGTAAACGAGATGGTGCAAGCCGCGCGGCGTCGTGTCGCCGATGTACATCGCGGGTCGAGTTCGAATCCCTTCGACACCTTCCAGAGCTTTGATCTGGCTCTCGTTGTAACTGTCGACTTTTCCACCGTCTGCCGTTGGGCCGTCTGTGCTCATCTGGTTTCCCTGAGAATCAAGGTAGGCCCTTCAACAGGGCTTTATTTCGATACTTCGTCCGTGAATGACCGTTGTGTCAGTTCGCTTTTGAATTCAAATCGCTTCGAAGTTGAAAGCGGATATCGCTGATTTTGTGCTCGGCATGCTCTGTCTGAAACTTCCGCACGAAGCCCGCTTTCTGAAACGAAGCCAGCTCGTTCATGAGTGCCGAGTTGTCGACGCCAACTTCCAGAACTCCCCGCTTAAGCCCCAGTACTTTCGTTCGGCTGGAAACTTTTTCGCCAACGACTGACTTCCAGATGCCGACGAGTTGGGCATTCCCCTGAACCCGGGCAATCCCTTTTTTTGCAATCAGTTCCGAAAGCACGGACGAAAGCGGAGTCGGGTCAGACATGGGAAGGGTCGAGAGGCAAGAGCTGATGGACGATGGTAAAAGCCGCAGCCGTATCGAGAACAACTGGTTACTGATCTCGTGAAAGCGGCATCACCACGTATCGATACTGATCTTCCGTCGTGAACACCGCCGGGCTTTCGCCGTCGATCAGATTCAGTTTGACCGTCGTGCCGTTGTCGAGAATTCGCAGGAAGTCAGCAACAAATCGAGGGTCAAACGTGATCGTGAATTCTTCTCCGTCATAAGCGATCGGCAGCTCGACGTTCGACTGACCGACGTCTGCCGCGCGACTGGCGAGTGTCAGCTTGCCGTTTGAGAATGAAAAGTCGACACCACGACTTTCCTCGTTCGTCACGATCTGAGCCTGACGCACTGCCGAATAAAACGGCCCGATCACCAGCTCAACCGACGATTTGAAATCGGTCGGGATGACGTCTGAGTATTTCGGAAAACGGCCTTCGACAAGACGGCTGTAAATCGTCGAGCCGCCGCATTTGACCAGCACGTCGTTGGCGTGAATCGCGATCAAAGCGATGTCGTCTTCACCGTCCGGCAAAGACCGCTCGATCAGCTGCATCGCTTTTGACGGAACAACCGGCGTCGTGTTTTCAACGTTGACTTCACCGACCACTTGAGCCGCCGCAGAAACAACAGCCAGACGTCGACTGTCGGTTGCCGCCAGAGTCGCTCGCTCAGGAGTCAGCTCAAGCAGCACGCCGCCGAGGGCGTAACGCGTGCTTTCGGTGTCGGTCGCGAAGATCGTTCGCTTGATCATCTCACGCAGCGTCGCCGCGTTAACCGTGAAGTATTCCGAATCTTCGAACGCGGCGACGGGTGGAAACTCGCTGGGGTCTTCGGTCGACAGGTTGAATTCACTCTGCCCGCCTTTGATACTCAGTTTCCCCTCGGTCGCTTCCAAGGTGACCTGGTCGTCAGTCAGCTCTCGCAGGATTGAAACAACGCGCTGAGTCGGCAGCAGGACTTCGCCGGTCGAGTCAGTTTCGACGCCGCTTACTTCAAAGCGAATGCCGACTTCCTGGTCGGTTCCGATCAGAACGGCTTTTCCGCCGTCCACGTGCAGTTTGACGTTCTTCAGGATTTCTTTGGGCGTCCGAGTCGGAACAACACCGCTGACAATCTGCAGAGCCGTGGCGAGCGAAGCACGATGACAATTGAGTTTCATGGCGTCTGTCACTCCGTCACATTCGAGTCAGGCCGGGCCTGAACTACTTAAAGAAAAGATATATCTCAGCAGTATTATTAAGGCGACTGCCGGATGTGTTGAGAATCATTCCCGCGACGCAGGAAGCGTATGATACGTCAAGGTTTGCGCGGCAACAACCAGTCCGGAAAGGAGTTCAAAACTCGTTGACAGGCCGTTAGTTAGCGGTCACTCGTCTGTGGCCGAATGTTGGCGGTTTTCGAGCCGTTTTCCGGCCTGTTGACAACTCCCGGATCTGTGATCACTTCTCAACAGACTTTCGACAGGTTTTGGACATCCGATTTGTGTCGAAATTAATCGATCACGGAGAGGCAAACTAAAGTCCAGACGGATTCACTGGAGCCTGTCCCGGACCGCGGATACGCAACACGTAAACGTCATCGTGGTCGATGAAGAAAAGAATGCGGTAAACCCGGCCGCGTCTCGTTTTGAAGAAGGCCTGCTTGACTTCCAATTGGCAGTCTGCATTTTCATGAGCTTCTCCAAAACTCGTGGCGTGTGTCTCAAGCTTGCCGAGTATATCGTCGTAGGCTTCCAACCACGCTCCTGCGCCGCGTTGAGAACGTTCAAAAAGCCATTCGAAGATTTGTCGTTTATCGGCTCTTGCTTTCGGGAGTTCGTGGACTTTGAATTTCATTCGGGACTGATTCCGAATTCCTCGCGCAACCGTCGTGAGTCCTCACCGGCGGGTGTTCCTCGATCACCATTTATGAAGTCATTGATCGAGGCATTAACTGCCGCTACGTCTTCCAGGTACGATTCGTCAGTCGGATTCTGAAGCATCCAGAGGTCAAACAATTCTGGCAGAGTTGAACCAGAGACTTCCCCGTTGTCGATTTTTTGCTGGACAAACTGGCTGAAACTCTTCAGGTCTTCTTCGGTGGTTGACATTGCGATAGGTCTCCGGGCCGGGTGTGTTGGCACAAGCGTACCATGTTCGGAAACGGTCAGTCAAAACTGACGTTCGACGCGACTCTGAATTTCTGAAACTGTGATATTCAAACAGTTTCGTAGGCTGGGACGGGTCCCAGCTTTTAGGTACACGCTGGGTCAAGACCCAGCCTACGACATAGAATTCCTATCGAGGCTTCGCCAACGTTACTTTGAGCTTCACTCGCTGGCCGTCGCGGAGGACGGTGACGTCGACTTCGTCGCCCGCTGAAAAGTTTCGCAGGGCGAGGTCGAAGTCGCTCAGGTCGCTGACTTTGCTTTCTCCGAACTGGACGATCCGGTCGCCGCCTTTCAGACCGCCTTTGGCTGCCGGGCTATTCGGCGAGACTCCCGAGATCGCATAACCCTCTCCTTCTCCACTGAAGTCGGGGATGCTGCCGAAGTACGGGCGGCTGCCCTGTCGTTGAATGTCAGCTTTGGCGGCGACTTCCAAATACTCGGGCCGCTTCTGAGTTTCCGAAGTGTAAATCACAACGTCGCGGAACAGGTCGGCGATTCGTTGAATGCCTTTGAAATTGATCTTCTCCCAGTCGTCGCCGGGGCGGTGGTAGTCGCTGTGCGTGTTCGTGAAGAAGTGCAGAACGGGAATTTTCTTCGCGTAGAACGATGACTGATCGCTGGGGCCGAACCCTTCTGGCTTGAGCGACAGTTTGAACTCGGCGGCTTCTCCCAGCCGTGTGACGTCGTCTTTGAACATCGGCGACGTTCCGACTCCGAAGACCGTCAGCTTGCTGTCTCGCAGCCGGCCGACCATGTCCATGTTGAACATGGCGATCGTCTTGTCGAGTGGGAACAGCGGCTTTTCGACGTACTTCGCCGAACCGATCAGCCCTTTCTCTTCGGCCGTAAACGCGATGAAGACCACCCGTCGTGGCAGCGGTTCTTTGCGAGCGGCAAGTTGTCGGGCAATCTCAATCAACGCGACCGTTCCAGATCCGTTGTCGTCGGCTCCGTTGTGAACCTCGATCACGCCCGGAGCCAGCGAACCGTCTCCACCCATGCCGACATGATCGTAGTGAGCACCCACGACGATGGTTTCATCAGCCAGCGGACCTTCACCTTCCAGCACGCCGATGACGTTTTTCACTTCCGTGCGAACTCGTTCCAAGCCTGTCTCGCCAGCAACCGTCCAGCCTTTCAACACCTGCGTGCGAGGCTTCAGGTCCGTGTTGATTTCCGCTTCCAGATCGGCGAGCGACTTGTCCAGCGCGAGCTTCAACAACTCGTTGCATTTGGCCTGCGAAATATGCACGACGGGAATTGCGCCGTCTTTGCCGTTCCCTGCGTAGCCAAACTTCATCAGCGTGTCGAAGCCGCCGGTGTGAGCGTCTCCGTGAGCACTGTTGACCCGCTCCAGAGCCGCGTTCATTTTCTTTCGAGTGTCGGCGAAGGCTTCGGCTGTCGGTTCCAGCTTTGCCAGTTCACGAGCCACTTTGACAACGGCGTTGTTAGCAGAATCGACCGCTTTTTCCGCGGCAGAATCAATGGAGTATGGATCGTTCACAAACAGAATCGCCGCGGCATCTGCCGACGAGCAGACGCTGACTTTCGAACGAATCGAAGCGTGCCGCGAGACTCCATGTCCGGAAGCGAACGAACTCTTGTGATTCGCCTGCTGAGGCGTCCGACGCATGACGATGACAATCTTTCCTTTGACATCGACGTCTCCAAAGTCTTTGTAAGCAGCGTCTTTGGCATTGATCGCGTACCCGCCGAAAACGATCTCGCCCGAGAATTTTCCGCTGCCACCGAACGAGCAAACGTTGTAGTCCTCTTCGAGTTTCAACTCGATCGTTTTGGCTTCCGGGCCGACGAACTTCAGCGAGTTGTTTTTCAGCAGGTTCGTCCCGGTGACCATCGTGAATTTCTGAAAGGCATCGCCCTCCAGAGCGGTCACATTCAGCCCCGCCAGCTTGAACTGGTCTTTGATAAAATCAGCCGCCAGATTCAGCCCGTCCGTCCCGACACCCCGCCCTTCCAGCTTGTCATCGGCCAGGTATTTGAGATCGTTCTTGAGCCGCTCCTCAGCCGTGCCAGTCAAGTCGGCCGCAACCGAAGTCCGGTCAGCAAAGGCGAGCGTCACAAACAGCAACATCACAAACGCAACGGTCAGTCGAGCACGAAAATCCATCTCGAAACATCCTGTCAATCAGGCGGTGAAAAGCGGTCACTCAGGAACTACGGAGGAAAGCCGCTCACCCGCCAACTTGTCAAGCGCCCGGGCGAGATTCGCAAATCATCTTAGAACAGGGTGGCCCGACCGCGTGCGGTTGGGTGGCGCAGCCACAGGATGATTCATCGTCAGCAAACGATGAAAGCCGGGCGTTCTTTTCGACTGGACCCGAACGATGAAGCATCTTGTCGCTGCGCGATCCAGCCATGCTGGCTGGACCACCCCTCACTGAAGCGTGATTTACGCTGGCCAGAGCGTGATAATTGCGAGGCCGTGCTTTGTGGCTTCGTCTGATGTTTCGACAGCTTCGATCGTGCCGCCGTGGAGTCTCAGGATTTGCCAGCATTTGGCGAGGCCGAAGCCGAGGCCTCGGCCTGCCTGGCGGCCAGAATAGAACGGGTCGAAGAGGTGTTCGCGTTCGGTTTCGGACAGGCCGACTCCGTTGTCGGAGACAGACAAGCGAATGTGAGACGCGGCTGACCCCGACGGCTGATCGGAGTTTGCGGAAGCGCGGCTAAGTTCGACGCGAATCACGCCTTGCTGGTCGATCGCTTCGAGGCTGTTTTTGATCAGGCAGGAAACGACGACTCGGAATTGTTCCCGGTCGGCGTTCAGTCGGATTGATTCGTCGAGCGACGTTTCAACGGCTACCTCTTTGTGCGGAAACTGCTGCTTCAGGCTGGCGACGACTGGCGCGATTTCAGCGGCTGGATTGAACTCTTCGAGGATCGGCTCGGGCGGACGTGCATACGTCATCGCATCGCCGATCATGTCGCGGATGCGGTAGGCCTGTCCGCCGATCGTCTCCAGAATGCGTCGTCGTTCGGGGTCGGTTTCTGTTTTGAGGAGCAAAGCCGATCGACCAGCGATTGTGGCCACCGGATTGTTGATTTCGTGACCAGCTCCGGCGGCGAATTCGGCCATCGCTTCCAGCTTCAGATCGCGCAGGCGTGATTCCGAAACAGGGTCCAAGTGGTTGCTTGAGGCTCCGGAGTTTCGAAGTTGCTCGATCAATTGTCCGCTGACGGTGGCCAGAGTGGCGAGTGTTTCGGAGTCTTCGACATCGCCCAGCAGAATCGCGCCGCCCAATGCGCGACCTTCGAATTCAAAAGGGACGACGGTTACCGAGTTGAGAGCTGCAGTTTTGTCATCAACCAGCGAAGTCAAAGCGTCGCTGGCGAGCGTGGCGGACCACTCTTCCTGAGAGACTGCGATTTCGTCGGGCGAGACAACCGGCTTCTCGAGACGGGCCGGATCGACGAACGCGCACCGCAGCTTCTGATTCGTGACCAGCGAAACGTGGCACGCATTCGCTTCGGCAGTCAGCAGCCACGATTCGGCCAGGCATTCCAGCAACGCCTCAGTCGTCGAGACCGGCAACGCTCGTTGAACAAGCTGCAGCGGCGCGGTCGACTGATTGGCTGGTTCAGAAACCGGCATGATTCATGACCACCTGGCACCAACGTTTCAGCCTACAAAAAACGCAGCAACAGGATTCGCCTGCTGCTGCGTGAAAGTCTCTCAGTTTAGTTCGCACTCTATCGAGCGTTGGCGGGGACTGGTTCAACATCCAGCAGCTTGCAGATTCGCTCGACCAGTTTCTCGATTTCAAACGGCTTCTGCATGAAGTCGTTCGCGCCCGAGTCTCGCAGTTCCTGAATCTTGTCCTGCTCGACCATGCCGCTGATGCAGATGATCTGGCAATCGTCCAGCGTGTTGTCGCCGCGAACTCGCTGACAGACTTCTCGACCGTTGATGTCCGGCAGCATGACGTCCAGGACGATGATGTCCGGGTGGTACTCTTTGACCATCATGCCGGCGTCGAAGCCGTTGTTGGCTGTGCGGATGTCGAATCGACCGTCCGCATCGAGCACGTCTTTGATCAGTTCGACGAGTTCCTCATCGTCATCAACGATGAGCGCCTTGCGGCGGCCACTCTCCAGAGCGTCAGTCGGGATGCCGTTATCCTTCATGAACCTGTAGAGAATGTCCCGTGGAATCCGACGGAACCTCGAGCCTGGAACGCGAAAGCCTTTGAGCTGTCCGGAGTCAAAACAGCGAATAATTGTTTGCTGGCTGACCTTACAGATCTTGGCAGCTTCTCCGGTTGTGAAAACAGTCTTCATCGGGTTCATCCATCCTTTGAACTGAACTGATGAGCCGGCTCAGACGAAGCTGCAGTGTTCTTGAAGGCAGGGTTCACGAACTGCAGCCAGCCGACCAGGGTGCAACATCCTTGGCATTCCCTTGGTTGCGTATCTCTGCGGTATTTATCGACTCTACGGGTCCTGCCGTTTAGTCCGATTTTACCGAATTTAACACTCGTGCCGATTGTAGCCAGATTGCAGAATCGGTCAACATGCATTGTTTCCACCAGCCTGCCGAAGGTTCCATGGCAACCTGAAGTCCCTGATCGGACCAAAACACGAAGTGAGACAAGGACTTACGGATACTGCGCGGTCTGGCGATCGAAGGAGTTTCAGAATGGTTGCGGAATGACGCCACTGGCTCGTGAAGAGTGACAGCCAGAATTCTGCCGCGTAAGATCGATGAAGTTTTATCGATTTGTTTGTTGATTGAACTCCCGCCCCACTTCCGGAGACTCAGCTATGAGGCCATCCGCGCTCGCAGCTCCCGCCATTTTGCTGCTTTCGACCTGCTGCCTTCTGCACGCCGCACCGCCTGACGTTAAGTGGGTGCTTCCGACCGGCGGCCAGATCGGGCAGAAAATCACCGTCAAGGTTTCCGGCAAAATCAATCAACCGGGCACGCAGGTCTGGTGTAACAACCCGAGCGTGGTGATTGAGATTCCTGAGAAGGACAACGACCTCACCATCAGGACCTCTGCCGATGCACGACCGGGTTTGTACTGGCTGAGGTTTTTCAACGCGGAAGGCGCGACCGCTCAGATGCCGTTCGTGCTGGGTCGTTTGCCCGAAGTGGTCGAGGTCGAGCCAAACAACGAAGTCGCCAAAGCTCAGGCAATTGAACAATCGACGGTGATCAACGCGAAGCTCGGCGCTGCCAACGACGTCGATGTTTATGCCGTCACACTTAAGAAAGGACAGACGCTGGTCGCTCAGGTTGATGCCAACTGGCGGCTGGGTTTCCCCGTTGATCCGATCATCCAGGTCCTGACTGCGAACGGTACGGTCATCGAGCAGGTGGACGACGACCATGGTTTTGATCCGATGATCGCGTTTGAAGCTCCGGCCGACGAAACATGGCTGGTGCGAGTCTTCGGTTTTCCCGCCGCGCCCAACAGCACGATCCGATTCGCCGGCGGAGCAGACTATCTTTACCGCCTGACTCTGACGACCGGTCCGGTAGCCAACCACGTCGAACCAGCAGCCGTGCAGAGTGGGAATGAGACATCGGTGAAACTGGTCGGGTGGAATCTGCCCGACACTCTGTCACAACCGATTAAGATCGATGCTGGAGCGCTGCCGGGATTCACTCATGCCGAGCTTCCTCACGAGGTCTCGTTAACCCTCGTCGACGAGCCGGTGTTGATCGCCGCTGAACCTTGTAATGCCGAAAAGCCGTTGGCAGTCACCGTTCCGGCGACCGTCTGCGGAGCGATCGATGAGCCCGGCGACGAGGACAGTTTTCGATTCTCGGCGAAGAAGGGCGAGGTTCTGGTCATCGCCTCTGAGTCGCGATCGCTCGGTCATCCGCTCGACACGGTGGTGACCGTTTTCGACAAAGACGGAAAGTCACTCGGCGAGTCCGACGACGCCGTTCGCAATAAGGCTGATTCGCGGCTGGTGTTCTCGGTGAAAGCCGACGGCGATTACACCGTTCGAGTCCGAGACCTCTTCGAGAAAGGCGGCTGGCGATTCGCGTATCGACTAAGCATCAGACCGAGACAGCCGTCCGTAAAACTGACACTCAAAGCGGGTGTCTTCAAAGCAACGCCCGGCACACCGCTGGAAATCCCCGTCACGATCGCTCGGAATGACGGCTTCAAAGAAGAGGTCACGATCAGCGTTCAGGACTTGCCCGAAGGCGCGACCGTCGAGCCGGCTAAATCAGAAGCGAAAGGCGACACGTCGAAGGCCGTCAAACTGATCCTGAAGACAGACAATGCCAAACCGTTCAACGGACCACTCCGCATCGTCGGTCAGTACGGCGAAGGTTCATCCGTCTCCGCCGAGTTCGACCTGACAACATTCAAAAGATCGACTGAGGACATCTGGCTGACAATCCTGCCGAAAAAAGAAGACGCCAAAGCCAAAGCAGAATGAAGTTATGACCACGGAAGACACGGAATTACACGGAAATCTTTCTGTCCGTTTTTGTTTTCCGTGTAATTCCGTGTCTTCCGTGGTCATCTCCTCTGGTCAGTAGTTGACCGGCTGAGACGCTCGTAAGTAAGCAAAGAGATCCCGGATCTGCTGGTCGGTCAACTTCTTGACCGAGCCTTCGGGCATGACCGAGCGCTTGATCGCTCGCATGTCTTCGATTTCGTCGCGACGGAAGATCAGGTTCTGACCGTCGACTCCACGCAGCACGACGACCTGATTGTCTTTGTCGGCGAGGAAGCCGTTCACGACTCGACCGTCCGTCGTGACGATGATGTAGTTTTCGAAGCCTTCGCGGATTTCGAGACTTGGATTCACCACGTTGATCATGACTCGTTCGAGATTGTCACGTTTGAAAGAAGTCAGGTCCGGGCCAACCTTGCCGCCTTCGGTAAACAGCGTGTGGCACTTCCCGCAGTTCTCCATGTAGAGAACCTTTCCTTTCTTAGGATTACCCGAAGCGGCCTCGACGATGGCCATCAACCGTTCCACTTCGTTGCGCATTTCTTCGGTCGTCGCTCCGGCAACGCTGCCCCAGTGTTTGTCGACGAGTTCACCGATGCGGCTGTTGTCGTGCAGCAGGATCTTTCGGAGTGCGGTTTCTGAAACGTCTTCCGACTGCAGTTCTCCGCGGTCGACAGCTTCCAGAAGTTCGATGGCCCAGACGGGTCGACTGCCGAGCAGCGTCTCGGCAACGAGTCGCGCGTCCCGCGGAATTCCTTTGAGGCTCTTAACGACTGACTGGCCGACTCGCAGATCATCGAACGCCTGCAGCGCGGTCAGTGCCGCCGACACAAGGTTGGCGTTCTTTTCGGAATCGACGACTTTCAACAGGACAGGGATGAATTCCGGGCGGCGGATCTCGCCGAAGATCTGCACGTATTGCAATCGGTCGGCGGCACTGCCCTTCCCTGTTTCGACGGCGGTGACCGTCGTCTTGATAGCCTCCGCATCGCCCTGGCGAAGTTTCAAGGCGGTGGAACCACCACCCGATTTCGCGATGGCTGCTACGAGTTGATCTGGCAGACCGGCCAGCGATCGGCCTTTGTAAGCTTCTTCAAAACCCTTCAACAGAAGGTCTGTACTGGCCTTGTCCGGTGCCGCGTTGAGCAACTCAGCGGCGGCGATCAGCTCTTCGCGAGAACCTGCCAGCGCGTAACGCTTCATCATTCGATCGATCAGATGCTCTTTGACGATGGCCTGGTTCCAGACGTCTTTGTCAGCAAAGAGAAGATCAAGAATCTCCTGGCGTGACCCGTCAGAAGCCTTCGCCTCGATCGCCCACCACAGCATGAGCGGCTGGTGGAGGTCTTTTGAGTCTTCGTCGTAGTTGAGCAGATTTCGAATGATCGGCAGCGCGTCCTTCGCCGGAAGCCGTCGCGCCGAAGAAGCGAGCTGCTTTCGGACTTCGATGTAGGGCTCCTTCGCCGCGAGTTTTGCCAGTGCCCGAGCGATTGCCGGTTGGACCTGATAATGATCGCAAAGAAGTCGGACCGTCCATGAGCGGACGTACTGATCGTCGTGATCGAGAAGTATTCTCGCCGTTTCTGGATGTTCAATTGCTTGTACTGAATTTAGCCACCAGATGGCTTCGAGACTTGTTTGCCCTCCCCGCTTGAATGTCTTTTCAATAGGTTCATTCTGGGCGATTGCAAAAAGCGTATCCAGTCGAAAGCCGAACCCTGAGAAATCTAAGAGTGGTTTTTGTTTCGGTGCTGGGTTGGTCTTTCTTGAAGCAACATTCTTATCCGCAATTACTCGTTGCGCAGTCTGTCGGTGCCACTTGCCGTGGTGCTCAAGCAGCTTGCCGAGTTCGTTGAAGTCAGCTTTTCCGTAATCAAACGGCTTGGCCTTCGGCAGGTCTTTCGGCTTCAGTCGATAAATGCGGCCGTTGGTTCTGTCGATGCGGCCGGCGTAATGGCTGCTGTGGTCGATGCGTTGTTCGTACATATCGGCGATGTAGATGCAGCCGTCCGGTCCGGTTTTGACGTCGACCGGGCGGAACCATTGGTCGTTGGTTTTGACGACTCGGCTGATGTCGCGAGTCTGGAACGACGACTGGTCCGGCTGGAAGTCGCTCATCACGACCTGACCCTGCAGCGGTTCGATGCCGAACAGTTTGCCGCGATACTCGTCTGGGAGCACGTTCTCTTCATAGATGACGAAGTTGTGCGTGAAGCGCGGCACGCTGTGATGCTTCATGTTTGCGAAATAGCCGAACGCGTACGGGTTCGAAAGTGGTCCGTGCTTGCCGAATCCTTTTCGTGAATAGCCACCCTGTTCGTAATGAAATCCTCGAGTGTCTCCACCGTTATGGCCGGAGAAGATTTCACCCTTTTCGCTGATCTCGACGCCGAACGTGTTTCCGCCGCCTTCCGCGAAGACCTCGTAGCGGTGCAGTTCCGGATGGTATCGCCAGATCAACTGGCCCATCGTGCGGATCGGCTCGTCTTTGGAGCCGGGCCGTTTGATGTTTCCGGAGACCGTGCTGCCCTGGGCACCGTACAGCCAGCCGTCCGGTCCGAATCTGAGACTGTTAATAACCGAGTGCGAATCCTCCATGCCGAAGCCTTCGAGCAGGACTTCCGGATCGCCGTCCGGTACGTCGTCGCCGTCTTTGTCCGGATAAAACAGCAGGTACGGTGGGTTAGCGACGAACAGTCCGCCTCGACCCTGCACAAACGAAGTCGCCAGATTCAGGCCGTCGACGAAGACTTTGTGTTTGTCGTAGACGCCGTCGCCGTCCGTGTCTTCATGGATGGAAATCCGGTCGCGGCCTTTGACGTGGTTCGGCGGTGCTTTGGGGACTTTGTCATAAACCGCTCGCAGATAGACGTCGCGGCTGAGCATCTTCAGGCCGGCAATTTCAGGATACTGTCGATACTCCATGACCCACAGCCGGCCCCGCTCGTCCCAGTTTATGAACAGCGGCTGAGCGATGTGCGGCTCGGAAAGCACAAGCTGAATATCCAGGTCGTTGGGAGTTTCAAATTGTTTCTCGGCTTCGGCGGGCGGCACGGGATCATTGTCGCCTTTCCGTTTCAGAACATACCGCTGCAGGTCGTCCACGTCGTCGACTTTGGCGAACGCACCGCTTTTGCGATCGCTGGTGCCGGCTGCCAGTTTTGCGGGGTCGACTCCGAATTCGCCGGGCGATGACTTTGACCAGGCAGCGTCGTCGCCGGGCCGGTATTGCCAGTCGCCGTCCATCCGGATGGCCTGTTTCGCGGATTCGTTCATCAGGATCGGTGGAGCGACGCTGAAGTTCGGCCGCGGGTTGTCCTGGTAAACTCGGATTCCGATCGTGTTGAGCTTGCCGAATTCGATCAGGTCGGCGTCGACGTCGTAGCGGCCTTTCTCGCCGAGCCCGCTGCGAAACTGCGGAGGAAACGTGCCAATCGCTCCAACTTTCACTCCGTTGACGTAAGAAGCTCGCGCGTCGTCGATCGCCTCAGTGAAGAGCGTCAACTTCGCACCCGACCAGGATTCAGGAATCTGGACCAGACAGCGATACCACGAATACCCGTCGATCGGCTTCAGGTCGCCGCCGGGCATTTTCCGCCAGGCGTCAGGGATGGTGACCAGGTGCCAGCCTTGAGCGGGCTCAGCAACATCCTGAGCACCTGCTTCAGGGCTCATGCAGCAAAGCGACGTCACCGCGACAAGGAACAAAGATTGGCAGGTCAGTTTGGCGGGAGTCGTCATGGAAGCTCCGTATGGCTCGTGGCCATTTAGAAACTGAAACGGCAGGAGTGGACTGTATCCTGCGTGAGGACCGACAAGGGTAGCGCCGGCGTACCATCATTCTCAACCGTTCCAGGTGGTATGCCGGCGCTGCGCTTGTCAGACCCTACGTTTCGTGACCTCTGTCGTCAGGCCGTGGTTTGGCCGAGAACGTCGAGCCTCGTTGAATTGCTGCTCCGCCGAACTTGTCACGGATCGCGTCCGTCGCCGAGTCGATTTCGGAATCGCGTTCCGAGTGATCGTCGAACAAAGTTTTCTGCCGCTCGCGAGTTTTCCCCAACGAACTCAAGCCAATGCCAATCAGCCGGACGGGTTGAGCCTGCAGGTCGACTCGCGTCAATAAATGCTCGGAAACGGTGTCCCAGATTTCGGTCGTCGAGTTCGACGGATTCGGCAACGAGTACGCTCGCGAAATCGTCCGAAAGTCGTTGTACCGTACCTTCAGATTCACAGTTCGGCCGTAAAACTGGTGACGCCGCAGGCGTCGCGCGACCTGTTCCGTGAGACCAAGCAGGCACGATCGCAGAATGTCGACATCGGTCACATCAATTGGGAATGTTGTTTCGTGCGAGATCGATTTGGCTTCGCGATCCGGAATGACGCTGCGACTGTCTCGACCGTGAGCCAGTTCGTGAAGACGGTTCGCGGTCGATTCCCCAAAGCACTGATGTAACGACGCAAGCGGAGTTTTGCGCAGACGCTCGACGGTGGTGACACCAATCTTCGCCAGCATTTCTTCGGCGCGTTTGCCGACGCCCCAGATCCGTTTGACCGGAAGCGGATCCAGAAACTCCTGGATGCCGTCGGCGGGAACTTCAACAAAGCCGTTGGGTTTATCAAGATCGCTGGCGATCTTGGCGAGGAACTTGTTCGGGGCCACACCGATCGAAGCGACAAGCTGCGTCTCGTTCCAGATGTCGTTTTGAATCTTGCGACCGATCTCTGAGGGAGAGCCAAACAACTTCTCACTCCCGCGCGCGTCGAGGAACGCTTCGTCCAGCGAAAGCGGTTCGACCAGCGGCGTGTACCGATGAAAGATCTCTCGAATCTGTCGCGAAATCGCGGCGTAGTGATCCATCCGAACCGGCAGTACGACTGCACGCGGGCAGTATCGCAAAGCAGTCGCCATCGGCAGAGCGCTGTGAACGCCGTATTTCCTGGCAACGTAATTGGCCGCCGAAACGACACCGCGACCTTCGCGCGATCCGCCGACAACGACCGGCTTGCCGATAAGCTCGGGCCGATCGCGTTCTTCTACGGAAGCGTAAAACGCGTCCATGTCGACGTGCAGAATCACGGTGGAGGAGCCTTAAACAGCATGTTTCGTTGAGAGTGACAATTCATTTGATGCAAAGGCGCAGAGATTCGCAGCGTGGCAGAGCCGCAACGATTCATGGCCACGGATAAGCACCGATTTACACAGATGACAGTGGATGCTCCGTAGGATTATCCGTGTTTTATCTGTGAAATCTGTGGCTTTTTAAGTTTCAGAAGCGGTACGCGGGCTGATTGATTTCGTTCGGTCAGTTTCACAGGCTGAAGCATGAATCGCTATGCTCCTTGTTCGTTTTCACGTATTTGAATCAGCAAGGCGGAAGAAATGCGAATCTCTTTGTTACACGCGGTTGGTGGCTACCTCCTGCTCTCCTGTTTTATGCCGACAGCAGCCGTCTTTGGGCAAAATTCCGTTTCGCAGCTTGAACGTGAATTACTGAGCGTTCCCGTCACGAAACTCGCGGACGAGGCGGCTCGGTTTGGTGATGCCAAACGCGGGGCCGTGCTCTTTTATCAACCGCAAATGGCGTGTCGACAGTGCCATTCGGTAGACGGTTCTAAGTCGCCGCTGGGTCCCGCCTTGTCGGAGAAAAGGCCGGACGCAACGGGCGCGTTTCTCGTCGAATCCGTGCTGGCACCTTCGAAGTCGATTCGTAAGCAATATCAGACGGTTGTTGTCGTGACCAACGATGGCAAAGTTGTTCTGGGACTTCGAGTTGAAGAGACGCCGAAAAAGATCGTGCTGCGTGAAGGTCGACCGCTTGGCAAGCTGATCGAGATCGCTCGCGATGACATTGACGAATTCAAGCGGACAAAGCAGTCGATCATGCCTCCCGGTCAGGTCGGGATGCTGGCGAGCCGTCAGCAGTTTCTCGACCTGATTCGTTACCTGATCGAAATCCGCGACGGCGGAGCGTTGCGGGCGAAAGAGCTGGAGCCGCCTGCGTCGCTCTACGCGATCCGCATTCCGGAATACGAAAAGGACATTGATCACGCGGCGATGATTGCGGACCTGGACGCTGCGGCGTTCAAACGCGGACACGCAATCTACGGCCGGCTCTGCGTGAACTGTCACGGCACCCACGACAAACCGGGTTCTTTGCCGACGTCGCTGCGGTTCGCGACGGGGAAATTTCGCAGCGGGTCTGACCCGCACACGATGTATCAAACGTTGACTCGCGGATTCGGAATGATGATCGCCCAGACGTGGATGGTCCCGCAGCAGAAGTACGACGTCATTCATTACGTGCGACAGGCTTATCTCAAAGAGGACAATCCGTCGCAGCATCATTCGGTCACTGACGACTACCTGGCCGGTCTGCCGAAAGGGAAATCGCGCGGGCCGGAACCAACTCAGAACGAACCGTGGATCACGATGGACTACGGTCCGAGCCTCGTGAACACGTACGAAGTCGGGAACGACGCGTCCAACTTCGCGTACAAGGGCATCGCCGTCCGACTTGATCCGGGACCGGGCGGAGTTTCACGAGGGCAGTCATGGATGGTGTTTGATCATGACACGATGCGAGTGGCCGCCGCGTGGACCGGCGACGGCTTCATCGACTGGCAGGGCATTCACATGAACGGCCGCCACAACATTCATCCGCGCATCAAAGGCGAGGTTCATCTGCAAAACCCGACCGGCCCCGGTTGGGCAGATCCGCATTCGAAGTCATTCGACGATCCGAGACTGCAAGGTCGCGATGATCGACTGTACGGACCGCTGCCTCGGAAATGGGCTCACTTGAAAGGCATCTACCACCATGGTCAGAAAACGATTGTTGAATACACCGTGGGCGACACTGCCGTTCGAGAGTTGCCTGGACTCGCCGCAAACGTCGCGACGGATGCGAGTGTTTCTCCAGCGTTTACATTCACTCGAACGTTCAACGTCGGGCCTCGGTCGCGCGCCATGATTCTGCAGGTCGCTCGCGAGTCTGAAGGCAGCGACATCCTGGCAACGCTGAATCAGAAGACGAGTGGCATGGCGGTTGCGTTTGGTCACGGTGGTACGGCTGCCGAATCAGCGACGTCGAAACAGAAGCCGTTGAAGTTCAACGGGAATTCGTTCGTCGAAGTGTCGGACACAAGCGGCTTTGACACGACGAGCAAAGACTTCACGATCACCGCGAGAATCCGCACGAAAACTGGCGGGACGATTCTTAGCCGCACGAAAGCTGGCGAGAAATGGATTCCCGACGGGCAAACACTGTTCGTCAGAAACGGTCAACTTGCCTTTGACATTGGATGGGTCGGAGCGGTCACGTCGAAGCGGCGCGTGAACGATGGCAAGTGGCACGATGTCGCGATGACCTGGAATCCGAAGACCAGAAGTGTGACGTTGTTTGTCGATGGAAAACCGGATCAAAGTCGCGAGCTTTCAACGCAGAAGTCACTGCGGGATTCCGTCCTGCGGATTGGATTTACAAATTCCAACTTCCCCCGCCCGCAGTCGTACTTTGACGGTGATCTGCGAGACGTGCGTTTCTATCAGCGACAGCTGACCAACGCTGAGTTGGCGAAGGCGAAATCGCTGCCGACAGACGAAAGTCTGAAAGCAAACTGGAAGCTGGACGCTGCGACTCCTGCCGGGAATCCGGCGAAAGCTGCCGACGACAATGGGGTCGCGGATGCCACCGGAAACGGACACGCCGGCACGATTCATTCGGACGGATACGGCGCGAAGGTGGACTCTCAGTTGGCGGCGGGAATCCAGCCGGCCGTCGTCGGTGCGGCATTCAGCAGTAGCGACGATGGGTCACTGTTGCTGAAGATTCCCGCCGGGCAAGAACCATTGGCCTTTACGCTGTGGTGGCAGAGGAAGAACTCGGAAGCGGCGCTCAAACAAGTGGTCGACGGATTCGTCATCGAACAGCCGGACGCTGATCTTTCAAAACTTGTCAACGGCGGTCCCGCTCGATGGCCCGTCAAGCTGACGACGACTCCGGTGATCGCTTCTGACGATGGCGCGTTTGCCGTTGACGTTCTCTCGCACCCGGTCGACAACCCCTGGCTCGCTCAGACGCGGTTGACCGGCTTCGATTTCCTGCCCGACGGTGACCGAGTCGCCGTCTGCGCATGGGATGGCGACGTTTGGATGGTCAGTGGCTTGTCGGAATTACCGAACGCTCATTCGGGGCTGCCAGTCGACAATCCTCCGAAGTTGACCTGGCAGCGAATTGCGTCGGGACTCTTTCAGCCGCTCGGTCTGAAATACGTCGACGGAAAGATCTTCGTCACCTGTCGAGATCAGATCACGATCCTGCACGACCGCAACGGAGACGGAGAAACGGACTACTACGAGAACTTCAACAACGACCATCAGGTGACCGACCATTTTCATGAGTTCGCAATGGGCCTGCAGACCGACGCTGCCGGCAACTTCTACTATGCGAAGTCGGCTCGGCACGCGTTGAAGGCACTGGTTCCTCACCACGGAACGCTGCTTCGAGTCAGCAAAGATGGATCAAAAACAGACATCATCGCTGCTGGTTTTCGTGCGGCGAACGGCGTCTGCCTGAATCCGGATGGCTCGTTTATCGTCACCGACCAGGAAGGGCACTGGAACCCTAAGAACCGCATCAACTGGGTCCGCGAAGGTGGCTTTTACGGAAACATGTTCGGTCATCACGACGTGACGGACTCATCCGACGAGGCGATGGAACAGCCGCTTTGCTGGATTACCAACGCGTTCGATCGGTCGCCCGCCGAGTTGCTGTGGTGCGATTCAGATCGGTGGGGACCATTCAAAGGGACGTTGCTGAATCTTTCGTACGGGTACGGAAAGATTTTTGTTGTCCCTCACGAAAACCTCGACGGGCAAATGCAGGGCGGCATGTGCGAGTTGCCGATTCCGCAGTTTCCAACCGGCCTGATGCGAGGCCGATTCAACCCGCACGACGGTCAGCTTTATGCTTGCGGAATGGTTGCCTGGGGAAGTGCACAGCGCCAGTCGGGCGGCATCTACCGAATCCGATACACCGGCAAACCGGCTTACTTGCCGCTTAATCTGAAGGCCGCGCCGCGACGAGTCACGATTGCTCTGTCCGATCCGGTCGACGCCAAATCAGCGACCGATCCGAAGAACTATCGAATCAAAGTCTGGGCACTCAAGCGGTCTGCCAACTACGGGTCGAAACACTACGACGAACACGAGCTGACTCTCGAATCGGCATCAGTTTCCGACGACGGCAGAACGGTCGAACTCGTTGTTCCAGACGTGGCACCAACCTGGGGCATGGAGATCCGATACGCGTTGCAAGGTGCGAATGGTGAATCAGCATCCGGCGTGATCCACAACACGATTCACAAACTTGGTGAATGAGTTTAGTTGCGTTCGCGCGGGGCCGGCATGCGTAGGGTATGTCAAGCGCAGCGGCGGCGTACCAACAATCAGAATAAGAAGTTATGCCGGCGCTCCGCTTGTCATAACCTACGGTCTCGGACTACTGATTTCTCAATTTGGCGAGCGTTTGCTGCATGTCGTCCGGGAATGGGGCTTCGAAGGCGATGGGCATCTTCATGATGGGGTGGTCGAGCTGGATCGATGCCGCGTGGAGTGCATGCCTTCTCAGTGGCAGGTCGGGATCGTAGAACGGTTGAGATGTTTCGTCGGAGGTGACGTCACTGATTCCGGCTTGTTCGGCAGACGTTGCTGCTTCGTCGGGAAGCTCCAGCGGGGTGCCGTCTTTGATGATGCCGAACCGGTCGTAGAATTCGTCAGCGAGAAGCGGGTAGCCGATTTCAGAGAAGTGGATACGGATCTGGTGGTGTCTTCCGGTCAGCGGTCGAGCTTCCACCAGCGTGTACTCGGAGAAGCGTTCGAGCACCTGGAATTGTGTCCGAGCTGATTTCGCATTCACGGCGATGGGTTTGGCGCAGCTCAAGCTGCAGGTTGGGTTTGGCACGACGCCGATCGGCAGATCGATCATTCCTGAGTCCTTTGGGATGCAACCTCGAACAATCGCGATGTAGGTTTTTGAGATCTCTCCGCGGGTGAATTGCTGGGTCAGTTTTCGGTGCGGTAAATGGTGCTTCGGGACGATCATGACTCCGCTGGTTTGGCGATCGATGCGATGCACGATGCCCGGTCGGATCAGGCCGGGCAATGGAGTGTGCTGATCGAAGTAAAACTGAATCGCGTTGAGAAGCGTCGTCCCTTCGAATTCACCGCCGGGGTGAACAATCTGTCCGGGTGATTTGTTAACGGCGAGTAACCAGGGATCTTCGTAGATCACTTCAAGCGGCAATGGCGCCGGGACAGCGACGTGATCAGGTGGGCTGAGCAGTTTGATTCTGATCAGCTCGTTCGGGCGGACGCGGTGCGAGTACTCGACCGGAATATCGTTCACGGTCACGCAGCCGGCTTTGATCATCCGCTGCAGACGAAACTTCGAGTAGTTTCGCAGATGCTTGACGAGGAACGAGTCGATCCTTTTCCCACAAAAGAACGGTTCGACGATGAATTCGCAGGTGAACGGAACGGACACGCCAATCACTGACGGTTCGCCGATGGTTCGAGACTGAGCCACTCTGACCTCGGAATTGAGTGGCGATTTATTCGCGACCGATTGTCCAGCGAAGGTACGCCTCGATAAACGAATCGAGATTCTCGCCGTTGAGCACGTTCATCGGATTGCCAAACTTGTGGCCGGTCCGAGCGTCTTTGACGTACTGATCGGGGTGCAGGACGTAGTGCCGAATCGTCTCTCCACCGAAACCAATGCGCGACTTCGCTCCGCGTTTGGCGGCATTGTCCGCATCGCGTCTATCTTTTTCGACCTGGTAGAGGCGAGCGGACAGCATCTTGCGAGCCTGTGCACGATTCTTGTGCTGACTTCGCTGGCTCTGACACTGCACGACTTCGCCGGTTGGAAGATGCGTCAGTCGGATGGCCGAATCCGTTTTGTTGACGTGCTGGCCGCCGGCTCCGCTGGATCGATAGGTGTCCTCGCGAACGTCGCTGGCAAAATCGATTTCGATGCCGATGCCGTCGTTGAGTTCAGGCGTTGCATCGACCGCCGCGAATGATGTCTGGCGGCGACCAGCGGAATCGAACGGGCTGATTCGAATCAGACGGTGAACTCCGATTTCGGCTTTCATGTATCCGAAAACGTAGTCGCCGCGAATCGCGATCGTGGCGCTGCGGATGCCGGCTTCTTCACCCGGTGACAGGTCCAGCTCTTCGATCTTGAAGCCTTTCAGCTCGGCCCAGCGAGCGTACATCATGAGCAGCATTTCTGCCCAGTCCGCTGCGTCAGTGCCGCCTTCGCCAGCCTGAATCTGGATGTAGGCACCGCACGAGTCTTCAGGCTCGCCCATCATCGCTTTCAGTTCGACCTGATCGAGGTCAATCTGGATCGTGTCGATTTGACGCTGAATCTCGGAGACGTTCTCGTCGGAGTCGTCTTCCTCCGCGAACTCGACCAGAATCTCCAGTTCTTCGGCTCCTTCGACGAGTGCCTTCAGTGGCTTAATCGACGCGTTGAGAGCGCTGAGTTCCGTCGTCGTTTTCTGTGCGTTTTCTGAGTCATCCCAGAATCCGGGAGCGGTCATTTTCTCGTTGATTTCGCCGAGACGTGTTTGCTGACCCTGAAGGTCGAGCGACTTCTTGAGATGGGCAATCCGCTCAAGCAGATGTTCACAGTTCTGTTTGAGTTCCGCTTCCATCCTCTGAAACCTCGAAGCGCGTGTTCGCGCGAAATTAAGTGTTGAATGACCACGACAGGCAGGGATTATAGCCGTGCCCATCGGGGAGTCACGCGAGCCGGAAACGACGGCTCAGTCGTAGGTCAGGCTGTGCCCGACTGAGTTCTCGTCGGGAAGCGAACCACGGAAGAGACGAAATTACACGGAAGGTCCAGACTTCGTCGGGCAGAGCCTGACCTGCAAATACTAACGGATTCCGGTTTAACGTCGGCACACGCCGTCAGAACATCTGCCCGACATCGGCAGCGTCGAAGGCGTTGATGAAGTGCTCGATTGACGGAATCTTCTCGCCCTCGGGCCAGACGACAGAAACGACGTCGAAGCGTGAACGATGTTCGAGCAGGCCCTTTTTCTTCAGCCAGTACAGAGCGGCCTTCGTCAGATTCTGCTGCTTTTTCTTCGTGATCGCTTCGGAGGGATGTCCGTGCTTGTCCGACTTGCGAGTCTTGACCTCGACAAAGACGACCGTATCTCCGTCGAGGCAGATCAGGTCGAGTTCGCCCCATTTGGTTGAAAACTGCCGAGCAAGAATCCGCATTCGCTTTTCACGGCGCAGAAATTTCCCGGCGGCCCGTTCACCGCGATCACCAAGCAGCTTTCGAAACATGCCGGACAAAGGTGAAAGCTTTCACGGGTAGGTCAGGCTCTGCCTGACGGAGTTCAATGTTTCCAGGAAGATGAACCACGAAAGACACCAAATACACGAAAATGTTCTTGCAGTCGGTCAGTCTGATTTCGTGTATTTGGTGTCTTTCGTGGTTGTTAAGGATACCTTGTTTCGTCTGTCTGGACGTCGTCAGGTTACCCGACGGAATCTCCCTGGCTACTATTGATCTTTTCGATTTTACCGACGGCCTGCCCGATTGAGATTCTGTTTTGTTTATGAGTCAGCGAATTCTCATCGCCTGTTCGGCAGGCGTTTTTCTCAGTGCCGGGCTGGTCTTCCTGATTCAGCCGTTGTTCGCTCGTTTGCTGTTGCCGGAGTTTGGCGGCTCGCCATCGGTCTGGAACACGTGCACGGTCTTTTTTCAGACAACGCTTTTGCTCGGGTATTGCTACACGTGGCTGTCGACGAAATGGCTCTCGCCGAAAAAGCAGATCGTCGTTCATTGTGCGCTTCTGCTTCTGACGCTCGCACAATTGCCAGCAGGTCTGCGGACTCTGAATGCTGACATCGCCTCAACATTGCCGGCGCTGCGACTTCTAATATTGCTGACCTTGTCGATCGGCGGCCCGTATTTCGCAGTCTCGACAACGACCCCGCTGTTGCAGCATTGGTTCAGCAAGTCCCGCCACAAGCTGGCTCACGATCCCTACTTCTTTTACTCGATCAGCAATTGCGGAAGTATTCTCGGCCTACTGGCCTACCCGTTTGTCGTCGAGCGATTGTTTGACCTTAACTCGCAAGGACTGACCTGGTCGATCGGTTACGGAACGCTCGTCGGCCTGACAATTGTGTGCGGCGTTCTGACGTTGCGTGAGGTTCGGAGTGGAGCAATCGAAACATCGGACGATGATTCCGAACCGACGCTTGTCGGTAAAGAATCCGTCCCGCAAATCAAGCTGACCGAGCGGCCAATGACTGGCTTGCGGCGGCTGCGGTGGGTCGTCCTGGCTCTGGTACCGTCAGCCATGATGCTGGCCGTGACGACTCGGATCACCACTGACGTCGCCGCCGTTCCGTTGTTCTGGGTGCTGCCTTTGGTCGCTTACCTGGCAACCTACATCAACGCGTTCGCCAGAAGGCCGTTGCTGAAGTTTGAGCGACTGCTGCCCATTCTGTTTCCGGCCCTGATGGTTGCCGCCTGGATGTCCCTCAAAGGCCCAGGCAGTCAGCTGCGCGCCGGCGTCGAGATCTTCATGTTTCTGATTTGTGGCATCGTGCTGCACGGCGAGCTGGCTGAAGATCGACCATCGACCAGGTACCTGACGGAGTACTACTTCTGGATGTCTCTGGGAGGCTGCCTGGGGGGAACGCTGGTCGGCATCATCGCTCCCGCCGTCTTCCCGTCGTACGTCGAGTTTCCACTGATTCTCGTCCTCGCCGCACTGACACAACGGAAGTGCCCCGTCGTCAACGCTGGCGCGCTTTATCGAGCTCTCCGCGTTGCCGGCACCGTGATCCTGTGCGGCACTGCGATGATTGGCTGCTTCGCTCACATTTGGGCATCGACTCTTGTGATCGTGTCCCTGCTCGTCGGCTTCGCTGCTTTGGGCGTTTTCTTCCTGATGAACAACTCGCGAGGTATCGCGTTGGCGTTGGCCCTGGTTCTGATCCCTCCGGCTCTGCTGCCCAACACAAACTCGCTGGCGAGAAAGCGAACGTTTTTCGGCGTTCACGAAGTGACATACGAAGAAGACACCGAGATCGGCCTTCGAGTCCATCTCCTGGCGCACGGAACAACGATTCACGGCGAGCAGGTCGTCACTCCGGCAGCGTTCCGCAAGATTCCTCGCACCTATTACGTTCAGACAGGGCCGATCGGCGAGGCCCTGACCCTGGCCGGGGCCGACAAAGAGAATCGCAACGTCGCGCTGATCGGACTCGGTTCCGGCGCGTTGATGACGTACTCAAAAAAGGGCGACCAGTTCGACTTCTTCGAGATCGATCCGGCAGTTCGAGACATCGCCCAGGACCCGGACTTGTTTACCTATCTGTCGTGCGGCGAAGGGAAGCAACGAGTCATCATCGGCGATGGTCGTCTCAAACTGGCCGAGGCCGAAGAAGGGACATACGACGTGATCGTCCTGGACGCGTTCGGTTCGGATTCTATTCCGATTCACCTGCTGACAGCGGAGGCGCTGGACATTTTCATGTCGCGGCTGAAGAGCGACGGCACCTTGATCATTCACATTTCGAATCGGCACATGGACCTGGAACTTGTACCCGGTTGTTACGCCAGCGAACGAAATCTGCCGGCCCTCGCGTCGATCAAAGTCGCCACCACAGATTTAGAGATGGCTCAGGGACAGCAGCCAACTCACGCCGTCGTCATCTCAAGATCAGAACGATTGATCACAGAACTCCGTCAACGAAGCGGCTGGCATCCGCCCCGCAAGAACGCAACGCTCTGGACCGACAGCTATTCCAGCGTGCTCGACGTCCTGAAATTCTGATCGACCCGCCTGACGAAGGTCCGTGATGATGCCTCAGCTTGTCAACGCAGACCGAATCGCCAACGATCCAGAAAGTTCGACGGGTGTAGCGTATCGATCAGCTTCCGAGCGTCGTGTTCAAGACTCCAGAGACTGCCGTTTCGAACGGCAAATGATCCCGTTCGCAGGGTGTGACAAGCGGAGTGAATCAAACGGCTGGTGTGCCGGCGCGGGCGACTTTTGAGTCACCAAAGTGTCAATGAAACTTGAAAGATCTCCGCGACGGCACACCACAACGTACGTTTGGCCCGCTTGTCACACCCTACGTTCGCGCAGCTACGTCCTGGCGAAACGTCGTTCCGGAGCTATTCGGCGGCAGGCAACTCGTCGACGAAGACGTGACCGCCTTGCACGAGGCGACGAGTCATGAAGACTTCGCCGATGAGGATGGCGACAAACGCCAGCAGCAGCAGGTGCCAGAGTTCGATGCGTGAGGACTCGCTTTCGAGAGATTCGAAGAGTTCTTCCGGTGTCTCGATACGGTGCAATCGTTCTTCGTCGGTCAGTTCTGCCCAGCGTTCGTCGGTGAGCGGCGTAAGTTCAGACTCGGTGCGGTCAAAGTTGACGACAAAGAATTCGTCGTTGGCTGGGGTTGCGTCTTCGTTGGCCGGCGGCTGCTTGCGGAGTCGATAGGTTCCGGGCAGGTGCGTTTGATCAAGCCGGACCATGGGTCGAAGTTCGTCGCCAGCTGCCAGAGCTTCAAGTTTTTCGCCGTCCGGGTTGATGAATACCCAGTTGGCTGGGTCGTCTTCCTGAGGAATCGGAAACAGCAGTGGCGATCCGGTATCGACGTTGCGGGTGACTCGGCCCGACGCCAGCTGGAAGATCCATTCGTGCAGAAAGGCAACGTAGTCGGGATGTGTGGGCAGCGTCGTCCAGTCGGCATCCAACGTCGACGTCATCATCGCGACGCGACCGCGACCAAACGGGCGGGAGAGAAGAAAGGCATCGCCGTTTGAATAGCTCCCCGCGGTCGAAGCAACGGGCCGGCCGGCGGAATCGGGGACGCCTTCTGCGACACGGTCATCAGTCGCTTCTTTTTCAGTTGATGCGCCGGCTACCGCCGGCAGTTCTGGCCGAAGTGTCGTCGTGTACCAACGAGTGAATCTGGCATCAAGGAGACCATCGTCGCCTCCGGTTTGAAACTGGTTGATCCACGGGAGCTGCAGACTCTCGCTGAGGATCGTGATTGGCGCCTCTTCGATGCCGACGGGTGCTGACGCGACGTCGGTCAGCCATGCCGGCAGCAGTCCGCGGCCACGATCGAAGAGTCGCGAGTTGTACCACTGCTCATCGATCTGGTCTCCGAGCATGATTCCCAGACCGCCGCCGTTGTCGACGAATTCTTTGATCGTGTCGAGTTGCTGGTCAGTCAGACGCGGAACGTTGGCCAGCATGACGACCTGCGCATCGCCGATACTCGTCTCCGAGAAACCGGTTGAACGTACGGTGCGGGCAGAGATCCACGGAGTCGGGTTCGCGACGGCGGAAAGGGCGCTCTTCGCGAAAAACACTTCCGATCGCGACGGATCGGGATTGCTGCTCCCATCGACCAGCAGAATCGGCAGCGCATCCGTGATTTCGATGGCCGCTTCCGACCGGTCGTCACCCGGCAGACTGTCTTCGTCAATCGACACGGCCAGCACGTGTGAACCCGACGTTCGGAATCGATGCTCGAACTCGACGGTTGCCTGACCGTCCGGTTCGACTCGGACAGAGATCGTTTTGTCGGCGAGTCGTTGCCCGTCGACTTCCAGATAGATTTTTTGATTCGACGCGGCCTTCGCGCCCGAGTTCTTCAGCCGAGTTCGGATGCGGACGGGGAAGTTGACGACGGTCAGTTCCCGGGAAAGCTGGAGACGATCCACGGCGTCGTTGTTTTGCCGAGCCTGTTGCTTTTGCGTACTGACGACCCAGACGTCCGCCGGCACGGTCGATTGTTCTCGCAGCTCTTTAAGTTGCAGCCAGAGATGCTCGTCCGCGTCTCGCCACGGATGAAGCTGCCCATCCGTCACGACGACAACGTGGCGTGACACATTGCTTCCCGCGTTGACCATCTGCAGGCCTCGCAGGATTCCATCGTTCAATCGTGAGGATCCGGACGGCTTCGGAAGATCGTCGAGCGATTCCCGGATGAGGTTTCGATCACGGGTCAGAGAAGGAACCTTCGCTTCAACGGTTCCACGAGCGTCGATCAGACCAACTGTTTCTCCTGGCCCCAGCTGGTCGACAAGAGTTTTCGCCCAGCTGACAGCCTGTTCTCGCGGAGTCTGTGCTTTGGCGTTCCAGTCGGTGCTGTACGAACTGTCGATCACGATGGCGATGTCGCAAGCCGGCTTCGAGGTAAACGTGTTGGCAAGCCCGCCCGACATCCACGGCCTCGACAGGGCGATGGCGATCAGAGCGATCATGCCCATGCGAAGCGCCAGCAGAAGCAACTCTTCAAGCTTGATCCGTCGCCGGGCGTTACGGCCGAGTTCGAGGAACTGCATCGCTCCCCACTCGACCGTGTCGTACTTTCGACGGCTGAGCAGATGCGCGAGCACCGGCAGCGAGACTCCCGCCAGACCGGCCAGCATCCAGGGATTGATAAAGTCGAACGACATGTTTGGTCTTAAGTCGGCAGTTGAACAACGGTGTGCCACTGGCTTTGCCAGTGCCAAATTGGGATCAGGATCCGTGGGTAACTTCGCACTGGCAGAGCCAGTGGCACACTTGTCTCGTGAAACATGGTACGCCGGCGCTGCGCTTGACATACCCTACAAGTGGAGGAAATCTGCGACGTCGTAAGAACCGGCCAGCATAACGTCATTCGACCTTCGGGGGGCGACACATCAACGAGTCGGTGGCGGCTTCCGCGTTCTTATTTTCGAACAGGACTTCGAACACTTCCCGCGTGATAGGCATGTCGATGTTGAATTTTTCGGCGAGCTGCTGAACGCTTCGAGTCGTCCGCACGCCCTCCGCGACGGCAGACATGCTGCCGAGAATCTGGTCCAGCGTTTCCCCTTTGCCAAGCCGCTCGCCGACGTGTCGGTTGCGGCTGAAACCGCTGACGCAGGTTGTGATCAAATCGCCGATGCCGGCCAGGCCGAAGAGGGTGTTGGCGTCCGCTCCGAAGGCGGCACCGAACCGCGTCATCTCGACAAGTCCGCGAGTCATCAGGGCTGACTTGGCGTTGTCGCCAAATCCGAGTCCGTCGCCGATTCCGACAGCAATGGCCAGTACGTTCTTCAACGCTCCGCCGAGTTCCACGCCGACCACGTCTTCGTTGGTATAAACGCGGAATCGATCGGTCGAGAACACATCCTGTACCTGAACGGCCAAACGGTGATCAGCAGACGCTGCGACGACGCTGGCTGGCAGCCGCCTGGCAATTTCTTCGGCGTGACTCGGCCCGGCCAGAACAACGACACGATCGTTGCCGAGGACTTCGGTGATGATCTCGCTGGGTCGAAGTAGCGTCTCGTTTTCGATCCCCTTCAGCACGCTGACGATTGGGACCGGGGCGGTCAGAGCGTCGCGATGCTCGGTCAGCGCGTCGCGCAGGAAAGCCGTTGGAACCGACACAACAATCATATCCGTATCGGCGACGGCGGCGGCGATGTCAGAAGTGATCGTGATGGCGTCGGGAAGTTTGATGCCGGGCAGCAGTCGCTGGTTCTCCCGGTTCTGCTGCATTTGCGCGGCGTAGTTCGGATTTCTCGCCCAGATCGAAACGGAATGATTGGGTTGTTCGGCGAGAAGGACTGAGCAGGCTGTCGCCATGGCTCCGCCGCCGAGAATGGTGATCTTCATCGTGGTTTCTGTCCGATGAGTCAGATTGATTTGAAATGTGTTCGGGAGCAGAGCGTCATCATTCGCTGCGTATCACGCCGATTATTTGCTTGCACGGAGTTTTGCTTTTCACCCTGGAAGGGTCGGTTGAATTCTGACGGAGGTGTCTCTGGCGAATCAGTTGCTTTTACGAAACGCGATTTGCCGGTTTCCGAATTCTGACCTAGGGTTGAAAGCTTGGGTGAGTTTCTCAAGTGGAATCGGGCAACTGACAGTTCGTCAGTTCGTCTGCTGGCTGGCCGATCACCGACATGGTGTTTGCCAGAAATGTTTGCCAGAAGGAACATCGTAATGAACGTGTCTGCCCTCCAACAGCCGGGTCAATCGACTCAGACTTTCGAAGATCGACGAAACCGCAGCGGCGAAGCGCGCCCGGAAGGAATGCCGGAACGACGTCAGTTTCGCGACGCTCGAAACTACTCCAAACCGGAAGCGGCTGAGCTGGGCGACGCCATCGACCAATACAAACTGGAGAACCGCCGCCGGTTCATCACGTGGGACGAGCTGTACGACGTGATCACGAACCTCGGCTATGAAAAGAAGCAGTAGCACTGCGAGCTGTCGCCGGCATCGTGAGACTTCAGGTGACTGAACTCTCACGAATTCAGCGACGGCTGCCGAGATTCTCGCTGAAACAATCGAAGCTGCATCGTCGATCGGGATCGTCCATCGACGGTGCCGCTTTTTTCGTATCGCGATTCAGCGAGCATTCTGACCACACGCCGGTACAATTGCGTCATGGGAAACTTCGACTGGCAACTGACCGCTGTTTTGATTTGCGTCGCGGCTGCGATGTGGTCGATGGTTGCACGATTTCGAAACCTGATGGCTGGCAAAGGCGGATGTGGCGACTGCTCGAAAGCGAAGCCAGCGGCAGATGATTCGAGCGACCCGAAGCTTGTCACTGAAGATCAAATCGAGATGCTCTACGAGAAGCAGTAGGCTGGAACAAGCACAGCGCAGTTCCGGCAACTCGAATCATTTCAGGGCAAGCATGCCGGAACTGCGCTGTGCTTGTTCCAGCCTACCGAATGTCACGATCTCTCAGGCGACCTGGCGGAGGGCGTCGATGGGGCTCATCGCGGCGGCTCGGCGAGCAGGATAGATTCCGAAGATCACGCCGACGGCGACGGAGATTCCGAAGGCCACAGGAATCGACCATGGCATCACGATCGGGACCATGTCCTGAACCGAGTCCGGCAGGGACTCCATCACGTCCGGCAAAAGCTGGGTGATCGACCACCGAAGTGATTCGACCAGCGGTCCGCATGTCAGTCCGCCGAAGATGCCGGTCACGCCTCCGACGATTGACAGGATGACCGTTTCGATGACGAACTGCCGCGTGATGTCTCGACGACGTGCGCCCAGTGCGCGGCGGATACCGATCTCGCGAGTTCGCTCGGTCACCGTTGCCAGCATGATATTCATGATGCCGATCCCGCCGACCAAAAGCGAAATGGCCGCGATCAGACCCATCATCGCCATAAACATCAGCCGGGTGTTGCGAGCCTGTTCGAGCAGTTCCAGCGGGATGGTGATCTCGTAATCGTCGAACTGGTGGGTCCGCTTCAGAGCGTCGACGACGGCTTCTCCAGTGGCAATTGGATTCACGCCGTCTTTCAGTTTCAGCGTGATTTGGGTGATGCCGTTTCCGCCGTTGTTTCCGAACGAGTAGGCGTCTCCGAAGCGAACCCAGAACGTCGACAGTGGAATGTAAATGTTGTCTGCGAAATCTTCTCGACTGACGGACCCTTCCATGCGTTCAATTTCGTTTCGTCCGGCGACGACTCCGACGACCTGGTAGTAGCTGGGGCCGATGTGGATGGACTTTCCGATCGGGTTGGAAACGCCGAACAACTTCTGAGCAACATCGAAGGCCAGTACGCAGGCTTTGGTTTTCAACTCGAAGTCGACGTCCGTCAGAAACCTACCCGCACTCATTTCCAGGTTGAACAGTTTCTGATAATCGGGCGTCACGCCGAGCGTCTCGCCGCGAAACAACTGTTCGCGATAACGGAATTCCCCGTTGTTTCGCTCGGCAAACGGAATGGCCAGCTCGATGCCTGGCAAGGTCGCCTTCAGCTGACGGGTATCTTCGTTAGTCAGTCCGTACGAATAGATTTTGCGGTCTCGTAGCTGTTCGGTCGGCGGTCGCGATGTTCGAATGAGAATGTTGTTGGCACCGAGTTCCGCGATCTGCGACTGCGCCTTCGCGCTGATCCCCTCTCCGATCGCCAGCAACCAGATGACACTGGCAACGCCGATAAAGATTCCAAGCACGGTCAGCAACGAGCGCAGCGGATGCATCATCAGACTCTTGATGCCGACCTTGACGTCACGCAGTCGGAAGAGTGCGTTCGATGCTTGTTTTCGTTGTGGCTTTGCTTCTGACGGTGAGTCATCGTCCTGGACAAACTTCGCCGGTGGGCGCAGTCGTTCGTCGAGTTCGATGACTCCGTCGCGGAGACGGATGATCCGGCGAGCTCGCTGAGCAACGTCCTCTTCGTGAGTGACCATCACGATCGTCGTGCCGGAGTCGTTCAGCGAATCGAACAGTTCGAGAATCTCGTCGGTTGTCGCGGTGTCGAGATTGCCCGTCGCTTCGTCGGCCAGAATGAAACTCGGTCGGTTCACGAGGCTGCGCGCGATACCCGCTCGCTGCTGTTGCCCGCCTGAAAGTTCTGGCGGTCGATGTCCCATGCGGTCTCCGAGACCGACTCGATTGGCGAGTTCCTGACAGCGAGTTCTGGTCTCGGTCGTCGCGCCGCCGGAGTAGGCCAGCGGCGTCTCAATATTCTCTCGAACGGAAAGTTGCGGAATGAGGTTGTACGACTGAAAGACGAAGCCAATTCGTTCTGAGCGAATCGCGGCGAGGCTGTCGTCGTCGAGCTGGGCGACATCGTCGTCGCCAATGAAGTATTCGCCGGACGTTGGTTGATCGAGGCAGCCGATGACGTTCAGGAATGTACTCTTCCCCGAACCGGATGGGCCCATGATCGCCACGTAGTCGCCAGTCGGGACGTCGAGGTGGATGCCCTTCAGGACGTGCAGCGTTTCTCCGGCGAGGAAATAATCTTTGCGGAGATTATGAATGCGAAGCGCGAGCGTCTCGGATTCCGATTCACCGGAATTCGTCGACGGCACTGTCGATTCTCGAGAAGCGTCTTCCATTTTCGCGCGAGTGACATCCGGTCGATCAAGATCGGGTCCGCTACTCATGATCGCTTATCAACTTTGGTCTTGCCCGGCTTCGGAGTCTTCCGGGATTTGGACTTGTCCCTGGCCGCTGGTATTGTCGCGTTTGCAAATTCCTTTGGCAGCGAACCGAGTTCTTCGTTCGATTCGAGCGATTCTTCCGTCGGCAATTCGAGATGCTCTTCGTAGAGACCCGGAGTCAGAATGACGTTTTCACCGGCTGTCAGTCCGTCGAGAATGACGACGGCCTCTTCATTGACGTGACCGATTGTGACTTCGCGAGTTTCGGTGGCACCGTCTACTTTGATGATTGCTGCGAAGTGCCGACCAGCTCGTTCGACGACGGCTTGAATTGGGACGAGCATCGCTTCGGCTTCCCGGGCAACCGCGATCGCAACCTGAGCAGACATGCCCGGCCGCAGGCCTTCGGGTGGATCAACAATGTCAATCTCGACCGCGTACTCCTTAATGTGAGACGTGTAGACAGAGATGCTTGGCAGCGGGTACTCGCTGACGGTGACGACGCGACCGTTCAGATCAAGTTCCGGCAGCGCGTCGAGCACAATCTTCGCCGGAGTGCCAAGGGCCACGTGGCTGATTCGTGACTCGTGAACCTTCGCGATAACTCGCATCTTCGTCGGGTCGGGCAGTCGGATCACAACCTGTCGCTCGCGGACTGGTCGGCCTTCTTCGATGAGGAGGTCGCCACTGGAGCCTCGACGATCGCGATCGTTGGCGTGCACAACCTGTCCGGCGACCGGAGCTGTCATCACGCAATTCCTGATCTGCTCTTCGATTTCCGTGAGGCGAACTTCGTCGAGCTGCAGGGTCTTCGTGCGTGAATCAAGTCGAGCTTTTGCGGTACCCACGTCAGCCTTCAAACCGGTCAGCACTTTTTCCCGCGTGAATTTTCGCAGGACGTTCAGCTTGGTCTCAGCAACTTCGCGTTCTTTCTTCGCCTTCTCAACGGCGAACCGGTCGGCTTCCAGTTGAACCTCCGGGATGTAACCCCGCTCGGCCAGTCGCTGGCTGTACTGCAGATACTCTTGCGCTCGACGAACGTTTTCCTGAGCGACGAACAGCGCACTTTCCAGCTGTTCTTCCTGTTCGAGGAAAGTTCCTGATTCGTACTCTTTCAATGCGAGGCCGGCTGAATCGAAGGCGGCCTGAGACTCGATGACCTGCGCCTGACTGTTCGTGACGACAATCTGCTGCTGGATCAGTTCGGTCTGTAGCGAGGCATCGTCGAGCTTCACGAGGAAGTCACCGGCTTGAACCCGGCTGCCTTCGGGCACGATCTCCAGAATGTTGATCCCGCCCGAACTTCGCGACCGAACTCCGCAGCGGACTTCAACGTTGCTGGAACTTTCAATCTCGCCATGCTCGACGACGTCATGCACGAACGGGCCAATGGTAACTTCAGCCGTCAGAAAATCCGGTGGTGACTCACTGTTGAACCATTCGGTCACTGACGACCAGTTTGCGGCCGGGATACCGACAGCGGCCAGAGCGAGCACGACGACCCAGATAGAAGTGCCCCGTCGGCTGTGGCGCGCCGGCGCAGAGTTCGTCCGGACGAAATGACCCGCAGGTCGATCCGCTCGACTGAAAGTTGATCTCATGTTGTTGAACCCGTTCGTTGCAGGCGGGACCGACGTTGGTCGGTGTGCATCGGCGAGAGTTCCCTTGGAAGGAACATCAGGCGGGAAACTATTTCTGGTGGGAGGCCGCACTGAAGACGACCAGAACCGCAGGGTGCGGCGGAGTGTAGGAAGGACCCAAGAGCGTAACGTACGAGAGATGTAGTGTCAGCCTTGATTGAGACCCACCAGCAATATCGACCAGCGCCTATCGTCATCTCAAGTTTCCTCAGCAATCGCGGGCTGGATGGTTCTCCGCTTCGAAATCATCTGTCTCGTCCAATGGCGATCGGAAATCGGGGTCGATCCGTTCACGGAAGGCTGCGGAACGAACTGACGAAATTGCCGAATCGCTACAACCGGCCTTCCCGAGTTGGAACTGGGGAATCGAGTCCGGACGGATTCGTGACTCCGGCTGACGAATGAATGTGGTCACCAGTGGAATTCCAGAATCCTAAGTACACGTCCCGCGAATAAGGGGTTGGATATAAGGTGGTGGTGTGTCGTTGCCGATGCTGCCAGCGTCGGTCCGAAGCTGCCAGCGTCGTTGCCGATGCTGGCAGCGTCGTTGCCGAAGCTGCCAGCGTCGTTGCCGATGCTGCCAGCGTCGGTCCGAAGCTGGCAGCTTCGGCAACGGAGATTTGCGACCCTTTTTTCGCGGGACGTGTTACTAAGCAGTGCCGATTGTGCTGATTGGTCGGCGAGTACCTGATGATCGGAATTTTACGAATGGCTCGACGCTGATGGTCGGTCCGCAAGTGCCGCATTGGCCGGTTTGGGGCGGTGTGCCGCTTTGGCTGGTCAAAGGAGTCCTGCCTGTCGCTCCGTCTCGTAACCTGAATATGCGGAAGCATTGGTCGTTTGCGACGATCCGACATATCTGAAGGATCGTGATCATCCGAAGAAAGTGGCAGACGCAGGATTTGTGTTGCGACACTCCTGCGAAGCTGGCTGGCGGAACATGGTGATTCGCCGCGACCGACTTTTGAACTCGTGAATGGAGTCTGAAACCGTCGAACGGCCATCCGAATGTTCCGCCGAGGAAACTAAGGGTCGGCCTGGCAATAAGTGTCGTGGGGCAGGTTTGAAACCTGCCTAGGCGGGATGCAATCCTGCCCCACAACTTGACAGTTAATTCCAGGACGATGCCAACCGGCGAGCCACTTTCGGAATCGCAGCATTCGACGGCGAAGAGTTCTTCGTTCCGTCCCGCAGGAACGTCAGTGAAGGAGACACCCGATGTCATTGCGACCGTGGCTTTCAGGATTTCGCGCCCGCCTCAACAACAGTCGGAAAGTTCGAAACGGACGCACGCGTCCAGGACGTCCCGTTCAGCTGGTCCAGTCACTTGAAGAACGGACGCTGTTGACGGCGACCGCCCTGGTGATTGGTACTGATCTCATAGTGCTGACGGACGCGAACGAATCAATTTCGGTTGGGGTAAACGCGACCAGTGGCAACGCTGAAGTGCTTATCAACGGGACAGTGCTTGCGTCCGGCTCAACCGTCGCTGCAGGGGCTCTTACTTCGTTGACCATTCAGAGTGGTTCGGGCACCAACCAGATTGATTTGAGCGGAATCTCAGCCGGTGTCTTCACGTCTCTGACTTCAATCTCCGTCGACGCCGGCGATGGCGACGACGTGATCATCGGCGCTGCAGACTTATCGAGCACCTTGTCCGGTGGCGACGGCAACGATGTCATTACGGGCGGCAGTGCGGGCGACGTTTTGATGGGCAACGACGGTCAGGACTCGATCGATGGCGGCGACGGGAACGACGATATCAACGCCGGTGACGGCGACGATACCGTAATGGCTGGCGCGGGTGACGACACAGTCACCGGTGACGATGGAGACGACCTGGTCTTCGGCGGCGACGGCAACGACTCAGTCCTCGCTAACAACGGAGCAGACAGCCTGTTTGGTGAAGCGGGCGACGACACGCTGAACGGCGACGGCGGCTTCGATTCAATCGACGGCGGCGATGGCGACGATCTTGTTCTGGCGGGTGCCGACGACGACACCGTGACCGGTGGCCTTGGGAATGACACTCTCAACGGACAGGCAGGAGACGACTCCATTGACGGAAACGAGGGCGACGACAATGTCATCGGCGGCGCTGGTGATGACTCCATGAACGGCGCGACGGGCGACGACACGTTGAACGGCAACTCCGGCAATGATTCACTGAGTGGTAACGATGGAGATGATGTGCTGCGAGGCGGCTCCGGAGGGGACAACCTGGATGGAGACGAAGGGAATGATCGTGTCTTTGGTCAGGGAGGTGCCGACACACTCGCCGGATCAGGTGGCGCCGACCTGCTTGATGGCGGAGCGGGTAATGACCTGATTGTTGCGACCAGTCTGCCGGACTTTTCTGTTTCCGATGCAACAGCCACAGAAGGTGGCTTCGGAACAGCAGGGCAGGTGACGTTTACGGTCACGCTCTCGGGAACGACTACCGTGCCGGTGACCGTTGACTACACGACAGTGGATGGTACGGCGACTGCCGGCTCTGACTATGTGGCCACATCCGGCACGTTGACTTTCCAGCCAGGTCAGGCCACGCAGACGGTGACCGTTCAGACGGTCGATGATCAGATTCTGGAATCGACGGAGACCTTCTTCATCAGTCTGTCCAATTCTGTCGCGTCGAACATTGCAGATGCAACTGGCACCGGCACGATTCTGGATGACGACCAAGTGGCAGTCACTGGTTTCTCCATCAGCAGTGTGACGGTCAACGAAGGTGACGCGGGCGTGACTCAGGCTGTCTTCACAGTGACACTTTCACCAGCTCCAACGCAGCAGGTGACGGTTGATTTTTCCACAGCCGACAGTTCTGCAACGGCAGGGTCCGATTACACGGCAACCAGCGGCACACTCACTTTTCCAGCGGGCTCCACATCGCAGACGATCTCTGTCGATGTTCTGGGAGACACGACGGATGAATCCAATGAGGTATTCACGGTCACGCTGTCCAATGCGTCCGGCAGTACGCCGATCACAAATTCAGTCGGGCTGGGCACGATCATTGATGATGACGGCCCGACGACAAGCGCTGCTCGATTGTTCGGCGTTGTGGACAACGGAACGAACAGAATTGTCGAACTGGACCCGATGACCGGTGCTCAGATCAATATCTTCCCGGCACCGGTGGCTGTCGTGCAGTCTGGCGAAGACGGTCTGGCCTTTGACGGTACCGTTCTGTGGTTCATTGCAGGAACAACACTCTTCCGTCTGAATCCAGACACGGGGGCGACGATTGTGTCGCACGACTTGAGTGCGTCTGTTGGCGGTGGAACGTTTGATGGTCTGGCCGCCATTCTGAATTCGCAGGGAAATCTGGAAATCTGGATCAATAACCCCAATGGAGAAGGCGTCGTCGCCGACGGGATTGATATCTTTGATCCGGTAACATCCCAGGTAGTACAGTCGAGGTTCATGACCGACAGCCAAACAGGTTCTTCACTCATACGACTTGACGACGGGTTCGGAGAAGTACGCGGTCCAGACGGAATCATTGTGTGGGACAGTGGGGTAAATGCGATCCGGACCATCAGCCCCAGCTCATTTCAGGGTTCGATCAGTTTCACACCGACCGTTCCGGGACAAGGGGTTGTGGTTCCCCAGGGACTTGCGGGAACTGACACCGAAGTCTTCGTGGGAGCCGCCGATAACCGCATCGAAGTCTTCACTCTTGCTGGAGTATATTTAAGAACCCTGTCGCTTGGCTTTGGTATCTCAGGTCTGGCAGTCGGCCTTGGAAGTTCCGGAAACCTGCAGGGGCCGACCGGTAATCTGCAGGATCAGGGAAGCAACTCGCAAAACCAGGGCAACCTGCAGGACACGAGCAATACCGGTAACACGGTTAATATCAGCGGGCCTGAGGATGACACGATCCTGGGGCAGGCTGGCGATGACACGATCATCGCTTCGTTCGGCAACGATTTCATCAACGGCGGAGCGGGCGATGACAGCATCGACGGAGGGGCGGGCAACGACACGATTCTTGGCGGTGCGGGTCGGGACACGATCAATGGTGGTTCCGGCAACGATTCTCTGGATGGTCAGGGTGGAGCTGATTCGGTATCCGGCGGGGACGGTGATGATGAGATCGTGTTTGAAGGTGACGAAGACGGCAATGACACCATCTTCGGTGGCAACGGGGCGGACACCGTCACTGTTAACACCGGCGTGACGGACGACACACTTGTCATTGCTCAGGACGCTTTGGGTCGTGTGACGGTTACCGAAGGCAGTTCGACTTTGGTGATTGATTCTTCGATCAGCATCGTGAATGTGAATGGTCAGGCTGGCACAGACATAATCACCGTGGGTGATCTGAGCAGTGTTGCACTGAGTGCTCTGACCGTTGATGCCGGAATTGGTCCGGACACGATCGATGCCTCGGGGATGCTCTCGGGGAGCGTGCGTGTTCGCCTTCGCGGCGGAGACGGCAACGACACCATTACCGGCGGGGCGTCAGGCGACAGCCTGTTCGGTGACGGTGGCGATGACCTGATCAATGGCGGAGCCGGCAACGACTCCATCCAGGGGGGCGACGGCAACGACGTCATCAACACTCAGGATGGTGACGACACCGCTGACGGTGGAGCGGGTAACGACTCGATCACCGGCGGCCTGGGCAACGACAGTCTGCTCGGCGGTCTTGACGGCGACACTCTCGTCGGCAACGAAGGCGACGACACGCTGCGAGGCGGTTTCGGGGGCGACAACCTGAACGGCAACGCGGGGAACGACTCGCTGGACGGCAGCTTTGGTCGAGACTCAATCTCGGGTGGTTCCGGTGACGACGTCGCCGACGGCGGGCGCGACGACGACCTGATCAACGGTCAGGGCGGCAACGATACCCTCCGAGGCGACCACGGCGACGACACGCTGAATGGTCAGGCGGGCGATGATGAGATCGTCGGTGGAGACGGCAACGATCGGATTTCCGGCGGCTCGGGCCGGGATGGGATTGCCGGTAACGACGGTGACGACACGCTCAACGGCAACGGCGGCTCGGACACGCTGCGAGGTAACGATGGCAACGACTCTCTGGCTGGCGGCAGCAGCGACGACATCCTGATCGGTGACCAGGGCGACGACATCCTCGACGGAGACGCTGGAGCTGACTTCGGTGTGACTGGCGAAGGCGCCGACAAGACGCTCGATCTGGAAGAGATCGACGAGAGCTTTGTGCTGACACCCTTCCAGCTCACAAAGCTCGACGGCGTCTGAGATCAGACGATGGCAGTAGCAACGCTGCTGAGTCACCAACAGAAATGAAAGCAGGGAGTGGATCGCCGGTCGATCTGCTCCCTGTTTTTTGTTTGACCGTCACGTTGTTTCCTGTGGAGAACACCTGATTAGTCAGCTTCAGTCGACTCTGTTTTGCCACCAGCTTTAGCTGGTGGTTATTGAAGTTTTCGTTGTCGTTGAGCCGGCTTTAGCCGGACTTCCCTCATGGCTTCAGCCTATGGATTAATCCGTGACGAGAAGTCCGGCTGAAGCCGGCTCAGCGGTTCGTTCCGTGTCGATCCACCACCGGCTGAAGCCGGTGGCAATCGAGAGTCGGCTGAAGCCGACTGACTGCCCGTACTCCCCCAGGAAACGTGACGGTCAGTTTTTCGTTTGCTTCCGGGAGGTTGTTCAGGATCCGGTTGCTGGATTTCGGCTCGCTCGTCGTCTCAGCAGATGGCAGGCGGCGAACGTCGCGGCCAACAGCCACGCTGTCGTCATCAGAATTGACGGATCGACGATGTCTCGATCGAGCCCGTGGAGCAACGGAATGGCGGAAACCACCAGGTACAGGGCGTTCGTTTCGATGGGCGTTTGCATGGTCAAATCCTCAAGCTCTTGAGGCAACACTGAGTTTCTGATTGGCGGAACGGTCGCCGCCAGAACGGTCAGAGCCGGTCGTGTCACTTTGGGAAGTCTGGGACAGAATTTGCTGACCGGCTGAAAACTTCGCCGTCGAACTCAGCAGGAATCTCAATCTCGCGTGCCGAATCCGTGAAATCGGCTTATTCCGCGTCACCCTTGAAGCTTGCCGATCCGGGATCCGGTCTTGTGCGGACGCGGTCTGGCAAGCTAAAAACCTCGCCCTGATCAATCTTCCGGACATGGATCGTCCCTTATTTTGCAGCAATTATCGGCTGTTTTCGGAACACATGGATGTGGTGCAGCGTTTGCCAGAGCGACGTGGCGACTGAGGTCGGCGCGGATAACCGAAGAGTAAGCTGTTCGAACTGCGGACATTTACTTGCCGGAGCTGGCGGCGCGACGCCCGATCCCGCCGTGGCTTCTGTGCCGTCCCCTTCTCGTCCCGATACGCGCGCTGAGGAAGCCCGGCAGTTGCTCGACCGCTGGGCGAAAGGCCACTTTTTCGATCCTTACGGCCCACCAAAGAAGACCGGAAATCCGCCGGACCTGCCTGTCACGACGGCGATGGAATCTGCACAGCAAAATAATGCGGATCCCGCCGCCGCGCACGTTACCCAACCAGAAGCTGCTGCGCCGGTGCCTGCTTCGAACGTCGACGACAATCGAAATATCGAAACAATTGATGAGCGAAGATTCGTTCCCAATCCGCCCAGGCATGAGTTGGCAGCGGAGCAGGCGGAAGTCGCACTGTCGGGACAACAGACGATCGACGAATCCGACAAAGTGTCCTCAGCGGAAGAAGTCGCAACGAAAAAGGTGGTAGCCGTGGACAACGAACCAGAAGCGGTTGCCGCAGCGCCGGGACCAGCCGAGCCCAGCCCAATCGAACCAGGCCCACTCGAGTCGGCAAGTTCCGCAGAGCTCGACCGACTGACCCGCGAAATCATGGCTCGCGTTTCGAAGATCACCGAAGCTCGCGCTGACACCGGTGCCGCAGCGACTAACGATCAACAGTCGGTAGAAAATTCCAAAGCCGAACAACCAGCCAGTCGCGGTCCATCTGCTGCATCCGGTTTCGCAGCGAACTTTCCAGAGCCCGAGGTCAGCGCACCTCGAAACGTGCCTCAGGAAAGCGAGCAACGAGCGACCAGCCCCCAACAGTCCGCCTTCGACGCACCAATCCCGCTGCCTGTGGAAATGAATCGCCGGATGGATGTTTCGCATCAGCCGGCAAGGAATCCTGAACCGACACCGATCGCGGCATCGACGCGGCAAAGTACGCCAGTGGTGTCCTCAGGCGGGTGGTACAACAATATCGGCCAGATGCTCGCCTACCTGGGAATCATCTGTCTGACGGCAGGAACCTGCGGAGTCATCGTGTCGTACTTCGGCGGCCCGGCTAACTATGCACCGTACGGTTGGCTCGGCGCGACGATCGGTCAGATGCTTTTGTTTCTTGGCATAGTGACTCTGATCTCGGCCGGCATGGAGCAAACGTCTCAGGAGCTGCGCCAGGCGGTCGACCAGCGAATGGACGACGTGACCCAACGACTCGACCAAATCGGCACCCGGATGATGCGCATCGAAGAGGCCAATCTCGGAGGCCCTCCCAGGCCGCACATGCTGACTCAGCCTGAGCAGGAACGTCACCGCACCGAGACTGCGACGTCGCGTTCGAGCGGCGACAACACTTAGTTCGAGTTTGTCACTTCCCGATCAGCCAGCGAGGCTGAGAAAGTAGGTTAATTGGGTAATGGCTTGTTTTTGCGAGACCCCACTGTTTTTGTGGGGTGCCAG
>Ga0316208_1000484_pt1 | contig 48250 bp, 44 predicted proteins | sample 3monopyrite_MG_FD_204944 | JGI IMG/M metagenome (GOLD analysis project Ga0316208, IMG submission 204944) | Microbial mat bacterial communities from mineral coupon in-situ incubated in ocean water Damariscotta River, Maine, United States -... | ecosystem: Environmental > Aquatic > Marine >... | reverse complement strand
TAACTACCTCGTAAACGTCTACCAGACCCCGATTGAGTTACCCCTTCCATTAAACTAACGGTCACATAGGCTGTTTCTTTATTAATCACATCTTTGGCATCTGGAATATTTTGGTACAAAACTGTGCCAATTTTATCTTCAATCCGTTTTATAATATGTGGTTTTATATATACTCCTTCATTGGCAAAAGTGCCATATGCTCCTACCACCTCATATAAGGTAACTTCTGCAGTTCCTAGTGCAATAGCCGGTACAGGTAAAATATCTTTTTTATCTACACCCATTTTCCCTACCAATTCGATCACTGGGTTAGGTCCTACTCGATCAATCAGTCGAGCCGTTACCGTATTCACAGATCCTGCTAAGGCATCTCGCAAAGTCAACATCCCACCGTAATTTCCGTCGCTATTTTTAGGACTCCAATCCTTTGTATTACCATGGGTTCCTGCAGGAATAGTGTAAGGGGAGTTTGGGATGGTATCACAAGGCGAGTAATGGAGTTGATCTACTGCCGTAGCGTAAACAAAAGGTTTAAAAGTAGAACCTATCTGGCGTTGACCCGTCTTTACCATATCGTATTTATAGTGCTTATAATCGATTCCTCCTACCCAAGCCTTTATTTCTCCCGTTTGAGGCCGCATAGACATCATGGATGCTTGCAAAAAGGACTTGTAATAGCGAATGGAATCAATAGGTGTCATTACCGTATCTATGTCTCCACTCCAAGAAAAAATTCGCATTTTGGTTTTTTTCTTAAAACTTTCGATAATTTCTGCTTCCGATTTCCCTTGTTTTTTTAATTCTCGCCAACGATCGGTTCGTCGCATGGCGGTATTCAAAATTTTCTCGGTTTCTTCTTCCGTAATATCTCTGAAAGGAGCCGTCTTATTTTTTTCGTTTTGTTTAGCAAACTCCTTTTGTAGATTTGCCATGTGTAAATCCACTGCCTCTTCAGCATACTTTTGCATTCGAGCGTCAATGGTGGTATATATTTTTAATCCATCACTTTCAATATTATAAAGTGATCCATCGGGCTTCGGATTGTCTTTAGCCCATTGTTTTGAAAATTTTCTCACATATTCTCTCACATAAGTACCTATACCATCCACATGATCTTGCGGCGTATAATTTACGCCTAATGGAAGACCTTGTAATGAATCTTTGACAGCTTCGGTTATATAATCGTACTTGGCCATCTGCGCAAGAACAACATTACGGCGATTCATCACTCCCTCTGGATTTCGTCTTGGGTTATACAGCGAAGAATTTTTAAACATCCCAACCAACATAGCAGATTCTTCAACTTTTAGTTCAGAAGGTGCCTTATCAAAATAAATATTAGAAGCAGATTCAATACCTACGGCAAGGTTTAAATAATCGTAAACATTAAAATACATGGTAATAATCTCCTCCTTGGTGTAGCGTCGTTCCAGACGAGTAGCAAGAATCCATTCTTTCGCTTTTTGAGTAAGTCGTTCAACAGTATTTGTTGCTGCTGCTCCAACAAAAAATTGCCGGGCTAGCTGTTGAGAAATGGTACTGGCTCCTCCTCTTTTACCGAGAAACGCAAATGCGCGCACCGTACCTCTTGCGTCAATTCCAGAATGATCATAAAATCGAGCATCTTCGGTAGCAATGAGTGCATTTACCAGATGTTCTGGAAGTTCCTCATACTGAACCGGGGTTCTATTTTCATTAAAGAATTTACCGATGGTTTTACCATCGGCTGAGATAACTTGAGTAGCTAGATCCTTTTCTGGGTTTTCTAAACTGGTTTCATCTGGCAGACTTCCAAAAACACCCAATGATGTCAAGAAAAAAATTAAAAATACCAGTAAAACCCCAGATCCAAAAAGAATCCAAAACAACTTAATATACTTACTAAACGTATTGGCGGTTTTTTTCTTATTATTCTTTGCTGACTGTGCCATGCGATTATTATTTTGAGGCTTTTTCTATACTATATCCAACATCTGTAATGCCTTGTAATTGACTAACGCCACCTACTTCACCATTATTGCGAACTGCCTGTGAAATACGCAGTTGATAATTACCTGGTTCGAAAAATGCAACATTCTCTTTATACCAAAGCTTGTTTTCTTTAACCCCTCCTATTCCATTACCTAACCAAGATCCATCTGGGTTTGCCATTCGGTATTCTAAGGTGTCCGTAATTGTTTTCCCGAAAGGAAAATCCATCGAAACAATTAAATATAAGTTATTGAAAGGATAGTCATTCGTATTTCGAACATTCAAAAACAAATGATAGTTCTCGAGTGAATCCATTTGTGGCAACGAAAATTGAATCTCATTTTCTTTATCCCAAGCTCCTTGAATAGCAGTAGTATCACTTGCTACTAAATGTTCATCACAGGATATAAAAATTAGTGTGCCTAGCACTACAAAAAGCAGTTTACGCATTTTTTTGGGAATTTGAATTGCGATTTCTGTTACGGTTTCTGTTGCGATTATTTTTATTCTTGTTTTGTTTTTGACCACCAGCATTTGCTGTGCTATTGGGTTTCTTTTTATTTCGTCGTTTATTACGTCTCGCCTTAGGTTTATCGAAACGCGTTAAACTATCCTGCCCTACCACGTTGTTAAAGATACTTGTTTCAGGGACCACGATTTCTTCAATAAACTCTTCCAAACTAGCCACCGATTTTCCTTTTCTATTAACCGCTAGAATCTCTTTCACTTTATCGATATGCAATTGATGCCAATTCATGCCTTCTTTTTCATAAGCAAACCACATGAGTCCTTTAAAAATATCAATTTTTTGACAAGTAGCAGTTCCTTTTTCAGTTTTGAGCTTGGTATCTGATCTTGGAAAACCGTCTAGTGCTTCCATATAAGTGTCTAACTCATAATTAAGACAACATTTAAGTTTCCCACACTGCCCAGCCAGTTTTTGAGGATTCAAACTAAGTTGTTGGTATCGAGCAGCAGAAGTGCTCACCGATCTAAAATCTGTTAACCATGTTGAACAGCATAATTCTCTTCCACAGGACCCTATACCTCCTAAACGAGCAGCTTCCTGACGGAAACCAACTTGTTTCATTTCGATACGCGTACTAAATGTTCGTGCAAATTCTTTGATGAGTTGTCGAAAGTCAACACGTTCTTCGGCGGTGTAGTAAAATATAACTTTGGAACCATCTCCTTGAAATTCCACATCGCTTATTTTCATTTTAAGCCCGAGACCAATAGCAATTTCACGAGACTCTTTTTGAACGCTTGCTTCTTTATCTCTTACCTTTTGCCAGATATCGATATCTTTCTGAGTAGCTTTTCTATATATTTTTGGTAGTGTCTCTAGGGTTGCTAATTGCTTCTTCTTTTTCATCTGAACACGAACCAATTCACCCGTAAGAGTTACAATTCCAATATCATGCCCTGGAGAAGCTTCCGTAGCAATTACGTCACCAATACTCAATGCTATTTTTTCGGGATTGGAATAAAAATGCTTCCTGCCATTTTTAAAGCGCACTTCGATGGCATTAAATGGTTCAGCATTTCCTGGAAGTGACATGTTTGAAAGCCAATTAAATACCGTTAATTTGTTACAACCATCTGTTCCGCAAGTACCGTTGTTCTTGCATCCCTTTGGTTGTCCGTCGGCACCTGAGGCACAGCTGGTACAGCCCATATTTTATATATATAGCTCTTCAGTATTTGTGAGTTGACTGATAGTCAAACTGATATCCTTCCGAAGAGACGAAGATTAAACATAATTCTCTAATTGGTAAATATACCAATAATCTAGAGATGTTAGATCGTAGATAAAAGATTTAAAAGCCTTCGAAGAACTTACTTCTTGAACTTTAGCTTTTCGCTTCTTCCCTTTTTAAAAATCTTATTACTATTATGTAATCCGCTGCGAAGTTTCTTTTGCTCTTCGTAAGGTAATTGAATTATTTCTTGGCATTCGGTGGAGCAACACTGTTCCATGCGTTTAGCACATTCTTCACATTGAATGAATAGTAAATGACAGGCTTCATTAGCGCAATTGGTGTGCGTGTCACAAGGGTTTCCGCACTGATGGCAATTGGCTATAACATCTTCAGAAATACGCTCTCCTCGACGATGATCGAAGACAAAGTTTTTTCCAAAAAATTTATTTTCCAACCCCTGATTGTCAACTTGACGGGCATACTCTATAATTCCTCCTTCTAATTGGTAAACCTGTTTAAACCCTTTATGCTTGTAGTAAGCACTAGCTTTTTCGCAACGAATGCCACCTGTGCAATACATGACTAACTTCTTATCTTCCTTATGATCCTTTAAATCTTCTTCAATGATATCTAGAGAGTCGCGAAACGTATCTACATCAGGCGTAATCGCATTTTTAAAATGCCCAATCTCACTTTCATAATGATTGCGCATATCAACTAATACTGTTTGTGGATCTTCTATGAGTTCATTAAATTTTTGGGCATCCACATGAACTCCTTTATTGGTGACATCAAACGTTTCGTCATTGAGACCATCGGCAACAATTTTATTTCGAACCTTCACTTTTAATTTAAGAAATGACTTGAGATCTTGCTCAATGGCAATGTTGAGTCGTACGTTTTCTAAAAAGTAAATTCCGTCCAAAAAAGATTTAAACGTATTGAAATTTTTTGCGGGGACAGAGAGTTGTGCATTAATTCCCTCGTTGGCTACATAAATACGACCTAAAACAGCCATATCGTCCCACGCGATAAAAAGATGATTTCTAAAAAGTTCTGGATTGCCAATTTTGGCATATTGATAAAAAGAAAGTGTAAGCCGATCTTCTCCAGCTTGTTCCAACAAAGTGGCTCTTTCTTTTGCGCTTAATTTGTTGTACAGTTGCATGCTATACTAATTTTTTAAGTGAAAAGATATTATTTTAAGAATGCAAAGATACTCAAAAGTTAGACCTTGGAAACAAATTCTTATTTTCAATCCCTACATACTAAACAATTCCATATGGTAATTAATTGGAATTTTTCCATAATTAGGAATTATTCCAACTTTGTTATACATTTGACCCATCGTATAACCTTGCGGATGAAAAGATGGGCTGAAGCATATTGTTAACAAAAAACAATTAGTTCGAAAGTATTACAGTTGTTCTAAAATTTTAGAAATACTACCTTAGCCTACTCGACTCCCGAATAAATAATCGAACAAATGAGTAACGAAAAAGACGCTAAATTAAAAGCCTTAAAACTAACATTAGATAAGTTAGACAAGACATACGGAAAAGGAACCGTGATGAAAATGGGAGATGCTGCCGTTCAAGAGGTAGATGTTATACCAACAGGTTCTTTAGGACTAGATGTCGCCCTTGGAGTTGGGGGATACCCAAGAGGTCGTGTGATTGAAATATATGGTCCAGAATCATCTGGTAAAACCACATTAACATTACACGCCATAGCCGAAGCTCAAAGAAATGGAGGCATAGCTGCATTTATTGATGCAGAACATGCCTTTGACCGTTATTATGCCGAAAAACTAGGAGTTGATATAGAGAACCTAATTATTTCGCAACCCGATAACGGAGAACAGGCACTAGAAATTGCAGACAACTTAATTAGAAGTGGCGCAATAGACATAATTATTATAGATTCTGTCGCTGCATTAACTCCAAAAAGTGAAATTGAAGGAGAGATGGGCGACAGTAAGATGGGGCTGCACGCACGTTTAATGTCGCAAGCTCTTAGGAAACTTACCAGCTCTATAAGTAAAACCAATTGTACCGTGATTTTTATTAATCAATTACGTGAAAAAATCGGAGTCATGTTTGGAAATCCAGAGACCACTACTGGAGGAAATGCCTTAAAATTTTATGCATCTGTACGTTTGGATATTCGCAGATCTACTCAAATTAAAGATAGCAACAGTGAAGTTCAAGGAAACAAAACTCGCGTAAAAGTGGTCAAAAATAAAGTTGCACCTCCTTTTAGAATGGCCGAATTTGATATCATGTATGGAATGGGTATCTCGAAAGTTGGTGAGATTATTGACCAAGGTGTCAACTATGAAATCATTAAAAAAAGCGGTTCGTGGTTTAGTTATGACGATACTAAACTAGGGCAAGGACGTGACGCTGTAAAAATATTATTACAAGATAATCCGGAATTAATGGAAGAACTTGAGCAAAAAATTAAAGACGCCATTAAAGCAGTGAAAGAATAAATTTTTACCCCAAACGCAACCCTTTTCTTAACCAGGCATCTACCTTGTGTAGAGAACCTGGTTATTATGTATTGCCCACTTGCCCAAAAGGCAGGTAGTTAACCAATTGTAATAGATCAAGGTACTGTATTTGACTTTAGAAGAGCTCATCATACAATGTAAAAAGCAAGATGCGCAGGCGCAGGCAGCACTGTACAAGCAATATGCAAGCATTCTGTTTTCCATTTGTCTGAAGTATTCGCCAAATTATGCGGAAGCCCAGGACAATTTGCAAGACGCTTTTATCACCATTTTTAAACGTATTGAGCAATTTAAAGGCAAAGGTTCTTTTGAAGGTTGGATTAAACGTATTACGGTAAACACTGCTCTCCAGAAATACAGAAAACAAAAACTTTTTGAAATTTCTGATGAAGGACAGCTAGAAGAAGCCGATACTGAAGTGGAAGATACAGGCGTTCCTTTAGATTTTTTATTGAAAATCATACAAGAACTTCCTGACCGATACCGATTGGTGTTTAACCTTTACGTTTTGGATGGCTATTCTCATAAAGAGATTGGCGAAATGCTCCAGATTAGTGATGGCACCTCAAAATCCAATTTAGCAAGAGCCCGAATGATTCTGAAAACGAAAGTTGAAGGATATCAAAACGACAACAAATAAAACAACATCGTGCGTCAATAAAACTCCTCAAAGTTCTTAAAAGACGTTGCAAAGTAAACAATGAAAGAAAAAAAGCACATAGATGCTCTTTTTAAGGAAGCCTTCAAAGAATTTGAAGCTACCCCCCCTGCCAATGCTTGGGAGAATATCCAAGCTGGACTAAAGAAGGAAAAAGAAGAGCGAAAAATTATCCCTATCTGGTGGAAATTAGGTGGTGTTGCTGCTTTGCTTGCTTTACTGCTTACCGCTGGAAAGTTTGTTTTTCCAACCCCCGATACTTCACAGCCGGCCGTAGTTGAAATTAATAAAACTACAGACACTATTCAGAATGGTTCGGAAGAGATGCAATTGAATTCACCTAACAAGGCGGAAATCGCATCAGAAGAAGTTGTAGAGGAAGCTTCCAAAAATGATATGCCGGACCCTAAAATAAATTCGGTAGCTAATTCCTCTCAAAAAGAAAATTCTAATACACCCCAAAAGAGCATTCAAAAAGAAGAAACGGGTATCGCAACAACAGTCATTTCAAACTCCAAAAAGAAGGACGAAATTAATAATGCCGAGACAACGAACCCTTTGTTTAAAGACAACGTAACAGATCCGGCTTCCAAAACTGTGGATGCAATAGCAGACCAAAAGCATGCATCGCAAGAAGAAAATTCAACAGAGACCTCAGTAGAAAATACCAACGTAAAAGAATCGATAGTTGAAAATAGCACTAAAGATATTCAAGTAAAAAAAGACGGGGTTCGTAAGGAAACGGGTATCTCAGATCAAGTAATTAAAACTGAAACAGGGATTGCTCAACTAGAAAAAACTGAAAAAGACAATTCTGTTGTAAATAAAACTAAGAAAGAAGATGCGAATAAGACTTCTATTTATGACGCAATAGCTGAGGCAAAAGAAATCGAAAAAGAGGATATACAACAGAAAGGCGCCAACGCCCGCTCATGGGAAGTAACCCCAAATGTAGCGCCAGTTTTTTATGGTTCCTTAACCGAAGGCTCCTCTTTAGACACTTCATTTGCGGACAATGCGCAATCGGGTGATGTGAATGTTAGCTATGGTGTTCAGGTAAGTTATGAACTTTCTGATCGATTGAAAATACGTTCAGGAATAAGCAATGTTAATTTAGGGTATAGTACTGGTGGTATAGATTTAGCAACAGGTCCAGTAGGTGTGGCACTCCGAAGTATTGATTATGGAGATAGAAATGTTGTTTTATCGGCTTTTGATCGCGGTGAATTATCCAACCTTCCGATGCCAAGTGCAGACGATCCATTTGGAGAAATTACACCTAAGAGTACTGGAGGTAATGCCCAAATAAATCAAAACATATCTTATTATGAAGTTCCTATGGAGCTTTCTTACACGCTGCTTGATTCAAAATTTGGAATTCACATGATTGGTGGGTTTAGCACCTTATTTTTAGGTGATAATGAAGTTTCTGTTCAAGATGGCAATTTTAGGAGTTCTTTAGGTGAAGCAAATAACTTAAACTCTGTTAGCTTCTCAACCAACGTCGGCCTCGGTTTTGGTTATAAATTTAGTAAACGATTAAGGTTCAATGTAGAACCAATGTTTAAATACCAGCTCAATCCATATTCAGATTCATCTGTGAGTTATAGACCCTATTACCTAGGGGTATATAGCGGACTGAGCTTTAAGTTTTAGGTTAGTTTTTTAGTTGGTTAGGTGGGTCTCGGCCCAAACAATGATGAAAAAACCGTCCCCCGCCATAAGGACGGTTTTTTTACGCAACGTTTTTTAGTATCCAACATCTTAAAAACACTATGAAATATCTATTACCCATACTTTGTTTTTTTGTCTTACTATCCTGTAAAAACGATGATAATTCAGAATCTAACGGTGAAGTCACACTTCTCGCAACATGGAAACTCATAGATTGGTATGATCTCGAAGCTCGCGATATAAACGGTGATGGAACAGCCTCCACCAATTTATTTGATCAATGGAATGGTTGTAAGAAACAGAGTCTTCTTACGTTACTGGAGCAAGGTGAAAGTAATTTTATTTATACCGGGCAACCCGACAATGACAGATGTCGTCCAGGGATGCAAACCTTTGATAGCTTTGGTTTAGAACCGTGGGAACTCACCAACAATGGAATGGAACTCCAATTAATTGGAGACGATTATTTTGACACCTACCGAATTACTGAATTAACGTCGGATAAGCTAGTTCTAGAAGGAGCCGGTTTTATGACCTGCTGTGATGAAAGTATCTCTTACTTCACAGGCGGTTATTTGGTGTTTGAAAAATTTTTAGAATAACTTCAATTATAATGACGGAGACTCTAATTCGGTTAAAATAAGTTCTCTCGTTTGTTCCCTTAGCATTCGTTTATCTTCCAATTCGAGAATTTTAGTAGGAATTACCTCGTGCACCGTTACCCGCATTTTACCAGGTTGTCCACTAAAAAAGCGAAAAGGAAAGCGCTTTTTATTATCATGAAAAGTAAGTGGCGCAACGGCAATTTTATGATCTATTGCTAGACGAAAAGCACCGTCTTTAAATGAATCTAAAACAATAGTTTCATCTTCAGGCACTCCTCCTTCTGGAAAGATGCATACACTGAGGCCACTTGCCAGTCTTTTTTGAGATTCTAAAAACACGTTGTGCCTACTTCGAGCGTCACTTCGATCGACCAAAATACATGTGCGCTTATAGAAAAACCCAAACAATGGGATTTTAGACAATTCCTTTTTGCCTACAAAAACAAATGGATTCTTAACAGAATATAACATGAGCATAATATCTGTCATAGACGCATGATTGGACACAAATAAGTAGCTTTCCTTTTTATCATGCGTAGCTTTTCGGAGTATTTTAGGGTAAAACCCCATTCCAAATAAAATAATTGATGCCCACAGTCGAGCTAATTTAAAAAAATATGGATACCAGCTCTCTTTGAGTATACTAATTACAAGTAGTGGAAAAAATACGATGATTGGCACCGTTACAAGGACATAAAACCATATGCGATACAATACAAAAAACGGGTAGTAGATATATTTCATTGCGGCTCAAAAATACGGGTTTCCATAGTACAAATACACTAAAAAAAGTACCTTTACGAAAAAATTAGAGCACACAATGTCACGAATCCTTACAGGTATACAAAGTACAGGCACTCCTCACTTGGGTAATTTATTAGGCGCAATCATTCCAGCTATTGAAATGGCGAATGATCCAACAAATGATTCTTTTCTATTTATTGCCGATATGCATTCCTTAACACAAATTAAAGATGGTGAGGTGTTAAAAAGTAATACCTATAGTACTGCAGCCGCTTGGTTGGCATTTGGTCTAGATATTGATAAAACCGTGTTTTATCGTCAAAGCGATATCCCTCAAGTTACCGAATTGTCATGGTATCTTAGTTGCTTTTTCCCGTACCAACGTCTTACGTTGGCACATTCTTTTAAGGACAAGGCCGATAGACTCGAAGATGTAAATTCAGGTTTATTTACCTATCCTATGCTAATGGCTGCGGATATATTATTGTATGACGCTGAAATTGTTCCTGTTGGTAAAGATCAGTTGCAGCACCTCGAAATGACCCGTGACGTGGCATCGAGATTTCATAGTAAAATGGGTGAAACGTTTGTTCTTCCTGAAGCTAAAGTTCAAAAAAATACGATGCTCATTCCTGGAACCGATGGCGCTAAAATGAGTAAATCTAAGGACAACATTATCAATATCTTCTTACCTGACAAAAAACTACGAAAACAAATCATGGGTATTCAAACCGATAGTACCCCAATGGAAGATCCAAAAGATCCGGACACCTGTAATGTATTTGCTCTTTACCAATTATTGGCCGCTCCTAATGAGATAAGTGAGATGCGTCAAAAGTACGAAGCAGGAGGGTTTGGATATGGCCATGCAAAACAGGCATTATACGAATGTGTAATTTCAAAATATGCCGAACAACGCGATCGCTACAATCACTTTATGGAAAACCTTTCAGAGATTGATAAAGCTCTCGAAATTGGCGCTTCTAAAGCTACGACTGTTGCTAACCAAGTGCTAAACCGAGTTCGAGTAAAGGTTGGCTACTAAATAGTAGTTATAAAAACTTTTGCTCGTCTTTGGAAATAGGAGATGTACAATACATATAGAAAAAACAAAGAGCTAAACATAAAAGACCGCTAAATAGGATATCGGCACCTTGTATTGGATCGTTTTTAAACATAAGCGAATTTAGCGTGTCAATAATATCACTTAAAAAAAAGCAAATAAACGCCCCGACTAAAAGAGACAATTTTCGTTTTTTATGCATATTGGTTACATAAAAAATAAGCCCCGCACTTAGCAACAGCATTTTAAATAAAGTATAGAAAAACCCGAAAAAAAAGTGCTCAAAACTCAAATTGTATTTTTTAACTAAAAGAACAATTTCATACCCAAAAAACATATTGATTCCCAAAATAATTAATATAAGAACACTCCATTTATTAAGCGCCCATTTCGGTGGAAAATCTTTAAAAAGGCGAATAAGCATGAGCAAAAAGCCAAAAAACGCAAATAGGTTGCCAGCGTATACATACCAGTCAGGGCGCGGACGAGCAGTTTCATAAAAGAACCCAACTCCTAAAGCGGCGGAAACTACAAAAAGCGCAAAAACAGCAATAAACAAGCGGCTTTTTTTCTTGTCAAATAATAGATGATATAGTAAACCTGTCGAATACAGGGCTAAATAAAGGTTCAACTGTCTTCCATAATTGGCAGCGTAGGTATTATATACCAATGCGACAGCAATAGTAAAGAGTAGAATTTCGATTAGACGCTGAAATACAAGTTTCACGAAATAAAAGTAGCGAAATTAATTAATTATCAGCACCTTAAGTTTTAAGCAAAAACAGAATTATTAATTAAAACATCTATACGAGTAACGTGTTTTCTTCTTCAAATTCTTTGTTGGGCGTAAAGCAGTAAATATAAAAGAACACCAATGCCAAACAATAAAGTCCTGTGCTAAGAATCGTTATTCCTTGAATTTGATTCTCAAAAAAGAAAAGAGAATTAAAGGTGGCAATAATATCACTCAAAAAGAAGAAAATAAAAGAACCCGTTAAAAACGACACTTTTTGAAATTTTACACCTCCAACAAAATAGATAATTACCCCTACGCTCATTAATATCATTTTCAAAATAGTTCCCAAAAAACTATATACAATATGTGCTGTGCTTAAATTAAACGCATCAACAAAATTCAAAATCTTCTGAGCAAATAAATAGTTGATTACAAGTACTAAAAACACCATCAAACTCCACTTAGATAATTTTAGCCTAATTGGATGATGAGTGACCATTTTAAAGAAAATTAAAAGAAATCCTAGAATCCAAGATAGTTCAACGGTATACAAATAAATATAGGCACCAGAGGTCCCTTTTAGAGGATAAAATACATAGTACACGCCAAACCCAGCCGACAAGGCAAAAAATGTAAAAACAATGATAAAAAGTTTGCTTTTTATCTGATCAAAAGTCAAATGATAGATTAAACCTAATACGTAAAGACATAATCCTAACGTAAAATATAATTTAGAATCCGTAAAACGAAAGTAACACAAGGCTACCGCAACCATTATAAAAATACAAATACTTCCTTTTTTGAAAACAAGATTCATAACTCAAATGTAGGTAAAATTCTAATTTACCCAAGAGAATGAGAATTCTATCAAAATTTATCGAAGACTAAAAAACTTCCCAGGCAGTGGTTTCACAATTCCTTTTAATTCCATTTTTAATAATAAAGTCGCTGTCTTTGAGGTAGAAAGTTTGCATTGCAAAGCAAGTGTATCTAAGTGGATCTTATCTTTCGTTCGCAAACAATTACAAATATCTTTCTCTTCTGGAGAAAGCTCAACAAAAAGTTGTGTTTGCTGGATAGAAACCATCTTCTTTCGTGGAGCCCAACCCAACATGTAAATAATATCTGCCGCGCTCGTTATTAAATGTGCTTGTTGCGATTTTATTAAGTTGTTACATCCTTGACTCTGAATATCTCCAACCCTTCCTGGAACAGCAAATACATCTCGGTTATACGAATTAGCAATATCAGCAGTTACTAAACTCCCACCTTTTTCGGCAGATTCTATAACAACTGTGGCCTCACTTAACCCCGCAATAATCCGATTTCGACGAAGGAAATTGGTGCGATCAAAAGAAGCATCACTCCAAAATTCGGTCATGAAACCACCATTCTTCTCCATAGGAACAATAAACTTTTTATGCGCTTTAGGGTAAATTTGATTGAATCCGTGTGCCAGGCAAGCGACAGTTTGAAGGTTACTATTTATCGCTAATTTGTGCGCAGTTATGTCAATTCCATAAGCAAATCCAGAAACGATTACTGGATTTACTGGGGCGAGTTCCTCTATAAGTTGTTCGCAAAAATACCTTCCATATGAGGTCATTTTTCTCGTGCCAACTACACTTAATATTTTTTGTTCTTTTAACGCAATGTTTCCCGAATGAAACAACAGAACCGGTCCATCAATACAATTCTTTAGTTTGGCGGGATAATGAGCGTCGAGAAAATGCCAATAGTTGATGTTTGCCTCTTCTATGGAACGTAGTTCTTTTTCTGCTGCCTTTAGATGTGGAGTTTCGTGGAGTTCATTCAACTTAAAACGACCAATTCCATTAATTTGAGCCAAATTGACTTTACGTTCCTTAAAAACGGCTTCGGCTGAGCCAACGGTTCGAATCAATTTTTTTACGGAAGCATCTCCTAGTTTCGGGACCCGCTGTAAGGCAAGGGTATACAAGAGTTCAGTTTTTGATAGCATAAACGATATAATGCAACCAGGGAGAAGGTCAAAAATACATTTTTCTAAGTTGTTAATAAATTGTAGGCAGCACTCCTTGGATACATTGAAAAAAAAATTATGTTTGTTACAATGCAACTTGCTACCTACATAAAAGACTTATTGTATCGATATGAATGTGTTATCATTCCAGGCTTTGGTGCTTTTTTGACGCAACATCACCCTGCGAAAATCGATGCTGGTGGTCATAACTTCCATCCGCCAGGAAAAACGCTTTCATTTAATCGTCAATTGCAAACCAATGATGGTCTTTTAGCTAATCATTTGGCATCTGTTGAAGATTGTGGTTATGAAACGGCATTGCAACGTATTCGTAATTTTACTGGGAAGCTTTCTTTAGAACTTTCAGAAGGTAAAACGGTAAGCCTTGATAAAATTGGAGATTTTACGCTCAATCCAGAAGGATCTGTTCAGTTTTTCCCTTTAGAAAATCAGAATTTTAGTACTTCCTCATTTGGACTGAGTTCTTTCTCTTCTCCCGTAATTCTTCGTGAAGTTTATAAAAATGAAGTGGAAGAATTGGAAGAAAAAGTGCCTTTATTATTTACTCCTGAGCGTCGAACAACACGTCCATATTTAAAATATGCCGCAATTGGTTTACTAGCTTTATTGGCCACAGGTTTAGGGGGGTTAAAGATATATGAAGGAACTGTCGAAAAACACAATTTTGCCGAAAAGCAACAGGCAAATACATTGGTCGAAGAAGAAATTCAAGAAGCTACTTTTGTAATTGACAACCCTTTACCAGCGATGCAATTGATGCTTGAAAAGGAAACAGGTAAATACCATGTTATGGCAGGGGCATTCCGAATTGAAGCCAATGCTGATAAAAAAGTCACCCAACTTATAGACAAAGGTTTCCATGCTCGACGTATTGGTAAAAACAAATACGGTCTACATCAAGTAGTTTACAGCAGTCATACTGGAAGATTAGATGCGCTAAAAGCTCTTCGAACTATTAAACGTACAGAAAACAAAAGTGCTTGGTTGTTGGTAAACGATTTATCAAAATAATCTTCTTTAAATCCTCAAAAAAGGGAATCAACCTCTTCATTCCGCTTAAAAATTCGATGTACCTTTGCTGAAAATTTTGAGCATGACCGCGAAAACCCCTTCAGAATCCTGCACTATTATTACAGATCTAGTTTTACCAAGTGAAACCAATCCTATTGGAAATATGTTTGGTGGCGAATTACTTGCGAGAATGGATCGGGCAGCGAGTATTGCTGCGCGAAGACATAGTCGAAGGATTGTTGTTACCGCTTCGGTAAATCACGTTGCATTTAATAAAATGATACCACTAGGAAGTGTTGTTACTGTTGAAGCAAGAGTTTCTAGAGCCTTTAAAAGTTCTATGGAAGTGTACATGGATGTATGGATTGAGGATCGCGAAAGCGGACTAAGAAGCAAGGCCAACGAAGCCATTTACACATTTGTAGCCGTAGATGAAATGGGCAGCCCGGTACCCGTACCACCCCTTATACCCGAAAGTGATTTGGAGAAAGAACGTTTCGAGGCAGCCTTGCGTCGCAAGCAACTTAGCTTAGTTTTAGCGGGAAAACTAGCTCCCCAAGAAGCAAGTGAATTAAAGGCTCTTTTTACTTCGTAAAAAGTAAAATGAAGCATAAATCGACGAAAGCATACCCGCTAATAGATTTGATTATTAGCAGTTTAAGCATCGACTTAAGTCAGAATTTTTAACGTAAAATCTTCTTTGCTTTTCTTCCTATTTGATATATTTGGTTTCTTTTAACAAATAATGAACCTAATTTTTAGCTTCAATTTACTTTTAACCTAAAAAAATCAACGATGAAGAAATTTACTATTCTAGGGATCTTGACTCTTATCTGTTCCCTTGCTTTCTCTCAAAATCCGTATACCATCCAGTTTCAGGATGAAATACTGGATGTTCCGGAAAACATCAACACTTTCGATTGGAATCAACTACCCGAATCTTCCGAAATATCAAACGGATATTACGGTTGGGTTCAGTTTTACGAAACTCCTAATCAAGAAACACAAGATGCTTTTCAAGCAAATGGTTTGGAATTAATCGAATATATTCCGCATAGAACTTATTTGTTTTTCTCTCCAAAGAACATTTCGACTTCTTTCTTAAGACAACATGGTGTTCGTGCTATAATCCCAGTAGAGGGAAGATTTAAGTTGGAAGAAAATCTTAAAAATGGTTTCATAGGCGATCATGCAGTTCGCGGAAATAATATTTTAGTTACGCTTCAATACCACACAAAGTATAATACGGATTACGTAATTAATGACTTAGCTGGTAAACAAATTTCTGTAGCGCAACAATACAAAGGGTCTAATAATATAGATCTATTGATTCCAAATAACTGTTTAGAAGAGCTCTCTAACCTTCCTTACGTAAAGTGGGTGGAAGTAATTGTTGAGCCTGATATAAAGGATGATACTCGTGGAAGAAGCCTTCACAGAGCTAGTAGTTTAGATACTCAAGGTGCTGGACGAAATTATACGGGTGAAGGAATTGGTGTCATGGTACGTGACGACGGAATCGTAGGACCTCATATCGATTTTCACGGTAGAATTGACAATAGTGGAGCTAGTGGAACTGGACAAACGCATGGAGATGGTGTAGGTGGAATTATGGCAGGAGCAGGAAACCTTAATCCTTCCATACGTGGAATGGCTGCTGGAAGTAATGTGTTTATCGTTAACTATGTACCCAACCACTTAGACAATGCCACTACCAGTCTTATTAATAGTGGTGATGTTCAAATTACCAATTCATCTTATAGTAATGGATGTAATGCAGGTTATACCACAATCACTAATACTGTAGACAGTCAAACTAGAAACATTAACTCATTACTTCATGTGTATTCGGCTGGAAACTCTAACAACAACAATTGTGGTTATGGTGCTGGAAACCAGTGGGGAAATATCACTGGAGGACATAAACAAGGTAAAAATGTAATTGCAACTGCCAACGTATTTTTTGATGGTAGTTTAGTAAATTCTAGTAGTCGTGGACCTGCTCATGATGGGCGTATCAAGCCAGATATTACAGCAAATGGACAAGGTCAGCTATCTACAAATGAAAACAATGGATACTTAACATTTGGTGGAACATCTGGAGCAGCTCCAGGTATTGCAGGAGTATCTGCACAATTGTACGAAGCATATGGTGATCTAAACGGTGGTGCATTACCACAATCGGCCTTAATTAAAGCAACTCTTTTAAATACTGCCAACGATTACGGAAACATAGGTCCAGATTATAAATTTGGATGGGGAATAGTAAACGGACTTCGCGCTGCTCAACTAATTGAAGACGGACGTTATTTAAGTGACCAAATATCTCAAGGAGGTAACAACACGCACACTATTGCGGTTCCTGCTGGAACAACGCAAGTACGTTTTATGGTGTACTGGAGCGATCCAGCCGCCTCACCTGGTGCAAGTCCAGCCTTGGTTAATGATCTAGACTTGATCGTAACCGACCCGTCAAATAACGACTTAGAGCCTTGGATTTTAGATCCAACGCCTAATCCAACAACGTTAGATTTACCTGCTGTTACAGGACCAGATCACTTGAACAATATGGAGCAAGTATTGATTAATAGTCCGGCAGCCGGAAATTACGATATTAAAATAGACGGATTTAATGTTCCTTCTGGACCACAAGAATACTTCGTGGTGTATGAAATCATTGAAGAAAATTTAACCATGACTTATCCAAATGATGGAGAAAGCTTTGTTCCTGGCGAAACAGAAAGTTTACACTGGGATGCGGTTAATACGACGTCAGATTTTACATTGGAATATTCTACTGATAATGGTGGAACTTGGAATAACATTGCAACCGTAGGGAGTGACGTTACCAACTTTGCTTGGGGTGTGCCTTCTACCGTAACTGGAGAAGCTAAAGTGAGAATTACAAGTGGTGCATTTCAGGACGAAAGTGATGGTGTATTCTCAATTGCGAATGTCGTTGACAATGTTGATTTAATTCAACTTTGTCCTTCAGAAGCTAGTTTTGGCTGGGATGCTGTTCAAAATGCAGAAAGCTATGATTTCTATGTTTTAGGCGATAAATACATGGAGGTTGTTGGTAACTCAACAACTAACTCTATAACGATCCCAATTACCGATCCTAATGCTGTTGTTTGGTACGCGGCTGTTGCTAAAAATGATACGGAAGGATGGAAAGGACGTAGATCCATAGCCGAAGTTCATGGAGGAGGTTTGTTTAACTGTAGTTTAAATAACGATTTATCTCTGGACGCGATTAACAATACCGCAGGAGATTTCTCTACGGCTTGTGCAGCAGGTTCTGGTATCGTTTCGGTAACCATCAGTAACACAGGTATCGACGACCAAAGTAACTTTACCATCAATTACCAAATCTCTGGAGGAGCTTTAGTTGAAGAGACTTATACAAATACAATAAGTGGTGGTCAACAGGCTGTTTTTGAGTTTACAACTCCAGTAGATATTACAACAAGTGGTGATTATACGCTTACCGCTGCTATAGACCTTTCAACAGACCAAAATGCAAGTAATAATGAACAAGCATTAGATTTCTTCGCGCAAACGGAAGCAACAGAAACACCATTTGCTGAAGCTTTTGACACGAACGGTGTGCCACCAGGTGGATGGGCAATTTTAAATCCAGACAATGACTTTACTTGGGAAGAACGTTCTGTTATTGGAAGTGATGGTAATACTACGCTTACAGCTGCGATGAACAATGAAGACTACAACGCTCCTGGAGAAGAGGATACTGTTGTTACCGAATTGTTTGATCTAAGTAATATTTCTGGAGCGACTTTAACGTTCGATCTTGCTAAAGCACAGTACAGTGCACAATTTAGTGACTCTATGCGAGTAGAAGTTTCAATAGATTGTGGAGCAACCTATACGGTAGTTTGGGCTAAAGACGGATTAGATCTTTCTACTCTAGGAGCATACAATACAACCGATAACTGGAGTCCAACTTCAGCGGCAGATTGGAGAAATGAAGATATAGATATGAGCGCCTATCAAGGTGAGACAATCATAGCGCGTTTCGTGAACATAAATGGATTCGGAAATACCACGTTAATTGATAATGTAAACCTAGCAGGTACTTTAAATGTTAGAGATACAAGCCTAGAAGGTATCGCACTTTATCCAAATCCGACGTCAGATAATGTATTTGTTAATTTTGGAAACAACCAAATAAACAATGCCACTATTCGCGTGACAAACCATTTAGGACAACTAGTTCAGGCGATTGATGTTACTCAAAAAGAAACTGTATTGGATGTTTCTGCATTCTCAACAGGATTGTATTTCGTAACCATAGAATCTGGTAACGAAACAACAACAAAGAAGCTGATTGTACAATAACAATCACCAACCAAAATGATAAAATCCCGCTGTAAAAGGCGGGATTTTTTTATTCTTTATTATTCCAAAAGATGTGATCTACTAGAGTTACATCTTATAGATCCAATCTGCTGGATTAAGGCGTTTATTGTTTTGATATACAAGAAATTTAACGACACTCTTTTTAGATAAGGGATTGTGAAAAACAGTTCCTATTTTTTGCTTGGTAGTTACTCGGTCCCCTTTTTTCACATGAAGATTTATAAGGTTGTAGTAGACCGTAATATAATTACCATGTCTTATATAAACAGCGCGGTTTGCGTTTTTGGCTTGCTGAATTTTAAACACTTCTCCTTCAAAAACAGCACGTGCTGCACTCCCTTTTTCGGTTGCGATTTCAACTCCACTACTAAATGTCGTCACATTTGGAAACTGCGGGTGCTGCTTTTTACCATAGCGTCTAATTACTACTCCTCGCTCTACCGGCCATGGAAGTTTACCTTTATTACTTGTAAAACTGGATGCTAGTGCCTTTGCTTCTGCTGTCATGACAAAAGTTTCGGCTTTTGCTTTCGTCGAAGTTGAAACGCCTGCTGCTTTATTTGCAGCAGCAATTTCTGCTCGAATAATGGCATCTATTTCACGATCCAGTTTATCGGCTTCACGTTGTTTATTTCTTATTTGCTGAGCGTATTTCCCCTCTTCTTTCTTAAGAGATTTCACCAAAGCATCTTGTTGCTCTCGCTCCTTCTCCAACTTTTTCTTGGCGACTCTATTCTCAGCAATAAGCTCCTCTTTGTCTTTTTTACGATTTATTAATTTGGTGTTGAGCTCTTGTAATTCGTCCGTTTTTTTCTGAATACTTTCGCCTTGTTCCTTTCGGTGTTTGGTGTACTGTTTCATATACTGCACACGTTTATAGGCCTGTAAAAAATTTTCGGAAGATAATAAGAACATTACGCGACTCTGCTGGGACTTACTCTTGTAAGATTTGGTAATCATTCCGGCATAGTCTTCCTTGAGCACTGTAAGTTCATTGCGAAGTCCCTCCATGCTTTTAATGTTGTCATTAATTTCTCTAGTGAGCAAATTGGCTTGCTGATTCGTCACACGAATAAGTCGTTCTTGTGCTTTTATGCGTTGAGAAATATCTTCTACCTGTGTAAGAACTGATTTTTTTTCGCCTTGTGTTTTGAATAACAACGAATTTATCTGCCTGATTTCTTTAAGTATAGATTGTCTTTGTGCCTCTAAATCGGACTGTTTTTTAGATTGACTCCATGCTGGAGTCATTCCTAAAATTGCCACGATAAATAATAAGAGTAGTGAACGAAACATCATTATAATTCCATTTTAGTATATCCTGATGGTATCTTAAACGGAAAAGATACAGAAACATTGAGGTCAATTTTACGATAGGTAACTTCGATCTTCGTTTTACTGTCTTTTTCTGACGTGTCAATTACAATGTCCGAAGGAAACAATTGATCCTCTACTCTTTGATAATCCCCATATTTCATGCTTAATAAGCGCCCTTCTTTAGGTTGAGAAACACTGGCAGAAACCACCTTAAAAAATTGTGGATCCATAAATAAACTATGAATAAAATTATTGGGTTGAACTTTTGGCTGTAGGCGATATCGATTGTTTTGAACATTTGCTACGTACGAGTTGTCCAATTCAAAAATAGACTGACCTAAAAGGATTGCTTGTGCTTTTTCGAAATCTAAGTCGGTGCGCAACCATTCACTAAGCAAGGCATAGTCCCCTTCAAAATAAGTGTTTCCAATGGTTTCGTAGTAACTAACTCGTTCTGGAGTGATGAGCGCTTTTGCCAATGTGATTCCTAAAATAGAGGCTTTAACCCATATTTTTTTGTCCTTTTCCATTCGTAAGCTCACGGTAATGCCTTGTGATTTTTTGTCATCCTCATAGGCTACATAGATACGAGACGCCAAGGTAGTAAATGCAGGTGAGGCTTCTTTATGTGATTGTGCAACCGCTTTAGCAGTCATAGATGCATCGGCAGTGGCGCTGGAAATAGCCTTCACGGTTTTACAAGAATTGAAAACGAGTAAACACATTGAAAGCACAATTAGCTGCTTCATTTAATTTGATTCTTTAATTTGTGAGGCTTTTTGAGCATATTCTGCTGCTTTCTTTTGATCTCCTTTTAACGCATATGAACGTTCAAGTTGATGATAAAAATCACGTTCCATTTTAGGGTCTTCAAACAGGAAATCAATTCCAGTATCTAAACTTTCAATAGCCATGTCCGGATTTTCAAGTTCATTATTAGCAACACCATTTAACAGGTACAACAATGGTTGAGCTGGAAATATTTCGAGAGCATTGCTGCTGAGCTGAGCCGCCTCTTCAAATTTATTAACGTCAATTTGAAGTAATAAAGTTTGTTTTAACAAATTGAAGTTGTCTTCATCTTTAGACACCCCCCGTTCAAATAACCGCAGAGCAGTTACCTTGTCATTTTTGGCCAAATAGTAATCGCCCAGTTGTTGAAATATTTTACCGTTATCGCCTTCGGCAAAAAGATCCAAAACCTTGCTAAGTTCATTTTCATACTCTGGATGAAGAGAAACATAATTTAAAAAATCGCCTAATACTCTAAACTTACTTTCTTGATCTACTCGGTTGGAACCAAAAACAATATTCATAGATTGGAAGGCCTCGGTGGTGTTTCCCTTATCGAGATAAAACTTATAAAGTGCCAAATGTGCCAAATGAGATTTCGGCTGATTTTTCAATAATTCCTGAGCTGTAGAAAAGGCTTTTTCTATATCTCCTTGCTCGCTGTATAGGTAAATTAAGTTAAGATAATCTCTCTCGCTTTTTGGGTTTCCTTTAATTCGTTGCTCAAGATTGGTGATTTCTCCAGTTGTATTTCCAGTCTTTTTGTAAATACTGCGTCGCACCGCATCCCTATAATTACTCTCGCCCCATGAGTTGTCTAATTCATCAAGAAGTTCTAATGCCTTTTCGAATTGTTCGGTACGGGCATATAGATTGGCCAAATCTTCTTTATAATCTGGGTCGCGTTGAATTAGTTTCTGAACCAAAGGAATCGCTTTTTGGTAATCGCGTTGCACATAGTACAAATCGTAAAGTGCTTCCATAACATCTAACTGATTTGCACTGCGCTCCAATACTTTATCGAAATTCTCTTCGGCTTCATCGTAACGCTTCAACTTGGTCAAATTCTTGGCAACTTCAAAATAAACAGCAGCTTCCAACTCAGGATCTTGTTTAGCAGCTCTTTCAGCTAATTTAAGCGCGTTTAAAGCCAGCTCATAGTTCTCGATGCCTTTCTGTTTTAACCCTTCAAAAAAATGCTCCTGAAAGGCGTCGGTGACATTACCTAGATCATCAGTTGGTTCTTGAATCTCTATTTCCTGGGCTACAGAAATAGCAGTAGAAAATAGGATTCCAAAGAAAATAGATGCTATGTTTAAGTGTCTTTTCAAGTTTTGCTTGGTCTTTGACTATTAATGAATCATATTGGATTCATCAAATTGCTATTTTAACTGACTATAATCACCTATGCTTACATTAGTGAATTTGCCATCAAAGTGAGCATGATTCCCAATCATGGCGTTTTCCAAGTTAGCATTTTTTACTACAGATTGAGATTGTATTATGCTATTTTTAACGGTACTATCCTCAATTATTGTGCCTTTACCGATAGAAACATGTGGTCCAATTGTGCAATTGGACAAAAGAACTCCTTCACCAATAAAGCACGGTTCTATAATGGTTGCATTATTAGAAGTAATGTTTTGTGCGACTAACGGTTCTTTACTAGCGTGCAAAAACCCCAGCATTCTTGCATTCGTCTCTACAGTTACTTCTTTGTTTCCACAGTCCATCCATTCGTCAACAGTACCAGTCTTAAATATTTTTCCCGCCGCCATCATTCGTTTAATACCATCATTAATCTGGTACTCTCCGCCATTAATGATTTCATTGTCTAAAACGTACTGTAATTCATTTTTAAGATCGCCAACTTCTTTAAAGTAATAAATCCCTATCACTGCTTGATCACTCACAAACTGAGAAGGTTTTTCTACTAGCTCAATAATTTCTTCCTGTTCATTTAAATTCACGACACCATAAGCCTCAGGGTTCGCTACTTTTTTCGTCCAGATCACGCTATCTGCTTTAGCGTCTAATTCGAAGTCGGCGCGTATAAGAGTGTCGGCATAGGCAATAACCGCCGGACCACTTAGCGATGGCTCAGCACACATTATAGCATGTCCTGTACCCTTCGGATCTAATTGTCTATAAATACTCGCTTTGGCCCCTAAACTGTTAGCTAATGCCTTTAAGCTTTCTACTACATCTTCTCCAAACCATGCTGGATCTCCTAAAATAAATGCAATTTCTTCAATTTCTTGGTTCAACACTTCTGCAATGTCTGAAACCAATCGATGAACAATGGGTTTTCCTGCTACCGGTATAAGAGGTTTAGGTACTGTTAATGTATGTGGACGTAAACGACTGCCGCGTCCTGCCATAGGGACAATTATTTTCATAGCTTCTTTATAATTTTCTACAATTTAGATACTTCAATTTTATTTCACACCTGTGCTTCCAAAGCCTCCTGACCCTCTCGAAGTCTCATTTAAGGCATCTACCTCTTCCCAGTCTGCGCGTTCGTGCTTCGCTATTACAAGTTGGGCAATACGTTCACCATTTTCAACTGTAAAATCAGCACTAGAAAGATTAACAAGAATGACTCCTATCTCTCCTCGATAATCTGCATCGATCGTTCCTGGTGCATTTAAAACGGTTATTCCCTTTTTGGCTGCCAGACCACTTCTAGGACGTACTTGGGCTTCATATCCAACCGGAAGTTCAATAAAAAGACCTGTTTTGATAATGGTTCTTTCTAAAGGTTTTAATACAATAGGATTTTCAATAAAAGCGCGTAAATCCATACCCGCCGATGCCATCGTTTCGTAATGTGGCAATGCGTGATTGGATGTGTTTATAATTTTTACCGTCATGTAACTATTTTCTTAATAAGGTTGTAAGCTCTTTCTTTTCAAAAACAAAAACAATGCACAAAAATACCAATAATAATAAGGTTCCCACTGCTATTTGACTATCAAAAATATAGAACGATAGATACGATAACCCAATGGCAACGAGCAAATAACTAGATATCTTTTTTACATCGTATGGAACTCGATAGTATTTTCTTCCGAAGAAGTATGACAACAACATCATTGTTCCATATGCAGCCAATGTTGCAATGGCCGAACCTATGTATGTCATACTGGGGATAAGCAAGAAATTAAGCCCTAATGTTATTGCGGCGCCCAACATGGAAATTAAAGCTCCAAAATAAGTGCGATCGGTTAGTTTATACCAAACGGACAAATTGTGATAGAGTCCTAAACATAAATTAGCCAATAAAATTATGGGTACAATTGGCAATGCTACCCAAAAGTTGGAATCGGGAATGAGTAGTCGTTTAAAAATATCGATGTAAACAACAACAAAAACTAGAATACAACTTCCGAAAATGGTAAAATATTTGGTGATTTTGGCGTATGTTTCTTTGGCATTATCAGATTTCGCATGATTGAAAAAGAATGGTTCAATTCCGAGTCTAAACGCGGTTCCAAATAATGTCATAAACACGCCCAACTTATAACATGCGGCATATACCCCAACTTGTTCATTCGCTATGTCTGAAGGCAGTAAATATTTGAGCAAAATTTTATCGAAGGCTTCATTAATGGAAAACGCTATTCCTGCTATTAAAACTGGAATGGCGTAACGCATCATTTTCTTCCAAATACCTTTATGGAACCCAAAACCTATTCGAACGTAAAGTGGCAATAAAATTAGAAGTGTAAAGCCACTCGCTATAAGATTTGCAATAAAGACATAAGCCACTTTATTTTCGGGCCAATACCACTGGTTCCAGATAGAAGTCGAATCCGCTTCGGCCCAAGTAGGCAAGACTAAGAAGAAAAAAAGATTAAGACCTAAATTAATACAGACATTAAGAATTTTAATGACCGCATATTTCATTGGTTTTTCATTGGCTCTAAACCAAACGAACGGAAGAACGACAAGCGCATCTAAAGCTAAAATTAGCAACGCATACAGTATATACTGAGACTTAAACTGAAGAAAATCTGCAATTGCTTCTTTAAAAACCAAGGTGATTGATAAAAATGCAATTGTGGTAACGGTTAATGAAGTAAGTGCTGTGGATTGAACTATTTGTTTTGGTGTATTTTCCTTATTTATAAAGCGAAAAAAGGCAGTTTCCATACCATACGACAAAAGGACATTGCCTAAAATTAAATAGGCCATTAGCGATGCATAAATACCGTATTCGGCTTTTCCTAAAACACTTACATATAAAGGAACTAAAAAGATTGCTAACGCCCTTGGAAGAACCGTGGCAAGACCATAAACAAATGTTTGTTGGAAGAGTTTCTTAAAAATACTCACGGGTGGTTTTGAGCTGAACGACTAAAGACGATATTTCATTAATAATCCTTATTAGGATTAGAGCTTGGATACGACAATTCTGGTTTTTTCTCCAGACCACTAATCTTGGTAAAATGCAATTCTCCATTGTGCGTATAGCTCACAACAGCTTCATTGTCTTTTAAATCGAAAGGAAATTCTCCCGCCGGTGTATTTTGAGATTCATTAACAGGGTTACCATCCATTACGATATCTTTCTTAGGTCGTTCATTAAAACTCCCTTTAAACGTATCTATCGATGACATATCGTTTCGTAAGATACAAACGTGTTCTTGAAAATAGACAGCCTTGATTTCTACTGCTTCTTGGATATCAGTAATATCGAGAACAATATTTACACCCTTTCCACCTTCTTGCACACCCGCAACCCAAGGTTGGTACGTGGCATTCCCTATTTTAAACGGCGGCTGTTCTTCTAGAGAATACATTGCATCTTTTCCGCTTCCACAGCTTGAAAGTAGTATTAAAACTAGTAAAGATGTAATCGGTTTAATTGACATTTTAAAAGCAGTCATATGTTTGTCCGGTCGAGCGCAGTCGAGACCAAAATTTAAGTTGACATTCGAATAAACCCCTCAACTGCGCTCGGGGGGCGCTACAATATATTCAAAAGTAGTGCCATAAAGGTACAAAAAAAGCCTCCCTTAAAAAGGAAGGCTTTATATATTGTTGTAATCTAATGTTACCCAGCTAAGGCTTCTGCTCCACCAACGATTTCAAGAATCTCATTAGTAATTGCAGCTTGTCTAGCTTTGTTGTATTGTAATTTCAACTGATCACGTAACTCCGTCGCATTATCGGTCGCCTTGTGCATTGCAGTCATACGTGCTCCGTGCTCACTAGCCACACTATCGCGAATAGCTTTAAAAAGTTGTGTCTTTAAACTCTTAGGAATTAATTCTTCAACAATCTTCTCTTTGGAAGGCTCGAAAATATAATCGCTGTTTGAGGTAGAATCTTCGCTTTCTTCTTTGGCTGCAGGAACGATTGGTAAAAACTGTTCGTGCATTACAATTTGAGTTGCTGCATTCTTGAACTTATTGTACACCAAAACTATTTTATCATATGTTCCTTCGGCAAACAAATTCATTAATTTCTCAGCAATTTCGGCAGTTGGTTCGAATGTTAAGTTGTCGAATATCGCATTATTGTTATCAATAACGGTTTCCGTTTTGCTAAGAATGTCATTTCCTTTCTTACCAATGGTAACAAAATGAACATTTTTTCCGGCATAAGTTTCCTCTACAGATCTTTTACCTTCTTTAATAATGTTACTATTAAATGCTCCTGCCAAACCACGATTCGAAGTAATAGCAACCACCAAAACGTTTTCTACTTCGCGTTGATCTGCAAATTTGCTTCCGCTATCTCCCTCTAATGTCGCACTCAAATTCTGTAACAAAGCTGTTAAGGTATCGGCATACGGACGCATGGCAGTAATTGCATCTTGTGCCTTTTTTAGCTTTGCAGCAGATACCATTTTCATGGCACTGGTAATTTGCATGGTTGAACCTACAGAGGAGATTCGGTTACGTATTTCTTTAAGATTTGCCATTCTCTTTTGAGTTTTAGCTAAAAGTCATCCCCTCAACCCCTGAAAAAGGGGTTTTAGAGGATCTATAAATTAATATCTAGACGATAGGTCTTTGGCTACGCTTGTTAAGGTATCGATTACCTCATCGGTTAACTTACCAGCCTTTAACGTATCTAGTGTATCTCTATGCTTTGCGTTAAGTAATTCGATAAAATCTCTTTCGAATTCTTTTACTTTTTCTACAGGCACATTACGCAACAAGTTCTTAGAACCTGCATAAATAATAGCTACCTGATCTTCTACAGTAAACGGATCATTTTGAGCTTGCTTTAAGATCTCTACGTTACGCTTACCTTTTTCAATTACATTCAATGTAGCGGCATCAAGATCCGATCCGAACTTAGCAAATGCTTCTAGTTCGCGGAACTGTGCTTGATCTAACTTCAATGTACCTGCCACTTTCTTCATCGATTTAATTTGAGCCGAACCTCCTACACGAGATACCGAAATACCTACGTTAATTGCTGGACGAACCCCAGAGTTAAATAAATCTGATTCTAAGAAAATTTGACCATCTGTAATCGAAATTACGTTGGTTGGAATATAAGCTGATACATCTCCCGCTTGTGTTTCAATAATAGGAAGAGCTGTTAATGAACCTCCACCTTTTACTAAAGGTTTTAGTGATTCCGGTAGGTCGTTCATGTTTGCTGCAATAGCATCATCGGCGATTACTTTGGCCGCACGCTCTAACAATCTTGAGTGTAAGAAGAATACATCTCCAGGATATGCCTCACGTCCCGGTGGACGACGTAATAATAAAGACACCTCACGATATGCTACCGCTTGTTTTGATAAATCATCGTAAATAATCAAAGCTGGACGCCCAGTATCACGGAAGTACTCACCAATAGCAGCACCTGCAAAAGGAGCATAAACCTGCATAGGTGCAGGATCACTCGCATTAGCAGCAACAATTGTGGTATAAGCTAATGCTCCTTTATCTTCTAGAACTTTAGCAATGTTTGCAACTGTAGAAGCTTTTTGACCTATCGCAACGTAGATACAGTAAACAGGTTCACCAGCATCATAAAATTCTTTCTGATTAAGAATGGTATCGATACAAACAGTGGTTTTACCCGTTTGACGGTCACCAATTACCAACTCACGCTGTCCTCTTCCAACTGGTATCATTGCATCGATAGACTTAATACCTGTTTGCAATGGTTCGTTTACTGGTTGACGATAAATAACCCCTGGTGCTTTACGCTCCAATGGCATTTCGTATGTCTTCCCTTCAATCGCTCCTTTACCGTCGATAGGTAATCCTAGCGTGTTCACTACACGTCCTACGATACCATCACCGACATTGATAGAAGCGATACGCTGTGTACGTTTTACTGTAGCACCTTCGCCAATTCCTTTTGAAGGTCCTAACAATACAACCCCTACGTTGTCTTCTTCAAGGTTCAATACGATACCTTCTAAACCGTTATCAAACTCTACTAATTCTCCGTATTGAGCATTTGCGAGCCCGTATACACGAGCAATACCATCTCCTACGGTTAGTACAGTTCCTACTTCGTCTAATGAAGCACTTGCTTCAAAACCTGAAAGTTGTTGCTTTAAGATTGCTGAAACTTCAGCTGGTTTAACTTCTGCCATTTTATTTAGATTTTACCCTTCGACTAACTTAGGGTGACATCGGAATTCGTTCCGAAGTCGTTAAAAAATTATAATGATTTACTAAATTCTCTTTTAATTGTTCCTAGTTGGTTTGCGATACTTGCATTGTATTGCAAATCGCCTACTCGAAGAATAAATCCTCCAATAATAGATTCATCTATCGTATTTTCGATAGATACATTATCGCTTCCTGTCATCTCCTTTACTTTGGCCAATACTTTGGTTTGCATTTCTGAAGACAAAGCGACAGCAGTTGTTACCTGCGCCACTTTTACTCCCTTAGCTTCGTTGTAGAGATTCATATAACTTTCAGCCACTCCGCCTAGGATAGCGGTTCGCCGATTGTCTGCTAAAATGTTGATGAGTCCTTTTGTACTTGCAGTTTGCTTATCAAAGATTTGCAATAAAGCGGCTTTCTTATCTTCCAACTTTATTACAGGGCTTTTCAAAACACCGCGTAACTCTTTACTTCCCTCCAAGGTAGCCTGCACACTTTTCATGTCCTCAAAAACCGCATCTACGGTATTGGTGTCTTGTGCGTGTTGCAAAACTGCTTTTGCGTATCTAATGGCTGCTCTACTCATGGGAGAATTAGTTTAAGGTCGCATCGCCTAACATTGACTCTACAAGTTTTAATTGCTTGTCTTTGTTAGATAGTTCTTCTTTTACGACTTTTTCAGCAATTTCTACTGATAAAGAAGCTACTTGATTTTTGATATCAGCAATGGCAGCTTTCTTTTCACTTTGGATTGCTACTTGTGCGTTGGCAATTAATTTATCTGCTTCTGCTTTTGCCTCTCCTTTTGCATCTTCAATCATCTTTGTTTTAATCTCACGTGCCTCTTTCAACATTGCTTCACGTTGAGCTCTAGCCTCTTTGAGAAGTTTTTCATTATCTGCAGTAAGGTTTTCCATTTCCTTTTTTGCATTTTCTGCCGAGTCTAAGGCATCTTTGATCCCTTGTTCACGATCATTTAACGCATTCAAAATAGGCTTCCAAGCAAATTTAACCATTAAAAATATGAGCAGAAGTAAAAGGATTGTCTGCTTCACAAATAGGTCTAGCGAAAAATTTTCTAGTAATTGCTCCATTTATATAACTGTTATTTTGTGTTTTGTTTAATGATCATTTTCCTGCAACCAACCGTTACAGGAAAATGATGTTAGTTTACGATTTTCCAAGGAAAATCGCTGCGAATGCAAGCCCTTCCAAAAGTGCAGCGATAATAATCATTGCAGTTTGAATTTTACCAGATGCTTCTGGCTGGCGAGCGATTCCTTCCATTGCTCCTCTACCGATTTGACCTAGACCAATACCAGCACCGATTACGATTAAACCAGCACCAACTAACATAGGTACAGCAGTAGTAGCTTCTTGAAGAATTGCTAAAGACATAATTTTAAATATTTAGTTAAACAAAAAATACGTTTTAATGGTGCTCTGGTTCTTCTACCGCCATACCAATAAACAATGCCGATAGCATTGTAAAGATATAGGCTTGTAGAAATGCCACAAGCACTTCTATTAGTGTAATGAACATTGATAAAATAAGTGACAAAATCGTAGATCCTGCTACTGTCATTTGATCTTGCATGTTCATTCCAATTGCAATCAAACTCATGACTACAATATGCCCCGCTGTAATATTCGCAAACAAACGAACCATCAACGAGAATGGTTTAATAATTAATGTACCGGCCAATTCAATAGCCGCTAAAAGTGGTCGCAAGAAATAAGGAACTCCTGGCATCCACAATTGGTGACTCCAAAAATGTCCATTACTACTTGCTAAGTATACCACAAGGGTAAATAAGGCAAGCGCAGCAGTAACTGCTAACTGACCTGTAATATTAAATCCTAAAGGCATGAGTCCGGCCAAATTCGAAATCCAAATAAAGAAGAATACGGTTAATAAGTAACCCGTGAATTTTCTGTATTTAGGTCCAATATTTGGTTCTGCGATTTCATCTCTAACATAAATCACTAGAGGTTCCAACACTCGCCCAAAGCCTGTAGGTACTTGTTTTGTTTTATATTGTTTACCTAATCTTCCAAACCACAATATCATGAGCAATCCGAAAAAGATAATTCCAAATACACTTTTTGTGATTGATAAATCGAAAGGTGTAGAGGCATTCGTTGGGTGATGCTCTTCATCAAAGCTTACACTCGTAGCGCCTGCTTCCAATTCGTAAATCTTACCGTGAAGTTTAACAAACTTAGAGCCTCCTTTTTCTACGATTTCTTTTCCATCGTCATCGTGATGAAATGCCGAAGACATAAACATACTTAGACCATTCTCTCCCCATAAGATTACAGGTAATGGAAATCCTACATGATGTTCTTCATCATTTGAAAAATAAGAGAATAAATGAAAATCGTGAGAATCCTTAACGTGGTGTTGGATATAGTCATTAATTTCTTTAGGAGTATTCACTGGGTCTGCCCCATTAGACTTTTCTTCTTTCGCTTCAGCTTTGGCGAAAGCAGAAAATGATACCATTAAAATAAGACTTAGAGAGGTAAATGTTTTTAAGGCTATCTTCATTCCAAATTGTTTCATTTATATTCCTCATTATGAGGCCTAAAATTCGGCGCAAAGATAGATATTATTTTTTGACTTAAAACACCTTATTCTGCATTTTTTGGAAGGCTTAAACCATTTAATAATTTGCTGATAAAAAACACTTCTAAACCAATTAGTAATATCATGGGAATCAGTAAGTTAATGCTTTGAGTGTTGGTGAATGATTCTTTAGAAAAAATCACCTTCGAAAAGACTAAACAAAATAGAGCAATCTTTAAAGCCACACTTACCAAGTACAAAAACCCTAATTGATCTTTAAATTTTTTTGTTTTTTGAAGCACTAAAAGTAATGCACAGAGACCTAACGAAAACAACGCAAAAAATAGATATAGGTTTACTATATCAGTTGGAGAATTCTGTGCGACTGACTTTAATAAGGTAGTGTGTATTGTATAACCCAAAACAGAAAGCAATCCGAAACTTAAAAGATAAATAAGTAATTGTTTTATCATTTCTTATTCATTCTATTCACTCGATAAACAATCAAAAACATAGCTGAAAATACGGCAATAAGTGTAATTACTTCTTCGAGAAATGCTGTTTGAAATTTTCCGTCCATCCATTTTCCAAGGAGATTCCCTAGAAAAATAATCAAGCCCATTTGAAGACCAATTCCAGAAAAGATAGCCCAATTTTTAAGCGCTGCATTCTTTCGTTCCTTTGTCATCGCTTGCGTTAAGATTTATTCGGCAGACTCACTTATGGTTTTTTTGGCGCGTTGTGATCTATCATAGGGATTTTGCTTGTCGGTGGTTGGAGCATTTTTCTTTGCGCCTTGCATAGAGCAAGTAGCATTAAAAGTAGCGCCAGGTTCCACGGCAAGTTTACCTACTACAACCTCGCCTTCTATGCGTGCACTGGCTTTTAAGGTAAGTGTTCCAGTAACATTTAAGTTGCCCGTAAAGCTTCCTTCGATGTCAGCGTTTTGACAGCTTAATTTTCCTTTAATAGCGCCCGACTTACCTAATACGACCTTCGAAGGGCCTGAGACGGTTCCGTCAATAGTACCGTCAATTCGAAAGAACCCTTTGGACTCTATATCTCCGGTAAATTTTGTTCCTTCATTAATTCTGTTTTGGCTTGCTGATGGTTCCATGGTAGTATTTTTTTCTTTCTTATCTGAAAACATAACGTGTTATTTTTGGGGATTGTTTTTGTCTTCTTTAGTACCTCCCTGGTTTAAATACTCTTCTAAATTTTTATGAATTTGAACTGTTTTATAGTTAGGTGTTGAAATTTCAAAGAATGGCTTTTTGATACTGTATTTTTTATTTTCTGAGAAGGCTTCTGCCAAATCTCTTCCGCCCAATCGTGTTCCTAGTCCGTGCAACACCACAAATTGCGTATCCGGTGTATAATAATCTCTAGAAGCGGACATTTTAAAATAATTATAATAGTTGATGATCTCTTGCAGCTTTGCAACTAGAGCATCTGCTGCTTCTGTTTCAGAATTAGAGAACGTATATACTATTTTCCATTTATCGCTTTCGTTATCACCAACAAACTTTTTGGGTTTAAGTCCCGGTAAAACGGTACTAACAATATTTCGAGCTTGCTTACCTTCTTCCTTGTTTGGATAGTTCACCATAAGCTCTTTCAACGCTTTGTCGTACGCTGCAAATCCGTCACGTCTTCCCAAAGCAGTTGCTTTGAGCATTTCGAACTTTGGTACTATGGCGTCTCCAAAGTACAAATCAATATATTCATCACATTTGGCAATGACCTCATCGTATTGATATGCTTCAAACGCTTCATAAAGCTTTTTATATTTAAAATCGGGGCTCGACTCATCGGTAGATAAGGCTGTATTCGGATTTAGCAAGATTTCCGCATAACGAGATTCTGGATATCCACTTACTATTCTGTTTTTATATTCATCTGCTTTTGCTTCGTTTTCTAATTCTACATACGATTTGTGCAACGTATACATAGCGGGTAAGATCAAGCGTTCATCTGGATTGTAAGATAAGAGCTTCTCTAATCGTTCAACTGCCAATGAAGGTTCTTTAAATTTCTCTTTATAAATAAGCCCTAATTGATAATAGGCAAAATCGCGATCTATAGTTAAAGTATCTATTTGCCCTTGTCGTTTTGGGATTTTTGCAATGTAATATTGTGGGTCTAGCAACTCTTTATTCGTTGCAGATTCCACCTTTTCTGTATTGTCGCCACCAATTGTGAGTCCAGCAGGTGTTGACTTCTTTTCTGAAAGACGCCAAAAATCCTCTAGCTTACGATCTCCCCAAATTCGTCTAAATTCTTGCTTTCCATATGCTAAAGAGGTCTGGTTGTAGAAGTAAAAATTACTTCCCCCTTCTTTATTTCCCTTGGTAAAAAATTCCTGATTTGCAATTTTGGCTTCCTCTTTTATTAGAGCAATAGAATCTAGTCTGCGTTGTTCTTTTAACCCATCGGTGTATTCGGTAAAGAATGCCAGTTGCTGATCTTCTGTCATTGTCGCAATGCGTATGATAGAATCGTTCAGAGTGGCAATGTCTTCGTACTTGATAACATCGTCTAGATTATCACGCTTCTTCTTAATTCGTCGCCAACGTTTTGACTTCTCTACCAAAAAGGTTAAGGTACTGTCGTAGTATTTTCCAGCTGCTTTGTATTCTGCATTGTCGAAATTCATTTCGGCAAGTGTTCCGTAGTTTACCGACTGTAAAATATTGTCTTCCTTAAAAGCCTTGATCGATTTGTTGTAATAAATTGTAGCCGTATCATTGATGCCAATATTGCGGTAATAATCACCAATCTGATTGTAGATTTTATCCAAGAAAGGGCGGTTCTCACGGTTTTCTTCCATATCGAACAATAGTTCAAGAAATGCCGTGCGGTCTCCTCCTTCGTAATCGAAATTTTTTCCTTGAGCGATGTAGGCGTTAATGTGATAAATACGCGGAATCTTTCGGTTCATATCGATCACTTCTTGATACGCAATATTCGCACTATCCTTTTCTTCAAGTCGATCGTATAATTGTCCTTTAATATACGTGTAGCGTCCTTTCAACTCTTTATTCTTTGCAAACGTAGAGGCTTCCTTTATGTAGGGTAAAGCTAAATGAAGCGAGTCACGAACAATATGAGCTTCGGCCATGATCGCATTCGTGTCGGCATACTCATCATCGTCCATATCTACTTCACCTTGTTCTACATCTTCCAGAATTTTATCCAATTCTTCTATGGCTAATTCTTCATTGTTTAAACGAATATTACATTTCGCCTTCCAGATGTTCGCTCTATTGATGCTATTACTCGTAGGGTATCTGTTTAAAATGAAGTTGAAGGCATCTAATGCAGGTACAAAGCGACTGTCAAAATAACGTGCCTTCCCTAACATAATGTAGGCTTCGTCAATTTGTGGGTTGTATTCTTTACCATTAACATAGATGGAATGTTTTTGAATGGCCTTTACAGCCTTTTCTTCTGCGCGCTCGAAATTAGGATCTTTTTGATCTCCTGGCTTAGAATAATCTTCTTCTTTCTGAAAACGTTCTACTGGCAATACTTCCCAGTAATTATCGCGATAACTTTCTGCCAATCCTTGTTCTCCAGCTATAAAAGCAAGATCTCCGTTATACATCGTATTAAACTCGGCTGTGACGGCATGGAAATTACGGCCCATAAAGGAATCCCGCTTTCTTGAACATGCGGTAATAGTAAGAATGGCCAGTAAAAGAATGGTAATTTTATATGTCCCCTTCAAAATAGTTATGCGTTTATGTGATATTGTAACTTAAAAGCTTCACTTTTAGTATACAAATAAGTATAATTTACCCTTGAACGAAGCGTAAAAATACGTTTCTTTTTGATATGTGGTGGGAATTCCCTCAAATTTTGAGTTGCTTTAATAGTTTCTTAATAGACTCGTGACGATTTTCCTTTGTATTTTTGCCGAAAATTTTTGCTATGAGTGATTTCCATTCACTAACTATTTCTCGCATTTCTCAAGAAACACCAAATGCCGTTTCGGTAACGTTCGACATTCCCGAACATCTTAAAAATACCTTTCGTTTTAAAGCAGGTCAATACATCACTTTAAAACATGAATTAAATGGTAGCGAAGTGCGACGTGCTTACTCTTTATGTTGCACACCATCCAGTGGTGCTCTAACAGTAGGAATCAAAAAAGTAGAAGGCGGTACATTTTCGGTATATGCAAATGAAACGCTTAAAGAAGGTGATTCTCTAGAAGTAATGGTTCCTGAAGGGAAGTTTGTTTGGGACTCATCTGTAAACCACCACGCTGCTTTTGTTGCTGGAAGTGGAATCACACCGGTTTTATCGATTGTAAAAACAGCCTTAGGGAATGACGATAACAGTACATTTTTGCTGGTATATGGAAACCAAACACTTGCCGAAACCATGTTTGCTGATGAATTGGCTACGCTGAAGGAAACTTATCCAGATCGTTTTTCGTTGGAGTATATCTTTAGCCGAAGTCAGGAAAAAAATGCCCTGCGCGGACGCATCGATAAGTCTGTTGTGAATTACTTACTAAAAAACAAGTATGGTGAAGCCAGTTATGATCGGTTCTATCTTTGTGGTCCAGAAGCCATGATTCACGAGGTTTCAGAAACCCTTCAAGGACGAGGTGTTGATAAAACTAATATTCTTTTCGAATTGTTTACTTCTTCTGAAGCAGATTCCCCAGCTCCAAGTGGTGCTGGAACTACGCAAGTTAAGGTCATCGTAGACGATGAGACTTTTGAGTACAGCATGTCTCAAGAAACTAGTATTTTGGACGCCGCATTGGAAGAGGACATTGATCCACCATATTCGTGTCAAGGCGGTATTTGTAGTTCGTGCATTGCACGTATCACCGAAGGAAAGGCCGAGATGCGCAAGAATCAAATTCTAACCGATGGCGAAGTAGCAGAAGGTCTCGTGCTTACCTGTCAAGCACATCCCACCACACCCACCTTGGTAGTGGATTATGATGATGTGTAAGATTCAATTATTCTTCTGAATAAAGCATTAAACTCATCAAGATACTTGACGCATAATTTAAGGGTGGAATCACAATTGAAATGATAATACCTTTCACCAATTTGAAAATAAGAACGATTCAATGTAATATGGACAACGTCTTTTCAAATACGGTTTCTGGCGGAATCGTTTCCATGGACTTATCATAGCCCTCTGGAAACTTATTGCCGTAAATAGAGGTAGGAATTAAAGGAAACTTTGCGCGGTCTGCGGTTAACTGATTTCCGTCCGGTTGGCCAAAAGGTTTAAAGCCAGCGAAAGGATGGGTCACTCCCCATAGTGTTAGTACCGGAATACCAAAATTAGCAGCCAAATGTCCATTCCCACTATCCATCGCTACCATAAGATCTATATTAGACAAAAGAGCAAGTTCCTCATCAAAAGTAAGCTGTCCAGCAATATTGGTAACACTTTCAAATTCCTTTTCAATAGCCGACAGAATTTCTATCTCTTTTTTTCCACCTCCAAATAAAAACAACTCGTACTGATGGGTTGCATCCATTTTTGCAATGACTTGTTTCAGTAAAGAAATAGGATAGGTTTTACTATCATAAGCAGCAAAAGGAGCAATTCCAATAATTTTCTTGGTATGTGTTCCCACAATATTCAACAAGCGTGGCGTTAAGGTTCGAGGTTTAGGAAATTGATGATTGATCAATGAAATAGGCAATCCTAATTTTGCAAAGACATCGGCGTATCGTTGGTGTGTTGATTTAAGTTGAATGATAGGTTTGCCACCTGTTGTGATTAACGCCTTCTTTTCTTTGCGGCCTTTGTCAATGGTGGCCACTGTCATTCCGTGCCATTTCAATTTTTTGGCAACGATTTTAGATCGAATCACGTTGTGTAAATCGGCTACCGCATCTATCCCTGTCGCCTTACATTCTTTCGCTAATCGGAGCAAACCGTTGATACCTTTATGAGATCCGTAAACGTCAGCCTCTAGAAATTGGACGTTTGGTATATCATTAAAAAGAGGTTTAAAAAAAGCTCTGGAGACCACGGTCATTCGAACTTCAGGATAGGTAAGTGCAACAACCCTCAAAACCGGCACAGTCATAGCCACATCGCCCATGGCAGAAAGCCTAATTACGAGTATGTGGTTGGGTGGATTCATAGGAGCATTACCTCTTTAAAGAGGGCTTGTGTTTGCTACTTCTGTCCTCTAAGAACTGGATTCAATTCGTCGTCATTGTACATCTTCATTTGCTTATACACTTTCATGTATTTGCTTCCAGTTTCAATATCATTGAGCAATTGTTGGATGGCTGTGCTTAAATCTACACGTTGTTCCAATAACACATCTAGCTTTTTTTGGCAAGCAGCTCTATGTCCATCAGAAGCATCTTGACGCGTCGCTTCTTCATTCATATGGTATACTTTTAATGCCAAAATTGAAAGGCGATCTACACCCCAAGCTGGACTTTCTGTATTGATCGTAGCATTCTCCTGAACACGAACATCTTTGTATTGTTCTAAGAAATAACTGTCGATATACTCTACCATATCGGTGCGATCTTGGTTGGACGCGTCAATCTTACGTTTTAAATCCAACGCAGCGATTGGATCAATATTTGGATCTCTAATTATGTCTTCGTAATGCCACTGTACGGTATCAATCCAGCACTTACGATACAGCAAGTGCTCAAGCAAATGTGTGTCTTTATTATAAGCGTTGGTAAATGGCTGATAGGGATCGTCTACAACATGGTAGGTTTCTATCACTTTTTGGAAAATGGAATTTGCAGTTTCAGTAAACATAGGTGTTGAGTCTATAAAAAAGAGATACAATTTTAAAGTGCAAAGGTATCGTTTTTTTATCAGCTGAAGTTCTAAATTTACGAGCGCTCGGCATTCTGGAGTATCAAAAGAAGTAGAATTTCCAAAAAAGCTTGTACGCATCTACAGTAATTTCTATTTTTGCAGTATAAAACGAATCACTATGTCTTGGAAAGGATTTTTTGAAGGAATACAAAATGTAACCGAAGAATATGGTTTTGCTCTATTTGACACGTTAAGAGAAACAGAGCTTACCAACTGGTGGATGGCAAATGTGGCGTCTTGGGCCTTTATTTTAATTGGTTTTGTAGCCTTTTTTTATTGGATGAAACAATTATCTATCTTTAACACAACAGGCGAAGAAGATCGCTCTCAGGTAGCGCATTCGTTTTTAGGATAAAGTAAAATACATTGTTAAGATATACAGCACCTCTTCGAGGTGCTTTTTTTATGCTTTCTTAAATCACGATAAGGGTTTGTTTTCTAATTAATACATTTAGGGTGGAATTTAAATTTCTAAAAGATGAGAACAACAACCTTTCTAACATTTGTGGGGGACCAATGCGGTATGGCCAAAGAGGCCATAGATTTCTGCACTTCACTCTTTCCGAATTCAGAAATAAAAAGTATTACGAATTACCAAAAAGGAGAGGCGGGAGGCACCCCAGAACTTATCAAATATGGCGTATTCACTTTAAATGGTGTCGAATACAAAGTTTCGGAAAGTAATTACAATCATGCTTGGTCATTCTCGCCTGCCGTGTCGTTATTTGTTGCATCTAATTCTGAAAAAGAAATAGAGACTTTATTCGAACAGATCGTATCAAACGGAGGTCAGGTTATGGTGCCTCTTGACAACTACGAAACTGGTGATTACGGCTTTGGTAAAAAATTTGGATGGTGTCAAGACAAATACGGTATTTCCTGGCAAGTGAATCTTGATGATTAACTAGGTTTAAGTGCTATGGCAAACCTAGTTTTTCAATATTTTAAATACCCACTCATCATCTAATTCAATAAAATAGATTCCGCTATCTAATTGTTCTAATTGAATTTCAGAATGTACATTCAATCTACCCTTAGCCACCAATACACCAGTGAGATTATAAATTTTGAATTGGCTATGTATAATTGTAGAGTGGACTTGAACAAAGTCGTTTGTTGGATTAGGTGTTAACTGAATGTCATTATTAGAATAATCGATCGTACTAAGTATTGGAATATCTACTTTCGTGATTTTATCGCCGAGCGTTTCTGCAATATAAAGTTCGTCGTTTAATATCGCCAAGCTACGAGGCGAAAATTCTGTGTTAACCACAACCTCCATCTCCTCATTGAGATCATCTAAATTAAAGCGTACTACTCGGTTTAGATCTCGTTCGCCTACATACAAATACGAATCTTGAAGCTCAAGGGCAAATGGTCCTTGCAAATTATCTCTGTAAAGTTCAGGAACTGGATTAGGGTCGGTTAAATCTAACCTCATCACTCTGTTATTGAATTGTTCAGCGAAATAAAGAACATCATTGTATACCCTCATACCAGAAGATGAAACATCCAAATTAGTTATAACATCTTCAAAAATTGGATTACTGCTAGTAATGTCCATTTTTGACAGCATCCAATCTGTTCCCGTATTGGATCGGGCAAGAAACAACTCATCCTCAATCAACAAAACCTTATCTCCTGCTAAATTTGTGCCAATACTGGCAATATCCTCAATGGATGGGTTGCTTTGAGAGATGTCAATTTTTGCTATGGTGTTATGAAAATTGTAGGTAAAATAAAGTTCGGAGCCTCGCAAATCAATGCCAAATGCATCCGAACCGAAACTAACTATCTCAGTAGCAATGGGGTTTGTGTCAGTGGTATTTATCTTTGAAATTCTTCCTCCAGCTGTTTCAATAATATACAATTCCGAACCTTCGAAATGAATTCCAGTTGGTCTGGAAAGATTCGTAATTACATCTGTGGTTTGCGCCTGCAGTAGTGTGCAATTCAACATAAAAAACAGCATATAAATTACCGACCTCATAGCTTTCTGTTTATTTCAAGATATGCATTATAAATCAAAACCTAAATCTGTTCTAAAATACATGCCTTCAAAATTCAATTTCTCCACGTTGGCATAAGAGGTAGCTAAAGCAGCTCTAAAATCTTCTCCAAACGAAGTCACCGCAATTACCCTTCCTCCATTGGTTAAGATTTGACCGTTTTCTTCCTTGGTTCCAGCGTGAAAAACAATAGAGTCTTCAATGTTTTCAATTCCAGAAATTACTTTCCCTTTTTCGTAGGCTTCAGGATAGCCTCCAGATACAACCATTACTGTTGTAGCAGATCGATTATCGACTTCCAAAGTCACTTCCTCAAGTTTTTGTTCGGCCGTGGCTTTTAGTAATTGCGCTAAATCTGTTTTTATTCGGGGTAAAACAACTTCAGTTTCGGGATCACCCATGCGCACATTGTATTCAATTACGAATGGCTCATTATTCACGTTTATTAAACCAATAAAAACAAAACCTTTGTAATCGATTGCTTCCTTTCGCAAACCATTTACAGTTGGTATTACAATACGTTCTTCAATTTTATTCAACAACACCTCATCTACAAATGGAACAGGAGAAATAGCACCCATACCACCTGTATTTAATCCTTTATCTCCTTCACCTATTCGCTTGTAATCTTTTGCGGTGGGAAGAATTTTATAATTGATTCCATCGGTTAAAACAAAAACACTTAGCTCAATACCGTTTAAAAATTCTTCGATGACTACTTTCGTGCTGGCGGCTCCAAATTTTGAATGTGCTAGCATATTTTCTAATTCTGTTTTGGCTTCATTCAAGTCATTTAAAATAAGTACACCCTTACCAGCTGCCAAACCATCCGCTTTTAATACATAAGGTGGTTGCAAGCTCTCCAAGAACTTTTTCCCAGCCTCTAGCGTATTTGCTGTGAAACTCTCGTAAGCCGCCGTTGGAATTTGATGAGCCATCATAAACTCTTTTGCTCTTTCTTTACTACCTTCTAATAAAGCGCCTGCTTTAGACGGGCCAACGACAAGAACATTTTTTAACTGAGAATCTGCGGCAAAGAAATCGACAATACCTTGCACTAATGGATCTTCAGGTCCAACAACAACCATATCTATATGTTCTTTGATCACCAAGTCTTTAATTGCTTCAAAATCTGTTACTCCAATCACAACATTCGTTGCAATGGCCGCCGTACCAGCATTACCAGGAGCGACAAAGAGCTTTTTACATAAAGGGCTTTGGGCAAGTTGATAGCTAAATGTATGTTCACGACCTCCAGAACCTAAAACAAGAATATTCATAACCATGCTTTTTTGTGGTTACAAAAGTAATTGTTTGTACCTTTTTGCCCTACTATTTTTCAAGATGAATTTATTTAGACTTTCGTTGCGTTTTAATAAGTTTCCAATTGCGGAAGCTACCGAGCATTTTAAAGCAATTGAAGCAATTTCGGAAAAAGAATTTGATGCTCACATTGACAAAAGGAAGAAAGCTATTTTGGATTTTCATCTTAATAACAATCCCTTTTATAAAAATCTCACACGAAATATAGACACAGCACAATGGGAACAAATTCCGGTACTTACCAAAGCTCATTTGCAACAACCTTTGTCTCAACGATTATCCAATGGGTATTCGGTGAAAGGTGTCTATGTGAATAAAACATCGGGATCAAGCGGACATCCTTTTGTATTTGCTAAAGACAAGTTTTGTCATGCCCTTACCTGGGCCAGAGTAGAGGCATTGTATAAGCAACATGGTATTGTGCTAGGTAAATCGTTGGAAGCACGATTTTATGGTATTCCATTAGATTTTATAGGTCATAAAAAAGAATCTCTCAAAGATCGTTTAAGTAGACGAAGGCGCTTTCCCATTTTTGATTTATCGGATCAAAAAATGGCGAATTTTCTAGCTCGATTTAAAAACACCAAATTTGAGCTTATTAATGGATATACAAGTTCTATTGTCCTTTTTGCTAAATATTTAGCAACGCAAAATATCGTGCTAACAACGGTCTGTCCAACTTTACGCCATTGCATTGTTACCAGTGAAATGTTGTTTGACAGTGACAAGGAGCTACTAGAAAAATGGCTAGGTGTGCCTATTATCAATGAGTACGGGGCTAGTGAATTAGGCGTCATGGGGTATACGAATAAGGAAGGTGAGTTTGCACTCAATGCAGAAACACTCTACATTGAAATTCTCGACGATGAAAATCGATTGCTTCCCGAAGGGGAGGTAGGCAGAATAGTAGTAACGAGCCTCTACAATAAAGCACACCCAATGATTCGCTATGATATAGGTGACTACGGAATTATAGCTCCACATGGAACCGCTAAGCGAAAGGTTCTTCATCAATTGGTAGGAAGAACGAATGATGTAGCCGAATTAAAAAACGGTACAAAGGTTCCCGGTCTCACATTCTACTACGTAACAAAAAGTGTTATTGAAGACGATGGGAACGTAAAAGAGTTTATTGTAGAGCAATTGGATTACTCCACATTCAAGGTCATCTACGTTGCTGAAGATCGGTTGAACGAAAAGAAGCACAAGCAAATTAAAGAGGCGCTCGACACATATGTGGGAGAAGATTTAGAAATTAGTTTTGAACGTGTTGAGGTCCTTATTCGGAGTAATCGGGGCAAATTAAAACAATTTGTAAAGCGGTTTTAATTTCGGTATTTCATAAATCCATAGTACATCCAGCACATCATATAATACATTGATTTTACCACCGAAATCTTTTCGATGTTGCGGTAAAAATACCATTGTGAAGTAATGAGTTGCTTTTTATTTCTAGAGAGTGAATTTTCCCGAATGCGATAAATGGCTTTAGGCTCTAATATTCCTTTCGCAAAAGGAATTTCCTTTAAGTATTGTAACCATAAGCCCATGTCTTGTCGCTTGCGAACCAGCGGCATTTTCTTTTTACCCAACGACTCAATATGTAAAAATGCCGTAAGACAACTTATGGAATTACTTTTTAAAATATCAGTATAAGTAACAATTTTTGGCACTATAAAATCGGAATAAACAAACTCCAATGCTTCATTAGATCTTCTATAGGAAGAATACACGAAAGGAATCTTTGTTTTTCGAATTGTAGCAATGCTATTGGAAATAAAGTCAGGGAACCAAATGTCATCACTATCAATAAAGGTTAAATAAGTTCCTTTTGCCTGTTCAATTCCCCTATTTCTTGCCACTGCGCTGCCCGAGTTCTTTTCCAAGAAAATAACGGTGACTCTTGGGTCCTGTTTGGCAATTTCTTTTAAGAGTTCTGGAGTTTGATCACTTGAACAATCATCTACAATAATATGTTCCCAATTCGTATGGGTTTGTTTTCGAATAGAAGCGACGGTTTCTTGTATATAAGAAGCAGAATTATAACTTGGAGTTACAATAGAAACCAGAGGAAGCGCAGAGGCTTTAGTATGCTTTGTCTTCTCCTCGAATGGCATTGTAAATGGTTTGGAATACGATCTTAATGTCTAAGAATAACGACCAGTTCTCAAGATAAAAAATATCAAACTTTACGCGGTTAATGATGTCTTTCTCGGTTTCTACTTCCCCACGATATCCACTTACTTGGGCTAGTCCGGTAATGCCTGGTTTAATAAAATGCCGCACCATAAATTTATCGATACGTTCGGCGTACATTTCGGTGTGACTTACCATATGAGGTCTAGGACCAACGACTGACATTTCACCTTTTAAAACATTGATAAATTGAGGCAGTTCATCGATACTAGTTTTGCGAATAATACGTCCCACTTTTGTGATACGTTGATCTCCTCTAGTTACCTGATGAATATGAGCCGACGGATTCGGTCTCATCGATCGAAACTTATAGCAATAAAACTCTTTATAGTCCAATCCGTTTCTTTTTTGCTTGAAGAATACAGGTCCTTTGGATTCCATTCGAATCAAAATCGCTAGTAAAGGAGTTAGCCAAGACAAAATTCCTAGAACAACTATTAATGACAATATAAGGTCAAAGGCGCGCTTAATGAAATGGTTAAACGGCTCATCGATTGGTATTTTTCGCATGGAAACAATCGGCAATACGCCATAGTAGGTAAAGTCTAACTTCTTCGTATAAATCTCTTTATTATCTGGAAGGAACTTTAAAATTTTCAGGTTATTATCGGCATAATCTATAAGTTTGATTAAGTCGGGATTTTCAATTTCGGCTACAGAAGAGTAGATCTCATCAATATTGTTCTCAGAAATATATTCCAAACAATCATCCATATCGCTGCCAAATTCTCCACTGGTATTAAAGGTCTTTTTTAAACGATATCCATATTCTGGATTGTCGTTAAAGAATTTCCGTAGCTGATCGGTTTTCTGATTGAGGCCAATAATAACAACGTTTCGAGAATTACCTCTCAATATAGAACGGTACTTTTTTAGCAGGAAATACACCGTGAATTTCACAATGGTAATGCTGAGCATCACCAAAACGATGTACTTAAAAATCGCCATCGGTTCTTGCTCAATAGAATTAAAGATTCCAAAGAAGGCGAAGACCATTAAAAAGAAAATAACGCTTTGCTTTCCTATGAGCGACATGATTTTAGCAACATGTGTAAAGCGATAAATTTCATAGAAGTTTGTGCGAAGGGAAAAGATAACCCAAGCAGCAGAAATGGTTAAAACATAGTATAAGAACGGGCGAGATTCGGTAAAAAACGTATACGCAAACCCATGAACGATGCACAGATCTATCACATATGAAATGGGTCTTAAATACCCCGAATATCTTCCACTTCTAAATATCATTTATTAGCTTCTATTGTGTTTTGAAAAGTCTTTATGTTCGCTTTTCAATAGTTCTTCTTTACTCAGGTTTTTAAAGTACGCATAGGTCTCTTTCATACCATCAGATCTGGAAATTTGTGGTTCCCAACCCAAAACTTCTTTGGCTTTAGTAATATCTGGTTGTCGCTGTAATGGATCGTCTTTAGGAAGCTCTTTGAAAATAATTTTTTGATCACTTCCCGTGAGTGCGGTTATCTCTTTTGCAAAATCAAGTATGGTAATTTCATCTGGATTACCAATATTGACAGGATACACATAGTCACTCAGTAATAATCGATAAATACCTTCAATTTGATCGGAAACATAACAAAATGAACGAGTCTGCAATCCATCTCCAAAAACCGTTAAGTCCTCTCCTCTCAAAGCCTGTCCTATAAAAGCAGGAATTACTCGGCCGTCGTTTAAACGCATTCTAGGTCCATAGGTGTTAAATATACGGGCAATGCGCGTTTCCAAGCCGTGGAAACGGTGGTACGCCATAGTAATCGATTCTTGAAAACGTTTCGCCTCATCGTAGACTCCTCTTGGACCAATAGTGTTCACATTTCCATAATATTCTTCGCTCTGTGGATGCACCAATGGGTCTCCATAGACTTCAGAAGTAGACGCAATTAATATACGCGCACCCTTCTCCTTTGCAAGACCCAAAAGATTGTGTGTCCCTAAAGACCCTACTTTTAAAGTTTGTATTGGAATTTTTAAATAATCTATAGGGCTTGCCGGTGAAGCAAAATGAAGTATATAATCTACTTTTCCAGGAACATGTACAAACTTAGTTACGTCGTGATGGTAAAATTCAAAAGACTCAAGTTTGAACAAATGCTCAATATTTTTAAGGTCTCCTGTTATTAGATTATCCATCCCAATAACATGGAACCCTTCAGCAATAAATTTATCGCACAAATGAGATCCTAAAAATCCTGCCGCTCCTGTAATTAATACGCTCTTACTCATGATGTACTTCGTTTCTACCAATTGAAAAATAGGTGAAGCCTTCTGTCTTCATATCAGCAGTATTGTATAAATTTCTTCCATCAAAAACAACAGGGTTCACCAAGTTAGTTTTTAACTTTTGGAGGTCTGGAGATCTAAATATGCTCCATTCGGTACAAATAAGCAAGGCTTCGGCGTTCTCAATCGCTTCGTACATAGAAGATGCGTACTTCAACGAATTTCCATATTTCTTTTCGATGTTTGGCATTGCTTCAGGATCGAAAACGGTAAGCTTTGCCCCTCGTTCCAATAAGGCATCCATCATATCCATAGACGGTGCTTCTCGAATATCGTCGGTCTCAGGTTTGAATGCCAAGCCCCAAATGGCAATTTTCTTATTGGATAAGTCACCATTAAAATAATCTTCCATCTTAGGCAACAAGGCAGTTTTTTGATTTTTATTTACGTCTATAACCGCTCCTAAAATCTTAAAATCATACGCTTCATCTTTTCCCGCTTTCTGAAGAGCTTTAACATCTTTCGGGAAACATGAGCCTCCATAACCTATTCCCGGAAAAAGAAAACGTTTACCAATTCTGGAATCGGTTCCCATACCGACGCGTACTTTATCTACATCGGCTCCCACTTTTTCGCAATAATTAGCAATTTCGTTCATAAAAGTGATCTTGGTGGCCAAGAATGAATTAGCCGCATATTTGGTCAATTCAGCAGATTTTTCATCCATCACAATTACCGGATTACCCGATCGAACAAAGGGTGCATATAACTTTTGCATCATTTGAGTTGCGCGATCACTACTAGATCCAACAACGATACGTTCAGGCTTCATAAAATCGTCTACAGCAAATCCTTCGCGCAGAAATTCGGGATTAGAAACCACGTCAAACTCACTTTGAGCATTGGCTGCAATCACTTGAGTTACTTTTTCGGCGGTGCCAACAGGAACGGTACTCTTATCTACAATTACTTTGTAATCTTGAATTTTCTTGCCAATTTGTTCTGCTACACTTAACACATAAGAGAGGTCTGCAGATCCGTCTTCATCCTCTGGCGTTGGTAGTGCCAAGAAAATAATGTCGCCATGTTCCAGTCCTTCATCTAAAGATGTACTAAAACGCAATCGATTTGCCTTTATATTTCGTTCAAAAAGGACATCTAGATGAGGTTCATAAATAGGAACTTCTCCATTTCGCATTTTAGCGACTTTCGTCTCATCAATATCCACACATATCACTTCATTCCCTGTTTCGGCCAAACAAGTTCCTGTTACTAAGCCTACATATCCTGTTCCAATTACGGCTATTTTCACACGTCTATTTTTTAATAATTATTTAGATCGATAAATCGAATCTTCTTTTAAAATGCATTGTTGCGGCGCAAAAATACAATTTGCTGTTGTTTTACTCCTCCGTTTCCGGATTGTTTTCCAATAAGTTGTTTTTGATGATTAGTATCAATAAAACAAATCCAAAATAGTATGCACCTATTTGTCTATGGAAATAACTTTCTATAACCCCCAATAACACCATACTGATCAATAAGGCCGTAGGGAAAAATTGTCTTCTATTTTTCAAAAGCGTGATGACAAAAAAGGTCATAAACAATAATACTCCTATAATTCCTGCGCTAAAATAAATGTCCAAATACTGATTGTGAATATTGAATTGCTCTTTTACAAAATGCTCTCTGCGCTCCTGTTGATGCATATTGGCATAACAATCCATTAATGCATTTTCCGTTCCTTCAAAGCCTTTGCCTGTTAGCACTTCGTTACCCGTAGGCTGTACTTCAAGTGCGCATTCCCAGATGGTATAGCGCATGGCGATATCCTTCGGTTTAACTACGGTCTGAATTTCTGAAGGCAAGTGCCCCAAAAACCATTTTTGACATATCGATTGAGTACTAAAACCAACAGCAAGAATAGCAACAATTAAAGCCGGTGCTAGAAATTGACGGACTTTATTTTTCGCATAAAATTGCCTTAAAATCACCAATACGATTAGTATGCTAATAGCTGTTTTTGACATAATAAAAAACACAAAAACAACATTCAGAAGAATATTAGCAACATAATACCTGTTTTGAGGTGAATATGTTTTAGTAATAGATTGATACGACACCAAGATGCTAAGCACACTGAGCACTCCTAGATACAATCGATCAATAAGCAAGGCTTCTATAAATTTTTGAGAATCTAGAAATCCGAAACTCTCATTCGTAAAAACCAAAATGACGATTTTATAAACGGAGAATAGAATTGCGGCAACCGACGAGTAAATAATTGCCTTGCT
>Ga0316208_1000483_pt1 | contig 48298 bp, 45 predicted proteins | sample 3monopyrite_MG_FD_204944 | JGI IMG/M metagenome (GOLD analysis project Ga0316208, IMG submission 204944) | Microbial mat bacterial communities from mineral coupon in-situ incubated in ocean water Damariscotta River, Maine, United States -... | ecosystem: Environmental > Aquatic > Marine >... | reverse complement strand
CATCGGGTGTGGTGGGGATGCCGCATTCATTGACCAAGGTGACCGGTTTTGCGCCGCGCTGGAAGGCAAAACCAAGATAGCCAATGGCGTTGCGGTCAATATAGACCACGTTTGACAGATCCTGGTCGCTGTCCGAGATACCCTGAGGCAAGAAGTCGGGGCGCTCCTCGCCATATAGATATGACATGAAGAAGTCGTAGCTGGCAGAATCGGGATTGCGGGTGATTACGTTGATATCGCGATCAGGACCGCCCAGTTCGGACCAGTTTGTAATCTGGCCAGAGAAAATACCGGCCAATTGGTCCTTGGTCAGCGTCTCAACAGGGTTGGACGGGTGCGTCACGACGACCATGCTGTCGACCGCGATGATGCGTTCCTGAGTGGGGCTGACCATGCTGCCGGCGCCATCAGCGCGCAGGGCGCGGGCTTCGTCCTGTGTGATCCGGCGCGAAGACATGCCAATGGTCGCGCTGCTGTCAAGCAAGGCTTGAAACGCGCTGTCGTCATCCGTGGCCGAAATGAGGAATGATCCGATCTCGTCACCAAAACCGCCATCATCAACCAGGGTCGCGATCGATTGTCCTGCTGAGAGGTTGGTCAGCTCCGCGTCTGCGTCCATTGATGCTGCAAACCCAGTCATCAAAAGTGGCATCATGCCCAGCCCGATCTCTTCGGAACCGACGATCGCCACATCTGCCGAAATATCTTCAAATGTGGGACAGGCTTCGCCTTCACAAATCATGTTGCTTGCATCGATGCGCAAATCGCCAAGCGCTGTGCGAACGATATATGTGTCATCAACAAGGTCGATGAACTCGCCCGACACTGTGATCGTGCCGTCTGTCGATGTCAGAGTGACGTCTGCTGCCATGCCGACTGTGGGGGCTAAAAACCCCGCGACCAGCGCGGCTGTTGCGACAGACATTTTCAGTTGTTTCTTAAGATTGAACACCAAGGTCTTATCTCCTGCTATAATTGCCAAATTCGATTGGCCCCGTTTCCAAAGACCAGAATCAAACGGTCAGAAGGATGAAAACCCGGCGACCGCCAAAATCACAATTGGAAACAAAGCGGGTAAATTAGTGCAATTTGTGTCCAAATATTGTTTCTTTCTAAGGATTTTCTTGACGACCAAACACAACGTGAGGGTGTAGCGACGGGTGCTGACAGGATGGTTAAAGGCTGAAATGGCTGGCTTTTTTGGCGAACGGGGCACTGAAATTGGCGGCGCAACCCAGTGAATTGTGGTCTGAGGGCTCCAAACATTGGGACTTACCGGCACCACAAAGCGCGATGGAACCGATTCTAAGACATAATTCCCCTTGTCAGAGCACGCTTCTGACCTTGCGGAATGGTCCCACCCTTCCCGCTGGCATGACGCGCAACTGGCGCGCAGGCGGAAAATTCTGAACAGAGATGTATGTCCGGCCGAAGCAACCCGTTGGCGATCAACGGCAAGAACAAGGTGCATTCGGCCAGATGCCGCAAGGGGTCACCAAGACACAAAGCAACGCTTCGCACGAAGTTTCGCTGTATCGGGCGCGCGCGGTGTGCGGGCTAGCAATGAAAGATAAGCCCTCTGGTCTGTCAGAAGAGTAGATGGTGGAGCCTAGGGGAGTCGAACCCCTGACCTCTTGCATGCCATGCAAGCGCTCTCCCAACTGAGCTAAGGCCCCATCCTGCCAGCGTGTTGCTGTGCAACGGCTGTCTATGCAGCGATACGGGCGAGATCAAGTGAAAATCGCGCCCGCCCGGTTTGTTTTAGTCGTCGTCGCTTGCGGGCACGTCCGCCAGTTCGTCAAGCGACACGGTGTCATCGTCGTCGTCTTCCAGAACGTCGTCGCCCAGACTGACTTCTTCGGCGTCATCGTCGTCATCGAGCACCAGATCTTCGTCCTCGGACTTTTCCTTCGCCTTGGCGCTTTGTGCGTCCTCGGCATCTGCGACCATCGTACGGGTCTTGGATGTATCGACAGTCACCTCATTGCCCGTATAGGGGCTGATGATTGGCGTTGCGTTCAGGTCGTAAAAGCGTTTGCCGGTTTCGGGGCAAAGGCGCTTTGTGCCCCACTCTTCCTTAGGCATAGGCTATCCCTTCAAAAACTAAGCTCTTCCCTTGCGGGTGATCGGTGCCAACTGCCATAAGCAGGGGGCTGTGTCAAAGCCTTTGGCACATGAAATATGAGTAGCTGGATATGGGCCGTCATACACTCGAAGGCAACCCCCCGATTGAGGTCACCCTGCGCCATTCCGCACGGGCCAAGCGGTTATCCTTGCGCGTGTCACGTTTGGATGGCCGTGTGACCCTGACTTTGCCGCGCCGCGCGCCTGAACGCGAGGGGATCGCCTTCTTGCAGTCAAAAGAGGCGTGGCTGCGGAACCATCTGCAAGCGATGAGCCCGGCAACTTTGGTGAAGGTGGGGCATGTTGTGCCTTTTCGAGGCCGTGCAACGGTGATTGCTCTGGGTGCAGGCAAGCACGCCTGTATTGCGGGCGATCGGATCGAGGTTTCGGCGAATGCGCCTGCGAGCGTGCAGGTCAAGGCGCTGTTTCGGCATATGGCGCGCGATGCGCTTGCTCAGGCATCTGACAGGTGCGCGCGGCAATTGGGGCGATCCTATACCCGCCTGAGCATCCGGGACACGCGGTCGCGCTGGGGGTCCTGTTCTTCTCAGGGCGGGCTGATGTATTCATGGCGCCTGATCATGGCGCCCCCTGCGGTGCTGGATTATGTGGCCGCACATGAGGTGGCTCATTTGGTTGAAATGAACCACCAGCCGGCCTTTTGGGATGTGGTCGCGCGGCTCTGCCCTGATTATGCCCAGCACCGCCACTGGCTGCGCGAAAAGGGTGATCAGCTGCATCGGATCGTCTTTGACGATTGACCGCCGCGGCATACGTGATCACAAATAACACATGATGATCCAACCCCGCCCCCAAGACAGCACTACCGCAGCACATGAGCGGGTCTTTCGCGCATTGCGTACCCGGATCATGCACGGCGAGATCGCCCCGGGCGAGGCCCTGACCCTGCGCGGCATCGGCAAGACCTACGACGTATCAATGACCCCCGCGCGCGAAGCGGTGCGCCGTCTGGTGGCAGAGGGCGCGCTGTTTTTGTCGTCCTCGGGTCGTGTTTCCACGCCTGCATTGTCAAACGAGCGGATTGAAGAGCTTGCGACGCTGCGCGCGCTGTTGGAGCCGGAACTGGCGTCACGCGCGCTGCCGCGGGCGCATTTTGCGCTGATCGATCGGTTGGAGGCCATCAACCAAGGTGTCAGTCAGGTGATCGCGCGCCAGGACGCGACAGGCTATATCCGCATGAACCTGGAGTTTCACCGCACGCTATATCTGCGCGCCCAGGCACCTGCGATGCTGGCTATGGCCGAGACGGTCTGGCTGCAACTTGGCCCGACAATGCGCGCGCTATACGGTCGGCTCAACCGGACCGAACCGCCTTATCATCACAAGCTGATCCTCGCCGCCCTCAAGGCAGGTGACGATCCGGGGTTGCGGCTGGCGGTGCGGGCTGATTCGACGCAGGGCTTGCGGATGCTCAAGGGGTAGGCGGGTAGATATCGAGATCTACCAGCGCGATATTCATGACCCGCCTGAAATCCTCGCCGGGCATCCCAATGCCGTGCGCAAGGTTGGTCAGGAAGGCATATTCAGATGGAATAATCCGCCCGCTTGAGAGCGCAATATAAAAGGCGCCCTGCATCATCACGTCCTTTTCGGAGTCGCGCAGGCCCTTGCCGAAATCCAGAAAATCCTGCGGTGTCAGATCCATGTCGATGTGATCTGTGATGCGAATCACTTCGGTGGATTGCACATTATGCCGCGTCAGCCGACTGGCCGTATTCGTGATCAGGGCAATTTCCTTCGACGCAACCATCCCATCGCATTTACCAACATAGCACATCGCGGTGAGGATGCGTTGTGCTGCCTTCTTGCGCATCGGCGCGTTGGGATCATAGCCGAGCAACGATTTTAGCCGGCGCATGATAACGGCAAGCAGGGCAAGACCGACCGCCACCCAGATGCCGTAGTTCTGAATGGTGCGCTGGAGACTGTTGCGCGCCCGTGATGGCAGGCTGGCATCAATCAGGTTAAGCGATTGCGCGGTTTCCATCTGCTGCTGGCTGAAGGGGCGCTCTGCTTCCCCCGCACATTTGTCCACTGCAAGCACATAGCCGCGAATATCACTGGAAAGCGAATATCCCAGAATCCGAAAATCTCTGGTTTGATAGCATAGGGCAAGCGGTGCGCCATTTGGCGCTGTAATTTCGGTATCCGCCACATATTCAAGATCAGAGAACATGCCCGAACCAGCCACAAGGGCGAAAGCAGGGCCGCTCGTGAAAAGGACACTCAACAAAAGGGCGAAAATAAAACGCTTCATGCGGATTTCTCAGACTGTTTTTTCAAATTTTTGCAGCCAAAGACAGCCGCAGGAACTGGCGCTTGTGAATTGTTATCGGCCCCAGTCTATGGATAAAGCAAGCGATTGAGCGTGCAATGCGTTGTTTTCGCAGCAAGTGTTCCTTGTCTGCCGCAGAAAGCAAGGATCGAAAAACAGCCCCGCGCCAGCAAGTGCTACCTTGCGGGCCCCAGATTGACCCGATCTGTCGGCCCATCGTCAAGCGTGAATAGCACCATCACCGCATGCGAGTGCGGCTTCGCGGACCGCCTCTGAATAGGTTGGATGCGCATGGCAGGTCCGTGCGATATCTTCTGCGGCAGCCCCGAACTCCATTGCGACGCAAATCTCATGGATCAGATCGCCCGCCATCGGCCCGATGATATGCGCGCCCAGCACGCGGTCGGTCGTCGCATCGACAAGGATTTTGACAAACCCGTCGCCTGCGAAATTCGCCTTGGCGCGCGCGTTGCCCATAAAGGGGAACTTGCCGACCTTATAGGCGCGGCTCTGTTCTTTCAGCGTTTCCTCGGTCTCGCCAACGTTGGCGACCTCGGGGTGGGTGTAGATCACACCGGGGATCACGCCGTAATTCACATGCGGGTGCTGGCCTGCGATCCCTTCGGCGACGGCCATGCCTTCGTCTTCGGCTTTATGTGCCAGCATCGGGCCTGCGATGGTGTCACCGATAGCGTAGATGCCGGGTATGTTGGTGGCGTATTTTGCGTCGGTCTTGATCTGGCCGCGCTCTGATATTTCGACGCCCAGCGCTTCAAGGCCAAGGCCTTCGGTGTAGGGTTTGCGCCCGGTGGCGACCAGAACGGTATCGGCGGACAACGTGTGTTCACTGTCGTCCTTGCGGAGCTGGTAGCTGACCGTGGCCTTGCCGCCCTTGACGGAAACGCCTTGCACAGCGGCGCCCAGCACGAATTTAAGCCCCTGTTTTTTTAACGTTCTCTGGAAAACCTTGGCGATCTCTGCATCCATGCCGGGTGTGATCGCGTCAAGGTATTCAACCACCGTTACATCCGCACCCAGACGGGCATAGACCGATCCCAACTCAAGTCCGATGACGCCCGCGCCGATCACCACAAGCGTTTTTGGAACCTTGCCAAGCGCTAGGGCGCCGGTCGATGTCACGACCGTTTTTTCATCGACCACAACGCCCGGCAAAGACGACGCCTCGGACCCGGAGGCGACGATGATATGTTTGGCCTCATGGACCTCATCACCGACTTTGACCTTGCCCGTCTCCGGGATCGAGCCCCAGCCCTTGAGCCAGTCGACCTTGTTCTTCTTGAACAGAAATTCGATGCCGCCGGTGTTTTGGCCAACCACGTTTTCCTTATAGGCCAGCATCTGCTTCCAATCAACGGAAGGTGCTTTGCCCTTCAGGCCCATCGCAGCGAAATTATGCTGTGCCTCATGCAGCATATGGGTGGCGTGCAGCATCGCCTTGGATGGGATGCAGCCGACGTTCAGGCAGGTCCCGCCCAGCGTTTCACGCCCTTCGACGCAGGCCACTTTCATACCCAGCTGGGCGCAACGGATGGCGCAAACATAGCCGCCGGGGCCGGCGCCGATTACGATGACATCATAGCTGGACATTGGGGTCTCCTTCTTGGGCATTTTGGCGTCGGACAAAGGTCGGGCTTTTGTCGGGCACATTAGTAAATTAGCGCTGACAATATCATCAGCATGGTTGAGAGGAACCCCACAAACCAAATCATCGAGCGCCATGGCGACCAGCCGAAATAATAGGCAGGGATGTAGAGGATGCGGGCACCCAGATAGGTCCAGGCCATGATGGCGCTGAGCCCGGTGCCTTTGTCGCCAAGGGTGATGACGACGACAGCGATGGTGAAAAGGATCAGCGCCTCGAAATGGTTGTCCAGGGCGCGTATCAGGCGGCCGGTCTTGTCGCTGACCAGTTCGACCATGGGTTTGCCCATGCGGCTGGTGTCGCGGGGAGACAGGGTTCTGCCCACGCCGAGTTCGATATTGGCAGGGATCGCCATGAGGCAGAACTGGACGCCTTGGAGCAGGGCGGCGAGGCCGAGGACGGTGAGTTCTGGGGTCATGACTTGTCCTCGTTCTCGAGAATGGGTGCGTATTTGGACTTTCTAATCAATTGGACTAGCTCTCTAGCCAACGTGGAGAATCCAAGGCCCGCGCCGAACGTGTCGCGGTAGCCCTTGAGCGTTGAGCGGTTATGAAAGCGCGTCGCAGAGTATTTGGTCGCTTCCACACCTCGGATGAGCAGGGCTTTGTCTATCAATCGTTCAGCGATTGGCTCCCATCCCTTGCAACTGGAGTCTAAGTGAAGCTGAAGTTGCTTTCGCAATTCTTCAAACTCATGGTCCTCATGTATCTGGTAGAATGCTTTCGCTTGAGAGGCACGATCATGTTGAGCAATTCTTAGTGCCCGACATGTAAAAATGTCGAACAATGGTGATCTGTGTCCTCCGCTAAACCAAAGCGCCTTGGTTAGGCCGGATGCAAAGGACTTGTACCTGTTACTGCCGTTCATCGGCTGGCCCCAAAGAGAAGTGCGTTCAAAAGCTACCGCCCAACTATCCTTGGCAGCTAGAGAGCCTGACAAGTTGTGCTGAAGTTCCCTCGAAACATCCAAAAGCTCAGGGAGTATTCTGGACTTTCCAGTTTCACCCAATGTTCGCCAAACTCGAAACTCTAGGAGCATCTCTCTTAGAACTTTTTCATTTGGAGCTTTGTTTCGGAGACTTTCGACATATCGGGCTTCGGAATAAAGGGTTGTGAGAAAATGGTTTGTCAACGCCCCAAAAATACAATCTTCCAGAGTAAGTGGTTCGGTATTTTTCATACTTTGTAACGCCCGGCTTGCCGGGCAGCGCCCGGACCTCCCCCATGGGGAGGGCGCTTTTGCAACGTTGCGACATGCATGACTGTCTCGGGTGAAGGCGGTGGACCGCAAAGTTGATACGTTGCAGCGCCCACCCCGAGGTCCGGGCACTGCCCTATGCCTCGCATCGCTTTTTCCAAGTTGCGTTGTAGCACACAACGCCCCCTGGGCTCCGCTCGTCTGGACCTGAAACTGTCCACTGGACAGTTTCCAAGACGGACCAGACCCCCGAGGTCCGGGCGCCGCCCTGTGTGGGTGACTAGCATCACAAATCCATCAACAGCCGCCGTGGATCCTCAAGCGCTTCCTTGACCCGCACAAGGAACGTCACCGCCCCTTTGCCGTCCACGATCCGGTGGTCATAGGACAGCGCCAGATACATCATGGGCCGGATCACGACCTGCCCGCCTATCGCCATTGGGCGGTCCTGAATTTTGTGCATGCCGAGGATGCCGGACTGCGGTGGGTTCAGGATAGGCGAGGACATCAGCGAGCCGTAGACACCACCATTGGAGATGGTGAAGGTGCCGCCTTGCATTTCGGCCATGCTCAGCTTGCCGTCGCGGGCTTTGGCGCCCATTGCGGCAATCGCCTTTTCGATGGTGGCAAAGGACATCTGGTCGGCGTCGTTGATCACCGGCACCACGAGGCCCGTGGGCGTGCCTGCGGCGATGCCCATGTTGACATAGGATTTATAGACAACATCGGTGCCATCGATTTCGGCGTTGACCTCTGGCACTTCTTTGAGCGCATGCACGCAGGCCTTGGTGAAGAAGGACATGAAGCCAAGTTTGACGCCGTGCTTTTTGAGGAACAGGTCTTTGTACTCGTTGCGCAGGGCCATCACCTCGGTCATGTCGACCTCGTTATAGGTGGTCAGCATGGCAGCTGTGTTCTGGCTGTCCTTGAGGCGCTTGGCGATGGTCTGGCGGAGGCGGGTCATCTTGACCCGCTCTTCGCGCTCCGCTTGGTCGGCGGCGACCGGCGCACGCGGGGCTGGCGCCGAAGAAGGCGCGGGAGCGGCTGAGGAGAGCGCATTGAGCACGTCCTCTTTCATCACACGGCCGTCCTTGCCGGTGCCTGTGACGTCTGACAGGTTATTTTCTGCCATCAGCTTTTTCGCAGAAGGCGCGTCTTCGACGTCTTTTGTGGCGGCCTGAGCGGGGGGCTCATCGGCCTTGGGAGCCTCTTCGCTTTTCTGTGCGGCAGGGGCGGGTGCGGCATCGCCTTCCGCGATTTGTGCCAGCAGTGCATCGACGCCGACAGTGTCGCCTTCGGCGGCGACGATCTCGGACAGGGTGCCAGCCACGGGGCTGGGCACTTCGACCGTTACCTTGTCAGTTTCCAGTTCGCACAGCATTTCATCAACGGCAACTGCGTCACCGGGTTGTTTGAACCATGTGGCGACAGTGGCCTCGGTCACGGATTCGCCAAGGGTGGGGACGCGGACTTCTGTGCTCATTGCTTTGTTCCTTTGATAGTCAGCGCATCATCGACGAGGGCTGCTTGTTGTGCCTTGTGCTGGCTGGCCAGACCTGTGGCGGGCGAGGCGGCTGCCGCGCGCCCGGCATAGATGGGCCGTGTGTGTCTGGCTTTGATCCGGGTCAGGACCCATTCGACGTTGGGCTCCATGAACGACCAGGCGCCTTGATTGCGGGGCTCTTCCTGGCACCAGACCATTTCGGCGTTCTTGAAGCGTTCAAGCTCTTTCACAGCCGATTGGGCGGGGAAGGGGTAGAATTGCTCAAACCGCATGATGTAGACGTCCTTGATCCCGCGTGCGTCGCGTTCTTCCAGCAGATCGTAATAGACCTTGCCGGAACACATCACGACCCGTTTGATTTTGCTGTCGGCCACCAGTTTGGTGTCGGAATTGCCATGTTGGGCATCGTCCCACAGGACGCGGTGGAACGAGGAACCGGTGGTGAATTCCTCTCTCTTCGAGACCGCCATCTTGTGCCGCAATAGCGACTTGGGCGTCATCAGGATCAGCGGCTTGCGGAATGTCCTGTGCAACTGCCGTCGCAGCAGGTGAAAATAGTTTGCAGGCGTCGTGCAGTTTGCCACGATCCAGTTGTCGCCGCCGCACATGGTCAGGAACCGTTCCAGACGTGCGGAAGAGTGTTCCGGCCCTTGCCCTTCGTACCCATGCGGCAACAGGCAGACGAGGCCGGACATGCGCAGCCATTTGCTTTCGCCCGACGAAATGAACTGGTCGAACATAATCTGCGCGCCATTGGCGAAATCGCCGAATTGTGCTTCCCAAAGTGTCAGGGCGTTGGGTTCGGCCAGCGAATAGCCGTATTCGAACCCCAGCACCGCATATTCCGAAAGCATCGAGTCGATGACTTCATATTGGGCCTGCCCATCGCGAACGTGGTTGAGCGGATAGTACCGTTCCTCGGTGTCCTGGTTGATCAGCCCCGAGTGACGGTGGCTGAACGTACCGCGTGTACAGTCCTGACCTGAAAGGCGCACCGGGTAGCCTTCGGTCATGAGAGACCCGAACGCCAGGGCTTCGCCCGTTGCCCAGTCGATGTTTTCGCCGGTCTCGAACATATTGGCCTTGGCGTCGAGCAGCCGCCCGACGGTCTTGTGCAGCGGGAAGTTCTCTGGCGCTTTCGTCAGCGCCTCACCCACCGCGTTGAACGTGGCCTCTTCAATCGCTGTTACGCCGCGCTGATAGTCCTCGTCCTTGCGGTCCAGATGCGACCATTTCCCGTCCAGCCAATCCGCCTTGTTGGGTTTGAAATTCTTGCCGGCCTCGAATTCTTCGTTCAGATGCGCCTGAAACGCGGCCTTCATGTCTTCGACTTCGCCTTCCGGGATCAACCCGTCACTCACCAGTCTTTCGGTATAGAGCGTCAGTGTCGTTTTTTGCTTTTTGATTTTCTTGTACATCACCGGGTTGGTGAACATTGGCTCGTCGCCTTCGTTGTGACCAAAGCGGCGGTAGCAGATGATATCGAGCACCACGTCCTTGTGGAATTTCTGCCGGAACTCGGTGGCAACCCGGGCAGCATGGACCACTGCCTCTGGATCGTCGCCGTTGACGTGAAAGATCGGCGCCTCAACCATCAGCGCGATATCTGTCGGATAGGGGCTTGAGCGGCTGAAATGCGGTGCGGTGGTGAAACCGATCTGGTTGTTCACCACGATATGCATGGTGCCGCCTGTTCTGTGTCCTTTCAGACCTGACAGGCCAAAGCCCTCGGCCACAACGCCTTGTCCCGCAAAGGCCGCATCGCCGTGCAGCAAAATGGCCATGACGCGGGTGCGCTCGGCATCGTTCTTTTGGTCCTGCTTGGCGCGGACCTTGCCAATTACGACAGGGTTCACCGCCTCTAGGTGAGAAGGGTTCGCGGTTAAGGACAGGTGGACAAGGTTGTCGTCAAAGGCCCGGTCGGAGGACGCGCCAAGGTGATATTTCACATCACCAGAGCCATCCACGTCTTCGGGTTTGAACGACCCTCCCTGGAATTCGTTGAAGATCGCGCGATAGGGCTTTTCCATGACATTTGCCAGCACCGACAGACGGCCGCGGTGCGGCATCCCGATGATGATTTCATCAAGGCCCAACTGCCCGCCGCGCTTGATGATCTGCTCCATTGCAGGGATCAGGCTTTCACCGCCATCAAGGCCGAAACGCTTGGTGCCCATGTATTTGACGTGCAGGAATTTTTCGAAACCTTCAGCCTCGACCAGGCTGTTCAGGATCGCCTTGCGCCCGTTCTTGGTAAAGGCAATTTCCTTGCCGTAGCCCTCGATGCGTTCTTTCAGCCAACCGGCCTCTTCGGGATTGGAGATATGCATGTATTGCAGCGCAAAAGTGCCGCAATAGGTGCGCTGCACGATGGCGATGATTTCGTTCATGGTCGCGACTTCAAGGCCCAGCACATTGTCGATGAAAATCGGGCGGTCCATGTCGGTGGCCGTGAAACCGTAAGAGGCCGGGTCCAATTCGGGGTGCGGGGTGTTTTCACGCATTCCCAGCGGGTCAAGATCGGCAATGAGGTGGCCGCGAATACGATAGGCGCGGATGATCATCAGCGCGCGGATACTGTCGAGGACGGCGGCGCGAACCTGCGCTTCGGAGAGTTCGGCGCCTTTTTCGGCGGCTTTTTCCTTGATCTTCTTGCCAGCGGCCTCTGGTTCGGCTGGCCACTGACCATCAAGGGCGGCGGTCAGATCATCGGCAGGGGCAGGGGGCCAATCAGAGCGCGCCCAGCTTGGGCCTGTGGCCTCTGCTTTGGCATCCGCCGGGGCATCGCCCAAGGACCGGAAGAACGCTTGCCAGCTTTCATCGACCGCACCGGGATTGTCGGCGTAACGGGCATAAAGCTGTTCGACATATTCAGCGTTGTGCCCTTGCAGGAATGAAGAGGCATGGAAAGCGTCGTTAGGAGATTGATCGTTCATGAGGGGACCTCATTAGGGTTGCCGATGTTGAGGTCCCGGATCACGTCCGGGACCCCGAAATTCATTTTCCAATCGCTTCCAGCACCGCCTCGCCCAGTGTCGCCGGGCTATCTGCCACGATGATCCCCGCGGATTTCATCGCTTCGATCTTGCTTTCCGCATCACCTTTGCCGCCTGCGACAATCGCACCGGCGTGGCCCATGCGGCGGCCCGGAGGCGCTGTGCGCCCGGCAATGAAACCGGCCGTGGGCTTCCAACGGCCCTTTTTCTTTTGGACAGTCAGGAATTCGGCGGCTTCTTCTTCGGCAGACCCGCCGATTTCGCCGATCATGATCATCGAATGTGTTTCATCGTCATTCAGGAACATGTCCAGCACGTCGATGTGTTCCGTCCCCTTGATGGGATCGCCGCCGATGCCGACGGCGGTGGACTGGCCCAGCCCGCTATCAGATGTCTGCTTGACCGCTTCATAGGTCAGCGTGCCGGAACGGGACACGACGCCGACCGATCCGCGTTTGTGGATATGGCCGGGCATGATGCCGATTTTACAGGCGTCTGGCGTGATGACACCGGGGCAGTTGGGGCCGATGAGGCGGGAGGCCGCGCCTTCCAGAGCTTTCTTGACGCGCATCATGTCCAGCACAGGGATACCCTCGGTAATGCAGATGATCAGTTCCATTTCGGCGTCGATGGCTTCCAAGATCGAGTCTGCCGCGAAAGGCGGCGGTACATAGATGACAGAGGCGTTGGCTTCAGTCACGGCCTTGGCCTCGTGGACCGAATTAAAGATCGGCAGGTCCAGATGTGTCTGGCCGCCTTTGCCGGGGGTCACGCCGCCGACCATTTTGGTGCCATAGGCGATGGCCTGTTCGGAGTGGAATGTGCCTTGTGACCCGGTAAGGCCTTGGCAGATGACGCGGGTATTTTCGTTTACGAGAATGGCCATTGGGGCCTCCTTAAAAATCTTCTTGTCGCGTGGGTTTCACCCACCCTACGGGATCAACCTTTGACGGCTTTCACAATCTTCTGCGCGCCATCTTTCAGGTCGTCGGCTGCGATCACGTCAACATCGGAGTTGTTGATGATCTCTTTGCCTTTTTCCACATTCGTGCCTTCCAGACGCACGACCAGCGGCACTTTCAGGCCGACTTCTTTCACCGCCGCGATCACGCCCTCTGCGATCACGTCGCAGCGCATGATGCCGCCGAAGATGTTTACAAGGATGCCTTTGACCTGCGGGTCAGAGGTGATGATCTTGAAGGCCTCGGTCACTTTTTCCTTGGTCGCACCACCGCCGACGTCGAGGAAGTTGGCAGGCTCGGCCCCGTAGAGTTTGATGATGTCCATCGTCGCCATGGCAAGGCCCGCGCCGTTGACCATGCAGCCGATTTCACCGTCGAGCGCGATGTAGTTGAGGTCGAACTTGGAGGCTGCGAGCTCTTTTGGGTCTTCTTCGGTCTCGTCGCGCAGGGCGGCGACATCGGCATGGCGGTAGACCGCATTGCCGTCAAAGGCGACCTTGGCGTCGAGAACCTTAAGATCGCCGCCGTCTGTGACGATCAGCGGGTTGATCTCCAGCATCTCCATGTCTTTTTCGACGAAGGCTTTGTAGAGGTTGCCCATCAGTGCCACGCATTGCTTGACCTGAGCGCCAGTGAGGCCAAGCGCAAATGCCACGCGACGCCCGTGAAACGGCTGATAGCCTGTGGCGGGATCAACAGTGAAGTTGAGGATTTTCTCTGGCGTGTTTTCAGCCACTTCCTCGATATCCATGCCGCCCTCGGTCGAGCAGACGAAACCAATGCGGCTGGTCTGGCGATCAACCAACAGGGCAAGGTACATTTCGGTCTCAATGCCGGAGCCGTCCTCGATGTAGATGCGGTTGACCTGCTTGCCTGCGGGGCCGGTTTGGTGCGTGACCAATGTGCGGCCCAGCATTTTCTTGGCCTCGGTGGCGGCTTCTTCCACTGATTTGGTGAGACGCACACCGCCTGCGTCACCGGCATCGGCTTCTTTGAATTTGCCTTTGCCGCGCCCGCCCGCGTGGATTTGCGCCTTGACGACCCAGAGCGGTCCGTCGATCTCCCCTGCTGCGGTTTTGGCATCCTCGGCGCGGGTTACGGGGCGACCATCCGAGACGGGGGCGCCATAACTGCGCAAAAGGGCTTTGGCCTGATATTCGTGAATGTTCATAAGACAATTCCAATTTGGCTACGGTTGGTCGCAGCTAAACATGGAAAAATGATTGATTCTAAGTGAAAAATGTCAAATCGGCAGAAAATCGAACATTTGTGATCACAGAAATTTTTAGTGTGATCACAAATTTGCAGCGACGATCAATTTCTTCAACTTTAATGAGTTTTTTAAGATTCGCGATGATGATAGCAATGTCAATATGAGACAGGATGCGCCAACCTGGTCCGTCGTTGCGACGGTCGATGAACCGCCTGCATTGGTGCAGGCGTTTGTTGCCTGGTATCTGGCACTGGGGGCTGAGCAGGTATTCTTATACTTTGACCGGCCTGATGACCCGGTGCAGCCGATGCTGGCACATTTACCACAGGTGACTGTTGTGCCTTGTGACGCGGCACATTGGCTGCGCATGGGCAAAAGCCGCCCGCGCCGCCATCAGGTACGGCAGGTGCGCAATGCGCAGGATGCTGATGCGCGCGCTGATACCGACTGGATATTGCATTGTGATGCGGATGAGTTTGCTTGGGCAGAGCGGCCCGTGGCTGATGCTCTGGCGCGGCTGTCGGCGGATACCGATTGTCTGGTCTTGCCGGTGGCAGAACGTGTGCATGGCGCGCGGGCATCAGGCGCAAGTATTTTCGAAGGTGCGTTTCGGCGTCCGTTCCGCGGGCGCAACGAGAAAGGCCCGCATCTTTTCGGACCTGACTATGCGTTGACCTATCGCGGACTGGCAGGTCATGCGCAGGGCAAGGCCTTTGTGCGGCGGGGGCGATCTTTGAAGATGTCGATCCATCGCCCAAGACCCGCACGCAAGGATCAGGACCTTACTTTGGAGCGGGCAGAAGTGGACGCGCTAGAGTTGCTGCATTTTGAGGGGCTGACCCCTGCCTTTTGGGCTTACAAGCTCACCCGCATGGTTCACGCGCTGGCCGAGCGTGATGGTATGCCGCCATCGCCGCACAGGCGCCGGCAGGCCGATGCGCTGATCGCCGGGCCTGATGGTCCCGCCTCGCTTTATCAGCGGCTGAAATGCCCGGATGCGAAAACGGTCGCGCTGTTGAAGTCTTATGGGCTGTGGGCAGATCGGGTCTTTGATCCATCGCCCTTGGTTGCGCGGTATTTCCCGGGCCACCCTTATGATCCCAGTCCAGAGGCGATTGATCGCTGGCTGATTGAAGAGAAGCCGCGGATCGTGTCGTATCTAAAAGGCTGACGGACCACGAAAAAGGGCCGCCCCGATGGGCGACCCTATCGTTTGGTGAAGCCAACTGGCGGCTTATGTCAGGCTGTCGTCGATGCCTTTGCAGGCCGCGACCAGCCCTTTGACCGCATCTACGGATTTGTCGAACATGGCTTGCTCTGCCTTATTCATCTTGATCTCGACCACACGCTCGATCCCGCCCGCACCGATGATGGTTGGGACACCGACATAAAAACCATTCAGGCCATAGGCGCCATCGACATGGGCCGCGCTGGGTAGCAGACGTTTCTGGTCCTTCAGATAGGCCTCGGCCATTTCGATCGCGGATGTGGCGGGCGCATAGAAGGCAGAGCCGGTTTTCAGCAAGCCGACGATTTCCGCACCACCGTCGCGGGTGCGCTGCACGATGGCGTCAAGCTTGTCCTGCGTGGTCCAGCCCATCTCGACCAGATCAGGCAAGGGGATGCCGGCAACGGTGGAATAGCGTGTCAGCGGCACCATCGTGTCGCCGTGGCCGCCCAGAACAAAGGCGGTGACGTCGCGCATGGACACTGCAAATTCTTCGGCCAGGAAATGGCGGAAGCGCGCGCTGTCCAGCACACCGGCCATGCCGCAGACCTTGGCGGTCGGCAGGCCAGAGAATTCGCGCAAAGCCCAGACCATCGCATCCAGCGGGTTGGTGATGCAGATGACGAATGCGTCTGGCGCGTGGGCTGCGATGCCTTCGCCGACCGATTTCATGACCTTGAGGTTGATCCCCAGCAGATCATCGCGCGACATGCCGGGCTTGCGCGCAACACCGGCGGTGACGATGCAGACATCCGCGCCGGCGATATCAGCGTAGTCATTGGTGCCTTTCAGCGCCACGTCGATGCCCGCGACAGGGCCGCTTTCAGCGATATCGAGGGCTTTGCCGCGTGCGATGTCACCTTCTTCGGCAATGTCGAACATGATGATGTCGCCGAGTTCCTTGACAGCTGCGAGGTGGGCAAGCGTGCCACCAATCTGTCCGGCGCCGATAAGGGCAATCTTGGGTCTGGCCATTGAAACGGGTCCTTTGGTGATTTGTCTTTCGGCGCTTTGGGTAAGGGTTTGCAGCGCTGCGTGCAAGAGTGCTGCGGCGCGGCATCAGCCTGGACGCTGTGGTCAAGCTGGCGCCAAACCGCTAACGAGACGTGAATGAAGGGAAATTCGGGGCGTCTAAGTGATAGAGTTTGGATGGCAATTTTTTGCAGTCGGTATCCCCGCGATCATTTTCGGAGGCATATCTAAGGGTGGTTTCGGGTCCGGGGCTGCTTTTGTTGCCGGTGCGATTCTGGCGCTCGTGGTCCCGCCGGGGGCAGCGCTGGGGATCGTTCTGCCGTTGTTCATGCTGGTCGATGCGGCTACGCTGAAACCCTATTGGGGCAAATGGCATTGGCCCTCTGCCAAGGGGCTGATGATCGGTGCTGTGCCCGGCTGCATCATAGCCGCTTGGCTTTATACAAGGGTTGATGCTGATGCGATCCGACTGTTGATCGGGGCGATCAGTCTGGCGTTTGTGGCCTTTCAATTGTCGCGCGCGCAGGGATGGCTGACAGTGAAACAAATGCCGTTCTCCGCGCCTATGGCATGGTTTGCTGGCATGGTCAGCGGCTTTACCAGCTTTGTCAGTCACGCGGGCGGGCCGCCCTCTGCGGTTTTTCTGCTGTCACAAGGGCTCAGCAAGACGGCGTTTCAGGCGACCACGGTTGTCGTGTTCTGGGCGGTAAACTGGATGAAGGCCGTGCCTTATGCGTTTCTGGGCATCTTTAGTTGGGAGACGATCATGGGCAGCCTTTATCTGGCACCCTTTGCGCTGCTGGGCGCTTGGGTCGGGGTGAAGGTGCACCATCTGGTGCCCGAGCGGCTGTTTTTCGGTCTTACCTACATTTTGCTGGTCTTGACGGGGGTCCGGCTCATCTGGGTTGCATTGGCATAGGCCGGACCCCGGTTTCAGCTTTGACTGTCAAAATTGGCCAAAGGTTCATCAAGGTATTGATAGGCCTGCCCTGCCGCGACCAGACAGGTTGGTCCGCCGGGGCGGGTGACCGTGATGGTCCATGATCCGGTGTCCATGGAGGCGAAAACCTCGACCACCGTATTGTCGCTGGCAAGGCCGATGGACTGGCGGCTTTCGCCATAGCTTTGTGCCAGACGTTCGACCACCACGGCGCGATCTGCGCAGGTGCGCGACTGCGCCTGCAATTGCTGTCCGGCGAGTATCATCGCGCCGATCCCGAAGGACATCAGAAAGAGTGTGCGTCTCATTTGGTTCCCCTTTTTGCGAAGCTGATCGCAGCAATGGGCGGCGATCTTGCAGGTGGATCAAATTGTCAGGGCAACTTGCGCGAAATTGGTTAACACACCGTAACGGTGGGGTTTGCTGCGATGCGGCATTTTTCCCTTGATTGATTTGCCTAAATCTGGCGTTCTTCACGCAAGAATATTGCGAGGAAGATTCGATGCATGACCGTCCTTACCGATCCGCACTCTATATTCCAGGATCCAAAGACCGGGCGCTGGACAAGGCGCGGGGGTTGCCTGTCGATGTGATCCTCTTTGATCTGGAAGATGCGGTTGCGCCCGATGCCAAGGTTGCGGCCCGCGAAACACTTGCTGCCGCATTGGCCGAAGGCGGCTATGGCGCGCGGTTGCGGATTGTGCGGATCAACGGGCTTGATACAGCTTGGGGTGCGGCGGATGCCGCTGCGGTCGCCGCGATGAACTGCGATGCGATCCTGCTGCCCAAGGTGAATGGCCCGGCTGATGTGGATGCGCTGGCGGCGATCGTGCCTGACCTGCCGATCTGGGCGATGATGGAGACGCCGCAGGGTGTTTTGAATGCGCAGGACATTGCGGCCCATCCACGAGTTGCTGGATTTGTACTGGGGACGAATGACCTTGCCAAAGACTTGAATTCGCGGAGCCGCGCGGCGTTGATGATGGCGTTGCAACAATGCCTGCTGGCCGCGAAGGCTGCGGGGATCGTGGCGCTGGATGGTGTCTATAATGCGTTCAAAGATGAGGAGGGCCTGCGCGTAGAATGCGAAGAAGGCCGCGACATGGGGTTTGACGGCAAGACCCTGATACATCCCGCACAGGTGGCGATTGCCAATGCCGCATTTGGCCCGACCGAGGCCGAGATTGAACTGGCGCGCCGCCAGATCGCTGCGTTCGAGGCGGCAGAGGCCGAAGGGCAGGGTGTTGCTGTGGTGGATGGTCGCATCGTTGAGAACTTGCATATCGTCACGGCACGCGCGACCTTGGCGAAAGCTGACGCTATCGCCGCATTGGAGACCACATGACATTACTTATTGCAGGCGTCGCCCTTTGGTGGGCTGCGCATTTGTTCAAACGTCTGGCCCCGGGGCTGCGTGCAAAGCTGGGTGACCCGGGAAAGGGGCTCGTTGCGGTCTTGCTTGTGGTCGGTGTGATCCTGATGGTGCGGGGCTATCAGGCGGCAGATGGCACGGTCTATTGGGACCGTGATCCGATGTGGGTCGGGATCAATAACCTGCTGATGATCGTCGCGTTCTATTTCTTCGCGGCCAGTGCCGCGCAGGGCGCGAAAATCTGGCTTGGCACCAAAGTGCGCCACCCGCAGCTGACCGCCCTTTCAATCTGGGCGGTGGCGCATTTGCTGGTGAATGGGGACACGCCTTCGTTCATCCTGTTCGGCGGGTTGCTGGCATGGGCCATTGTCGAGATCGCGCTGATCAACGCGCAAGAAGGGCCGTGGCAGCGGCCCGCACGCGCGCCGGCCAAGAAAGAGGTCGTGGCGATTGTTGTGACCATCGTTGTCACGGTCGTTGTGATGGGGGTGCACGCGGCGCTGGGCGTGGCGCCTTGGGGATGAGCTGATGAAGATTTATCGTTTTCTGGCCGAGGACGACACTTCGGCCTTTTGCCACAAAGTGTCAGAGGCCCTGTCCAAGGGCTGGGCGCTTTATGGCGATCCGACCTATGCCTATGATCACGCCAATGGCGTCATGCGCTGCGGGCAAGCGGTGACGAAAGAGATCGATCAGCCCTATACCAAGGACATGAAGTTGGGCCAGCAATGACCAAGACGAACGCAGGTCGATTCTTTGAGGATTACGCCGTTGGTGATGTCATCACCCACGCCGTGCCGCGCACGATATCGGGAGGAGAGAGGGCGCTCTATCATGCGCTTTATCCGGCGCGGGGCGCGCTCTGTTCATCCGATGAATTTGCGCGGGCCTGCGGCCTGCCGGCATCTCCGGTCGATGATCTGATCACGTTTCACACCGTTTTTGGCAAGACCGTGCCTGATGTCTCGGTGAATGCGGTGGCCAATTTGGGCTATGCCGAGGGCCGCTGGCTGCGTCCTGTCTATCCGGGCGATACGCTGACGTCACAGTCAGAGGTGATCGGGGTCAAGCAAAACTCCAACGGCAAATCCGGCGTTGTCTGGGTGCGCACAACAGGGCGCAATCAGCGCAACGAAGAGGTGCTGAGCTATGTGCGCTGGGTGATGGTGCGCAAATCCAACCCCACGCCAGCGCCTGAAGCCGTGATCCCGAAACTGACGGATGCAGTCGCGGCATCCGATATTGTCGTGCCGGATGGCCTGTCATTCGAAGGCTACGACTTTGCGCTGGCAGGAGAGCCGCATCGCCTGCGCGATTATGCCGTGGGTGAGGTGATCGACCACGTGGATGGCGTGACCATCGAAGAGGCCGAACATATGCTGGCCACCCGTCTTTGGCAGAACACGGCAAAGCTGCATTTCGATGCGACCAACCGCGAAGATGGCAGGCGGCTGATCTATGGCGGGCATGTGATTTCACTGGCCCGCGCGCTGTCGTTCAACGGGCTCGCCAACGCGCAGATGATCGTGGCGCTGAATGGTGGCGTCCATGCAAACCCCTGTTTTGCGGGTGATACGGTGCGGGCATGGTCAGAGGTGCTGGACCGGACCGAGACGGATGCGCCCGGCGTGGGCGCGATCCGGTTGCGCCTGGTGGCGACCAAAGGTGATGCGGGTGTCTTGCGCGGCGAAGATGGTAAATATCACCCCGATGTCCTGCTTGACCTTGACTATTGGGCGCTAATGCCGGTCTGACCCCGGAGTTGTGATTTGCCTGTCATGCCGCCGCCGCTAGTGTGGCCGCATTATGCGTGCGATCCTCCTGACCAGCCTGATGACTTTTGCTGCACCCGCGCAGGGCTGCGAGGTTGCGTTGATGTTGGCGGTTGATGTGTCGGGGTCCGTTTCCCCAAGCGAATACCGCATCCAGATGGACGGGCTGGCGGCGGGGTTGATGGACCGCGCGGTATCAGACGCATTGATCGGCGGGCAATCAAGGCTGGCATTGCTGCAATGGACCGGGTCCGGCCGCCAGCGGGTCGTGATTGACTGGGCGGTCATGGGTGATGCTGCGGATGTTGCGGGTTTTGCGGATCAGGTGATCGGAGCGCCACGTATCTGGCGCAACTATTCGACCGCGATCGGAGAGGCGCTGGCATTGTCCATTGATGCTTTTGCGCAGGTGCCTGATTGCAGGCGCTTTGTGATTGATATCTCTGGTGACGGGCCCAGCAACGAAGGGCGCTCACCCCGTGCGATCTGGCCGGATCTGGCGGCGGCGGGTATCACGGTCAATGCATTGGTGATTGAGGAGAACGTGCCGGGATTGACCGCCTATTACGAGGCAGAGGTCATCACAGGGCCGGGGGCCTTTGCGGCAACGGCAAATACGTTTGACGATTATCCCGACGAAATCGCGCGAAAGCTGTTGCGCGAACTGACCAAAGTTGTGGCCGCGGTGCAGGTGGATTGAGTCTGTTTTGTGATCACACTCTGAAAATCTGTGATCACAAGTGCAAATAACTTGGCAAGGCAGGGCCATTTTTCGGGTCTCTGGCCCGTTAGCTGGCGTGACTCTTTTTGCAGAATGGTGCAATAAGATTGCAATAGGCGACGTCTTGCAGACGATACATGCCAACGGAGGGAACAGATATGGCTGATGTGAACCGGGGCAATCGCCCGCTTTCACCGCATTTGACGATCTATCGTCCACAATGGACCTCGATGTCCTCAATTCTGGTTCGGATCACCGGCAATGCGCTGATCGTTGCGGCGCTGATGATCGTCTGGTGGTTTGTCGCGGCGGCGTCCGGACCCGCGGCATTTGCGACCGCCAACGGCTTTGTCACCAGCTGGTTTGGCGATCTGGTCATGACGTTGTCGGTGCTTGGCCTTTGGTATCACCTGCTGGGTGGTCTGCGCCATCTGGTCTGGGACAGCGGGCGTTTGCTTGATGTCGATAAATCCGAAATGGCGGCACAGATGATGGTGGTCCTGTCGGTCCTGCTGACCGTTTTTACCGTCATCGTTTTATAGGGAGAGCATGATGGCATTCTTGACTGACCGTAAGCGCGCAACCGGGATGGGGTCTGCCAAGACCGGGACCGGGCATCACTGGCAGATGATGGTGACATCCGTTGCGCTGCTGGTTCTCACGCCGCTTTTCATCTTCACTTTCGGTTCCATTCTCGGGGCATCCTATGAAGCTGTTATCGCCTATTATCAGCGTCCGTTCCCGGCGGTGATTGCGATCCTGTTTCTCTTGGTTGGCTTCTATCATTATCGGCTGGGCGTCCAGACCGTGATCGAGGATTATGTCCACGGTTTCGCCCGCAAGGCGGCGATCATCGGCATGATCTGCCTGTCCTATGCCGCGGCGGCCTTTGCGATTTTCGCAATCATCCGCATTGCCCTTTAATCCCTCCGGAGCTTATGACTTATGGCTGCTTACGAATATGAAACGCATACCTATGACGCAATCGTTGTAGGGGCTGGTGGCGCTGGGCTGCGCGCGACGCTGGGTCTGGCCGAGCAGGGGTTGCGCACCGCCTGCATCACCAAGGTTTTCCCGACCCGCTCGCATACTGTTGCCGCTCAGGGTGGTATTGCCGCGTCCTTGGGCAATATGGGCCCCGATAGCTGGCAGTGGCATATGTATGACACAGTGAAAGGCTCTGACTGGCTGGGTGACACCGACGCGATGGAGTATCTGGCGCGCGAAGCACCCAAAGCGGTTTATGAGCTGGAACATTATGGCGTTCCGTTCAGCCGCACCGAAGAAGGCAAGATTTACCAACGTCCCTTCGGCGGTCACACCACCGAGTTCGGTGAAGGCCCCCCGGTACAGCGCACCTGTGCCGCGGCTGACCGGACCGGCCATGCGATCCTGCATACGCTCTATGGCCAGTCGCTGAAACAGCAGGCTGAGTTCTACATCGAGTATTTCGCGCTTGATCTGATCATGTCGGATGATGGCGTCTGTCAGGGCGTGATCGCGTGGAAGCTGGACGATGGCACCATGCATGTGTTCAACGCCAAGACCGTGGTTCTGGCGACGGGTGGTTATGGCCGTGCCTATTTCTCGGCGACTTCTGCCCACACCTGCACTGGCGATGGTGGTGGCATGGTCGCCCGTCAGGGCCTGCCTTTGCAGGACATGGAGTTTGTGCAATTCCACCCCACCGGTATCTACGGTGCCGGCTGTCTGATTACAGAAGGTGCGCGCGGCGAGGGTGGTTATCTGACCAACTCTGAGGGTGAGCGGTTCATGGAACGCTACGCGCCCAACTACAAGGATCTGGCGCCACGCGATTATGTCAGCCGCTGCATGACGATGGAAATCCGCGAAGGGCGCGGTGTGGGGGATGGCGGCGATCACATTCACCTCAATCTCAACCACCTGCCAGCCGAGGCGCTGGCCGAACGCTTGCCGGGTATCTCCGAAAGCGCGCGCATTTTTGCCGGTGTGGATGTGACCAAAGAGGCGATCCCGGTCCTGCCGACCGTGCATTACAACATGGGCGGTATCCCGACGAATTATCATGGTGAGGTTCTGAGCCCCACCAAGAAGGACCCCACGCGCATTGTCCCGGGTCTGATGGCGGTGGGCGAGGCGGGTTGTGCTTCGGTTCACGGTGCCAACCGCCTTGGGTCGAACAGCCTGATCGACCTTGTGGTCTTTGGCCGTGCCGCCGCGCTCCGTGCTGGTGAGGTCGTTGACCGCGATGCGCCCAACCCGACGCTCAATCAGGCGTCGGTGGATCAGTGCTTTGACCGGTTTGATGACCTGCGCCATGCAAAGGGCACGGTTGGCACCGCTGAACTGCGGCTTGAGATGCAAAAAGCGATGCAGGCTGACGCGGCGGTGTTCCGCACCGACAAGACGCTGGCCGAAGGCGTGCAAAAGATGACGGCAATCGCCGGAAAGATGGATGATCTGTCTGTCACCGATCGCAGCCTTGTCTGGAACAGTGATCTGATGGAAACGCTGGAACTGGCCAACCTGATGCCAAACGCGCTGGCCACGATTGTGGGCGCTGAGGCGCGCAAGGAAAGCCGTGGCGCGCATGCGCATGAGGATTACGCAACCCGCGATGACGAAAAATGGCGCGTACACACCATCAGCCATGTCAAGGACGCAAAGGTGAAGCTGAGCTATCGTCCGGTGATAACCGAAGGGCTGACTACCGAAGCCGAAGGGGGGATTTCTGAGGCGAGAATCGCCCCAAAAGAGCGGACATTCTGATGCGATTGGGGGTCCCACTTCTTGCGGCGTCGACGCTGCTTGCGGGTTGCGTGCAGGATATTGGACCGGCGGGCGACATGCTGATGCGCGATGCGGCCAAAGGTGTTGTCAACAACGCCGTGCAAACCCGGTTTCCCGGCGTGGATGCGCGACCTTTGACCGATTGCATTATCGACAATGCCTCATCCGGCGAGATCATCCAGATCGCCGAGGGTGCGCTGGTCGGGACCAATCAGGCGACGACAAATCTGATCGTCGAGATTGCGGAACGGCCCGACACGGTGCGCTGTACGGTCAACAAATCGCTGGGGTTGAACCTGTGACCCGGCTTGCAGTTCTCTTTGGTGCCGCACTGGTCACGGCCTGCACCCCGATATCGCCGGAACGGGCGGCGGACCGCTGCGAAGAACGCGCACGTGCCGCGCAAGGACCTCAGGTTGGTCTGACGCTGGGCGCCAATAGTGACAGCGGGCCATTTGCCAACGGCAGCATCAGCATCAGTTCTGACGCGATCCGCGGGTTGGACCCCATCGAAGTCTATGAAAGCTGCGTCTTTAATCTGACGGGTGAAATTCCCGTTCGGCCGCCGCGTTTGCGCGCCATGTAAGGATTTGGGGCGCACGCCCTGACGGAAGGAACGAAAAATGGTACAACTGACACTTCCCAAAAATTCCCGCATGACAGTGGGAAAAACCTGGCCCAAGCCGGAAGGCGCGACCAATCTGCGCAAGGTGCAGATATACCGTTGGAACCCCGATGATGGGAAGAACCCACAGCTGGATACCTATTTCCTTGATATGGATAGTTGCGGCCCGATGGTGCTGGACGCGCTGATCAAGATCAAGAACGAGATTGACCCCACGCTGACCTTCCGCCGGTCCTGCCGCGAAGGGATTTGCGGCTCTTGCGCGATGAATGTCGATGGGATCAACACGCTGGCCTGTATCTATGGGATGGATGAGATCAAGGGCGATGTGAAAATCTATCCGCTGCCCCATATGCCAGTTATCAAGGATCTGATCCCTGATCTGACACATTTTTATGCGCAGCACGCTTCGATCATGCCGTGGCTGGAAACCAAGACCAACCGCCCGGCGAAAGAGTGGAAACAGTCGATCGAAGACCGCAAGAAGCTGGATGGTCTTTATGAATGCGTGATGTGCGCGTCCTGTTCAACCTCCTGCCCGTCCTACTGGTGGAACGGAGATCGCTATCTTGGACCGGCGGCCTTGCTGCATGCCTATCGCTGGATCATTGATAGCCGGGACGAGGCGACGGGCGAGCGTCTGGACCAGCTTGAAGACCCGTTCAAACTTTATCGCTGCCACACGATCATGAATTGCACCAAAACCTGTCCGAAGGGGTTGAACCCGGCAAAGGCGATTGCGCATATCAAGAGCATGATGGTGGAGCGGGTGGTCTGACCACCCAAATTGCAATTTGATGTTGTGGCAAGGCGGGGCGGCCTGCCTTCTGCTTCGTGCATCCGGCCCTAGGACCCCTTGTGAACGTCCAGCAACCCCTCGCGCAGGGCATGGGCAAGCAGTTCTGCCAGGGAATGCGCGCCGACCTTTCGCATCAGGTTCGTCCGGTGGTTGTCGATCGTCTTTGCGCTGACACCTAATCGCTCTGCGATGGTTTTGTTCGAAAACCCTTGGGCGAGTTGGCTCAGAACCTGATGCTCACGCAATGTCAGATCGGGGCCGTCGCGCGCCTGATCAAGATACTCCATTACTTCTGGCGCAATGATCTGCTCACCAGACAGTATTCTGGGGATCGCATCGGCAAGAAGTTCGATCGCGCCATGTTTGACGAAGGCACCGTCGGCTTGCGCCGCCACAATCTGTCGATACAACCCCGCTGAGTTCATCCCGGAAAACACCAGTATCCGCGTTTCGGGCGACCAGCGCCGCGCTTCGACCAATACGTCAATGCCATGTGCATGGGGCATCGCGATATCGAGGGTCAGTAGTGCTGGAAGATGCGCTCGGACCTGCGCGATGGCTTCAAGCCCGTCGTGTGCCTGTGCCACGACATTCACGCCAGCGGCCCTGAGCAGCTGCGCAAGCGCGTCGCGGATCATCGGATGATCGTCTGCAATGACCGCAGTGGGTCCGGACATGAAGCGTTGCTTTGTCTTGTTGGTAATCGTCATTGCCGGGCGGGCAATGCGCAAAAATCCTAGGCCAGGCCAGCTGATCTGGCAAGCATCAGTATAGGGGATTGACCCCATATGACTGCGGCATCTGGCAAGGCATTATTCCCTGTGAAAAGCCTGATTTAGGCAGAAGATACAGCATTTTAAGAGCCGTTCCGCTGTATTGGGCCGGAACGCAGAGGTTTGATTATGGGCATTCAACTTGATCAATATTACGCCAATCTGGTCGAGACAGGAGATGTCTTTACGCTGACATCCCGCGCACTTGGATTTACCAAACGTGAGATACAAAAGCTTGAAGCTGCGGTGGCATCGGCGAAAAAGGCGATTGATAGCGCCGAAAACCTCGACGATTTCGCTGAAGACCTGCGGAAGATATTGCTGGTTCTCAAGACCTTTCCGCCGTTGAAAAGTCTGGTCAAGATCGCCGAAAAGATCGTCAAATCCGCCGAAAACAAGACCGGTGATTTCATCGAGGACCTTGCCGCCTTCGACACGGAAATCCAGTCTTTCGAGCAGCGGATCAAATTTGCCAAGGAAACCGTCAAGTCGATCAAGCGCGACTTTGACGGTGACAGGGCCGATATCAAAGCGGCCTTGCCGGGCGTCGAGCGGATCAAGGCAGTGTTTGATGCGGATCCGCTGGATGCGCCCGCATCCTTTGCTGTGCTCGAAAGCAATGTGGAAATCCTGCTTGGGGATATGAACACCGCCTTTCCGCAAGAACGTCTTGACGCTTTGCTGAGCAATATCTCCGCAACCCGCGATGCCTTGGCCGCATTATCGCCGATTTCTGCTGTGTTCACTGCGATTGCGGATGCCTTCGATGCCACGCTTTCAAAGTTTTCGTTCCTCGATGGCCCGCTGGATGGGTTGGTCGATGCGCTCAGCGGTTTTCTTTGGGTGTTGGAAAAGATCGAGGCAATCATCAGTTTTGTTCTCGACCCGATTATCGACCCGATCCTTGATGCCACCGGCCTGACCGATCTGATTGACGATCTGGCTTCCGGGATCACCGGGTTGTTGCCTGATCTGGATATTCTTGCCCCGTTTGACAGTTTCGGCGCTGATCTGACGGCGATTTTCGGGGGCGTTTCAACACCAACTGTCGATGTCGACATTTCGTTCATTCAGGATCTGCTGAACGCCAAGAATACGCTTTACGGCCTGCTTTATGGCGAGGCGGGGTTTCTTGCGCCATTGTTCGCCGAAGGCACGGATGGTTTCGATTTGATGATCGGCCGCCCCGGTTTTGCCGCTGGCGCGTTTGAGATCGGCGCCGCGAATTTCGCGGCCGGGGAGGTGGGCGATATTCTGGTCGGCAGCAGCATTGGCGATGTGCTGTCCGGCGGGGGGGGCAACGACATGATCGTCGCAACCGCCGGAGACGACATGATAGACGGCGGCGACGGTGACGAAGATATCTATGCCACCACGGGCAGTTTCGCGGATTACGCTTATCTTTTTACCGAGAATGCGCCGGGCGATGTCACGCTTACGCTGTTGTATCAGGGGGCGGACCCCGGGCTGATCGGGCTTGATCGGATTACGGGCGTTGAATACCTGATCTTTGCGGGCACCACCCTGCGCGTTGCTGATCTGGATGGTGCGATCACCGGGCAGAACGGTGTGGAAAACCTGCTGAACGGCACGCCCGGTGTCGACCTTATTCTGGGTGGCGATCTTGCCGATACGATCAACGGTTTGGGCGGCGATGACCGGATCGCCGGATTTGCCGGGCGTGACATTATCGATGGTGGTGATGGGGTCGATACGGTTGATTATTCGTCCGAGGTGGTTGCAAATCGCGTTGCGGTGCTTGATCCGACGAACCCGCGCTATGCGGAGTCCGATGATGTTCTGATCAATGTCGAAAACCTGATCGGCGGTGCAGGGAGTGACACGCTCCTGGGCGATGAGAATGCCAACCGACTGAGCGGGCGCGGAGGGGCCAACGATCTGGCCGGCTATGGCGGCAACGACATCCTGAATGCCGGAACCGTGACCGGGGGCGGCGGCGCGGTGAATAATCTGGCCGGCGGTGCCGGTGACGACATACTGCTGGGCGGCGGCGGGCCTGACGTGTATTTCGCCGGATCCGGGTCCGATACCTACCGTGATTTCGATACCGGGAACGAGCAGAACCAGGTCTTTTATGGGTACGACACATCCGGGTATGTTGCCTTATACGAGGGGATCATGGCGCTGGACTTCGCCGCGGGCATCCCTGACAGAATCGTCGTCAGGGTTGTCGATGAGGCCAGCTATGAGGTTGAGAAAATCTATGGCGGCGCGATCTTTGTAGATACGCTTGAAGGCGGCTTTAGGTTCAGCGGGACAGGCGGTAACGACGTCTTTGAACTCAAAAACCTGTCCGACATCATGTTTGGCGGGGATGGTGACGACCTTTTCATCGGCTATTCCCCTGATGTTGCAAACGTCCCCGAAAGCTTTGGCGATCCGTTTCTCTCGGGCGGCGAGGGTGATGACAGGCTGATTTCATTCTCCGGTGACGAGAACTTTCGCGGCAATGACGGCAGTGACACGGTTGAGCTTCGTATCACCCGCGATGGCGATTATGCCGCAGATGCCGATGATGTTCTGGATGCCGGCGGTGCCGTCATCGAAAACGCAGGCCCGCGCGAACGTGACCTTATAGGGGACGATGACACCGACACTTTGGATTTGTCGCAGTCCGATCTGGATTGGGTGTTTTCGGTGAATGACGGCGAAAACGGCTATGACCGGTTCTCGACTATGATTAGCACGTTCGATATTGCGCCCGGTGCGCAGGTCGATGAGCGCAGCTATGATGCGCGTCTGGATTACCGCGACCTGAGTGGTTTTGATCAGAGCGATAATTTCAGGGTCGCCAGTTTCGAAAGGGTGATCGGCTCTGAATTTTCAGATGCGATTGTGTTTGAAGATAATTTTGGCGCGTCAGAAACCGACGCCGATTTTGAGTTCCAGGGCAACGGTGGTGATGATTACATCTGGGCGTATAACCTCACAGGTGATCTGACCGCAGATCTTGGCGATGGCGATGACGAAATTATCGCCGGTCAAGGCGCGGACAACGTGACAGGCGGCGACGGCAACGACCGGATATATGCTGTCGGGAATGCGGCTGGTGCGCTGGAGTTTTATGATGCAGGTGCCGGCAATGATTATGTCGTGCTGAGTGAGGCGATCAGTGCGACGGGGCGCTTTGACTTTATCGGCGGGGCGGGGCGGGATCTTCTGGATTTTGCAGGGTTTGCGGATGCGCTTGAGATGGACATCGCCGCACAGACCTATGACGTGGACGGTGGCGCGATCACCGGCGCATTCACCGGGTTTGAGGCGGCCATCGGCGGTAGCCTGTCAAGTGTGATGACCGGCGACGATGGTGACAATATCCTGTCTGGCGGGGCACGCGATGATACCATCTTTGGCGGTGGCGGCAATGATGTCCTTTATACCGGTTCCAAGGCGTATGAGGTTGTCGCTCTGCAGGGCACCGACATGATTTACGGCGGCGCCGGCAACGACCTGATTTTTGCCAATTCCGGCAACGGGCTGATCGATGGCGGCACTGGCACTGATACGCTGCGTCTGGCAGGGCTTTTGCGGTATTCCGAGAGTTTGGGTTTTGACACGCTCTATTCCAGAGAGCCAGAACGCCTTGCCGCGCTGGAATGGACCGTCGATCTGGAAAGCGGTCGCGCCGACCAGATCGGTTTTGGTCGGTTCTTCCCCGATACGCCGGTCGTGTCGGGTGGGTTTGATCTTGTGAGTATCGAAAGCGTCGTTGGCGGTCTATGGGACGATACCATGATCGCCGCCAGTGCCGATGCGCAGGGCAACGGCAGCTACTTGGATGGTTCTGACGGGGATGACACGCTGATCGGAAAAGATGGCGCGGACACGTTGGTCGGCGGGCGTGGCGATGACCGGATGATCGGTGCCGGTGGCGATGATGTGTTCACGCCGGGGGGCGGTGACAACACAGTTTACGGTGGCGCGGGCGAGGATACGCTTGATCTGGGCTTTGGCGCGACCGACCTGACGATTGATGCGGCTACGGGCAGCGCCAGCTATACGTTCGACGATCAGTTCCCGCTGGCTATTGAGGATACGCCAGCGGTTATGGCCTCGACCGTGCGGTTTGACGGTATCGAGGTGTTCAACCTCACTGGCGGGGACGACAGTTTCAAAGGCGCTGATCTGGATGAGGTGGTGCGCGGCGGCGGCGGTGACGACACATTGATCGGCGGCGGCGGCGCTGATCGCCTGTTCGGCGGTGCGGGGGACGATGATCTGCAAGGATTTGGGGTCGCAGGGACGCCCCTGCCGGACCTGATTTTTCTCAACCAGAACGGCGCCCGGAATGATTATATTACCAGCGGGATCGACGCCAACATACCCAATGTGCCACTGACGATCGAACTGCTGATGCAGGCCGACCCGCTGACCCAGCTCAACACGCTGATATCTTACGCCAACGGCAGCACGGACAATGCATTTGCGCTTTATGCGGTCACCGAAGGTGGCGGGCAGTTGCAATTCATCTTCAATGGGGCGACCGCATGGAGCACCGGCCTGTCCACGGACGCATTGTTTGACGGGCAATTGCACCGGTTGTCGCTGGTTCTGGACTACTACAATGACAGGGCGTCAATTTACATCGATGGCGTGTTGCGGTGGTCCGATACCGATACGCGGGTCAACTATGTGTCGGACTACGACGGTATTCTTGTCTTTGGTCAGGATCAGGACACGCGATCAACCGAGTTCGACGAAAACGCCATGGCGGACAATCAGGCGTTTATCGGTGGAATGGGCGACATTCGCATTTTTGATGAAATCGTCGACGATCAGGCGATTTATGATCGCGCCTTTACCGCGATCGAGGACCCTGCCAGCAATACAGAGCTGTGGCAATACTGGACCGTCGACGCCGAAAACGAGGTGATGGTCACCCAACCGACCGCACAGAACAATCCCGAGACGCTGACCGTTACAACCGTCGCCGGACAAACGCCGGGCATCATCTGGTCGGAGACCGAGAGCGCGCCGGATCAGGGCAATTATCTGAACGGTGGTGGCGGCAACGACCGGCTGGAAGGCGGCGCCTTTGCCGATGAGCTCTTTGACGCCTTTGGCGACAACGTGCTGATCGGTGGTGGTGGCGATGATCTGCTGACTGTGATGTCAGGCAGCAATGAGCTTTTTGGCGATGCAGGCGCTGATTTGCTGATTGGCGGTGTGGGGTCGGATGCGTTGACAGGTGGCACCGGCGATGACGTGATCGTGGCCGATACAGCCGCATTTCTTGTCGGCAACGACACGATCTTCGGTGGTCAGGGTGATGATGATCTGCAAGGCGGTGGGGGTAGCGATCTGTTTGTGTTCCGTACCGGCGATGGCGATGATGTCATTGGCCGCCTCGCGGTGGACCCCGATGATCTGTCGAATACACAGGCCGTCGGTATTGATTTCGAGGTGGGTTTTGATCGGGTCCGGCTGGAGGGCTTTGGTTATGCCGACACCAGCGAGGTGATGGCGCAGATCGCCGATGAGGGCGGTTTTGCGGTATTCCGCGATCAGGGTACGTCGGTGACGTTTTTTGGTTTGCAGGCGGATCAGCTATCCGCCGATGATTTTATTTTTGTGTAGTCAGGAGCGCTGGAATGATGAAAACGGTTATCCCTGTGTTGAGCTTGGCTGCATTGGCGGCCTGCGGCGGTGGCGGCGGCGGCGGTTCGGCCCCGACGCCTGGCAGTTTTCTTGATCCCGGCTCGACCCAAAGCTTTGCCCTGTCGACGATTTCCATCGCTGGTGACACCGCATCAACCAATAGCGATGCCGCCAATGGTGCGCTGATATCGCTTGCCGGGCTGAACGGTCAGTTCAATGGCGCGCGCGATCGCATCGACTTTGAGAATGATGGCGGGACGGCGGATATTCTGACGGATACGACCACGCAGGTCGCCTTGTTCAATGCCAAACCCAAGAATGCTGAACCCTTCATGGGGGTGATTGGTGTGCCAACCGCCATGGCCGCGCTGCCAACCGGAAACGTGACCTACGACGGGGCATCTTCGGCGCGGTTTGTGATCATAGACGGCAATACCGGAGCGACCTTTGATGTGACCGGCGATGTTCTTGCGACGGCGGATTTCGACGGCGCCACGCTCGACCTGACATTTGACAATTTTGCCGGCACGAGCGTGATCGGCGTGGCGGCCCCGGTTGCGGTGTCGGACGTTGGCGTGCTGGAGATTGATGACGCGACCCTTGCTTTGGGGGCATTCAGTGGAGGCACGGCAGATTTTATCCGCGGCGCTGATTTTGCGACAGATATGAGCCTTTCAACCATTGTCACTGTCTCCGGCGGCGTGTTCGGGCCAACTGGAGAAGAACTGGCGGGTGTGGTGATTGTTCAGGACAGCACGGCGGACCTGCTGTTTTCGGGGGGCTTCACGGCGAACTGATACTTCTTGGCACGCGCAGGCGAAATCGCGACCCTTTCGCAGGTGCGCTTTGCACATCAAGGGTCAGCCCATGTTCGTCGCACAATTCGCGCACAATGCTCAGGCCCAGCCCGTTCCCGATGTAGGCCCCCTGCCTGACATAAGGTCGCTGCAGCGCGTCCAACTGGCCCATATCCAGACCACAGCCGGTATCGACGACCTCGATCCAGAGGGATGGCCCGTCGTGACGACATCCGATCAGGACGCCACCGGTTTTTGTATTCTGGATCGCATTGGATACGAGGTTCGAAATAATCCGCATGACCGCGAAAATATCCGCATCCACCTGCGCGCTGCTCTGGACGATGCGCAGTGAAATGCCTTTGGCGCGTGCAGCCGTCCCGAACATTGTCTCGATATTTCCAAGCAGCTGGCCCATGCCGAAGGGCACAGACGGGTCTGATGGCCGACTGACCTGCTGTGCGTTATCGGATGTGCCCACCAATTGCCGTTGCACGATGTCTTCAAGATAGGCAATTGCCTTGCCGAGGTTTGCGTGGCGTTCCTCTTGTGGCGCGCCGGCCATCACCAGCCGCATGGATGCAAGAGGCTGTCGGATGTCATGGGCGGCATGCGACATCGCCTTGGCCATGGCCAGGCTTTCCTGTGCGGCCACAGTCCTTTCCGACAGAGCGGTTTCCCTGTCCTGACGCAGGCCGCGCACCTGCATGAACATCGTACCCGCCAGAGCGGTGGCCTCGATCGCTATGGAATAGAGCAGTACAAAAGACGCCTCTCTTGCGCTGATCAACCAGGAAAACTCATAGCTGGCGACTTTGATGATCGACCCCGCTGCAAAAACAAACGACCCGACAAAAAAGGGCCATCGCCCGACGAACCCCTTGATGACGGCAATGACACCGTTGACGATAATCAGGACAATACAGACCGACAGCGCAATGATCGGCAATATGAGCGGGAAAATATCGTATTCGACGACACCGACCATGCTGACAATGCCAAAGACCGCCGCGAACAGCAGGACATGTCCGAATATCTTGCCTGTGCCGCCAACATCGGCAAAGAACTGGCGCTGAAACAGAAGCGCAAAGACCGGACCGCTGAGTGCTGCGTAGGTCAGGAAGGTATCGCTGAGCGTAACCTCGGTCAGCCGCGGCACCAAAACGCCGACATATTGCTCGGAGACAAGCACCAGCAACAGGCCAGAGAACACGGCCGCAGCGTAGTAAAGCGCCACGAACCTGCGCAATGTCAGCATCAGGCTTGCCGTGATGATCATCAGCCCCAATGTCAAACCGACAACGGAAACGAAATGCAGATCCTGTGCCTGCCGCTTCGCCTCATAGCCCTCTGGCGTTTCCAGCGTCATCGGAGCCGCGCCATTCAGGCTCTGGTATGAGACATATAGATAACCCGATCCGTTTGCAGGCATCGTGAACGGGGTATGGATCAGCACATCGCTATCTGTCCATGTGTCGAAATCGACGTCGAATTTGAAAAGTGGCGCGGCGGGCAGCGGCTTTCCGTCCTCCACGAAGTAGACCGAAAAGTAATACTGCGCGGCCCTGTTGAACGCGAGAATCCAGGGTTCCGGCCTGTCCGACGTGCTCTGAACAGGGATCCGCACCGAAACCACAGCAGGACGCAGGCCAATCCCGATATGTCTGGTGGTGACAGGTTGAAATGCACCTTCCTCCGCCTACCGTATCAGGTGCTCGATATCGGGGTAGAACATCTGCGGCGTCAGCCCTTCCTCGAAGGGCGGAAAGTCTTTGACGAGAAACTCGGCATGATCAGCGACGATCAGAGGCGCTGCATCAGGGGAAAGCTGGAGAGGCTCCGCGTTGATAGCGCCTGCCTGCAAAAGGCCGGCTAGAACCAAGGATGTAAGCCAGATATACGTCCACCATCGCCTGGACCCCATTCCGTAACCTAAATCCTTTCGCCATCTTGAGGTCGGGCCCCAGCGTAAGCCAACATGCAGCGATCCGGCGAAAAAAAGCAAGTCCGGGCATCCCGTCAGAACCAGACGCCAAACCCAACAAAACGCACCGCTTCATCGCGATCTGTGCCAATTGATGCGCGACGCGATCCTCTATTCCGAACAGGACGATCTCGAGATTGAATTTAACGCATGCCCATCAGTGACCCGCCGCTCTCCAGAGGGGATGCGCGGGATTATGGAGTGGGAGTTGGACGTGGCTGCGGGCGTCAAGCAAGATGTATCACTGGACTTCGCTCTGACGTGGCCGAGTGGGTTTGTTTTGCGGAAAGATGTGCCCAATCAGAATTGCTTGCGCTGATGCGTGTTTAGGGGTCTTTTGAATGCAAATTACGTGAGACCCATGACAGACAAGCCCATTATCGTTATCGGCGCAGGCATGTGCGGTATCTCGACCGCGATCTGGCTGCAACGGTTCGGTCACAAGGTCATTTTGTTGGACAAGGGTGCGCCCGGAATGGGGGCATCCTACGGCAACGCGGGGCTGCTGGCGCAATGGGCTGTGGCACCGGTGACTTCGCCGACACTTTGGCGCGAGGCTCCTAAGCTGCTACTCAATCCGGCCAGTCCATTGTTTATGAAATGGGCCTATTTTCCAAAGTTGCTCCCGTGGCTTTCACGGTATCTGTCACATGCAACTGATGCCGCAACCCGGCGTATCGTATCCAACCTGATCCCCATTCTGGGCGATGCAGTTGATCAGCATAAATCACTGGTGCGCGGCACTGATCTGGAGCGTTGGGTTTGCGACAGCAAGTTTAGTTACGCCTACACATCCAAGGCCCATTTTGAGGCGGACGCTTATGCCTGGCGCATGAAGAAACTTGCGGGTTTTGCGCCCAAGGTAGTCACCGGCGTTGACGTGCAGGAGTGTGAGCCGATCCTTGGGCCAAAAATCCAATGCTTGGCGGTTCTCGAGGGGCAGGGCCACATCACGAACCCCGGTGAGTATATTGCTGAGCTGACCCGTTTTTTTACAAGGAACGGCGGCAAATTTGTTCAGGCCGAGGTACGCGACTTTCAAAAAACGGATGGGCGCATTTCCCGGATTGAGACTGATCAAGGCACATTCGAATGCAGCAAAGCCGTCATAACGGCGGGCATTTGGTCAAAAGAGTTGATGAAAAAGCTGAACCTGCGCGTGCCGCTGGAAACCGAACGTGGTTATCATGTCATCTTTGAGAACCCCTCAGATGTGCCGCGCAATCCGATGATGGTGACGGCGGGCAAGTTTGGTGTGAACCCGATGGATATGGGTCTGCGCTGCGCGGGCACCGTTGAGTTGGGCGATCATCGCGCGGGTCCAAGCAAAGCACCCATCGCGCTGCTCATGCGCCGTGCCAAGGAAGTGTTCCCAAATCTGACCTATTCTGGGACGCAAGAATGGATGGGATTTCGACCCACCACGCCAGATAGCGTGCCATTGATCGGCGAATTGGGGCATTCAGGTATTTACACAGGATTTGGGCATCAGCACGTCGGACTGACGGCGGGCCCCAAGACAGGCCGGCTGATTGCGCAATTGATCAATGGGCAAAGCCCGAACATTGATATGACCCCCTATGCGCCAGAGCGCTATGCGGAAAACTGATGCTGAACTGACGGTTGCAACTCTCAACGGCAACTTTGCGCAGTGCACGGCATCATGCAGAGTGGCCTTTCGCCGCCGACGAGTCCAAGGTCCGATGTGCGGACCAGGACGAAGCTGCTGCCGCGGCAATGGCGCTTGTTGCAGGTGTCTTGCGCTGACTTTGGCCGTGTGCATTTTGAGATTTAGCGAACCTGTTTGACGATTGTGGCTTCTCAATCGTCAAACAGGAGGTTCCCATGTTGTCGCGATTGTTCCGACGTCTGTTCATTGAGGGGTCGCTGGCTTTGCACCGTGCGGGTGAACTCAGCTTCTACGGCGATCTGGCTGGGTTGAATGAAGCTGATGCCTTCGCCGCCTGGCTGGCACCGAGATCATCAGCTCACATTGCCCGAACCATGCCCCGACTGCGGCGGGAGGATGCGCATCATCGAGACCTTCCGACGCGGCCAGAAACCGCAATCCCGCGCACCACCACGAAAGCCGGCAGCTTGATGAGATGCACGTCACTATCCCACGGCTATAGCCTGAACAGCATCGCTTTCCGGGCCAATACAGGCATGCCTCAAGCGGAGGTCATAACGTCCAGCGCGCAGCAATTGCACCGAACGGACCTTGCAAACGATGTGCAGATACCTCGGATTGGTGCCCGAACCAGAAAACCCTCATCACCTTGGATCAATCACCGCAGGGTCAGCTCAATGCTCTCCCCATAGGGCTCAGCCAGACCCCACGGCTTCCTCCTGGTCATGTTTTCCAACGCGGGCCACCGTCGCACCAAAACGAAAACCTGCGCTCAGGCCAGCATCGAAAAACCTCAATCCACAGTGGCGACTGCTGCGCATGGTATGAAGGACCAGAATGCCGCGCAGAGCCGACATTGAGGGTTGGGAACTCTGTCGTTGCCCTGCAATCTAATGTCAGAAACACCGCTGAGGCTTAAACATATGCCTTCCCGTCATCTGGAGTGGACAGGTGGCCTCTAAGAGAGGCGGCTCTTTAACAGATCGCCAGATTTCAGAAGGATGGGATGGCCTACCATCGAGAATGCGGTGTTGATTTGCTTCAGCGCTCGGAGTGTTTCCTGATGGATATTGCTCGTCTCGATACTTTCGGCGAGCCCCTCGCGCAGGCGGCCGATATGGCTGCGCTGCATTTTTTGCTCGACTTTACGCACCTTTTCCTTGGCCGCGACCAACTCGCGGGCTTCGGCTGGGTTCTGGTTCATCATCACATTCAGAGCAAGCTGGACGTTGCTTTGGACACGGTCGGCGAAATCACGGATTTCCTCGCGGCCCTTCGGCGAGAATTGCAGTTTTTGCATATCCAGACGTTTCGCGAGATCGAGCATGATCCGCGTGATCGCATCGGACGCGGAATCGAGGTTGGATGAAATTGAGGCAAGCTCCATCGAACGTCGGCTCAGATCCTCGTCCATTCCCTTTTGCCCAAGGCGGGCAAGGTACAGTTTGATGTCCAGATGCGTCTGCTTGATGGCCTTGTCCTGATCCACGATCATGCCGGCGGTGGTCGCGTTCCACTGGTCGTAAAGAGGTTCGACCGCGATCAGCATCTGTTCGATCTTCTGACCCATACCGAGCAGCTCGCGCGCCGCACAATCAATTGCGCGTTGCGGCCGGTCCAGCAGGGCAAGGTCAAGCGCGCTGGCGACATCCAGCGCGCCGTTCGGGCCGGATTTTTCAACCATGAAATAGGACAGCCCGGTTGTAATTGGCCCCACAAAGGGAAGCGCGACAAGCGCCAAAGCCACATTGAAGGCGAGGTGCAGATTGATGGCTTGCCGTGCGGGCGTCGCGCCAAGTTGGGCCAAAAGGTCCGGTACCGATGCAATCACGAACATTGCCAGAGCGGCCCCGCCCCCTCGCAGGATCAGGTTCGCCATAACCATCCTTCGCGACGCAAGCGGTGCGGAATAGGTCAGGACAAACGCGATGAAACCTCCGCCCAAATTGGCCCCGAGAACCATTGCGGCGGCAGCAGGAACTGGCAGGATCAACTGCCCTGCCAGTGTGACGAACAGCAACACCGCCGCAACGCTCGAATGAACGCCCCAAGCGAACACGGCCCCTATGATGAAAGCGGTCAGCAGATCGCGACCCAGATAGGCCATGACAGCCTGCGTGCCGGGGTTTGATATCATCGGTTCAGTCGCGCCGCGGATCATGTCCAGCGACACGAAGATCAGTGCAAGCCCGATCATGATCCGGCCGATCTGCCGTGTGTTGCTGCCTTCACCGCGCAGAAAAATCGTGATTCCGATCACCAGCAGCAGCGGGATCAGCAACGGTTGGCGTACCATCAAAAGCTGCGTCACGATGGCAGATCCGACATCGGCCCCCAACAAGATCGCCAGCCCTGTCGCTGTCGCCAACCCGCCCTTTGAGACAAAGTTGGACACCAGGACGGCAACCGCAGTCGCGCTTTGCAGAAACACCGCCGCGCCCATGCCAGTACCGGCCGCCAGCAACCGGTTCTTGGCGGAATGGCGCAACCAGATGCGCATGGGGGCGCCAAACCCGCGCTCGACGCCGGTGCGCACCAGGCGCACGGCCCAAATCAACAGGGCCGCAGCGCCTGCGATTTGAATAATAATCTGGATTGCGTGCGGTTCACTCACTGGTTTGGCTCTCTATGCGTTATGGCCACTAGAACGGAAAGGGGCCTGATCCGGCCATCGGCCCGATCCGGATCGATTGAAACCCTGCGTCCCGGCGGTGCAGCGGGCATCCATCTTCATGGGTTAAAAATCCAACAGGCGCAACCATGCGACGATCATAGGCGAAGGTGCTGCAGGTCGACGGTGCTGAGATCGCGATGTGGCCTGCAATATCGCTAACAATCATATTGTGGATGTGGCCGCAGACAATGCGCAAGGCCGCCCGATTGGTCAACCTGATCTCGTCCATAAAGCCAAATCCGCAGGCAAAGGGTGGATGATGCAACGCCAAAAGCACAGGCGCATCCCCAGCTTTGGACAACGCATTTTGCAGGAAAGTCAGACTGTTGGGCGACAGCGTTCCCGATCCCTGACCTTCGACCAGTGTATCGAGCCCGTCAGATGGATGTAATCGATCCTGCCGGCCCAGTTTAGCGGGCCGTTTCCTTTAAGTTCTTTGGCAAAGGCGGCCCGCATCGGGGCGCGTGCGTCGTGCCGTCCCGAGTGCTCGTCAAGACTGCCGGTGACTTTGGTGTAGACCGGGAGAGTAGCAAGCTGTGCTCCTGGTTTCCAAAAATGTCGATGCAAGGCGCAGAACTGGAGATGCATCAATCCCGAACACGATTGCCGAAAACGGTCTCCCGATAAGCTCGAAGCTCGAGAACGTCTGGCCTGGCGTTTCGGCCAACATTCTTGGCGATGGCTTTTGCAGCGCGAACGTGCCTGCGATCAAGTTCTGCCAGAAGGATGCGTTTCTCGCCGTGCAATGGGCCTCAACGATTTCGCTTCGCGGCCTGGCGGCATGGCAATGTGTACTTGGGTTCCTTGCGCTTACAGGGCGAAGGACGGAAAAAGAGCCGACGTTCATTTGGAAGCAGCCGTCGGCTTTTCTTGGGTCTCCAGGCGTCTAATTGTTTGCAGTCAGCGGATCGATGATCTGAGAAACCTTCGTGATATTCGACACAGGAATGCCGCTCAGTTCTGCATGTTTGTTGATCTCATCCTCGCTCTCGGCAAGATAGACACAGAAGGTTTTCTCGCCCGTCACATAAGAATGTTGCCATTGAATGCTGGGGCCGATTGTGGCCAGTGCCTGATTTGAAGCGCGGGCAGCACCGCAGAGCTCGGTCAGAGAGAACTCGCCGATACCGGGAATGTCGCGTTCAATGATGAAGCGTTCCATTTGTTGATCTCCTTTGTTGATCTAGTTGATGTCGCCCCATGACCTTGTGCGACCACCAGTGAAAATCAAAACCCAATTTTCTTTAGCTTGGTAAAGTTTTTCCATAGTAAATTCTGTTGATATTTTGTGAGCGAAAGGTAAACTTTAGCAATGGTCGCCCTGACACATCTGAAATCACTCCAAGCCGTCGAGTTATCCATTCGTAAGGGCTCGCTAAAAGCGGCGGCGGACACATTGGGAATTACGCCTGCTGCGGTTGGACAGCGTGTTCGAACACTGGAGGACTTTCTAGGTGCCGATCTCTTGCTGAGGGGGCGATCCGGATTGCAACCAACGCCGCAGCTTGAGCACGCTCTTGCAGATTTACAGTTGGCATTTGCGGCGCTCGAACGAGTGACTGATACGCTTGATTTTCAACGTATGAGCGAAATACAGATTGTCGCGGACCCAGATTGGGCCGAGCTGTGGTTGGCGCCGCGCATTGATGCTTTTCGTGAAGCGTATCCTAACATCCTGTTCTGCATAAACGGGGCCGGAGATGTTCCTCTGAGATTGGGCGCACCCGATATAAGGATCGATTACGGGGAAGGGTCTGGCGAGCCATTGTTTACCGAGACTTTTTTGCCCGTAACCGGACCCGACAATCCGCGCCGCATAGCAGATTGGGACCCTGTCCTCCAGATGGAGGGGATGCCGCTGTTGCATCTGAAGGTCCAGCAAGAGAGGTCGGATCATCCGGGGTGGGTTGAGTGGTTTCAAGAATTTGGTCATCGTGAGAGCGGCCCGGACCGTGGCGTTCATTATCCGAATGCCAGGCTTGCTCTCGAAGCGGTGCGGCAGAATGTGGGCTTTCTGGTATGTGGCTTGTCATTGGTACTGGGCGATCTGGAAACCGGTTCGATCGTCACCCCGTTCCCTGCGTCTCAGCACCTCACTGCTCCGCATCCATACAGGATGCAGCTTCGATCTGATGCCGCAAAGAGACCCCAGGTGCAACGGTTCGCCGCATGGCTTCGCAACACGGCAAGCGAAACGCGCAGCCAAATCCAGCGAATGGGCGGTTCGTATTCCTGAGACCTATGACCGACATCAATCCGCGTTGCAGCATCGGTCAGTTTAGGCGCTTTCGATGGGACCGCCGCGACGGGAACTCACGGCGGTTTGGCCGAAATCCATGCGATGCTCCTTTTGGGGTGCCGGGCAGAGCTATGATGGCGCACCGCGATGCCGGCAGCAAAGGAGCCACCCACCTCATCTGCATTGGGCCGCGAGCGGCGGCGACAAGGGTTTGGTTTGAAGGTGAATTTCCCTATGGGCCCGGTAGATGGGCGGCCCGTGTGGCTATGGAAACCTGCTTGATGAGGGCGGATGCTGCGCAGACCAACAGACCAAATTGATCCTGTCATCGCCAAACCCTCCGGACATGAAGAATTGATACAGGTCAATGCCCCCTGCCGCCGATTGATTTAACTCGAATAACCAACAGCCAACAACCAATAGCTAGAAGGGTGAACAATGGCCGACACGAAAATCGAGGCAGACAAAGAAACCCATGAACTCATTTTGAACGCAGCCGGTCAGATTGTACTCCCCAACGCGGCGAAGGAAAAAGTGAGTGGCTTTGATACCGGTGAATACCCGTATGAAACCAAAATGAGCCGTAAGGACTATGAGACCGAAAAGGCGGCTCTTCAGGTTGAGTTGCTGAAGGTCCAGCACTGGGTGCAGGAAACCGGTCAGAAATTTGTGCTACTGTTCGAAGGACGGGACGCCGCTGGCAAGGGGGGAACTATCAAAAGGTTTACCGAACACCTCAACCCGCGGACGGCGCGCGTCGTTGCGTTGAACAAACCGACGGAGCAAGAAAAGGGACAGTGGTTCTTCCAGCGCTATATCAAGTATCTTCCAACCTCTGGCGAAATCGTTCTTTATGATCGGTCCTGGTACAACCGGGCCGGTGTCGAGCGCGTCATGAATTTTTGCAAGCCAAACGAGTATCTCGAGTTCATTCGCCAGACACCCGAGTTTGAACGCATGCTGACACGTAGCGGCATTCGTCTGTTCAAATACTGGTTTTCCGTAACGCAGACCGAGCAAAAGAATCGCTTTGCCTCGCGCGAGACTGATCCGTTAAAGAGATGGAAGCTATCACCCGTTGACCGCGCCAGCCTGGACAAATGGGAGGACTACACAGAGGCCAAGGAAGCCATGTTTTTCTACACAGATACGGCGGATGCTCCCTGGACGATCATCCGATCCAACGACAAGAAACGCGCGCGACTGAATTGCATGCGGCATTTCCTGTCCAGCCTCGACTATCCGAACAAGGACACGGCCGTTGTCCAATCACCCGATCCCAAGATTGTCGGTCATGCAAACCATGTCATGGAGAACTATGATCACATCTTTGCGTCATCGCTGCATCCGGAGACCCGGAGCGAATAGGTTTTTTGATTGAGGCATTTTACATGTCGCACGGACCAAACCTGACAGTCTTTTTCGCTCCGATCGGCGCCTGCGCCTGAATGGGAACAACCGCATGGCGTTTTGCAGGAACATCGCGCAATAGGTGACCTGCCCTCTTGGAGGCCGCACCTTCACGTCATCCCAGAGCGCCTGATCAACAATCCGCAGGTCAGGCACCTCGTGTGACCTGCCCCTGAACCTTCATCCGCCCGGAACCGGAGCCCTTTGGATTGATACGCCGATTGGCCTAGGTGGTGCAACCGACAGATGCGCGGAGTTTTCATTTGACGCAGCGCGGCTGTCGGTTGAGGTGTACAGGTCCTCAGCGAACGCCTTGGGCGTTTGGTAGCCGAGGGCTGAATGGGGCCTCTCCTCGTTGTAATCTGTTGCCCAGGCCCGGATCGCGGAGCGGGCATGGGCCATGTTGCGGAACATGGTTTCGTTCAATAACTCGTCACGCATTCGGCCGTTGAGGCTCTCCACGAAGCCGTTCTGCATCGGTTTGCCGGGTGCGATGTAATGCCATTCGATGCCGCGCTCGGCGGCAAAGGTTCAGATCGCGTTACTGGTCAGTTCGGTTCCGTTGTCCGAGACAATCATGCCCGGCCTGCCACGCCGATCAATCAGGCTACCCAGTTCCCGGGCAACACGCCGCCCCGAGACCGAGGTGTCCGGGATTGCTGCAAGGCATTCCCGGGTCACGTCATCGACCACGTTCAGGATGCGGAACCGTCGCCCGCAGGCAAGCTGGCCGTGGACGAAGTCGAGCGGCCAACGGGCGTTGGGCCGCGCTTCAACCAGGATCAGGGCACGCGTGCCGATTGCCTTGCGCGTGCACGTTTGATGTCTCTGACGATCTTCTCGCCAGGGCTTTCGGTTGTCGTCCTCATCGTCCACTCCTCAGTGGTTACGATGAGCCAAGAATTCTCTCTTATCAAATACCGCTATCTGGACCCATAAGCGCTGACGTCAGACAGGGCCTGCCGTGAAGCGCGCGGCTGTTGCGCATCTGCAGATGAAAGGCACTGAATTCTGGAAGCTCAAAACCGCGCTTGTACATCAGCCAGGTCTCCGTTCCGCAGTCGGTCAAGAAAATGTCGTCTGTTTGGTGCGGCAATCGGGGTGTGATCTGGGTCATAACATGCTCCGTCGTGTGCATCGATGCGTGCCCGAGGGGAGAGGGTACGTTGGTATTAATCCGCGGGCGCGATATTTTGATTGAAGCGAAACCGGTTTTGCGGATCATATTTCGTCTTTATCTCGACAAGCCGTTCATAGCTTGGACCGAAACTGGTCCTCGTCAGGGCGGCGTTGTCCTCACCATGTCCCGCAAAATTCAGGTATGCGCGCCCATGATGGCCAAATCGTTCGGAATTTGACCAGCCTTCCCGAGACCAGGCAATGTTCGCATCGTCGTCACCGGGATCGGACCAAACACCATCCAGCGAATACATCCACCCCATCGATCGGTCGCCAAACGCGGTGGCGTCTGCTGATACCTTCGCAGTCGCTCCGCCAAAGTTCCAAATCGATGACAGTGAATTATCCGAAGGCGCGGCCATCGCGTTGCCCATGGCAAGATCAATCATTTCATCTGTTAGGTCTGTCAGATAGCGGGCCTTCCAGTAGCAGCGAAAATCTCCGGCAGGCATGAGCGTATCGAACAGTTGTTGCACGTCGCAGTAGTTCATTCGTCCGGAAAAATCGGTCGACATTTCGCCCAGCTCGCGAAGGGGCTGAAGAAGCGCCTCACCTTCGGCGGCGTCACCGTTGTACACGCAAGCCAGCGTAAAGACCCGCTTACCCCAGTGTTTCTCAGGGAAATCCTCGCCCCCTGCGGTGGAAAATTCGCAGAGCGATCCAACTCTATCGCCATGTTTGGCGAGAAAATCCCTCCATGCACGAATGGGTTCGGGGCCGTCTTCGACGAGGTAGATCGGAGCCGCGAACATGACCTCGGGGCCAATAGGGTGCAGCGCGAATTCGAACTGCACCACGACACCGAAGTTGCCACCCCCACCTTGCAGGGCCCAGAGCAATTCAGGGTTTTCATCAGCACTTGTATGGATCAACGTTCCGTCGGCAGTGACCACGTCAGCGGCAATCAGATTGTCGATCGACAATCCATGCTGTGCCCGCAGCCAACCAATGCCGCCCGAAAGGGTTAGACCTGCCACACCGGTGTCGGAAATCAGACCCCCGGGCGTCGCGAGCCCATGCTCCTGCGTCGCTGCATCCACATCACGCCACAAGGCTCCGCCTTGTACCTTTGCGACCCGTGCAGATGCATCAACCGTCACCCCGCGCATGAGCGAAAGGTCGATCATCACACCGTCTTCACAAACCGCATGCCCCGCAACATTGTGCCCGCCACCACGAATAGCGATGGGCAGGTCTCGGGCAACCGCAAGCTTGACGGCGGTCTGCACGTCGCCAGCGGTTCCACATCGAGCGATCAGCGCAGGGCGGCGGTCTATCATCGCGTTCCAAACACCCCGCGCCGCATCAAATTGCGCGTCCTCGGGGCCAATCATCTCGCCGCCAAATTCAAGTGACAGCGTATCTAACGTGTTCCTGAAATCGTCCATTCTGTGCTTCCTCCTTAAGACTTGTTTTCAGGCTATCCCAACACACCCGCTTGGCAGAGTGGCATTATGGTCAAGCACAAGGCATACTGGACAGGTGACCAAGGCAAATCTGCCAATACCGTGCCTAATTGGACAAGGATCAGTCATGACCCAACCCAAGAAGCCTCTGATCGTGCTGCTCACCGCCCCAGAAACATCAGCATCCGTTCTCTATGGATTGTATGATGTCCTGCTGTCCGTAGGCGCAGTTTATTCTGACATGGTATCCGGATTGCCGGGTGACGAACTGTTGGACATCAAGATAGCGTCAGCAGACGGAAAACCCTTTCATTGTCTTGGCAATATTCCGGTTGAACCGCATCTGTCGGTCAACACTCAAGCGACACCAGATGCCGTTGTCATCTGCGACATGTACACGTCGATCTACGATGTCCCGAAGGGCCGATACCCGCGCGAAATCGCCTGGCTGCGAAAGATGCACACGGACGGGGCTATGCTTACGTCCGTCTGTTCAGGATCGCTCCTTCTTGCGGAAGCAGGTCTCTTAGACGGGAAAGAGGCGACAGCGCATTGGGCGTACCGCGATATGTTTCAACGCCATTATCCAAAAGTCGCCTTTCGCAATGAATCCATTCTGTGTTTGGCTGCCGAAGCAGACCGCATTGTAACGGCAGGCGGGGTCAGCGCGTGGCATGACTTGGCTGTTTATTTGATCGCTAGGTTCTGCGGATATCAACATGCGATTGAAACTGCGAAAGTTTTTCTGATCAGCGGCCACTCAGAAGGCCAGTCACCCTACTCAGTCATGACCCGTCCAATGGAAACCTCGGATGCGCAAATATCTGACTGCCAAGTTTGGATAGCTGATAATTACGCCCTCACTAAGCCGGTCGAACAAATGGTTGCGCGATCCGGCCTAAATCCTCGGACTTTTTCACGCCGGTTTCGTTCTGCCACGGGCTTTGCGCCAATCGAATATGTGCAGGCGCTCAGGATAGAAGAAGCCAAGCAGATGCTTGAAACAAATGTGCATTCTGTGGACGAAGTTGGCGGTTCAGTTGGTTATGAAGACCCTGCATCGTTTCGTAGGGTTTTCAAACGAGGCGTTGGTCTATCGCCCGCCGCCTATCGAAAGAAATTCCAGCGCATCTCGCAGATCGCCAGGCCAATTGGAGTGAGATGACGCCAGAATCTTTCGGAAGCCAACGTTGGCGCAGATGCGGCGAAAGCTCGGTTTGAAATCCACCAAGATCAGTCACATTGAATGGTCGTTTCCACGACGCAGGCCGCATCGCAACAAAAAGTCCGTTGCAACTGCGAGGAAATGCTGCGTGAGCAATAGCTGCACCTGCATAAGTCTGGTTTGTCCGCGTCTCGATGGTTCACGCAAGCCGCAGCGAAGGGTCAGTTTGGATTTCAACCGTTGTTGCCCGATCCAATGGCCGGTTTGGTGAAAATTACTGCGCCACAGAAACTCCTATGCTGCGAACGCGAGCAAATGCTGCACCCGCATAAGGCCGGTTTGTCCCGCATCTAGTCAGTTGGGGATCATGTTCTCGCTGCGACCAGCATGAATGGCCGGTATCTCCGCCGCATAGCAGCGGACTCAATCATGCACGCGCCGCATTTTCTACGCTGCGAGCGCGCGCAGCGAAAAACTCTAACTCACAGAATGGGCTCGAAGCGATCGCTCGTCGGAAAATCTGGAATGACTGCTGTCCGAGACGGAATGGCACACGATCTTAGGTGGTTCCCGCAAACGGCAACGATTTGAACAGCTTGTCGTAGGCGCAGCAGTTAAGGCCAACGGCGGGTCTCGGAATGTCAGACCATCATTTTTCGCTGCGACACCGCATGGCGGTAGTGATGCCCTTAGTGTCGAATGCTGTGCTAGAACCCAAAGGTCAACTATAGGCGTGCAAAGCCGCTTAAAGTGCATCAGGCCAAGCCCACCACAAACTAAAAACGCCCGGACGATGCCCGAGCGTTGGTTTTCCCGAATCTGCCTAACCGCCTTAACCAGCCGGTTTGAACTTGGCAGCTATCCCGCCCGCTTTCTTTTGCGCGGCCATGAAATCTGCACTGGAGTACGCCCGAACCGTTTTCAAATTCGACACAGTACCAGACGCGCCTGCGACCATCAGCGCGGGGATTATATCTTCCCCGTCAGCCGCCTCGCAGATCATCAGAAAATCGGTCTCGCCAGTCGTCGCAAAGTAGGACAGCATCTTACCGCCTGCGGCCTCGACCAACGGCTTGACGGCAGCGGCCCGATCCGACGGGTTCGCAATCATCCCCTGGATCGCCTGACCTGTGTAATTTCCGGTAATGATAAAAGTCGCCATGTGTTCCTCCCCTGAAACTTGACCCGGCATTCCCCAAATGGAATGCCCTCCCTTCGAAACTGCCGCAGCTTTGAAAAAGCTATGGCAGCATCCAGTCTAACAGGTCTGATTGAAAATTCCTACAACTCGCGGAAAGTCCGTTTTGTCCGCAGTGCGTGAATTCAGAACTTCAAAATCGCCGCATGATGCCTGAATGACCGAATTCGCCTCGCGCTGCCGCGACGATTTCGCGGCAGCGCAGCAGATTTTCGTGCTGCATGCGCTCGCAGCAAGAACTCGACACTTCCGCAACGGGCTCTTCCGAGACAATCGCTGCGATCAGCTCGAAAGTCAGCTTTGCCGAACTTCCTGATTTTGGGTCTGTATGTGAAGTAAAGGCTAAAGTTATCCGACGTTTCACATTGCCCGGTCATTACCGGTCACGGCCAACGGCGTCCCCGCCTGTGCCGCATCACCAGCTTTCAGGGTCACGGTTAACATTTCGTTATTATTGGCCCAGAAATATCCTGGGGGAGACCCGCAGGGGCGGGGGCAAAGCCCCCTCAACCTCTAGGCAAATGCCGCAGTCAGCGCAATTTCGACCATATCGCCAAAGGACCGTTCCCGATCCTCTGCGGGCAAGGCCTCATGGGTGATCAGGTGGTCGCTCACCGTCAGAACCGCCAAAGCGCGTCGCCCGTGCCGTGCCGCAAGATTGTAAAGCTCGGCGGCCTCCATTTCGACCCCGAGGATCCCATGACGGGCCATCTGTTCGTTCAGATCAGGGCGCTCGTCGTAAAAGACATCGGATGAATAGATACCACCAACATGGGTGGGCACGCCCTTGGCTTGCGCGGCACGATGGGCGGCGGACAACAAGCCATAGTCGGCGCAGGCGGCAAAGTTCAATTCCTTGAAGATACCGCGCGAAGGGGTGGACAGCGACGAGGCGGTCATCGCCAGAATGACGTCCCGGATGTTCACGCTGTCCTGCATGCCGCCGCAGGACCCTATGCGAATAAGGGTTTGCACATTGAAGTCCGAGATCAACTCATTGGCATAGATCGACAGTGACGGCATACCCATCCCTGACCCTTGGATCGTCACCGGATGCCCGTTCCAGGT
>Ga0316208_1000482_pt1 | contig 48299 bp, 40 predicted proteins | sample 3monopyrite_MG_FD_204944 | JGI IMG/M metagenome (GOLD analysis project Ga0316208, IMG submission 204944) | Microbial mat bacterial communities from mineral coupon in-situ incubated in ocean water Damariscotta River, Maine, United States -... | ecosystem: Environmental > Aquatic > Marine >... | reverse complement strand
CCAAAGAGGGCTACCAAACGTAACACGAGATTATCCACAGCGAGCTACCGAACCCCAAAACAAAGCCTATCTGACAGAACAAAAATGTGCAGACTTAAAAACAACGAGAACCGCAGGGAAGGGCATTGCCCAAAATTGGAGGGTTGAGAACAATCAAGCTGAAAAGCCATGCCTTTATTCAATTAAAAATCTTGAAAGCGGCCAATAGAACCAAATGCCCGACTGGACAGAAAACCACCTGACTGCACCGATCATAAATACCACTAGCGGTAGCAGAACGAATCGAAACAAAGAAAGCAGAGAAGAGGCACTTTAGCAGAAAAGTAAGAAGAAAGCGAAAGCTCGAATTGTACACAACATGCGGCTAAATATACTTGTCCGTTTATCCGCACTATAGTTGTATACTTTATATGTGTTAAAGTTAATTCGTAAAAAACAAACAATCAAGTATTTACATTTATTTGATTCAAAATTGAAGCTTTAATTGGCCAAGCTTCACCCTAATTGACATTGGCCGGCGTTTTCAAGGCTTCTGTATCTTCTGCATTTACTCGGCCTTGGTTGTAGGGCTGAGGATAGGTCCTTAACTTCACGCCCCAACTAAAATCTGTATCCGAGGCTCCATAGTGGCAACCCATGCAACTGCTGTTTTCCAAGGGTTGGAAGGTCAATGTGCCCTTGCTGTCTTTCGTAGGCTTTGGGTTCTGAAAATAGGTCTCCATGGTGGAATTCAAGGAGCCCGTCTGCGGGATGGGCAAACCGGCCCAACGAGGATACGCAGAAGTGGCATTGGCTAGGGCGCGTGCATAGGCTGCTTGCACAGCTTCCGGTTGGTCGGCAGCTGGCTGTGGCCCTCTAGGGTACAAGAATGGCTTGGGGTAAAAGCTTGTAGGGTCAGTGGGCCATTGGGTAATCACCAATTGGTAGTACTGCCAAACCGTGCCTTTGAAGAGCTTTTGATAGGCAGTGTTCAATCCTACGGTAGACAAACCATCTGGCAAAGTGGGGGAAGTGCCCACTGGTGTGGTAGGGATCTTGTAGATTCGGCTCACCTCTACAGGAATGCGGTCTTCCTCTTTTTGGCCTCCTGCTGCTGCACTAATCCGTTCTGGTTGGTAGGAGAAGCCTTGGGGATAAAAGGTCGAGGACTCATCGTGAAAAGAAGGCCGTATGCCTTTGGGTGCTTCTAGATTGTCGACATGCTCAAAACTCGACCAAATACCTTGGGTAAATTGGGGCGTTTTCACCACGATGTGCACACCCACCAATCCTACCAAGCGGTCTTTCATGACTTCTCCAGTAACGGCATTGCTCACATTGGCCGTGGAGACAAAGTAACGTGACAAATCATCCACTTTGCGCCAAGGGTATCCTGCGGTATCATCAGCGGTAATCATCAAGCGCCAAGACGTCTTGATCTCTATGGAATTCCCGTTGACAGGCTGTTCGATGGTGGTATTTGTTTGGGGCTGTTGCACCGTACTAATTTTTCCACCGCTTACTGGCAGTGGCGGCAGAGAAGCCTGCGTTGGGGACTTGGGCAAGTTTTCTTTGAGGTACCATTTGTTCTGCCGAATGTATTCGTACATCACTTCATTCAATTGCAGTCCATAGCGCACATACTGTCTGTTTTGGTCAATCAATGGGCTAGAGAAGGCCTCATTCAATTCGGTGGGATGTTGTCCTTTGGAGACCAAATCAAGGTCAAACGGTCGGCTGTAGGCTTGCGCATTCCAGGCAGGAGGTGGGTTGTCAACGCCACTGGCACCAGGAAATGCATCGTCAAATGTTCGGAAGGTTTCCATCACAATGGGCACTCGATTGGCTTGGGCAGTCTTGTCGGTATTGTAGTCTGCAAAATTGGCCGCTGTCACGCTTTGATCCGCTACACCCCTCAGTTTGGCATCAGCAGGCCATACCAATCCTACAAAGGTTTGCCAAGCAAAGTAGTCAAAAAAAGTGCGGTCTTCCACATCGGTCATCACCAAACGGGAGTGCGGCCGCAACTGCGCAGGTACATTTGGAGATAGATGCGGTTTGACTTTAAAGTAAGGGTCACTGACTCGTGTATTGTGCGGCGCTTCATGGTCAGGCGCTGATTGCTCAACGATGGAATAGTTGGCATTGGGTTTTAGGGTTTGTCCTGCAGACAATGGCGCTTCAGCTTCAGTAGTTGTGCTGCTTAAAGAAAAAATCACCCCAGCCGCAGCGGCGAGAAAGGTGATGGAAAGGATTGCTTTTTTCATTGTTTTATTGTCCTATCGGTATACGCTGTGTTTGCGTACTTAGTTCTCCCAGTTCATTGGTTTGAGGCAGTATGGTTTGCCATTCGAGGCATGCAGCATCAAACCATGCTTGGCCCACAATGGCCTCTTGAGCGTTTTCTGCTTTCTGCGTCTTGTCTACAATTTGAGTAAGTTCTGTGCCCAATGCCGCCCAAGATACCTTTAATACCTGCAGCGAACTAGAAATTAGAGTCAAGTCGTTCAGCGTGGCTCCTGTGCCAGACAACAATGATTTTAGGGTGGCCACTTCTTTTTGATCGTCGGATAAATTAGCTTGATCGCCCACAATTGATTTTTGGTAATCGCTGATGGAATTTTGCATGTCAGAAATTTTGCTTTTCGCCTCCACAATAGAAGCCACTCCAATGCCAGTTAAAATTAAGGAAGCGCCAAAAGTTACAGGTGCAAACACAACGCCAAAAATGGTTTCAGCAATGCCTTTTTTCTTTGCAGCTTCTGCCTTTACAATGGCTTCTTTGTCTGTTTTTATTTGTGCATTGAGGTTGGCTATTTTTTGATTGATTTCAGTGATTTCGGACTGTATGTTGGCCTCTTCTGCTTGAATTTTGCCAATTGTTGTATCAATGTTGTTGTGAATTACTGACATCTTACTGTCAAAGCCAGTGAGTTTGGTTGAATAGGTATCCATTTGTGTTGCTATATTGGAAATGGGAGCGCCTAATTTTTGCAATTGACTTGCAATTTCTGCTTTCAAAGCCTCTGAATAATTAGCAGCCAATTCTGCGTACAAATTGTCTAGATTTTTTTGACTGTCCAAGAATGCTTGTGCGGTGTTGGTCATTGTGTCCAAGATGGCAGATTTAAAATACAAAAAACCATTGTTTCTCCAATCGACCACCAATTCTTCGGCATTTTTTAACTCGGCCATTAGTTCTGTATACCAAGGGCTGTTTACCTTTTCAATGTTTGACTCGATGATTCCTTGGCAAGAAGCGTTTAACATCAACATGGCGTTCATGCTTTGAATGGTTTCGTCTTGTATCTTGGATGCTTGAAAACTCATAATGAAGTGTTTTATTAAAACAAAGGAGTCAATCTTGACTCCTTTGTTTTGGGTAAATATTGATTAGGCTGCTTGTGGTTCGCTAGGTACTGAATGTGATGTTACAGACACTGTCTCCCCAAGAAGTGATTGTGCAAATTCTAGCACAAGATTCCATTCTTTCTCCGCCGCATCGGTAAATGTGCCGGCAATAAGAGTACTTAACGACTCTTCGCCAGCCTCCAATTTTGTGATCACCCCTTGCAATTCTCCTTGGAATACACCCCATGAGGCGCGGAAATCTGCCAAGGCTGCGCTAGCATTAGAAATTGAGGAAATGCATAAATTGCTTGCCATCCCTAAACCTTGAAGGGCTACCAGCTGTCGCTTGTCTTGGTCTAGTTCTTTCTGATCCTTGGCAATTTCATCGTATTGTTCATTGATCTTGTGTTGCATCACTCCCCAAGTAACTGCTCCTCCAACAACAGCTACTGCTCCTGCTCCTGCAATTACTGCTCCTGCACCAAAGGTCACAAAAGCCAATGCTATGCCTGCTACCATGGCAAAAATCCCTATGCCGATAGCAGCAGCAGCCGCAGCGATGGCTTTGTTTTCGCCATCTATCATTGTATGCAATGCGGATATTGCCGTGTTCATTTTATCGATGTCTGCTTTTAAATCTGTTTCAGCCGCTTGTATGTTCGCAGCACCTGTAGAAAGGTTGTCGTGTGCAGCTTGCATTTGTTGGCCCCAAGTTTTCATGCTGTCACTTACCTTATCTACGCTTTCAAGTATTGAATTTAATTGTGTTAGCAGTGTTTCAATGAGTTGATTGACTTGTTTTACATAAGGGTCATCTTTGCCAGTAGCACTTGGATGTGCATTGGCAATGTCTCTAATTTGCTGGGAAAAAGCAGCATAATCTGTTCCATAGTCAACTATAGCTGTGGGGACTTTTTTGGTCACATCTACTGAAATGTTATCAATCCAATCTCCTGCCACAGTTTTTGCATTGACCAATGCGGAATTCAAGGCATCGAACCAATCAGGTTTAGGATCTGGAGGTGTAAAGGTTGTACTTCTTACAGCCAAACAACTTGCTGTAATGATGTGCAGGGTGGACCAACCTGCCCAGGTATTTTGATTAACGTCCTGACTTTGATCTGTTTTTAACATAGTATTTAGTTTTGGTTTTGGTTTTGGTTTGTTTCAAGAATTACATCCCGTCCATTTTGGCGCGGCATGTTTATTATTTGTAGGGTATAATTAGATAAGTCCTCCCAATTTTTATTGGCAGTTGTCATTGTGAGGATGTCTAAGAATTTATCTGGTTCTGCTCCAGCATTGATGGCATTGATGGCTTCATCGATCTTGCTTTTTTCATTCTCCCACATGGTCAACAAGCCTTCTCCATGTTTTTTAAGGGAAAGAAATTGAATTTCAATAGAATACAAATATTGAATCAATGCTTTGGTTGCAGCTGCAGCCTGAGCCTCTTCCGTTGCCTCCACTTGCAATTCAGTCAACTTCCTTAAATCATCATTCACCTTGTTGGTGTCAGAAATAATGTCGTAGAATGTCTTACCGATGGTATAGGCGAGCGATACAATCGAAAGATAGGGCACTGCCACCTCTCCAGTGGCTGTCACAATCTTGTAGGCAATTGTTACATTTGTTTTCACAAACGATTTCCCACCTGATATTTCTGCACTGCTAATTTTAGATTGCAGGTTGGAAATTTCATCCTGCAGTTGGGTAATTGCCTCTGCAATGGCGATCATTTCAGCTTCCTCTTCTTTCAATTCTTCCCAGCCTTGCTCAATGCTTGCATTCAAAGCAGGAAACACCGCAGTAAATTGCGACTCAAAGCTCGTAATGTTGTCCAAGTCAGTTTTTGTTCTGCTCGCAATGTTTCCCAAAGAGCTGCTTAATGGAGAAAGTAAAGCAATTACTTCATTTTTGCTTAAGCTCTTCAGGTTTTTCGTGATCTGGTCACTAAAAGCTGCAAATTCAGTGTAGTAATCTACAAATGGGACGATTATACCCGACCAAGATTCTGAATTATTGTTGATCCAATTGGATCCAGCTTTTTTCAATAACTGCATCTCACTTCGCACTGCTGGAATCCAATCAGGTTCCTTTACCAAAGTGCCAATCAAAGTATTTTCAAGACCAATGGAATATCCAGAAACAGATGTTATCTCATTGAACAGGGTTGTCAGTTGGTTTTTAGTTGTATTTATATCTGGCGCAAACATTCTTGTGTGTTTAAATGAATAAAAAGGGTTTTATGCGCTTACCACCAAATAAGGGTCGAATGTCATTGACTTGCCATCAATCGACAAGCTCGCATTGTACTGAATGGTTTGTGCTTTTCCTTGTACTTCTACACGGCCTTCCCAATATTCTTCGCCAGTAAGTCCTTGTTTTACAGGATTGCAAAAATTGCCTGTGATCATTTGACCAGAAAAACTGCTGATTTCAACGTCGTTACCTGGATTGATGGGTACGACACGCCAATTGATGATTTGACCATCCGAACAAGCCGTTTTCAACTCTGCTTGCCCTTCATTTCCAGAGCCTACATATTTATTGGTGTCAATTAAATAAATGTTGGAAGTGAGGTCATTACTCGCCAATGCTCCCTGAGTATCAACGATCATTAAAATGTCTATTTGTTTCATAATGTTTGATTTAAGTTTATAATTGATTGAATGTTATACTACTTTGATAAAGGCATCGAAACTCATGGAGGTGCCCTCCATAGAAAGAGTGACGGTGTAATTGTATTGTCCAATGCCTCCTTTAGATTGCACTTGACCTTTCCAAGTTTCAGCACCGAAGATTCCTTGCTTTTGAGGATTGCAGATGCTTGAACTCACCATCTGACCAGAGAAATCAATGATTTTTACTTCATTGCCAGGGTTCACACTTGCCACACCCCAACTTAATTCTTGTCCATCTTGGCAAACAGAAACGAGTTGTGAACTTCCTTCATTCCAAGAACCCTCGTAACCATTTGTATCTACAATGTAGGCGTTGCCTTGTAAGTCTCCTGATGCGATTGCACCTACACAATCGATGACGATTAATATGTCAATGGTTCTCATAATTGAGCTGTTTTAATTTCTGTTTTGACCGTTGTAAATGCAACTTTATGGTTGGACAACTGTCATCGCAATTTCTATTGAGTGTGTGAATATAGGTCGCATAATCTCCGCGAAATCAGGTATAAATACCTAAATTTAAAATTTGGGTATTTATACTTAGGTAAAAACTCTCGGGTTATTGTACGTTTTTGAGGGCCTTAGAAAATTTGAACAAATAAATTTTTCAAATTCACATTTCAATACCCAAAATAGTGTCAATCGCTTTGTAGAAATCGTAATTTGGAAGCCCATGAAAAAACCATTTTATCATCGTAGAAAATTTTGGTTGAGCCTCCTGTCAATCATGTTGCTTTTGCCTATTGCCGCATTTTTTGGTGTGCTTGTCTACGTGAACAAACATCAAGAGCATTTGGTGCAGGACGAAATCAAGGTCCTTAACCAAGGGCATGAAGGGCAAATCAGTGTAGGTGCCACCCATTTGGCGCCTTTTGCCAATTTCCCCTACATCTCCATCAAGGTGGATGATGTAAAGGTGCAAGAACACAAATCTCCAGATGCTGCCAGTATTTTGGAGGTGGCCGACATTTACATCGGACTTGATTTATTGGACCTTATCCAAGGACAAATTGCCGTCAAGAAATTGCTGATTGAAGACGGTTTCTTCGACATTGTACTGCACGAAGACGGCAGCGATAATCTGAGCATTGCCCTGGCCACAGAAGCGGATACGAGCACTTCTGCACCCTTGGACCTGCACTTGCAAAACATCGAACTCAAAAACATCGACATCCACAAAAAAGACGAAAGCAATGGGCTAGACATAGAAACCTTGATCTATTGGGCCAAAGGCGGCTTTGAGAGCAATGCCGAAAAAACGACGGCCCATGTGGATACGGAATTTGAACTCAACATCATCAAAAATGGAGATACTACTTATGTCAAACAAAAGCATTTTGAGTTCCATACAGACATTGCCTTGGATGAAGCCTCTGGCATTTTGAACATTGCCCCATCAGGCATTGTCATGGAGCATGCCGATTTTCAGCTGAGCGGTATTGTAGACACCAAAAACCACATGGACTTGGACTTACAGATAAAGGGCAGCAAGCACAATTTTGACATGTTCATGGCCTTTGCACCCAATGAGATTAAGCCCATTTTGGACCGTTACAAGAATGCAGGAAAGATCTATTTCAATGTGGATTTGCAAGGTCCCTCAACATTTGGCTACGATCCTCATTTCGATGTGAATTTTGGAGCCAGTGAAGCCTTTTTGGAGAACACTGTCTTTGGTCGTCGTGTGGATGAAATGGGTTTTGAAGGGCACTTTACCAATGGGGCCAATCGCAATCCCACCACCATGGAGTTTTCCATGAGCAATATGACGGCCAATTTGGAAGAGGGGAATTTTGTAGGGGCCGTCAGTGTTCGCAATTTTGAGGCTCCCGAAATTGAAATGGAGCTGGATGCAGACTTCGACCTCAATTTCCTTGCCGAATTCCTGAACCTAACCAAATACGAAGATGCCTCAGGAAGTGTGGATGTAAAAATGAATTTCCACGACATCATCGACCTCGACCATCCCGAAGAAGCCTTGAACAATTTGGATCAAGCCTATTACAGCGAATTGAGTGTGAGAAATCTCAAAGTGAATTCCACTGAATTGCCTGCACCGCTGAAAAACCTCAATGCCCATTTGGTCCTAGATGGAAAACGGGCCGAATTGGACCAGTTTGAGCTACAGTTTGGTGAGTCGGATTTGTCGATCAAAGGGTTTTTGAGTGATTTGCCAGCCATCATTCATCAAAATGAGGTGCCCATCACGGCACATTTAGACATACAATCGAAGCTGTTAGATGTGGCTGAGCTTACAGGCTTCACCGAAGGAGATACCGTCGGCATAGACGAAGGCATAGAGGATTTGTCCTTGGGCTTGTCCTTAACATCAACAGCGATGGACTTGGCCACTTCGGAATACCTGCCCAAAGGAGAGTTTTTTATCGACAGCCTGCATGCCCAGCTGAAGCACTACACCCATGAATTGCACGATTTTCATGTGGACATCCTCATCGACGAAGAAGATTTGCGCATCAAAGATTTTACCGGCTACATTGACCAGTCGGATTTCCATTTGAACGGTTTGGTGCACGATTATGCTTTTTGGATGCAAGACAGTTTGAAAGGAGATGTAGACTTCGACCTAGGGTTGGAATCAGAGCTATTGCGTTTGGAGGACATCTTTGTCTATCAAGGAGAGAATTATGTGCCGGAAGAATACCGCCATGAAGAGTTGGATCAATTGAAGTTGCACTTCACCTCAAGCATGCATTATGCTGATACTGGCTTAAGGAACATCGACATTGATTTGGACCAGTTTGATGCCAAAATGCATTTGCACCCCATGCGCTTTCAAGATTTCAGTGGACGCATTCATTATGAAGACGAGCATGTTTTGGTCGAAAATTTTCATGCCCAATTGGGCCGCACTATTTTGAACGTCAACATGGATTACTTCTTGGGAGAAGAGCGTAGCAAGAAAAAGCGTGAGAATTACTTGACTTTAAAAACGAACTACATCGACTTTGACCAGCTGACGAATTTCAATCCAGAGCCGCCACAGAATGAGGCAGCAGCGGAAGATGACTCGCATACCACAGCAGATGTGACGGAGCATGCAGAAGCGTACAATTTGTATGAGTTGCCCTTTAGCGACATGAAATTTGATGTTGAGATTGGGCATTTTATCTACCACCGCTTGGACATACAAAACATAGATGCTGAATTGCGCACTACACAAGACCATTACATTTATGTAGATACACTCAGCATGACGGCAGCAGGAGGAGAGTTTCAGATGAACGGCTACTTCAACGGCAGTGATCCAGAGCACATTTACATGAAGCCAAATCTGCACATCCAAGAGGTGGACCTAGACCAACTCCTCTTCAAATTTGAAAACTTCGGGCAAGATGTGATTGTCTCTGAAAACTTGCATGGACAATTGACGGCCAAAGTCACTGGCAATATTCGCATTTATCCAGATTTAGTGCCCGATTTGGACCAGTCCGAAGTGCACATGGATGTCTTGGCCATCAACGGCCGTTTGGAAGATTACGATTACATGCTCATGCTCTCCGATTACTTTGGTGACAAGGACCTCACAAGCGTGCGTTTTGATACCCTCAAGAACCACATTGATGTGACCAATGGCGTGCTGAACATTCCCAACATGACCATAGAATCTACCCTCGGGCATATGGATATTTCTGGCAAGCAGGACATGAATGACAACATTGAATACTATGTCCGTATTCCATGGAAATTGATCAAACAAGCAGCAAGAAACAAGGTCTTCGGCAGGAAAAAAAATGAAGGGGAGGAGGAAAGTGAGTATGAGATTGTAGAGCTTGATCCTAAGGAAAAAGTGCGCTACCTCAATCTAAAAATCACAGGAACCCTCGATGATTTTAAAATTCGACCTGGCAAGGAAAAGAAGAAAAAGAAATAAGCAGTTTATCCCGCTCTAATATCGCTTTCTCCTTGGACTTTTGAGGATAATGAATTGTAAAACGATACCCAAGAAAATTAAAAAGTAGATTTCAATTTGTGAGAACAGCTTCACATTTTCCACGGCCTTTTGCGCAAGAAATTTTTGATTTTTACCTTCTTTCACTTGCTCAGCTGCCAAGTCCACGATGTTTTGATTGATGGCCAAAAATAGGGCTGCGCAGTCAAGGCTGTATAGCGTGTCTGCATCTGTTTTCTTGGCTTCTAACGCAATCAATTCATTGTGATTTTGATTGAGGTCCCTCACAATTTGGTCTTCCTTGTTTGTGGATTCTGCCCGATCAAACAATTCAAGCAGTTTGCTTATTTCAGCATTTACCGTATCGTTCTGACGGCGCAAGTAATTGGTGTCGTTAAAGGCATAGGCCAATTCCTTTTTATGAAACTTGGTACTGATGTCAATCAACAGCTCTTTGGCCAAAAGCCGTTCATTGTATATTTTATCAACGGACTCCTCTACGCGTAGGAAATTGTTTTTATCCAACAGATTGGTAGCGAGAATTAAAAGGAAAACACCAAAAACGGCCAAGAACCATGTCAATTTTCTCATGAGTTATATATTTTAATATTTGTGGAGACTGTCATTAATGTGATCCTTTGATTGCATAAGTGTTTCATTTGGCAATTTAGTCAAAACAAATGTTCGTTCAGTGAATGCGAAAATTTGAACCTAGATTCAATTCCATTTGGCGCCGCCAACTAAAGTCGGATTCCTATTATGCATACATCATCTATTTGCTCCTCATTGCCTTGCAACCGAGCTCTAGCTTTACGGGGCTTTATGCAGTAATTCCAATTGCTGCTGATAGTCTTGCATACGTGCATGCGCAGTGCCATCTACCAAAAGAATTACAATCATCATGGCAATGGTAGTGATGCCAATGGCACGCCACAGTGGAGTGGGCACAAAGAAGATCAATAATGCAGCGGTGACAATGATCATTGGAATGACCTTAAAGACTATGGTATATTCGTTCAAAGTTCCTTCTGCCCGTTGAATTTCTGATGCTAAGAATGCAGAGGCATCTTGGTGATAGGCCGTTTCAAAGGAAGTAACCCTTGATTTGTTGGTATAAAACAGACCCAATCCAATGGTCATTAACAATACACCGGCTACCAATAACGGCATTGAATAGGCGCGAGCGAGTTCAGATTTTCCTAGCTGCCAAAAACCAAGGCTGGCTAATAAAAAAAGGAGGGCGAAGATGATAAAAAAACGGGTCGAGAAAATTTCGGCCTTGGCCCATTCAGTAGCAATTTTTAATACATCCATGGTTTTATCGTTTAATTTATCCAGTCAATTGCAAATCCAATAGCAAGTAAAGCGATCGTAAAGGTAATCAAGCCGAGCATATAGCTCAAGAAACCTTTGACCGCATTGAGCAGTTTATACCCCTTGAAAAATTGCCCAATTCCCCATGAAATGTACATTACACCAATGAAGAATCCTTTGTCGATGATGTTGAGTTGGAATGTACTTTCCAGTATCCCAAAGACAGTAAAAATCAACATGGCTGTTCCGATAATGAAACAGAGCAATATGAGGATTTCAAAAAGATTGTAAGGCTGCTTTCTGTAAAGCAATTTGATCCAAACGGCAATGAAGATGGCCATCATAAGATTCGCATAGCCATAATTTTTTGTCACCCATCCAAATATCAATGCATTTGCTGAGTCAGCATCAAATGAATAGTTGACATAACCGTCTTCAAAGTTGAAGATTTCTTGCATCAATGAGTAGATCAAAGAACTAATGATGATAAATACCACCGGTTTGACCAATCGATTTCGATCATTGTGAATAAAGGCTTGCACATTCTTGCCAGGCCTGAGGATAAGTTCTCGAATGGTATACAATATGCCTCTGTCGAAATTCAGGATACTCCCGATTTCTGAAAGAATGTAGCTTCCGTCTATTTTCCTGAGCTTTTTGGCACGACCACAATTTGAACAGAAATCTCCTTCTATGGTGTTCTTGCAGTTTTTGCAACTATTCTTCAGTGTTCCTGCTAACATGGCTTATTAGGCGTGAACGTATATGTCTACTTCCTCAAGGGGCAGGAATATGAAGCGCAACCCCAATGATAATGGCTATTTTTTAATCTCTTCGACCACGCCCATATTGGAAAATTTGCTGATGCGCTTGGCCACCCTTTTTTCTGGACCCATTTCAATCAATTTAGGCATCCACTTTAAGATTTCTTTCTTTACGGTGCTAAACATGCATGTAGGATCAGCATGGGCTCCGCCTATGGGTTCTTTCACAATGCCGTCAATGAGTTTATTGGTATACATATCTGTGGCCGTCAGTTTCAAGGCAGCTGCGGCTTTTTCTTTGTGTTCCCAGCTTCGCCACAAAATGGAGGAGCAACTTTCTGGAGAAATCACCGAATACCAAGTGTTTTCCAACATCAGCACTTTGTCGCCAATGCCGATGCCTAATGCACCACCAGAGGCACCTTCTCCAATCACAATGCAAATGATGGGCACCTTTAAAGTGGTCATCTCCATCAAATTTTTTGCAATCGCCTCCCCTTGTCCACGTTCCTCTGCTTCTAAGCCTGGATAAGCTCCTGGAGTATCGATAAAAGTCACCACAGGAATGTTAAACTTTTCAGCCAATTTCATCAAGCGTAAGGCTTTTCGATAACCTTCAGGATTTGCCATCCCGAAGTTTCGGTACTGACGCATTTTGGTATTGATGCCTTTTTGTTGCCCAATGAACATCACCGATTGTCCGTCAATGCTGCCCAATCCGCCTACCATGGCTTTATCGTCTTTCACATTTCTGTCGCCGTGCAATTCGATGAACTCACCATCAGTGATGGCCTTAATGTACGAAAGGGTATAAGGCCTGTCTGGATGACGGCTTACCTGCACCTTCTGCCATGGACTGAGGTCGCTGTAGATGGCTTTGCGTTTTTCCTTGAGTTTATTCTCGAGGGCTTTGGTGGTTTTGGATACGTCTACTTCGCTTTTCGCTTCAAGCTCACGGGCTTGTTCTAACTGCTCTATGATCTCTTTGATCGGTTCTTCAAAAGCTAAATAATTGGCCATAAAAATTCGTTAGTGAAGGCCCAAATGTACAAACAATTTAAACGGGGACAAATTTCCACCCCTGCATGCTTTCCCCTATTTTTACAGTATGAAATTGCTGTCCAATGCCAAGATCAATTTGGGTTTGAACGTGATCGCACGTCGAGCAGACGGATACCACAACATTGAGAGCCTCTTTTTGCCCATCCCTTGGTCTGATGAGATTTATATTGAAAAGGCACAAAAATTTGCCTTGTTCACAGACGGCATTCCCATCCCAGAGGGTGGTGTGTCTAATACCTGTGTGAAGGCCTATGAATTGCTAAAGGCAGCTTATGACATTTCTCCAGTGCACATTCATTTAAACAAACACATTCCCACAGGGGCAGGATTGGGAGGTGGTTCTTCCAATGCTTCTTTTGTGCTCAAGGCCTTGAACAAAATTTTTCAATTGCAATTAAGCACTGGCAATTTGGAGTCCATTGCTTTGCGCATCGGCAGCGATTGTCCATTCTTTATCCACAACAAAGCCTGCTTTGTCAGTGGCACTGGAGATAAATTGGATTTCAATTTGGATTTTCAATTGAACGCACATGGCGTCATGGTCAATCCTGGTGTGCACATTGATACGGCTTCGGCCTATGCTGCGATCAGCCCTCAAGCACCCAAGATGCCCTTGCGCGAGGCCATGCATTTGTCGCCTTCTGAATGGCAAGGCACCATTGTCAACGATTTTGAAGCGGTGGTCTTGAAAAAGTATCCCCACCTAAAGCGGGTGCGCCAAAAATTGATGGATTTGGGTGCTTTTTATGTTTCCATGAGCGGCAGTGGTTCTACCTTTTACGGCTTGTTTGAGGAAGCGCCAACTCAACTGCAATTTCGCGAAGACATGCATTGGAGTGCCTTTGATCTATCTGTCTAAGCAATTTTGCTGCATTATCCTTAGCTTCGCAGTATAAACTATCTTCATGAAAAAGATTTGGATTTTGGGCCTTATATTGGCCATCAGTATGAGTAAATACAGTGCAAAGGAAGGCATGTGGTTACCTCTCTTACTCAAGAGTTTAAACGAAAGTGACATGCATTCTATGGGCTTGAAACTTTCAGCAGACGACATTTACAGCATCAATCAATCGAGTTTAAAAGACGCCATCGTTTCTTTTGGTGGGTTTTGTACAGGTGAGGTCATTTCTGATAAAGGACTCTTACTCACGAACCATCACTGTGGTTACCGTCAAATCCAAAGCCACAGTTCAGTAGAGAACGATTTACTCACCGATGGATTTTGGGCCAAGAACCACGGTGAAGAATTGAAAAATCCTGGTTTAACGGCCACCTTTATTGTACGTATGGAGGATGTGAGCGAAGCAGTTCTAGACGGCTTAGATGGACAATCTGAGTCGATGAAACAAAAGAAAATTGCAACCCGTATTGACTCATTGGTAAAATTGAATACGGAGGGTAGTGAATATGGTGCTTACATACGACCATTTTATTATGGATTGGAATACTACATGTTTATCACAGAAACTTTTGAGGATGTTCGTTTGGTTGGCGCACCTCCTTCCTCCATCGGTAAGTTTGGCGGAGATACCGATAATTGGATGTGGCCTCGTCACACTGGAGATTTTTCCATGTTCCGCATCTATGCCAACAAAGACAATAAACCAGCGGTCTATGCTGAGGAGAATGTTCCGTATACACCCAAAAAGCATTTGCCCATTTCCATTGATGGGGTTGAAGAGGGGGATTTTACCATGGTCTTTGGGTTTCCGGGCCGTACGCAAGAATACTTGACGTCTTATGCCATTACCCAAATCAAAGAGGTCTTGAACCCTGCTATGATTAACATTCGTGATAAAAGCTTGAAAATTATGGACAGACACATGCAAGCCTCAGACATGGTTCGTATTCAGTATGCCTCCAAGTATGCGAGCATTAGCAACTATTGGAAGAAATGGATCGGGGAGAATAGAGGATTGCAAAAAGCCAATGCGATTGAGCTGAAACGTCAGAAAGAGGAGGTTTTTGTTCAGCAAACCCATGGAATGGCTGAATACGATGGCTTGATGGAAACATTTGAGCAAAAATACAAGGACATTGAACCCTATGCCTTAGCACGCAGTTATTGGATCGAGGTGCCCTACCGCAAATTGGAGTTTGTAAACCTTGCCTCTAAATTCAGAGGTTTGGTCAATGATGCCATGGAGGGCAAAGAGATCGATGCATCACGCTTGCAAAAGGCCAAAAACCAAATCAAGGCCCATTTTAAGGATTACGATATGGCCACTGACCTTGAAATCTCTATGGCTTTGTCGAAAATGTACAGAGACGGCTTGAGCGATGAATTTGTGCCGGCTAGTATGCAACAATCTGATGCAGCCATATATGCTGTCCTCAAGAAGATTTTTGAGAAGTCTTTGTTTGTACAGCAAGAGAAGTTGGCGGCCCTAATGGAAAACTTCAGCGGCAAAACTGCCAAAAAATTGGCGGCCGATCCTGCTTATCAACTCATGGATGCCTATTTTGACGTATATTTTGAAAAAGTACGTCCGAGTTATAGCAAGCTCTCCGCAGAGATTGACTCTTTAAGTAAGATCTACGTAGATGGATTGCGCAAACATGTTCCGCTGCCCTATTATCCAGATGCCAATTCCACCTTACGATTGGCCTATGGGAAGGTAGAGCCTTTCAAACCATCTGATGCGGTGGATTATGATTTTACTACAAACACTGAAGGCATCTTGGAGAAATACAATCCCGAGCAAAAAGATTTTGTATTGCCTGCCCGTTTGATCGAATTAATTGAAAAAGGCGATTACGGACAATACAAGAATGAGGACGGTAGCATGACGGTCTGTTTCATTGCTTCTAACCATACAACTGGCGGTAATTCAGGCAGTCCTGTCATAAATGCCTATGGCGAATTGATTGGTTTGAATTTTGACCGCAATTGGGAAGGCACCATGAGCGACATCAATTATGACATTGATCAATGCCGCAACATAGCAGTAGACATTCGTTATGTCCTGTTTGTGGTGGATAAATTTGCAGGAGCCTCGCATTTTATCGATGAATTGACCTTAGTCAAAGCGTCAGACAGAAAAACCGAAGAAAAAGCCGTCCTGAATGAAGACTAAAGAAGAAATCGTCAACGATTGGCTGCCAAGGTACACAGGAAGAGCCTTGTCTGATTTTGGGCATTACATACTGCTCACAAATTTTAGCGACTATGTGCAGCGTTTTGCCGATCAGTTTGAGGTAGAGATCTTGGGGGAAAACCATCCCATGCAGTCGGCCTCTGCAAAGGGTATCACCATCATTAATTTTGGTATGGGCAGTGCAATGGCGGCTACAGTCATGGATTTGCTTTCTGCCATACAGCCCAAGGCAGTGCTCTTTTTGGGTAAATGTGGTGGCTTGAAAAAGAAAACCCAAGTGGGAGATATGATCTTGCCGATTGCTGCCATTCGTGGTGAAGGAACCAGCGACGATTACTTGCCTGCAGAAGTCCCGGCATTGCCTTCTTTTCGTTTGCAGCGTGCCGTTTCTTCCATGATCAAACAACATGAGATCGACTATTGGACGGGAACGGTTTACACCACCAACAGAAGGGTATGGGAACACGATGAGGAATTCAAAGTCTACTTAAGAGAAATACGAGCGATGGCCATAGACATGGAAACTGCCACATTATTTGCAGTGGGTTTTGTCAATGAGATACCTCATGGAGCATTGCTCCTGGTGTCTGACAATCCCATGATTCCTGAAGGTGTAAAATCATCTGCCTCTGATCAACAAGTGAACAAGACTTATGTAGGAGCGCATTTACAAATTGGTATAGATGCTCTGCAAGAATTGCAAGCCTCGGGCGAGTCAGTCAAACACATGCGATTCGAAAATGATTAGCATAAAAAAACCCGCAAGCATTGCTTGCGGGTTTTTTTATTTTCTATGAGTGCTTATTCTTCAATCTCAATCATTTTGAACGGAATGTTGATGATGGCTTGGTAGTCTTCACCAGCTTCCAACATGTCCTCATCGTCTTCTTCATAGTGCCAGTTGATGGTCACTCCACTGCTGTCTGTATTGATTTTTTCCAATTTCTTAAACACATCTAAAATACATTTGGACGAACTCGTATTAAAATACTCTAAGACAATGTTTACGTCCGTTTTTTCTTTGGGTGAAGCACCATAGGTTTCGAGTGCATCTACCAATGGTTTGTAAAACTCAATTGAATTTTCAGGGATTGATCTTCCTTGAATGGTCAAATGTCCTTCTCCAGGATTAAATTTGATCGTTGGTGTTTTCGGCGTTCCTTCTATTTCTATATTTTCCATCTCTTGTAGGTTTTCTTAAATAAGTTCTATTGTTTTGCAATGTTTATGTTCAAACTATAAAAAGAGAATTCATCGTCCACTTGTTGGAACTTAAAATTCAACTTTTGTCCTGATTTTCTGGCAATGTCGATCATTCCTAATCCGCCTCCACCTTTGTCAGACATCATTCCGTTGTTCAATACCTCCTTGTAATAAGCTTTGAGCTCATCGGGATTGAGGGAATTGATCTTCTCCAATTTTGCTTGCAATTTTTCCGCATTTTCATTGCGAATGTAATTGCCAGTATAAATGGAGTAAGTCTGGACATTGTTTCCGATCATAAAGATCACAGTACTGTGTCCTTTGATATCGTGCTCGTTCTTGTCCATGTGATGGTAAAGATTCTGTAGCGACTCTACCAAAACGTTGTATACTTTTTTCTTGATTTTGCTAGGCTCGTTAAGCCGCTCCATCTTGGCCTCGATTATTTGAAGCACAGATGTTAGGAGTTCAGAAGTCACACTTCCTTTGAACGACAACATAATGTCGTCTCCATCCATCTTCTTGTAAAATTCAAAAATGTCCATCTATGATGTCCTCTAGTGGTTAAGTCCTAAAATACGATATGTCACTCTAAAAGGTTTCAAGACGCATACGAAATAACTCAAAATACTTGATTAGTGCAACAGAATTGCAATTTTTTTGCGCTTTATTTTACCTTAGATTCTTCGGTCTAGTTGATTCACTACTTTTGCGCTTTCACAACAATCTATGGCATATTCAGAAGATTGGTACGTAGAGTGGTTTGATTCAGCGTATTACCACATATTATATCAACACAGAGATGAAGAGGAAGCTGCCCTTTTTATTCGTCATCTGTTTGAGTACCTCAATGTGCCCAAAACACAAAAAGTACTTGACTTGGCCTGTGGTAAGGGACGTCATGCACAACAAATTCATCTCTTGGGCTATGATGTCTTAGGATTGGATTTAAGTGTTGAGAGTATTAAACAAGCCAAGCTATTGGAAGATAGGGGAATGGCTTTTTTGCAAGGAGACATGCGCGATTTGCCTTTTAAAGCAGAATTTGACTTGGTGTTGAATCTTTTTACCAGTTTCGGTTATTTTGAAGAGGATGCCCATGATCAGATAACCATCAATTCCATTGCCGCAGCTTTAAAAGAGAATGGATTGGTCGTGATTGATTATTTGAACATTCTCCCAACAGTAAAGCAATTGCCCGTATCGAAAATAGAAAAAAGGGGAAGCTTGGAATTCAAGATTGAAAAATCCATCCATGGCAAGTTTATCTGCAAGCGCATACAATTTGAAGATCTTGGTAAAACTTACTCCTATGAGGAATTTGTCAAATGTTTGAAAAAAGAACGCTTTGAACAAATGTTTGTTAAAGCAGGTTTAAAATTGCTGCATTTATTTGGGGATTACAAAATGGAAGGGTACGAGAAGGATCATTCTCCTCGTTTAATATTAATTGCTCAAAAAACTACTGCTTGATGTCTTACCTTGTGCTTTTTGTCGTCAGTTTTTTCTCCGGCGCTTTGCTTTTAATCCGCACAAAGGCATGGGCGGTCAAAGCACGCATAAACATTTTGCTGGCATTCAGTGCTTCCTACCTGTTGGGTATCTGTTTTCTACACTTGATTCCTGACATTTTTGCGCATGGTTTTCAAGCGGCAGGTTTGTTTCTTTTGTTTGGTTTTTTCTTGCAATTGGGACTCGATTATTTTTCTGGGGGAATAGAACATGGGCATACCCATGTCAATCGCAAACGCTTGGGTCGCTTTCCATTATTGGTATTTGTCAGCTTGGGCATACATTCTTACCTCGAGGCGCTCCCAGTAGAACATTTGGCACATGAACATGACATGAACTATTATTTGGTGGGTCTGCTCTTGCATAAAGCACCCATTGCATTTGTCCTAGTTTCTCTATTGTTGGCCTATGAATTAAACAAACGCTTGATTTGGATCGCTTTGTTCATATTCTCAGTATTAGGTCCCTTGGGTGTATGGACTGGTAATTTTTTTGAAAGCACAGCCAACTTTTTACAGGCTTCTTTAGCAATTTCAGTGGGAATTATCTTGCACCTTTCGACCACCATTTTACTGGAGACCAATGAAGAACACACCATTGAATGGCGTAAATTGTTGCCTATACTCTTTGGCATATTACTTTCCTTGATTAGTATCTAAAAGAGCCTTTGTTAAGTCAATTAGTATTAAAATATTTTGTTTTTAAATGGAGACATTAAAAATGCTTCTATGAAGTCATTTATCTGCATTTTCTTTAGCATTTTTACTTTTCTTTATGATTTGAGCCTAATATTAAGAAGCATATGTTTGGAGGACACCAATCTTCAAATACGATTAAATAATGCATTATCTTGATCCTGATATTCTTTATAGATGAAACATAACAACAAGAGACTTTTTTATTTTATTTTTTTACTATTGTGTTTGTTTATAGTAGAAGGAGCTATTCGTTTTTCTTTTCCGCTTCCAGAATTGAACAATTTTAACCGCATCAATTATCAAATCCTTGAACGGGAGGATGACCGTAAAGGATATTTACGCAACATAAAAATGTTGTGGAAATCTACTTTGGATACCAATCATGCTTTTGTGCATCAATTGAACACCTATGGGTTTAGAGATGAGAAAAATTGGGAGGTAAATAGGAACCGAAAAAAGCGCTTTTTCTTTGTGGGTGATAGTTTTGTAGAAGGCATGATGAGTCCAAAGGATCAAAGCATTCCAATAGGGTTTAAAAAGGCACTAGGAGAGGAGAAAAGCAACTATGAATTATTTAATTGTGGCATGATGGGCATTGGCCTCAACGAATACATCAAGTTTTTAAAAGATGCAGTGCCCATATTTCGACCAGATGCTGTTTTCTTGGTCATGTATTCAAACGATGCGCCATTTCAACGTGCATATGTGCCTCAAAATAGGATGCTTCCTGAATATTATTCAAGCTTCCGTCCGCGTTTGCTGACTTTGATGGAACACATCAAAAATGAGGATCCTATTCCGTTTCGATTCTCATCAGAAGTGCGTCCTTTTTATAAAGCTGTACCCGATCAAGGCAATCCATGGACTTTTAACGAAGAAACTTTGAGCAAGGAAGTAACGCCCACTATAGCTGCCGCGATGAAGAATGGTGATTTCAATTATTTCAGAACTAATTGGATTTTAGAAGAGGAAAAATTTTTGAAATCAGACATTGATTTGTACAATAAATTTGGGTTTCTGAAGGAATACCTTTCAAAATATGCTGCAACTTTGAATGTGATCTATATTCCAAGTCGCAACCAAGTTAGCACGCACTATTATCAGTTTGAAAAACAAGCCTGCCTTTTGAAATGTCCCGATGAATTGGATTTGACTGGACCCCTCTACCAAAAACATGCAGCCAAGATTGCAGAAGATTGCAAAAGCTTGGACATTCCATTTCTAGACCTTACAGCCTTTATTAAATCAAAAGAAGCGCAAGGGCAGCATATGTATTGGAACTACGATGATCACATGCGAGGAAGTTCTTACATGCAGTTGGGCATGGAAATCCAACAGTTTTGGACAAAAAATTCAAAGAATTAGTGCCGCTTTTTAATGATCACTATTTTTCCAAGCATCTCTAATAGCTTTCTCAAGCCGTCGTAATAAAGTGTGATGGCAAGAAATATGCAGAATGCCCAGAGCACCATCATGTTGGCAGAGAAAGTGGTCAAATACACTCCGAACAATTTTTTTGTTGGTGCTAAGAAATGTGCTCTAAATCCTTCAGGATTTTTGTAGATGGGATCGGATCGTTGAATAAGTTCGTTTTTCCATTCAATGATTTTGTTGAGATCGTTTTTATTGGTTACCAGATTCTCCAAGGATTCATTTGTGTACTTGTTTTTCAATTCAACAAATCGTTCTTTGTCCTCTTTCGTTTTATTGAGATCAATCAGTTTAAGGTCTTTTTCCTTGTTGTATTTATTGTATTCCTCAATGTAATGGATATTCAGTTCTTCTAAATGTTGCTTGAGCGCATTAATGGTTTCGGAATTGAGGTTTTCTTTGATGTCTTCTAATTGCTCAAAGGCAATCGCCGGATTTCGCTCATTTTCTTTTCTGATTTCATTGTAGAGGAGAATTTTAGTGTCTTGCACTCTTTTAGAAGTATCTTGAATTTTTAGGCTTCTTTTCGCAAAATTTAATCGATCCTCTAGTCGGCTTAACCAAAAGTTTTTTCGGAAACTCGCTTGTTTAATGTCTTTATCAATGGGATAAAATTCTTTGTTGAATGCATTATTTTTAAACTGATTCACAGAAAGTGCTTCAAAGGCCCATTTAGAGGCCATGATCTCGCCTGCCATTGGAACCTTTTTTTGTATGGTGATGACTGGATTCAGCTTGTCGAATTTGACAATTACACCACTTAAAATTAGCTGAGGAATAATAAGAAAAGGGATTAGAATATAGATGGTGACGGCAGAGTCAAAACTCGATGAGATATTGAGCCCCAGCATATTGGCAAAACAAGCAGTAGAAAACAAAATCAACCAATATTCGAGGTACATTCCTTTGATCTCTAAAATGGTATTGCCAACAAGTACAAAGGTCAGAATCTGAATTGCAGAGACGGCAAACATTATAGAAATCTTTGAAAAGAGGTAACTGCCTTTGCTTAAGTTTAGAAATTTCTCCCGTTTTAAAATCTTCCTATCACGTATAATTTCTTCCGCACTGACTGTCAAGCCGAGAAAAAGAGCGACGATCACGCTCATAAAAATATAAGCCGTCAGGTTTTCATTCTCTCTAAAAATATAGCCCAATTCATTTGTTTGATCTGCATTGCTGTATTTAATGATAAAGGCCAAAATGAGGGCCAATACAGGAGCTTCTAGGAAGTTGATTAACAAATACTGTTTGTTGGTAAGCTTTGACAAGACATCACGTTTGACAAAAACAAGAAATTGACGCCAAGCATTGGGAATTGTCAAGTTTTTCTCAGGGGGCTTCTGTTCTATTTCTTCAATTTTTGTCTTTTGAGACAAATTTGTGCGGTACTTTTTATACCACTCTCTGGGATTTACTCTTCTGCTGTCGGTCTGATTGCCATATTCATCCAGTATCTTCGATTCAATTATGTTGAATATTTGTTCTGGATTGACATTTCCACATTGGGGACATTCACTTTCTACGGCATTGGCTTGCTGTATTTGTTCCTTAAAGTACAAAATGGCATCTACAGGATTGCCATTGTATATCAGGTATCCACCGGTGTCGAGAATGATCAATTTGTCAAACATTTTGAAAATCTCAGAAGAAGGCTGATGAATAACCACGAATATTAATTTTCCACGCAAAGTCAGTTCTTTGAGCAAGTCCATGATGTTTTCAGAGTCTCTTGAGGATAGCCCTGAAGTAGGTTCATCAACGAACATGATGGAAGGCTCTCGAATAAGTTCTAATGCAATGTTGACCCTTTTTCGCTGACCACCACTGATGGTTTTGTCTAAGGGGCTGCCGACCTTTAAATCCTTAATCTCAAATAAGCCCAAATTGTTCAGTACTTTAAACGTCAGCCGAATGATTTGCATGTCGCTGAGGTCACCAAAACACAATTTGGCATTGTAAAAAATATTTTGGAAGACCGTCAATTCTTCAATGAGCAAATCGTCTTGAGAAACATAGCCAATGACTCCTTCTATCTTGTCTTGATTCTCTTCTTTGTGAATGTCAAAACCATTGATTTGAACACTGCCGGTAGTTGGTCGATAATTTCCATTGAGCACATTCAGCAGTGTTGATTTACCAGCACCACTCGCACCCATAATTCCAATCAAACTGCCTGACTCTTCATTCAAGGTCATGGGGTGAAGCCCAATGTTCCCATTTCTGAACTTGTAGGTGATTTTTTTAACCTGAAAGTTGGCTTTCTCCCTCCCAGTATCGATCAAGAACTGTGAGATAACATCACTGTAATAAATGGGCAATACTTTTGAACCTCTCAATGAAGAACCTTGCGTAAAAACATAGGTCTTTTGGGGATTGATCAATTGACCATTGAGTTGAAGTTCTGTGCGGCCAAAGTATTTCATAAAGAGCGTGTTCACACTCTGGATATTCAACACTCTTATTTGTCCATTGATGCCTTTTGCTTGAATGTGCTGATGATTTCCTTCTTGCTTTTCGTGGTCGTTGATCAACAACACTTGTTCTGTTTTTGGCAGCTCATTGAAGTTTGCAGAAACAAAATCTTGAGCAAGGATATATTCTTCCTTGCTGATGTTAAAGGCGTCAGATACGGTCTGCACAAATTCAATGGCTTGCTCCGTATCATTGTCATTGTCGAAGATAAACTCCAGCAACTGCACTAATACGTACACTTTTTGCTTTTGGGTCAATTCTTTATTGATCTCCATGCAAATTTTAAGCACTTTGACAGAATTCAAAGAGGTACGCTTACGTGCTTTTAGGCCCTCTCTTTTCTTGTTTTGTTCATTGTAATAACGGTCGTAAACCAGAAGGTATTCGAGTACAAGGTCTTTGTTCAGTTGTTCATCGAGAAATGACTCTACAAAAACACGGCTGTTTGATGCGTCTCTTCCTACATTTGCGACAATGGCAAATAGTTGCATCAATGCTTTCAGTATCCGTTCACTCATTTAGTTCGATTGGGAAATAAAAAAAATGAAAGCATGAAAGTAAGAAAATAAAAAAGGCGAGAAAACTTTCTCGCCATACTAAATCGTTAAGGTTTAAATCCAACCAACAAGACTGCACAGCCAGAACTGGTCTTTTCTAAATTAAGATTGGCTTCTACAATCACATCTAAGGTGGAATTTACATCAAAATCCCAATAGGGCGAAAGTTGGTAGTCCGCATTGCTAAATATAGGGTTGCGCTCTTCATCAATAACATTAAATACCAGGTTGCCATCGGAAAGTCCGCTGCAAGCGCCAAAACGGTAAATGCTTCCACCGTAGAGAGTCAAATGGAACTCTGCAGTTTGCTCTTCAATCAATAAAGCTCGATACTCTTGACCGTCGGAGAGGTAGTCTGTGCTAAAGTTTTTACTGCAAACTGTCGCAATCGTATCACATTGCGCAACAACATCAGAAGAGAAAATGCAAAGGCTGATGAAGATAAAAAATGGAAATAGTCTCTTAGTCATGGTTTATTTCAGTTTATAATGCTGTTGCGTAATTCTAAAACTTTGGCGGAAATGGCCTTCAACTGCTCAGGACTCATCTCGACTAAAGATTCGCTTGTAATTTTGGTGATTTTGTTCTCCTCATCAGTGATGGGTTCCTTGTAGGTGTAAGTATAATTGATATCTTCATATAGGGATTCAAGCTCATTTAGTCCATTTAGTAAATCATTCACATCAGGATCATCACCATAAGGGCTCAACAGATTGATCACGTTCTTCAATGTAATTTTTTGCTCGCCTATGCGATTTCTGATGGATTCATCATGTTCGGGTTCAAAAAGATCAGTTGCAAAATAGAGTGTTTCTATCCAGCCACCCACAAGGATCATTACACTCACGTCTTCTTGCTTGTTTTGTTTCAAATAACTGTCAGCTGATTTGAAAGCGTCAGAAACCAATGCAAGTAAGGAGTCTTGCTTGCCAAGATTGGACTCAAAACGCTCTATCATTTGTTTATCGAAGAGATTTGAGATGCCTAATTCAGAAGTCAATCTTTTTGCAACAGCCATGTAAGAAATGGCTTCTTGGCTTTGATCGTAAATTGTGACGTATCCTAGATCTGCACCATATATACCAAGATTGAGCGATTTTTTGTTGGTGGTAGTGTATCCTGATATTTTATCTGTAGAGTTAAGGATAGAAGCTCTATAGTCAGCACCAGCATTTTTGATCAAGTAAGCAGTTTGTATCGGAGATGGTATACTGAATACTTTGCCATTTAACTTCAGCAAATTGCTGCTCTTGTCTTCTTTCTTTTTTTGTTGCTCAGTCGACTCTGCATTACGCTTTGTCTCTTCAGCACAGCCTGTGCCAAATGCAATAAGGCCCATCAAGCACATTGCTAAAATGGTATTTGTGGAGTATAATGTGTTTCGTTTCGACATGTTGATTTTAGCTTGGTGCGTCAGTTTATTTCTAAAAGTCGTAAAGATAACTAAATCTCAAAAATGCGAGTTTTTTTCAATTGAATTCTTAGTGCAATGTATGCGATCAATAAAATGATCGCTTCAATGATCGCTTTTTCGTAATTCATGAATATAAGATCACCGATAAAGAATAGACAGGCATACACCATGACGATGGAGAATAACCAACAAAGCAGAAGGGGTCCCATTTGGCTCTTTGTTTCGGAATTTTTTTTCAATGGTTTCCACCAACCATCAGGTTGGACCCGCTCATAAAAATGTTCAAGTGTTCTAGCGGAAGTCGCAGGTGTTATGAATGTAACAAATAACCATGCTACAGAGCTGATGCCTACTGTCAATAAAAAGTTATTTGGATAATCTAGTCCCAACATTTGATTGGAGATGAAATAGGCACCAAAAGGAGCAATGCTAGCTGTAATTTCACTCCAAGCATTGACCCGCCACCAGTACCAACGCAAGATCAATACCAATCCCAAACCTGCTCCACATTCGATTAAAAAAGTAGCAGCTCCATCAATAGTTGTCATTTGTGTAGTAGAAAATAATCCTGCAAGAACGATTAAGAAAGTAAAAATGCGTGCTTTTTGAACATAATCTTTCTGCACTTCTTCCTCTACCTCATTTTGTTTCTTTTTACGAATAAATCTTTTGTATAAATCATTGGTCAAATAGGAGGCTCCCCAATTTAATTGTGTTGAGATTGTGCTCATGTAGGCCGAAAGAAAAGCGACCAGTAATAAACCTTTCAAGCCTGCAGGTAAATAATCTTTCATGGCCAAGACAAAACCTTGAGAGGCATTTTCTACTCCAAGATCAGGGTATAGCACCAAAGCACATAAGCCCACGATAATCCATGGCCATGGCCGCAAACAATAATGTGCAATCTGAAAGAAGAGTGTAGCCATGACGGCGTGTTTTTCATTCTTAGCACTCATCATTCGTTGAGCTACATATCCGCCACCACCTGGCTCGGCTCCAGGATACCAACTTGCCCACCATTGCACCAAGCCAAAAGTTAAGAATGCACCAATGGTAAGGCTGTAGGTGCCAATTGTATCTGCAGTAGAAGCAGTATTGATTTCCGGGAAAAAATCAAATCTCCACGCAGGCAATTGTGCTTTAAGTCCACTGATGCCCCCTATTGGTTCACTGTTTACCACCACTATGGCCAAGATAATGCAGCCAGCCATTGCAATGAAGAATTGAACAAAATCAGTAATGGCTACCCCCAGGAGGCCCGACAAGGAAGCATAAATCACTACTACTAGCATGGCCCCCATGATGTAATAAATGACTTGCTGTTCAGAAATGTCGAAGAATACCTGCAAGATAGCACCCAAAGCAGTATTCACCCAACCAATGATGACCGCATTGAGGAAAATGCCCATGTAAACAGATTTAAATGCTCGCAAAAATGCTGCTGCCTTACCACTGTACCTTAATTCGATGAATTCCAATTCAGTCAGAACATTTGCTCGCCTCCATAAACGTGCAAAGAAGAAAGTGGTGAGCATTCCTCCAATCAACATATTCCACCATAACCAATTGCCTGAAATTCCATGCTGTGCAATTTTTTCAGTCACCCAAAGTGGAGTATCTGCAGCAAATGTTGTAGCCACCATAGAAATTCCTGCAATGTACCATGGTAGCCTTCTTCCCCCTAAAAAAAAATCACCCAAACTTTTGCTTGCTGTTCCTTTAAAGTAGATGCCAATTCCCAAGGCAAGTGCCAAGTATAGTGCGATGATGAGCCAATCGATGAATGCGAGTTCCATTAATGCTTTAAAATTTAAAGGAAAGGATTTTCGATTATTTAAAATACAATGGAATGTTTTATTTATAAACAGAGGGATAAACAAGCCCTCTGCTTATGATTATGTTTGCAGTATGACTGATCAAAATTCTCCTCCTCGAAAAAGAATATCATTCCGAAAAAAGCCTAAAGTCGAGCAAAGAGGTGATACAAAATATGTTGCCACTTGCTTCAAAAACACAGAGGAGGAATTGGCCGCCGAGTTAAATAAATTGGGTGCTGCCTCAGTTCAAATTAGAAATCGCGCTGTATCCTTTTATGGGGATAAAGAGCTTCTTTATAAAGCAAATATTTGGTTGAGAACTGCACTGAAGGTACTGAAACCCATACATAATTTCAATTGTGATAATGCAGAAGATTTATACAAGCGTTGCAAAAAAATTGCGTGGGAAGAACTCTTTAAACCGCAACAAACCTTCGCCATAGACTATGCTGTTTATTCAGAACATTTCAAGCATGACCAATACACTGCCTTAAAAATGAAAGATGCTATCGTTGATCGCTTTAGGGAGGTAGGCTTGAACAGGCCAAAAGTGGATCGAAGAGAAGCCGAAGTAAAAATTCATTTGCACATTGATCGAAACAGGGTAACTATTTCCTTGGACAGCTCTGGAGCGCCACTTTTTAAACGAGGATACAGAGAAGAGCAGCATATGGCACCTATCAATGAATGTTTGGCAGCCGCTTTGTTAATGAAGGCTGGGTGGAAAGGTCAGCTTGATTTTCTCGACCCCATGTGTGGTTCAGGCACCTTGGCAATTGAAGCAGCCTTGATGGCGTCTAACATTCCACCCAACTTAAATCGAGTAAATTTTGCATTTGAACATTGGGAAGACTATGATGCTAGCTTGCTTTCTAAAGTATTGGGAGAGGCAAAAGAGGAGTTTATTCCTTTGAAAGTAAATATTTGGTCTAAAGACAAAGAGATGCGTTCAATTAGAATGTGTCGGGTAAATGTAACCGCAGCCAATATGCGGAAATCCATTCAGGTGGAACAAGCAGATTTCTTTGAGGTCAAACCGCCTTCAGAGAATGGCTTTATGATCATGAATCCGCCCTACGATCAGCGCTTGAAAACAGTAGAAGGAATTGAAGCCTTTTATCAAAAGGTTGGAACCCAATTGAAGCATCATTATACTGGATGGCAAGCTTGGATCATTAGCGCAGAAATTGATGCTTTGAAACAAATTGGCTTAAAGCCTAAAAAGAAAGTTCCAATGATGAATGGGAAGTTGGCTTGTGAGTTGAGGGGCTACGAATTGTTTTCTGGCAAACGAAAAGATAAATTGGCTTCTGTTTGATCAATGAGTGAACAAAAAACATTTTTTGTTGATGTGATTTTGCCATTGGCACTCCCTAACGTCTACACTTATAGATTGCCGAAGGATTGGAATAATGCTATCAAAATAGGTCAAAGGGTAATCGTTCAGTTTGGCAGAGGCCACAAGCAATATTCGGCTTTGGTGGATAAAATTCATGAGCGACCTCCCCAACATTACCAAGCCAAATATATAGAGGCCATTGTCGATCAAAATCCCATTTTGACTTTAAATAATTTGGCATTTTGGAAATGGATTGCTCAATATTATATGTGCAATCTTGGCGATGTGATGAGCACTGCGCTACCAGCAGGTCTGCGATTAGCAAGTGAAACCAAAGTACTTTTGCATCCAGATTATCGTAATGTCGATCAAAAGCAATTGGATGATAAAGGGTATTTAATTCTTGAAGCCCTAGAGTTGCGCAATGAATTGACATTAAAAGAGATGTCTGAAATTCTTCAATTGAAGAGTGTACAACCAATCGTCAAACAACTCATAGAGCAAAAAGTGGTCATGGTAGAGGAGGAGATCAAAAATAGATACACTCCAAAGATGATTGAACTTGTCAGTTTGGATGGTGAGTTGAGGGATGAGAGAAAATTACAAACTGTTTTCGATGTGCTTGAGAAGGCGCCCAAACAATTGGAGTTGCTGATGAATTTTGTGCAAATGAGCCAGTTGTTTTCCGCTCGACCCAAAGAGGTGAAGAAATTGGAATTGCAAAAAATATCAGGCGCAAGTGGAACGCAAATTCAAGCACTTGTAAAAAAGAAGGTATTTCGAATTACACAGAGAGAAGCAGGAAGAATTGAATTGACCTCAGCCAATAGCAGCATGAAATCTTTGAGTGAGGACCAAAAACAAGCCTACAAACAGATCAAAGCGCAATTCAAAAATCAATCGACAGTTTTGTTGAAAGGAGTGACTTCATCAGGCAAGACAGAGGTTTACATTCAATTGATTCAAGACATCATATTAAAAGGAAAACAAGTTTTGTATTTATTGCCAGAAATTGCGTTGACTACCCAAATTGTCCAACGTTTACAAGCAGTATTTGGTGAAAAAATTGGAGTCTATCATTCAAAATTCAACGAAAATGAAAGGGTAGAAGTATGGAATAAAGTGCTGTCTTTTAAAAATGGTAAAGGGGATTTTCAAATAATTCTAGGTGCACGTTCAGCATTGTTTCTGCCTTTTCAAAATTTGGGTTTAATCATTGTGGACGAAGAACATGAAAGTTCTTTTAAACAGCATGATCCTGCGCCAAGGTACCATGCAAGGGATGCTGCAATTGTGTTAGCCAATATGCAAGCTGCCAAGGTGTTGTTGGGATCGGCTACTCCTTCGATAGAGAGCATATACAACTGTCAGAATGGTAAGTATGCAATGGTTAAACTTGAAAAGCGTTTTGGGGAAATGGCGTTGCCTGAAATTTTGATTGCAGATGTCAGAGAAGCAAGCCGTAAAAAGAAAATGAAATCACACTTTTCCCCTCAGCTGATCCGATTGATGGAAGAGACGCTTCAAGAAGGCAAACAAATCATTTTATTTCAGAATAGACGTGGTTTTGCCCCTTTTTTATTGTGTGAAACCTGCGGCAACAGTCCACAATGTGTGAATTGCGATGTGAGTCTTACTTACCACAAATACCAGAGGAAGCTCAGTTGTCATTATTGTGGATATCATATTTCTGTACCTGTCGAGTGCCCATCCTGTGGCGACACCAATTTGCATTTTCGTGGTTTCGGGACCGAGAAGATTGAAGAAGAACTGGTCTTATTTTTTCCTGAGGCGAAAACTGCAAGGATGGATTTAGATACCACCCGAGCAAAGAAAGCTTACCATCAAATCATCAATAGTTTTCAGGAAAGAGAGGTAGATATATTAGTTGGCACACAAATGGTGACAAAGGGCTTGGATTTTGACCATGTAGGATTGGTAGGAGTGTTAAACGCCGACAATATGCTACATTTCCCTGATTTTAGAGCTTTTGAGCGATCTTATCAATTGATGTCTCAGGTAGCAGGAAGAGCAGGACGCAAAGGCAAAAGGGGCAAGGTGATGATTCAAACGTACAATCCTGATCATCGTATCATCAAGCAAATTGTAGATCAGCAGTTTGAGGCTATGGTAAATTATGAATTGATTGAACGCAAAGCATTGCACTATCCTCCTTTTCATCGACTGATTCATTTAAGTGTCCGCCATAGAAATAAAAAAGAAGCGGAACATGCAGCACACACCTTATCCATTGAGTTGAAAAAGTTGTTAGGAAAACGACTTCTTGGCCCTGAAGCACCAAACATAGCTAGAGTAAGAAACTACTATCACCAAAACATGATGATCAAGTTAGAGAAAGGCATTTCTTTGGAAAGGGTGAAATCAAAAATAAATTCCACTTTGACAGAATTTAGGTCTAATAAGCAACACCAAACGGTGAGAATTGTGGTGAACGTAGATCCTCAATAGGTTAAATATTAATACATTTTCCTAAAATTGTTTTGAGTAGACCTTTCTACTGCCAAATTATACTGTTAAATCTAAAGCATCTTCTAGGCGTCCTGCAATAACAATTATAGGACTCAAATTGCTGAATTTACTTTGCCTTATTAGCACATAAACGCACTTGTCATTTAGGTTAGAGAAGATACAAGCTCTCCGGAATTGCTTTAATAATTAATCCGTTTTTGCATTCACGGGGCTCGCCATCCAAATGATAGAATCCTGAATGTTGAATGCTAATTTTACGCACAATATAATCCTCGTAATAGGTTGAATGATCGATTTTTTTATTGAACAGTTGGTAGGTGATTTTCCCCACCAACCATTTTGGAAAGGGATGCAATATGCAAACGTTGAGCAACCCATCTTTGGCAGATGCATTCGGCGAAATCCAGGCATTGTTTCCATATTGTCCCACGTTTGCGATGGCAATGAGAAAAGCTTCTTTCTGTTGTTTTTCACCATCAATGATTAAGGTGTAATCATTGGCTTTGTAATTTATAAATGAATTTATTGAGGTTTTGGCGTAGGTCTGCAACCCTCTTTGTTTCGAATTGGCAAATTTCTTACTGATCAGTGCATCAAATCCAATGCCTAGAGTTGCAAAAAATGGTTCATCATTTGCAACTCCTGTATCGATTTGAAACGTATTCCAGTTTTTAATTCGATCAATTGCGGCCTCGGTAGAAAGGGGTATGTTAAAATGTCTTGCAAATCCATTTCCTGAGCCAGCTGGAATGATTCCCAAGGGTACATTCTTATGCAACAACGTTTTCCCTATTTGATTGACAGATCCATCCCCACCAACAGCTATAATGGCATCCGTGCCATGCTTAAGCGCATCTTCTGTCAATTTTGTAGTGTGCTCGCCAGACTCGCTGAGGTAAATATGCGTCTCAAAAGCAGGGCCCAATCCTTTTTGAAGACGCTTAATGATCTTGGCCTTGCTTCTTCCACCTGAGATTGGATTTACAATAAAGTCAAGTCGCTTTTTGTCTTTCAAGGTACAAGTTGGTTTTTATGTATACTTTCTTGGTATTGTTGAAGGATTGCCTTTAATCGCTGACTCAATCTTTTCTCAATTCCTGGGAATTCAGTGACTCTGTTTTTGTGCAATGTGGGGTCTTCTTTCCATAGATACAATGCAGTGGTCTTTTGACCATCAAATTGAATACAATAATCACCTTCAATGAATTGATAGCTGTTGTTTAAATAGCTAATGTTGAACGATTTATAGTTTGTGTCAAGTACAGAGCCTCCATAGGCCATAACATTTGCTTCTATGTCAAGAAAATCAACAATGCTTGGAAAAATGTCATTTTGTTGACTCAGCTTAGTGGATATTTCAGCTTCAATCATTTCTTTATTGTAAAAAATGAGCGGAATTCTGTACCAACCGATACGGTTGTTGTATACTGGACTGAAGCTTTGTGATGTATGGTCTGCAGTAATTACAAAAAGTGTTTGGTCAAACCAATCCTCTTTTTGAGCTTCTTCAAAGAATTTTTTCAAGGCAAAATCTGCATAATTGATGCTGTTCAATAAAGGTTCTTCATTTTTATTGAATCGTTGTGCATATTTTTCAGGAATACTGAATGGATGGTGGGAAGAAAGGGTAAATAGGGTTGCGAAAAAGGGTTCTTCATGTTTTGATAATTCTTCTTTTACATAGTGTAAATAGGGCTCATCAAAAATTCCCCATTTACCGTCATCGTCTCCTTTGTAAGGGTATTCATTCTTTCCTAAATAGTTCTCGATGCCTGCAATTTTCGCAAAGGCATTGAAACCCATTGTCCCATTTTCACCTCCATGATAAAAAAAGCTTTGATAACCTTCTCCGTTAAGAATAGTGCCTAGTCCTCTTAATTGGTTCGCCGAATATTTACTTGAAATATATGAGGTGTTCATGAGTGTAGGCAATCCTGCCAATATGGAAGGCAATGCCTCGATTGATTTTTTGCCATTTGCAAAGGCATATTCAAAACTCAAGCTTTGCTTTATGAGAGAATCCAAGAATGGTGTTTGAGTTTTTTTACCACTCATTGAACCAACGAATTCAAAAGAGAAACTTTCCAATATGATAAGCACAACATTCAATTTCTTGGATGAATTCTTTGCTTCAAAATGATGTATTGGACTATAGAGGTGTTTCAAGCTGTCATCTGAAAAATAATTCACTGCCACCAATTCCTCCTCAGCGAGGGTTTTTAATATTGTAAATGGAGTATTCAAAACGATGGGGATGTTTGCAGTGGTGGCATAATTCCCAGCATGAATGATGCCCAAGGGCTTGTACTGGATTCCTCCTCGAAATCCAAGCACTAGAAATGCGATGGCAGGCAATGCAAACAATGGCCATTTTTTCCAAGAGAGTTGGTCACCTTTCTCTGCGTTGATAAATCGATAAATAATAAAAGTTAGGGTCCAAAGCAAAAGTGCCAAAATGAAGAGGTACCAATAATCTTTGATAAATGGAAGAATCAAATTAAAAATATCATTTTCCAAGCCTGAGGTGATGAACAGGTCAGCGGTTGTACGTTTATTGGTGAATTTGAAATACTCAAAATCAATTAGGTTGGAAGAAATGCTTAAAAAGCTTGCTAACTGAAATAGCCAAAGTCCAAGTCGTGTTGATTTCCCACGCATAGATATGAAAAGAAGAAAAAATGGTCCAAAAAGAAAACAAATGGCCATCCAATCAAATCGAATTCCGCCCAAAAGATTAACCATGCTTAAGGCATCGAGATAGGTATAATTAAATAAATAGAAGAGTATTCTACTTATACTGTACAATCCAAATACAAGTGCAATGTGATAAAGAAACTTAAGATAAAGGCGAAGGAGAGCGTTCATGACCATTCAAAATATAGAACTGAAATATCAGTTGGTTAATCCCTTCACTTTTTCAGTTTTTTCGCCTCCATTAATGCGCAACTGTCGCAATTGTGATTTTTTGTGGAACGGACAAAAAAGTAAATGAGATAAGCTATGGCTCCAAGAGCGAGAAGAAAAACGACTAAACTTTGATTATCCATTTTAAGCTGTGGAGAAAAATCAAAGTTAGCTAAATTCAAATACCTTTGCTCGCTTACGATTTGAAAAGGATTTGATGAATATTATCTACGACAGAAGTCAGTATACGAACGAACAATTGTTGACCATTTATCAGCAAATCTTGTTGCCAAGAATGATTGAAGAGAAAATGTTGATTCTTCTCCGTCAAGGTAAAATATCAAAATGGTTTGCAGGAATTGGGCAAGAAGCAATCGCAGTGGGGGCAACATTGGCAATGCAGTCGGAAGAATACATCTTGCCAATGCATAGAAACCTTGGTGTATTTACTTCTAGGAATGTTCCCTTAGAAAAATTGTTTGCCCAGTTTCAAGGAAAAAAATCTGGATTTACTAAAGGCAGAGATCGATCATTTCATTTTGGAAGTAGGGAACACCATATTGTTGGGATGATATCTCATTTAGGAGCCCAAATGGGGGTTGCTGATGGAATTGCTTTAGGGGAAACTTTGGCTCAACAACAAAAAGCGTGTTTGGTCTTTAGTGGTGATGGAGGAACGAGTGAGGGCGATTTTCATGAAGCAATGAACGTAGCGGCCGTTTGGAATTTACCGGTGCTATTTGTTGTTGAAAACAACGGTTATGGACTTTCAACCCCTTCTTCAGAACAATTTAAGTGTGCACATTTAGTTGACAAGGCCATTGGTTATGGAATGGAAGCTGTTCAATTGGATGGCAACAATATACTTGAAGTGAATCAACGCATCAGTGAGTTGGCCGCTTCAGTGCGAGCTTACCCACGACCAGTATTGATAGAGTGTTTGACCTTTCGAATGCGTGGACATGAAGAGGCTTCAGGTACAAAATATGTTCCTGAAGAGTTGATGCAAGCTTGGGAAGTAAAAGATCCAGTCGTAAACTTTGAGAACTTTCTTCTGCAGCAAGGAATATTATCCGAGGAGTCAATAGAGCTTTCTCGTTCAGAGTTCAAAGGAAAAATTGACCAAGCCTTGGCCATCGCATTTAATGAATCTACAGTTGAAGCATCCACTTCAGAGGAATTGAACGATTTGTTTGCGCCTTTTGATTACACAGAAACAAAAGCCCAGGGAGTGGGTGAAGAAATGCGCATGATTGACGCCGTTCATCAAGCATTGGAACAAGCGATGCAGAAACACAACAACCTTGTGTTGATGGGACAAGACATAGCGGATTATGGCGGAGTTTTTAAGGCTACAGAAGGCTTGTTAGAGAAGTATGGAAAAGCAAGAGTGAGAAATACTCCCTTGTGTGAGGCTGCCATTGTAGGAGCTTCTTTGGGCCTGTCTGTAAAAGGATACAAAAGCATGATGGAAATGCAGTTTGCAGATTTTGTAACTGAGGGATTCAATCAAATAGTAAACAATTTGGCAAAAATTCATTGGCGCTGGGGGCAAAATGCAGATGTCGTCATTCGCATGCCTACAGGTGCTGGAGTAGCCGCAGGTCCATTTCACTCTCAAAGCAATGAAGCATGGTTTACTCATGTACCCGGATTAAAGGTGGTTTACCCCTCATCGCCATATGATGCTAAAGGTCTTTTATTGACTGCTTTAGAAGATCCAAATCCTGTCATGTTTTTTGAGCATAAAGCATTATACAGGAGTACGTTAGAGGATGTGCCTAAAGATTATTATACCATTCCTTTTGGCAAGGCACAACAGATGAACGAAGGTCAAAAACTTTCGATAATAACCTATGGAATGGGAGTTCATTGGGCAATGGACTACATTAAAAAAACAGACTTAGATGCTGATGTGATTGATCTTCGTACATTACAGCCTATTGATTGGGAATCGGTATTTGTTAGTGTAAATAAATGTGGCCGGGCATTGGTCCTGCATGAAGATAACTTATTTGGAGGAATAGGAGGGGAGATTGTAGCTAAGATAATGGAGGCTTGTTTCGAAAACTTAGATGCTCCAGTAATGCGATTGGCATCACTTGATACACCTGTACCATTTGCAAAAACATTAGAGGATAATTACCTGCCGACGGCCAGATTGCATGAGACAATAGAAAAGCTCTTGGGGTATTAAAACAAGGCGCTTAGAATGTCTTTCTTCTGCATTAAGTGAAAGTAGTCCTCAATGTCGAATTGATCTAAGGTACGTCCGATGTCTGTAGGATCATGTTTCTGTCCAACTAGCGCCTTTTCGATGTCTTCAACATTATTTTTGCCGAAAAAGTCTCCAAATATTTTGGCATTCTTGATGACTCCTTTAACAACCTCTAAATTCATTTCAAGCGTTCCACCCTCAGTTCTTACCCCTTGTTGAAAATTGTATTTTGGTGAGTGTCCAAAGTTCCACTCCCATAAATCGTATTTTTCTTTTTTGATTTTTTCAATGGCTGCAAGGTCTACAGAGGTGAAGGTATATAGTTTGCAACCCACATGTGTTTCAACAATATGATCCATGACCATTTGCGTGAAATCTTCTAGGCTCAGCGGAGATGTAAGGTGCTCCGAAACATTGGTGACACGTTTAGGGATGGATTTAACCGCACGGTCTTTGTATTTGAGTGGGTTGATTTTCAATGCTCCACTGACATCTTTCATTTCTGAAGAATAAAGAATTGTTCCGTGATGCAAAACTTTGTTCTTGAACACATGTTCTGCATTTCCAGAGAACTTCTTTCCATCAATTGTCAAGTCATTTCTACCTTCAAATCTGGCATCAATTCCCAGTTTCTGAAGCACTTCCAAAATGGGCTTGGTGTATTTTCTAAAGTCTACTACTTCAGTGTTTTCTCCTGTTTTGGTAAATGAAAAATTTAAGTTTCCGAGGTCGTGGTATACAGCACCTCCGCCTGATAACCTTCTCACCACTTTGATGCCTTTTTCTTTCACATAATCAAGGTTGATCTCCGCTAAGGTGTTTTGATGTTTTCCTACAATAATTGCGTTATCATTGCGCCACAGCATGAAACAATCCTCATCAATGTGTTTGAAGATATACTCATCGGTTGCGATGTTGAAAAAGGGATCGGTCGAGCTATGATGGATACAGAGCATTTGGAATCTTTAATCGGATAAAAATAAAAAAACCGCCCAGTGATTTGGGCGGTTTTTTTTGGAAATTTTGTTGTTTTAAGCTGAAACGGTCACTTTAGGCGCCGCTTGGATGGTTTCCTCACCTGCATATTCTTCAAATTGTTTGAAATTGTTGACAAATGATTCAGCCAAGTGATTTGCTTTTTGATCATACATGGCCTTATCTTCCCACGTATTGCGTGGATTTAGAATTTCGGCAGGCACATTTGCACAGGATTGTGGAATGGCTAAACCAAAGACTTCGTGGTTTTTGTAATCAACATCATTGAGTTTTCCAGTCAAAGCTGCAGTTATCATTGCCCTTGTAAAACGCAACTTGATTCTTGAACCGGTGCCGTATTCACCACCTGACCAACCTGTATTGATGAGCCAAACATTTACTTGATGTTCTTCCATTTTCTTGCCAAGCATCATTGCATATTTGGTAGGATGTAAAGGAAGAAATGGTGCTCCAAAACAAGCAGAGAAGGCAGTTTGTGGTTCAGTTATTCCTGCTTCGGTACCTGCAACTTTTGCCGTATATCCTGAGATAAAATGGTACATGGTTTGTCCTTTCGACAATTTAGAAATAGGAGGCAATACACCGTATGCGTCACACGTCAAGAAAAAGATGTTTTTAGGTGTGCCACCCAAAGATCCTTCTTGAATATTGTCGATGTGATAAATAGGATAACTGACTCTTGTATTTTCTGTCTTTTCAGAATCCTCATAATCCACTTCTGTAGTACCTTCTTTGAAATTGATATTTTCTAGCAAGGCACCAAACTTGATCGCATCATAAATCTGAGGTTCTTTTTCTCTGCTTAGATCAATGCATTTGGCATAACAACCGCCTTCGAAGTTAAAAACAGAATCTTCGTCCCAACCGTGTTCGTCGTCTCCGATTAAGCGTCTGTTTGGATCAGAAGATAAAGTGGTTTTACCAGTACCTGACAAGCCAAAAAATACAGCTGTATCACCATCTTGACCAACATTCGCTGAGCAGTGCATAGAAAGTACTTGTTTCTCATGTGGGAGAATAAAATTCAGTGCAGAAAAAATGCCTTTTTTAATTTCTCCTGTGTAGCCTGTACCTCCAATGAGTAATATTTTCTTGCTGAAATTCATGATGGCAAAATTGTGCTGCCTTGTACCATCAACTTCGGCATCTGCTCTAAAACCTGGTGCACAAATGATGTTCCATTCGGGCTCAAAATTCTCAATCTCATGATTGGAAAGTCTCAAAAACATGTTGTGGGCAAAGAGGTTAGAGTATGGAAATTCTGAAACCAATCGCAAGTTCATGCTATATTTCTCCTTGGTACAAACAGCAGCATCTCTAACGTAAACTTCTTTGCCAGAAAGATAAGATGTGACTCTGTTGTATAGTCGATCAAATTTTTCGGCATCAAACTTTTTATTTATGTCACCCCACCAAACACTATCTCTAGTGATGTCATCTTCAACAATGAATCTGTCCTGCGGTGATCTTCCGGTGAACTCACCTGTATCAATGGCCAAGGCTCCGTTGTTGGCTAAAACTCCTTCGCCGCGTACAATGGTGTCTTCTACCAATTGTGCCGGATCGAGATTCCAATAGGCAGCCGACACATTGCCTAAACCTAATGCAGAAATAGAAGCTTTGGGAGCTTTTCTTCCATACTCATTCATAAAAATATTTTTTGATTTATATTACGAAATAGGTGTATAAGGTCTATACGTTTTCGTTTATTAATTTAATGTTAAGACAAAGGTAAGGGGCTTTTTCAATCTAGGCTTTTATTCTTTCTCTTTTTTTTTAACATAAAGTTTAGCGTTGTGGTAAGACAAATTAATCGTTTTAAATTTGCAGGCATCAATACCATGGAAGACGAAATCGCTTCTGACAAAGTAAAGGCTGCTTCAAAAAAACAATTGTTATAACATCTCGCGAGCCTTATAATCAAGAAGGCAATAGTCATATGCACTATACCAATGAATTGGCTAAACGTTTCAATGTTGTATTTGTAAATCCTCCATCTAAATTTCCAACCTTAAAGTTTGAACAAAATAGAATTCATAATCGGCTGACAATTGTTCCTAACCTAAACGTATTTCCAATGCGCTTCCTTCCTGTTTTCTTTGGTAAGCTCAACGATATGATTACAGCTCTTTTTCTTAGCAAAATGTTGCGAGAAAAGAAGGTCATTCTTTGGCAATTTGATCCTTATTACTTGAGTTTTATATCTTGGTTTAAACCCTACAAAAAGTTTTAATTTCCTTTGGATAGATACTCTTTTGATAGAAGGGATTTGCAGGTTGCAAAAAAGGCGGATTTATTGGTGACTGTGAACAGTACATATATTGATCGACTTTATCATAAGCTGATCGTTCCTAAGTTTTTGGTTCCTCATGGATTTTCAATGAATCAGAAGAGTCCAAGCGTTGAGGTTGTTGATAAAATAAAGAATAGGTAAGGAAACTTTGCCATTTTAACGGAGCATTGTGATAAGGAGTTGACTATCAATTACTGCATAAGGTCGCTGATCATATACAGCCGAATAAATTAGTAATTATTGGTAAAAAGCTTTTGGATTTCAAGAGCTTAGAAGTGCTGCTCAAGAAAGACAATGTTGTTTATCTAGGAGTTAAACCTTTCGATGAGTTAAAAAATTTCATTGCTGCCTCTATGTGCTGAATTGTAGCTTACAATAAAGCAACAGATACTTGGAGAAATCCTATAAGAATCACGGATTATTTAATTCAGGAAAAAGCTGTGATCAATACAATTGCTTTAAAGGATTTAGAGAGATATCATCAGATTGGATTAAATACTACTTTAGACGCAAATCAATACCTTGAATGGGTCAAACAAGGGATAAAGGGCGGGCTTAAAGTGGACAATACGAAGATCCAAAGGTTGGTTGGTGAAAATAGCTATCAAAAGCTGGTAGCTAGAATATTAAAGGAGTTGGAATCTATTGCCTAAGACTTATTGTCTGATTTACTGAACCGGATTTTTGTCCAATAAAGAGAATGCTTTAGATAGGGCTTAATTTTTCTAGAATGATACATGACTTGAAGTAATTTATAGAAGGCTTTATACAAATTTCCAATTAATATTTCATTGTACACATTGTATTGGAGGGCCTTATAAACATCTTGAGAAGGTATCTCTTTAAACCATTTCAAATAGAGGTTCCATTGATCACCATGATAGTTTTTGTCAATCACTTTAGAGCTTATGCCTGTGCCACTAAATATTGAAACTGGATGCTCATGAAACATCCATTTGAAATCAAACAAGCAAAAAATCTTAAGGTTAAATTCAGTATCAGCAGCGATTTTATAACGAACATTAAAATGACCTGCTTGATTAAAAACAAGCCTTCTGTAAAACATTGATTGATGCCAGAATTGGTGCTTGAGCAATTCTAATTTATTCTTGATTTCAACACCTTCAATCTCATTTTTTTTTTCATTTAAGATTCTCCCATAAATAATGTCACAATTGGTTAAGTCTTGAAGAAAAATGCCTTTCAATACATCATTGTTGAAGAATTTATCATCACATCCCATGAAATACAACCATTCACCTTTTGCTGCATTTATACCTTTGTTCATTGCATCAAATATTCCTTTGTCTTTCTCAGATACAGAATATTGAATTTTTTCTGAATGTGTTTCAATAACAGTTTTGGTATGATCTGAACTATTGCCATCGATTAGAACAATTTCATAGTCTCGAAAAGATTGTCCTTTGAGAGAATTTAAGAGGCTGTTAAGTAAATCAGCATTATTGTAACTTGGTACAATAATGGAAAGAAGGGGAGTGCTGTTTTTTGGCAAAGGTTTAATTGCTTAAATATCTTCTTTTACATACCAATCATCAAACTTCGAAAAGCCCGTAAATTTTCTTTTATAACCCTTTGATTTTAAAAGATTATAAATCTTTTCTCGGTTTGTTGTCTTATTGTGTTCGCAGGTAATCACTCTAAAGCTATATTGATTGAAATCAAAATTCCTTAAAATTTCAAATTCACTTCCTTCAGTATCAATGGATAGATAATCAATGATTTTAGGGGCATTGTATTTTTTTAATAAATCCAACAACGAAATAGTGTTGACTAAATAGCTTTCTCCAGACTTTCTGCTTTGTTTATGCAAGTCTGACGCATTAAAAGCTGAAACCGTTGATAACTCAGGGTCTTCAACTTCATTGAAGGTTAATTGATCGCCGGTTTTTTTCCAAACGCAATCTGTTTCAATGGCGCAACTTCTATTCTTTTTTAGATCTGAATGCCAAACTTTTGCAGGTTCGGCTAAAATGCCATTCCATCCGAATTGAGTTTCTAAGAGATATGAGTTGCTAAGATTTATACCATTTGTCGCACCAAATTCAACAAAGAATCCACTTTTTTTAAAATCTAATGAATACAAAACAAATAAGTCTTGCTTTATTTGAGATTTTGAATTTGGCAAAGCTTTATGCAAGCGATCAATTGTATTAAAGTCAATCGAATCAATTTCATTGTAATCTCGAAAAGCCTGTTCATAAAGCAACTTGGAGCTTTTTTTTATAAGGCTCAAGTTAAAAAGTGAACCAAGCAATGCGTTGATTTTTTCCTTCATCAGTTGGTGGCAATTTTATTTAGTTTGGACTTTATTTGATGTTTTATTCTTGGCTTGTTTAAAGAGCTCATTTTTCCTTGTAGGTAACCTTTATAGAATACTATGGCCAAGGCAGCATTAAAAAAGGGCAAACATGGAATTTTATATCGGGACAATGCCCCAAAATTATAGGAAGTTAAGCCTACAGAGATTCCAAAAACGAGAGCAAACAGGATGAATGATCGAGCATCATTGTTAGAAAAAAGTATGCGAAGAAATCTAAAAATCCTAACCTTATAAATTACATATACCGTAAGCAATAACAAGATAAACGATTGAATTGCTTCAAAGGCAGTTGCTGCATTCCTTACATCCGTAAATAAAAAGGGTCTGTAAAAGGTTACGAAAATAGCTTGAGGGGACTTTTGTATTATTCCTCCTATGGTAAATTCAACTTCTCCAAGGTTATATCCTGATTGGTCTCTTGTTTCTGCCAGGTAGGAATGCCAGGAGTGAAACCCTTCAGCGACACTCTGCACATTGTCTAAAGAATATTTGCCAGCACTTTCAGAAACCGTTTGCAAAAAAAAGTAACCAGCTACTAAACTAAAGCCAATAATTAAGGGTGTAATTGCAAATTTGAAGAAAGTATTTTTCACCCTTTTACTTAAATTTCCTTGCAACCAAAGGAGCATCACCGGTACGAAAGTGTATAGAATATATGGCTTTAACTCTATACAGACTTTGATGCATGCCAATATGATAATCGTAGGGAATAAAAATTTTTGATGCTTGTATAGCTGATAAATCGAAAAAAATATTAGTCCAATTGCAGACAATGCTATGGGATCTTTAAGAATGCCTGAACCCCATATACCAATTGTAGGATAAAATAATATTCCAACTGCAAAATATCGTGAAAGCATTGGATATAGATTGCAAAGTGTTTCAAACAGTTTCCAAATTCCGATAGCTGAAAACAAAGAAAAAAGCAAATTCGTTGCCATCAATTGATTAAAGCTTAATAGGGTAAAAACACTTGCCAACTTGCTCATAAAAAACACATCATTTGCTCGAATGTATCTGACATTAAACTCATTTGACATTGGTAAACCTTCATAGACCTCATACGATGAAAACCAATATGATAAGGCAAAATTGGGATTGGTTAATAATTGATTGCCAATAAATTCGCCCCCTCTAAAATATAAGAATGTATCACCTCCACGATAGATATATACATGAATGAGCACAAAAAGTATTGCGGAGATAATTTTGAAAAGTATAAAAGGTTTGAAATAAGGTGCATAAACTGTGTTCCCTTTTGGCTTTAACAATCCAGCACCGAAATAAATAAGAAATGCATACAACAAACTTAAGATTAGGTCTAAAAATGTAATGCTAGAAATAAACAATATATCAGTGTTGGTAAATGAATACTTGAGTTATGCTAATTCAATATGCGTCTAAATTAACTTTTCTAAAAAGTATCTGAAGGCATGTACATTGAATATACTGCGACACAAAAGGAAAAAAGCATAAATCGTAGATATAAAACCTTCTATCTGTTTAATTGCTTGTATACAGATGTCAACTCTATGCTTATGATAGAATTTTTTTAAGTCTTGATCAGCTTCCGTCTTCTTATAAAAATCCTTTAATAACTTAATGCTTTTTGCTAGTTCGCTTTTATTGATGCCTTTAAGTGGTCTATTGTTAAGTATGGCAATTGTAGACATGCTTACTTCTATTCCGATTTTATCTTGCAGGTATTGATAGGAGGCCTTATTGTGACAGCTATTTTGGTGATCTTCATTTTTATTTGATACACTGTCCGAATTAATGCGGTATTGATAAAGCTTGACATCCAAGTTTGCCATTCTATATCCTTTGCTCATTAGTCGTAACCAAAGCTCATAGTCCTCACAATGTAAATAATCGGTTGAGTAATTGTGTTTTTTTAGAACTTCGGTTCTTGCCAAAATGGAACCGTGAACCAGGGGTTGAGCGAAATATGAACTGAAATTAATTGCAGTGGTTGAATAACATATTTTTGAGACGTTTTTCACCTTGTTGTTGTATTGGTCAATGACAGTTAAATCAGTACCTAGAATGTCAATTTCAGGATGTTGCTTTAAATAATGCAGTTGTGTTTCCAGGCGTTTTGGATGACTAAGATCATCGGCATCCATTCTTGCAATGAAATCTCCTTTCGCCAATGAAATACCTTTATTAAGGGTGAAGATTAATCCTTGATTGCGGTCATTTTTAATAAGACGAATACGTGGATCTTTGTCAGCTAGTCTATTGCAAATTCGAAAAGAATTGTCTGTGGACCCATCATCTATCACAATAATTTCAAGATCATTATAGCTTTGCTGTTGAATGGAGGCAATGGAAGCCTCAATAAACTTCTCTCCATTAAAACATGGTAAAACCACACTGATGAACTCCTTCATCATGAATGATTATGAATTAATGAGTTGTATTGTTCGAGCACTTTGTCATTGTCATTGAATTTCTCTAAAATACTTTTTCTTAAACTCTTTCCAATGTTTGAATCATTGTCTGAATACAATTTCTTTATGATGTTTTCGATGTCTTTAGTCGGATCAACCAAATCCATCAAGTATCCATTTTGTCCATCAAGAAGGTAATCGTCGAAATCCCCAACACCTCGGCAAACTGCTACTACTTTTTCTAATAGACCAATTTCTTTCACCACATTGTTGCTAGCTTCAGTTAGAGAGGGATGAATCAGTAGGTCCGAAGCTGACATATATTCAAGAAAATCAGGGGTATATCCAACAAAACTTACATGCTTATTAAGCTTGTTTTGGATGCAGTATGACTTTAACTTTTCCTCTTCAGGTCCTTCATCTAAAATAAAGAGATGAAGGTCAAATCCTTCTGAAATTAATTTTTGGATAATGGGCAAAACCATGAAATGACGCTTAAATGGAATCAATCTGGCCACCATAATTAGTCGGAGCTTAGCAGGATGCTGAGCTTTAATTTGATCTACTTTATTTTGATTTACACTCGGATATAGATTGAAATCGTATATGTAGGGTATGATTTCAATCTTTTTAGGATCAACATTTTCATATTTCATGATACCATCATAAACACCTTTAGATGGAACTACTTGATGTTTAGACAATTTGTTGATGATAAAATCGAAGCGTTGTTCATTTTTATTGACCTTAAGCGTCACACCAAAATTGCCCTTGCTGAATTTGAAATGATGTCTGAACGCAACCACCTTTGCCTTCATGAAATACTGGGCTAATGCTGCAATAAAATTGGTATGTTGCAGATTGGAAAAAACTATGTCTATTTTATGTTTTCTGCAAAATTTGATCAATGCTACTATTTGGAAGAGGTAATAGCTGATCGGATTATTGCTTTTAGTGATACTCGTATTTACACTAATTCCAAAGGACTCAAGTTTGTCATGTATAGCTCCCTTAGTGCAAGTTGTTAAAAGGTAAATGGCATGCCCAGTGTTTTTGATTTCGCGCAGCGTAGTTTCAATTTGAACTGACCTTTTATTTGAGGGATAGTAAAAAAGAATTTTTTTCTTCATGATTTGGCAAGCTCTACTTTGGCCTTTTCAAAAGTGTCTTGGTAATGCTTTAAGGCGAACCCTTCTGTATATTTCGTGCTTGCTTCCCTCATTTTTTGTGAAAGAATTGCTCTGTCTTCTATCTTCATCTCAATGAATTCCATCAAACGTTTTACCACTGCAGTTTCATTTAGGGGGACTACCAAGGAAGGTTCAACTTGACCGACTACCTCTTTGCTTCCTGTCCATTCTGATACCATAGGAATCAAGCCGGCTGACATAGCCTCAAGGACCACTGTAGGAAATGCATCGCCCCTTGCAATGTGAAAATACAAACTCCCTTCTTTCAGGTAGTGAGCTATATCATTTGTTCTCCCCTTAAAATGGATGGCTTTTTTGCATTCTGCTGAACAGTTCTCAATAAGCGCTTTTTGTACATTTTCATCCCATTCGCCGATGATTGTAAATTCTAACGTATTTTCCTTTTGGTAGGCCTTATTAAATGCATTGATCATTAAATCAAGACCCTTATAATATGTACGCCACCCTTTAGGACCCGCAGATATAAAGACCAAATGATTGCTAGATAAATTGGGTTGATTCTTTTGCAAACTGATCATTCTTTCGCTCGGCACACCTAAATAGGTGGTATAAATTCTTGGTGCTTTAATGCCATTTAATCTAGCGAGATCTGCTGCCATCTGCCCTTCACAAAATAAGGCATCGTAATGGTTTAGAGCCCAGACCATAGCCTTTTGCATAATTTTTCCGTACCAGTTTATATGCAAAAAGTACATGGTTTCATCGCCCAAATGAACAATTAATTTTTGTTGTTTATTTAGCCTGAAAAACTTCATAATAATTGGACTAAAATGAGGCCCGGAAACTAAAAAATAGTCGAATGATTTTACTTTTTCGAATGCAAATGCATTGTAGAACCAAGCATAAATCAAGTAGATTTTAGATCTTGGACCATCGTTCCATCTTTTATATTGGTCAATCTTTTGAAATTCTGCACCAAGAGATTTTGCCAGACGTCCATGCATAATGTGTGGCCCAAATCGTCCATGTAGATAGGCGATTTTCATGAATGCAAGTTGTTTTTACACCAAACTTTCTGAATTCCAAATGCATATTTTGCCTCCACAATTTTAAGTCCCGCAGAATCAATGATTTCCTCTAATTCGTATCGGTCAAATTCAGATACATGGTCAGTGTCTGTGTAAATCAATTTTTGATTGTTTAATCTTCTGTACTCATTTAGGTACGTTTTATTAAAATCAGGAAGCTCAATGTAGACGTATTTAAAGAACGGGACAAAATCACTTAGAAATTTTTGAGGTTCATCAATATGTTCTAGAATGTGCGATAATACAAGAACATCGAAACTATTATTAGTAGCTTTCAGATAGCCTATTGCATCTGCAACAACAAATCTTAGGTTTTCATTTTGATGTTTTTCTTTGGCAATCTTTATGGATGATTCACTGTAATCTATTCCAACGACCTCTTTGGCCATATTCGAGATGGCATATGTGATTTCTCCATACTTACATCCCAAATCCAGTACTTTGTGCCCCGAAGAGATTTTAGATTGAAGATAATTGATGGTGTGAACGCGAATGGGGTGTTCCTTTTCAGAGAATACCTTAAATGAAGTCTCATGAGCCAAGCGGTCAAAGATCCACTCCATGTCAAGGTATAGGCTGAGTTTTTTCTTAGAGGAAAGAGGAAGAATACGATGAATTCTGTAGAGGAAACTTAGCCAAAAGTTACGATTTTTCTCTCGTTTAAGTTTAACTCCCATGATCACTTTTTTGACCCAGATAAATAAAAGTGTTGCCCCAATTAGGATTGAATCTGCTTATCAACATACTGAGGCGAGCGATTAAAAAATTGAGTTTGCTTACCAAACCTTTAGCTTGCTGCATGGAAGGAGGAAAGGGCCATTCTGCTTCGTTAATCTTCCAATGCTTTGTAATTAGATTAAACTTTTGGAAGTATTCAGTCTGATTCTTTCGATTGGTAAAAAAGATGTGTGTAGGCGTATGGCTTGCACGGTATCCTTTAATAAATCTTTTTTTGAATTGAAAATACATTTGTCTGAATAACTTCGCGAAGTTAAAATTCATTTCTATAGGACCCTCTACGAGTATATGTCCGTTCGGTTTCAGTAAGGCAATAAGATTTTCGAATTCTTTATTTGGTTGAGTGAAGTGTTCAAAAACATTGCTGATTCGAATCAGGTCAAATTTGAGTTCGCTTTTTAACAATTCCTCAATGGTGTAGAATTTTCCTTGCGGTATTTCTTTTTTAAGGACATCTACATGTTTATCGTTAAATTCTGCACCCTGAAAATCAATTTTGGCTGACTTTGCATTAAGAATGAAATTTGCAGCACCACAGCCATAATCTAGAAATTTACCTGTGATATTATGTTCTTTAATGATTTTGAATTGATAAGCATAAGAAAAGCGCAAGCCTATTAGCTTGTTCTCAGGATTTTTAAGGATGGTAGCGTCAATGCCATTTTGATAAGTTGTGGGATACATTTTTAACAAATCTGCTTCATCGGGTACAGGATGAATGTATACCAAATGGCAATTCAGGCAATGCCAATAGTCAAAGTGCTTTTGATTAAAAGTGGTGCCTGGGAGGAACGATTCAACGCTTCTAATCGAATCACAGAAAGGGCATTTCAGGCTCTTGTTCACAATGACAAAATTAACACTGTTGTGAAGAAGTATTCACTAAATATTTTTCAGAATTTTGTATATCCGTAAAGTCGCCTAAAATGATTAATTTAGATGCCTAAAGCCTTAAAAACCATGAATATATTTTCATTTTCAGCACACTTTGGAGACGAGGAGGCTTGTCGCTATCATTTTAAAGAGCAGCGAGATAAAGAGGGAGTTAGTTGCAAAAAGTGTGGGAACGAAGACCATTA
>Ga0316208_1000481_pt1 | contig 48326 bp, 49 predicted proteins | sample 3monopyrite_MG_FD_204944 | JGI IMG/M metagenome (GOLD analysis project Ga0316208, IMG submission 204944) | Microbial mat bacterial communities from mineral coupon in-situ incubated in ocean water Damariscotta River, Maine, United States -... | ecosystem: Environmental > Aquatic > Marine >... | reverse complement strand
AATGGTGAGGCCGGTCATGCCGAATAGCTTGAAGTTAACCCAGGTGTCGGTATCAAAATTATAGATAACGTAAATATTGATGAGGCCAAGGCTGAAGAAAAACAGTGCCCAGAGAAAGCTTAGTCTGGTCCAGATAGGGTCAGGAAGATCCATGGATGAGCTCAGCATGCGCTGGATGATGGGTTTCTCTCCGATATATTGGCTGATGATAAAAAATATAGCGAAGGCCCAGTTTAAAATCGTGGGTTTCCATTTTATGAACATTTCATCTTGAAGGATCAATGTAGCGCCGCCAAAGACTACGATTAAAATCATAGTTACGATATGCATTGTTTCTACACGACGGTATTTTAGCCAAAAACCAGTGACTTGAAGCACAGAACAAGCAATCGCTACAGCAGTGGCTACATAAATATCGAACAGCTTGTATGCAATAAAAAAGAGGGCGACGGGGAAAATATCGAAAAGGAACTTCATTTGATAATAATCAGTTCAACGTAAGAGGACAGTCATGGCATAATAGTATGCCTGTGAATTAGTGAATTATAACATGCTAGTAAAGAATATGCCGATATGTTACGACCTGCATAGCCATTCGTATTACTCGGACGGTGACTTAAGCCCAAATGATCTGATTCAGCGTGCTGCTGAAAAAGGTGTCGATGTGCTTGCGCTCACAGACCATGATACAACTGATGGCATTGATGAAGCCTTGGCGGCGGCTTTTAAGGCTGGAATCATTTTGGTTCCAGGGGTAGAAATATCCGTGACATGGCAAAATAAATTATTGCATATTGTTGGTTTGGGGATCGACCCGGCTAACAAAACTTTGCAAGTTGGGCTCGAAAATGTTCAAAAAACGAGGCAGGAAAGGGCTGAAAAAATAGCTCAGCGTTTCGAAAAAATTGACCTGCCAAATGCCTATCAGGCCGTACAGGGCTATGCAGGTGGAAAAATTATTAGTCGCAATCATTTTGCGCGCTACCTTATTGAAAAAGGCTTGGCCAAAGACCATAAAAGCGCTTTTAAACGTTACCTGTTAAAAGGTAAATCCTGTTATGTGCCTGCTGATTGGGCAGGGCTTGAAGATGCAATTTCTTGGATTCGAGCTGCGGGTGGTCAGGCCGTTATTGCCCATCCCGCGCGCTATCAGATGAGCAACACCCTGCTAAAAGCACTGTTTGAAGATTTTTCTCTATTAGGTGGTGAAGCGATTGAAGTGGCATCCAGTGCACACAGTCCCGGAGAAGTTATCAAAATGGCGCAGCTTGCCAATGACTGCGGTTTGTTTGCTTCTTCAGGCTCTGATTTCCACAGCCCAAAAGCTGTTTGGGCAGAGCTGGGTAAAATCCGCGCACTACCTGAAGGCAGTACGCCAATTTGGCAAAACTGGAATTTACAGCCCCCGGGGAATCTAGCCTCCGGTTACACAGCCTGAAATTAAGCGTATGCAGTATCTCGAAATCCACCCTAATAGTCCTCAGTTACGTCTGATTAGTCAGGTCGTGGCGGCTATTCGCCATGGGGCAGTAATTGCTTATCCGACAGATTCAAGTTATGCCCTGGGTTGTTGTCTTGGTAATAAGGCTGCGATGGACCGTATTTGTAAAATACGAAAAATAGACAAAGATCATAATTTCACATTGGTTTGTCGTGATCTTTCTGAAATATCGACCTATGCAAAATTGAATAATGTGGAATTTCGGTTATTAAAAACGCTGACGCCTGGCCCATATACTTTCATTCTTGGTGCAACAAAAGAAGTCCCGCGACGCCTGCAAAACCCTAAACGCAAGAGCATAGGTTTACGTGTGCCAGACCATCCCATCACATGGGCACTACTAGAGGCGCTTGGCGAGCCTCTGATGAGTGTGACCTTAAGCTTGCCTGATAAGGATTTACCCTTAACAGATGCCGATGAAATACGTAACATCATCGGTAAGCAGGTGGATATGATTATTGATGGCGGTCATTGTGGTTTTGAGCCAACAACTGTCATTGATTTGCAGGACGGCTCTCCTATCGTAGTTCGGCAGGGCAAAGGCGATACTTCGTTTCTCGACTAAGACATCACAATGGACGAACTGAATATTCTACAACGCCTGGCTATCTGGATATTGCCCGTATTATTTGCAATTACAGTGCATGAAGCCGCTCATGGCTGGGTGGCGTTACGTTTGGGTGACCGGACTGCCATGATGTTAGGTCGAGTGACCTTGAATCCGCTCAAGCATATTGATCCAGTGGGTACCTTGCTTGTTCCGGGGTTGATGTTAATGATGGGTGGAATGTTGTTTGGCTGGGCTAAACCTGTTCCTGTAACCTGGCAAAATTTGCGTAATCGTAAGCGCGATATGGCGCTTGTTGCTTTGGCAGGGCCTGCGGCTAATTTATTAATGGCGATTTTTTGGGCTTTTCTTATGAGGCTCAGCATTATGTTGGACAGTGTATTCCCCTTAATATCGAAGCCATTACTGTATATGGGAGGGGCAGGCATAAGCATTAACCTTATTTTGATGGTGTTAAACCTATTACCGATACCGCCACTTGATGGCAGCCGAATAGTTTCTGGCCTACTACCGGATAAGTTGGCTTGGCGTTATAATCTGCTCGAAAAATATGGAATGGTTATTTTGCTGCTTTTACTTGTTAGTGGTGTGCTGTGGGGGCTTATCAGTGGGCCTGTTCAGTTATTAAGAAGCCTTCTTTTATCGGTTGCCGGCGTACAATAATTAACTTTAGTTATCGGAGATAATTGCTTGATACAAATGTTAAATACTAATCATCGTGTCCTATCGGGGATGCGGCCGACTGGAAAGTTACATCTTGGGCACTATCACGGTGTATTGAAAAACTGGCTAGCCTTACAGCACGAATATGAATGTTTCTTTTTTGTCGCGGATTGGCACGCGCTGACCACTGAATACGACAATACCGACGGTATTGCGCAAAGCGTACAAGACATGGTGATTGATTGGTTGGCATGTGGAATTAACCCCGGCGCTGCAACGCTCTTTACCCAGTCGCGTGTTCCAGAGCATGCTGAGTTGTTTCTATTATTGTCGATGATGACGCCATTAGGCTGGCTGGAGCGGGTGCCAAGCTACAAGGATCAACAAGAAAAGCTTCATGAAAAAGATTTATCCACATTTGGTTTTCTTGGTTACCCATTACTGCAAAGTGCGGACATACTGATCTACAAAGCTGGACTTGTGCCTGTCGGGGAAGATCAAGTGGCGCACATTGAATTAACACGCGAAGTTGCACGACGCTTTAATCATATTTATGGCCGTGAACCTGATTTTATTGCTTTGGCTGAGGCCGCAATAAAAAAGATAGGAAAGAAAAATGCTAAAATTTACGGTGAGTTAAGAAGGAAATATCAAGAAAAAGGTGATCATGAGGCGCTTGAGCGTGGGCGTGCATTACTTGCCTCACAGCAAAATATAACGATCAGTGATCGTGAGCGTTTGTTTGGTTACCTGGAAGGTGAAGGTAGGATTATCCTGCCTGAACCACAGGAATTGCTAACGCCAACATCTAAAATGCCTGGGCTCGATGGACAGAAAATGTCCAAGTCTTATGGGAATACCATAGGCTTGCGCGAAGACCCTGTTTCAGTAGAAAAGAAATTGCGCACCATGCAAACGGATCCAGCCCGTATTCGAAGGACAGATCCCGGAGACCCGGAAAAATGCCCCGTTTGGGATTTTCACCAAATCTACTCGGATAAGTCGGTTCGTGACTGGGTGGTAAGTGGTTGTAAAAATGCTGAAATTGGCTGTGTTGACTGTAAACAGCCGGTTATTGATGCTGTTTTGAAGGAACAGGCGCCAATTCGGGAACGCGCGCTCGAATTTGTTGAGAATCCTCAGCTTGTCCGTAATATAATGAATGAGGGTTGTGAACGTGCGCGCGAAGTCGCCAAAGATACACTGGATGAAGTAACACAGGCGATGGGGCTTGCTGAAAGATAAACATTGAATTTGGGTGAGGGATAAACTTGCAATTATGACAATCGAAACAGTTCAACAGGGGGCAGCGCAACAACAAGAAATGCCCTTTGCTATTGTTCAGGGGCAAGCCATAACAGGCCCACCTCAAGATCTTTATATTCCGCCTGATGCGTTAGAAGTATTCCTCGAGGCCTTTGAAGGCCCTTTGGATTTACTACTCTATCTGATAAAGCGCCAAAATCTCGATATTCTGGATATCCCTATTGCCGAAATTACGAAGCAGTACATGCAGTACGTTGAGTTAATGAAAGATGTTCGGCTTGAGTTGGCCGCTGAATATTTGGTAATGGCCGCAATGCTGGCTGAAATAAAATCACGCATGTTATTGCCACGACCGGTTGAAGAGGGTGATGAAGATGATCCGCGCTCTGAATTAATCCGGCGACTTCAGGAATATGAACGCTTCAAAAAAGCGGCTGAAAACATCGATACATTGCCCAGGATGGAACGCGATTTACATGCTGTGAAAATTCAGGCGCCGGAAAAGAATGTTGTAAAACTTCATCCTAAAATTGATTTGCGCGACATCTTGATGGCATATCAGGAAGTCATGTCCCGCGCAGAAATGTTTTCCCATCATCAGATTGCACGTGAGCCGTTATCGGTTCGCGAACGAATGACAGCAGTATTAAACAACGTTAATACTGAAAAATTTATTGGTTTTGCAGAACTGTTTGTACCAGAAGAAGGGCGCTCCGGCGTTGTTGTGACCTTTCTTGCAATTTTAGAATTGATCAAAGAGTCTCTAATTGAAATGGTACAAAATGAAATGTATGGCCCGATTTATGTAAAGGCACCGAATCATGTTGAAGAATCCTGAACAACTTAAATTAATTATTCAGGCCGCGTTATTGACGGCCGGGAAACCTATAAATATAGAGCAAATGCTGGTTTTGTTTGCTGATGATGAAAAGCCTTCTCGCGATGAAATACGTGAAGTGCTGGCAACGATTGAAACAGACTATCAGGATACTGGTGTAGAACTTAAGCAAGTAAGCAGTGGCTATCGCTTGCAAGTTGGTGAAGACTTGTCACCCTGGATAAACCGGATGTCTGAAGAAAAACCCTCGCGCTATTCTCGCGCCTTGTTAGAAACGATTGCTCTGATTGCGTACCGCCAGCCAATAACACGTGCAGGTGTTGAAGATGTACGTGGCGTAAGTGTCAGCACATCGATTATCAAAACATTACTTGAGCGGGAATGGATAAAAATAGTGGGGCACCGTGATGTACCTGGCAAGCCTGCCTTATATGGAACAACCCGCGATTTTCTGGATACATTCAACCTCAAGAGCCTTAGTGAACTACCTCCATTAGCAGAGATGCGCAGCATTGAAGAAATTCAAAATGAGTTTGAATTGCAATTTTCCGAAACGCAGCAAGTTGATGAAAATGTTGATTCTGAATCGGAAGCCGAACTTAACTCTGAAATATTAACTCAAGAAGAGCACAGTCTTGAATCTGATGCAGTTGAGGCAAAAATTATTGAAGCGGAAAGTAATAAAGAGCAGAGTGGCCTGTTGTCAGAAGAAGTTAATGAAGAAAATAGTACGCTGTCCGTGAATAACGCCTGAGTCATTATTATATGTCTGAAAGAATTCAAAAAGTCCTGGCACGTACTGGACACGGTTCACGTCGACAAATTGAAACATGGATAAAGGAAGGGCGCATCACCGTTAATGGTGAAATTGCTCAGCTGGGCGCAAGTATTTCTGAAGAAGATGCCGTTCAGTTAAATGGCCGTGATATCGAATTCAACGTCAGTAATGAATGTCGTGTCATGGCCTATCATAAACCCGAAGGTGAGCTGTGCACACGTTCTGACCCTGAAGGTCGAACGACTGTTTTTGATAAAATTCCAGCGCCTGAAAGTGGTCGCTGGATACTGGTTGGCAGGTTGGATATTAATACCAGTGGTTTATTATTGTTAACCACTGATGGCGAGCTCGCCAATCGACTCATGCACCCATCTTCACAGGTTGAACGAGAGTATGCTGTTCGTGTGTTGGGTGAAGTGGATCTGCTGATTTTGAAACAACTTAAAACTGGAGTGATGCTGGAAGATGGAATGGCATCATTTTCACGTATTGTCGATGTTGGAGGTCGTGGCGCAAACCGTTGGTATAATGTTATTTTAAAAGAAGGTCGAAACCACGAAGTACGACGCTTGTGGGCATCACAGGGTTTAACCGTCAGTCGCCTCAAACGCATTCGTTTTGGGCCAGTGGTTTTATCAGGTGGTTTACGTGTTGGTCGTTGGCGTGAGTTGGAAATACCTGAAATCCAACCTTTGCGCAAACAGGTCGGTTTACCAGAAATGCTTGAACCCAAGCCTTCTTTGCAAAATAGCCGAGATAAGTCACGTAAAAATAACCGTGAGAAACCTGAAAAAAATACGAAAAGTGAAACACGAGAAAATACGCGTGGAAAATCCAGGTATGCCAGTTCGGATAGAAATAATTCCTCGAAACAAAATTCTAAATATAAAAAATCTTCCACTCGTAATCGTTTCTCTCGATAATAAGCGTTAAAAGCTGAAAGCTTGTAAATTGACGAAGGTATTTTATATTTTTTTGTTGAAGTTAATAAGTGCTACAACAAATAGAGCAAACTAAAAAATAACAGCGATTCAGCCAGTATTTTATGGTTTAATAGCCCTCTATGTTTAGGCCCATCGAGATCTTTATCGGTTTACGCTACACCGTTTCCAGGCGTAGAAATCACTTCATTTCTTTTATATCTTTTGCTTCAATGCTGGGCATTGCGCTAGGTGTGGCGGTTTTGATTACCGTACTTTCTGTCATGAATGGTTTTGAAAAAGAATTGCGTGAGCGCATGCTTGGCGTGGTGTCTCATGTGACCGTCAGCCAAAGTCGCGAAGGTTTGGAAAACTGGGAGTCCATAAGTGAGCAGTTAATGCGCTACCCTAACGTCAAAGGTGCTGCACCCTACATTCACAAAGAAGGGATGTTGACGCGTGGTTCAAATGTGGCAGGCACAGTGGTGCGCGGAATTTTTCCTGAGAAAGAGCCTGCAGTTTCTTCCATACATGAAAAAATGATAATCGGCCACATCAGCAACCTGACGGCAGGTGATTATGGCATTATCTTAGGCAGTGGTTTAGCTCATTCATTAGGCGTTTCTGTTGGTGATAGCGTCATGTTGGTGAGCCCACAGGGAAATATTACCGCTGTGGGTTTTTTGCCGCGACTTAAACGTTTTGATGTAGTTGGAATTTTCGAAATAGGAATGAGTGATTTTGACAATACCTTTGCATTAATTCATGCCAAAGATGCGGCAACTTTATTCAGACTAAATGAACGAGTAAGCGGTATTCGTTTACGGCTAGATGACATGTACGCTGCGCCACGTTTAGTGAAACAGCTTGCTAACGATCTTCCACTTGGTTATCAAATCAGTGATTGGACTCGTCAAAACGCTAATTTTTTTCGTGCAGTGAAAATGGAAAAAACGGTGATGTTCGTTATTCTATTACTTATTGTCGCGGTGGCCGCGTTTAATCTTGTTTCATCATTAGTAATGATGGTGAATGATAAAAAAGCAGATATCGCCATTTTACGTACTTTGGGTATTACACCCAGCGGCGTGATGATCGTCTTTATCGTTCAAGGTGCTGTGATAGGCACAGTGGGAACATTGCTGGGTTTATTCGCAGGTGTTTCTTTAGCACAAAATATTGAAACAATCGTTCCCGCTATTGAGCGTTTGCTGGAGGTTCGTTTTCTTTCCCCAGATATTTATTATATTGCAGATTTGCCCTCTGATATGCGCTGGAAAGATGTCTCAACAATTAGTCTGCTTTCATTTTCATTTAGTTTGATTGCAACAATCTACCCAGCTTGGCGTGCAGCACGCACACAGCCTGCGGAGGCGCTGCGCTATGAATAACGATTGCGTATTGCAGTGCAGTAATTTGAGTAAGCATTTCACCGAGGCAGGTAATAATATAACTGTATTGCACGATGTTAATTTTGCTGTGGCAAAAGGCGAGCGCGTCGCCATTATGGGACAATCCGGCGCAGGCAAAAGTACCTTGCTGCACTTATTGGGTGGTTTGGACAATCCTTCGCAAGGCGAGGTGATTCTTGATGGGCAAAATTTTTCACAGTTAAATGAAAAACAACGCGGTATTTTGCGCAATCAATCACTTGGTTTTGTCTATCAATTTCATCACCTTTTACCGGAATTCACCGCGCTGGAAAATGTCAGCATGCCATTATTGATAAAAGGCATTTCGCCTGAGAAGGCACAAGATGTTGCTATGGATATGCTTAAAAAAGTAAGCCTTTCACAGCGAGCAGCGCATAAACCAGGAAAACTATCAGGAGGGGAACGTCAGCGAATCGCCTTTGCAAGGGCTTTAGTCAACAATCCTAAGTGTGTGCTTGCAGATGAACCAACTGGTAATCTTGATAAAGAAAATGCTATTAATATTATGCAATTATCTCTTGAGCTTAATGAAGAATCTGGGACAAGTTTTGTGGTTGTAACGCATGAAACATCGATTGCAGAACAGATGGATCGAATCTTTTCACTGGAAAATGCTCAACTCAAAGAGCTGAGCTAAATGAGGGTTTTAAACCTTAAATAGTCTAATACTCATTCAGAGTAAACGTCTGTCTTTTCGCGCTTGCCAGTTTTTGATGACGCGAAGGCGCCAGAAAGAATGCACAAACAGGTAGCCTGTTGCAGCAGAAAGTACACCTAAAACAAAACAACCAAAAAGAAAGGGCTGCCACACAGCTGCAGCCTGGTTGCTTAACCATTCTATAGTTGGCACAAACGAAACATCTTGAACCGTTGCGTTTAACATCCATGCGCCAAGCTTATATGCAAGATAAAAGAACACCGGTATCGTTAACGGGTTAGACACCCAGACTAGCGTAACCGAAACCGGCAAATTTACATGCAATGCAATAGCAGCACCTGCCGCAAGCACCATCTGAAATGGTACCGGCACAAATGCGATAAACAGGCCCACGGCGAAAGCGCCTGCTATAGAGCGACGATTAACATGCCAAAGGTTTGGGTGATGCAGTAACTTGCCAAATAATTTTAGTTTTTTGTGATTGCGGATCGCATCGTGATTCGGCATCAGTCGTTTTAGCAATTTTCTTGGCATAGTGAGACAATAACTAAATGGCAAAGGATTTGTCTAGCTCAAACAATTTTGGGTTGTAAGCAAATGGAGATGGAGCTTCATGCGTAGCGGAATTATCGCTTTTGTTAGCGGTATAATTATTTTATTGCAACTCCCTGAGCTTCCTGATAGCAGGTGGTTGTGGCTACTTGGCATTATTATTCCGTTATTGTTCTGGCCCAAACTCAGCAGGGCCCGCATTCCATTATTATTATTATTTTGTGGATTTCTATGGGCATTATGGCATGGAGACAATATTCTTTCGACTGTAATTTCACCTCAACTGGAAGGAAAAGATCTGCTCGTAACAGGCGTTATTGCCTCACTACCTGAAGCACGCGACACCAGCCAGCGTTTTGTCTTTAAAGTCTCTCGTTTAAGCTTTAATGGTCAGTCACAAGATAACCCCGGTCTCATCCGCCTTAACTGGTATAGGCAGGCATCAAAACTCCAGGTGGGTGATAAATGGCAACTATTGGTGAGACTTAAGCGTCCTAGTGGCTATATGAACCCTGGTGGGTTTGATTACGAATCTTGGTTATTCCAGCGCCGTATCCGAGCAACAGGCTATGTCAGAAAGGATGCGCTCAATAAAATAATATCCATTGACCCATCAAGTCTTCCATTGCAGCGCATAAGGCAGAAATTAGCTAATGCCATTCTAGATAATCTCGGTGAAAATAAATTCACAGGGATTATCACGGCATTGGCAATCGGTGAACGACAGCTTATATCACCCGCGCAATGGGAAGTGCTCACTCGTACAGGAACCAATCATTTGGTGGCCATTTCCGGACTCCATGTTGGGCTTGTTGCGGGTTTGGTTTTTGTCACGGTTCGTCGTTTATGGTGTTATACAAGAAACCTTGCGCTGATCATATCAGGTGAACGTATAGCTGCTATCAGTGGAATTGTTGCCGCTACCATTTATGCTGCATTAGCGGGCTTTACGCTGCCTACTCAACGTGCACTCATCATGATTAGTGTTTTGTTTTTATCACTTTTTGTGCAACGCGCCCGCATGCCCAGCCAGTGCCTGGCGATTGCGTTATTTTTAATCCTAATCGTCGATCCCTTTGCTGTTCTTTCAGCAGGGTTTTGGCTTTCATTTTCAGCGGTGGCTGTGATTTTACTGGGCATGACAAATCGCCTAAGCGCACAAAGCTGGTGGTGGAAATACGGCCGTTTGCATGTACTTATAGCAATTGGTTTGATGCCCATATTAGTCATTGTATTTCAGCGTTTCCCGCTGCTGTCACCGTTGGCAAATTTTTTAGCTGTCCCTTTAATTGGATTTATCGTCGTGCCTCTGGTCTTGCTGGGAACACTGTTAGCGATTATAGCCCCGGTACTATCTGCCCCATTGCTTAAACTTTCTTCGTTTGTCCTGCATGCTATCTGGCCATTTTTAGAAACAATAAGTGACCTTGAATTAGGCCAATGGACTCAGCATGTTCCTTTATCCTGGACATGGCTTCCAGCTTTTATAGGGATTTTATGGTTGCTTTTGCCACGAGGCATGCCGGCGCGCTGGCTGGGAATATTTTTCTTGTTACCCGCATTACTGATTGAGCCAAAACGACTAACCGAAGGTGAAATACTTTTTACTTTACTCGATGTTGGGCAGGGCTTATCGGCTGTGGTGCAAACGCGTAATCATACACTTGTGTACGATACTGGCCCACGTTTTAACGCCAACTTTGATACGGGAAAGGTAGTTTTGCTGCCCTTTTTACGTGAACAAGGAATAAGCCATTTGGATATTTTAATGGTCGGTCATGCTGATAATGATCATATTGGCGGGGTGGATTCCTTACGTCGTGGAATTAAGATAAATGAACTTATAAGCAGCGTACCTAATGAGTTTAATTGGATTAAAGCAAAACCTTGTTACGGTGGGGAAAAATGGCAATGGGATGGCATTGATTTTGAAATTTTACATCCTGTGAAAAATACCCCATATCAGGGCAATAATGCATCTTGTGTGCTGCGTATTTCGAATGCCGCTGGCAGTATTCTTCTTAGCGGAGATATCGAAACAAGCGCAGAAAAGGCTTTATTAAAAAGAAAGGGGCAATTATTGAAATCCGATATTCTAATCGTGCCTCATCACGGCAGCAAAACATCCTCAACATTGGCGTTCCTGAATGCAATTTCACCTGATTATGCCTTATTCCCGGTGGGCTATCGAAATCGCTATGGCTTCCCAAAAACTGAGATCCTCCAACGCTATCAAAAAATAGGCGCAGAAATGCTACGTAGCGACAGGGATGGTGCTATTTCCGTCAAGCTGATATTGGGGAAATCAATACAATTTCAGCGTTTTCGTGAACAGTCCCGAAAAATTTGGTATCGCAGATAATCACCGCATTCCCGACCCGCTCAAAATAAAGTATTATTGGCGATTGTTTTTATTATAAAGAGGTTTAATCAGGGTGTTAGAACTAGTGTATGCCGGTGGATGGCTGATGATTCCCATCCTGTTATGTTCTGTCATAGCCTTGGCTATTGTGGGCGAACGTTTTTGGTCGTTGCAAACAAAGCGCAGCTGTCCAGCAAACCTTGTCACACAAATCTGGCATTGGGCAAAAGACAAGCAGCTTGATGCGAATAAGCTAGCAGAATTGCGCAATGGCTCACCATTGGGGCGTGTATTAGCTGCGGGGCTGGCAAATATACATCATGACCGAGAAATCATGAAAGACGCTATCGAGGATACGGGTCGTCATGTGATCGCTGATATGGAGCGTTTTCTAAACACGCTGGGTACAATTGCCTCCATCACGCCTTTATTAGGTTTGTTAGGAACCGTTATCGGTATGATCAAGGTCTTTACTGCGATCACTGCAGCTGGAGTTGGTAACCCAACCGTACTGGCTGGCGGGATTTCCGAGGCGCTGATCACAACAGCCGCAGGTCTTTCTGTGGCAATCCCAACGTTGATGTTCTATCGCTATTTCCGTGGTCGCGTGGATCAACTGGTTATTACTATGGAAAAAGAATCATTACGCATGGTTGAAGTACTGCATGGTGACAGAGAAATGGAGCCAACACTTAAACAGCGAGCATCATTGATTTCAGAATTTGAATCAGAAAATTCATCTAAACAGACGTCTAAATCGAAAAAGGAAACGCAGCGTTGAATTTACGCCAATTTCGAAAAGAAGACCCTGATGTCAGCTTGACGCCTTTAATTGACGTCGTCTTTTTGTTATTAATATTTTTTATGGTTTCAACCAGTTTTAATCGTGAATCTGAAATCTCAGTTGACTTACCAGAAGCCAATGTAGAAACTGTTGAAACTGATGATAAGCCGATTGAACTGACAATCAATGAGCAGGGTGTATATTTTATTAATCAGCGGCGAGTGGTTAACACGCAAAGAATCACGCTGGTTAAAGCATTAAGAATAGCTACTTCTGAAAATGATGCGCCTGCGCTGATTATCAGTGCAGATGCAAAAACACCGCATCAGGCAGTGATTACGGCCATGGATGTCGCTCGCCAGCTTGGTATTCTTCGCCTATCAATCGCCACCAAAGAGAGCGCTGGTTCAAACTGAAAATGCCCGAGCAACAGGATATTACTAACGGCGTAGAAATCTACCGCCGCTTGCTAAGCTATGTAAAGCCCTACAAAGCCGCCTTTTTTGTAGCTATATTGGGTATGGTTTTAGCTGCAGCTACCGACACAGGTCTTGCTGCTTTGATGCAACCCATGCTCGATGGTGGTTTTGTAGATAACGATCCATTCTGGATCAAAATGATTCCGTTATTATTAATTGTTTTAGCCTTGTTTCGTGGGTTGAGCGCTTTTCTGTCTTCCTATCTAATGGGCTGGGTGGGTCGGCATGTCATTAAGGCTATGCGGCGCGGCATCTTTGGAAAGTTTTTAAGCTTGCCCGCAAGTTTTTTTGATCACAATTCTTCGGGGCAGCTGTTATCGAAAATGTCTTACGATGTCGAGCAGGTTGCACAGGCATCGACTCAGGCGATCACTGTGCTGGTCAGGGATTCACTAACGGTTGTGGGTTTGCTTGGCTGGATGTTTTATTTGAACTGGGTGCTGTCGCTGTTATTTCTCATTATCGGCCCCATCATAGGTATTTCCATTGCCTTAGTTAATCGCCGTTTCCGTCGCATCAGTACCAACATTCAAAACTCAATGGGTGATGTTACTGATATTACTGAAGAAGTGATAGCGGGACACCATATTATAAAAACATTTGGTGGTGCTGATTACGAGCAGCAGCGTTTCTCCGAGGTCAATGATCGCAACCGACTTCAGAATATGAAATTGATTGCCACCAGCGAAGCAAGCCGCCAGTTTATTCAACTTATTGCTGCTTTTAGTCTGGCATTAGTAGTTTACCTTGCAACATTGGATCCGATGTTAGAACAGGTTACGGTTGGAACTTTTATGTCTTTTATTGTAGCGATGATGATGTTGTCATCACCGATTAAACGCTTGACGACAATAAATGCAATGGTTCAACGCGGCATTGCTGCAGCCAACAGTATTTTTTTACTGCTTGATGCTGATGCTGAAAAAGACAAAGGCACAACAACATTGCATCGTGCTGAAGGCAATATCGTATTTGATAACATTACTTTCACTTATGACGCTGCGAAAGGAAAAGTATTGCGTGATATCAGTCTGGAAATAAAACCTGGGCAGACTGTAGCTTTTGTCGGACGTTCAGGAAGTGGTAAAACAACATTGATGAGTTTGTTGCCACGTTTTTATGATCTGGATACTGATCAGGAAAATACTCAAAACTCTAATGCTGTAACGGGGCGCATTTTATTAGATAGTCATAATATTAATCAGTTGTCATTAAAAAATCTCCGCGAACAGATCGCTTTGGTCGGTCAAAATGTCACACTTTTTAATGATACGATTGCGAACAACATTGCTTACGGTGATGATGGCAGCACTACACGCGAAGCCATTATCGTTGCAGCAAAAGCTGCCCATGCACTGGAGTTCATCGAAAGCCTGCCGCACGGTTTTGATACATCAATAGGGGAAAACGGTGTGTTACTTTCCGGTGGTCAGAGTCAGCGTATTGCGATAGCCAGAGCGTTGTATAAAGACGCACCCATATTGATTCTTGATGAAGCCACTTCAGCGCTTGACAGTGAGTCTGAGCGGCATATTCAAGCAGCAATTGAAACCTTAATGGATAATCGTACTACGCTGGTGATTGCTCACCGTCTTTCTACAATTGAAAAGGCTGATCAAATCGTGGTGATGAACGATGGTGTTATTTTGGAAGTGGGGCGACATGATGAGCTACTGTCAACACAAGGTGTTTATTCTGATCTTTACCGCATGCAATTTTCAGATATTGCAGAAACCAGCAGCAGTAACTAGTCATAGATTCTTCACATGAAGCGGCTCGATAATTACTGGTACAGCACTAACCCTGTCTCGCTACTATTATTGCCGCTGTCCTGGTTGTTCAGGCTTATCGCCACACTGCGTCGTTTCTTTTATCGCACTGGCTTGCTAACGATTCATACTCTTGATGTTCCTGTAATTGTTGTTGGCAATATCAGCGTTGGAGGGACAGGCAAAACACCGTTAACAATTTGGTTAGTAAAACAACTGCAACAGGCCGGTTATAAACCAGGTATTGTGTCCAGAGGTTATGGTGGTAAATCGCATCACTGGCCGCAACCAGTTAATGCCGACAGCAATCCCGTTAAAGTTGGTGATGAAGCCATACTGCTGGCTGCACATACTGCATGCCCGATGGTGATTGACGCAGACCGTGTTGCTGCAGCTGAAATGCTGTTAAAAAATAATGACTGTAACATTATTGTTTCGGATGATGGTTTGCAACATTATGCGTTACACCGCTCAATCGAAATCATAGTTATTGATGGTGCTCGTCGTTTTGGAAATGGCCAATGCCTTCCCGCAGGTCCTTTACGTGAACCGATTTCACGACTTAAAAAATCTGATCTCATTGTTGTCAACGGTGGTCAAACTCTGACCGGTGAACATAGAATGAATCTTGTTCCGCAGAAAATTGTTAATCTGTTTGATCAATCGCAGCAATGGTCTGAGCAAGAGACTGCCAATATAAAAATTCATGCGCTTGCCGGTATTGGCAATCCACAACGATTTTTTGAAACGCTGGAGAAAATGGGGTTTAATCTGATTAAACATGTATTCCCAGACCACCATCCTTATCGCGTGGGAGACATTATGTTTGATGATAAACTACCCGTTATTATGACGGAAAAGGATGCAGTTAAATGTCGTTCTTTTGCCAAACAAAACCATTGGTTTCTTACCATAACAGCAGAAATTGATAATGCCGTTTCAAAACACGTACTGAAAATGTTATCTTGAATAGTGCATTTTTAATGAAATAAATTTAATACCAACGAGGCTTATATGGACAGTAAACTACTTGATATTCTGGCTTGTCCTGCGTGTAAAGGGCCGCTTATTTTTAATAAGTCAGCGCAGGAATTAATTTGTAAAGTGGATAGATTAGCCTACCCAGTTCGCGATGAAATTCCGCAAATGCTCGAAAGTGAAGCACGTCAAATTCCGGCCGACGAAGAGATCTAATGAGTTTTATTGTTATCATTCCTGCTCGTTACGGCTCTAGCCGTTTGCCCGGAAAACCGCTATTACTACTCGCAGGCAAACCGATGGTGCAACATGTTTATGAGCGTGCTATCACAAGTGGTGCAGATAAAGTCATCATAGCCACTGATGATGTACGCATACAAACATCTTGCTCAGCGTTTGATGCTGAAGTGATTATGACCTCAGCTGATCATCCCTCGGGAACTGATCGGCTTGCGGAAGTGGTTAATAAAATCAATTGCAGCGATGAGCAGATCATTGTTAACTTGCAGGGTGATGAACCTTTAATGCCAGCCACACTGGTTCATCAAGTCGCCAAAAATCTAGCTCAACATGAATCAGCTGGGATTGCCACTTTATGTGAAGCGATTACATGCGCAACTGATTTGTTTGATCCGCATATCGTAAAAGTAGTGTTCGATAAGCAAGGCTATGCCCTGTATTTTAGTCGAGCGGTTATCCCCTGGGATCGTGATGTATTCTCTAACTCGACGGAAGAGCTTTCAGCTGACGCTGAGCATTATCGACATATTGGGCTTTATGCCTATCGTGCTGGTTTTATCAAACAATATGTCGAATGGCCGCCTTGCCAGCTTGAACAGCTGGAATCTCTCGAGCAATTACGAGCACTCTGGAATGGCGCAAGAATACATGTTGCTTCGGCTAAGGAATCGCCGGGGCATGGCATTGATACTGAAAAAGACTTGCAGCGTGTTGAAGCGCTGTTTGAGAAACAAAAATAGGTCGGGAAGGGACGTTAAAAATTAATCCAGCAGTTCTACATGAACTTCAGAAAGATTGTAGGCACCGTCTTCATCGACTGGAATGGTAACCGTGCGTGTTTTAGGAACACGTCGGTGAGCTTCACCGTGTTGGTCAGCTTGAATGGTGGTGTGATGTTCACAATCCTGAAGAACCAGTGCTGGGCCATCTTCCAGAATTTCGATGATCACGAACTTAATACCATGGTGGCGGACATTGCTGCCGATAAGCTCACGTAAATGATCAACAATAGATATGTGGTCTTTCATGAGCATGTAGGTTCCTCGAAGCACTATAATATATGGCTACGATAACGGGTCACAGTAATACTTTCAATAGGGCTTTTAACTTGATAACTATCAAGCTCTTATAGAAAGGATAAAAGCACTTTTTGTTTGTATGGGTAGCAAATCAACGGTAACTTAAATAGCTGCTTTTATAGATGTCATTTTATTTTTCCTGAAATTACCTGCGTACCTCTTTCCATTCTTAACCGCGTGAGTCTATATAGACGTTAGTCATGCGTGCTTATGGTAAGGGTGAGGGATCAACGTTGTCTTGTTTGTCGTATAGGCGGCACGATAATGATCGTAATGCGTGGAATATTGATGGGTTATCCATGTGAAATCGGACAGTCCACGCGAGTGCATGAAGCCCCTAGAGGGGGTGTGTTTGTGAGCAGGGTGTCAGCCGCAGCTTAGTACGTCTAGTCTTAGGCATAGTGATATACGAACCAATGCGTCGTTGTCGTGTTTGAATTTAACGCCACAACACATGCTTGGATTATATCTACCTAAAGACAGGTAGGCTCGGCTGCATTAATTCTGTCAGGGTATTTACATATTTAATGATTTCAACTTAGTTTATTCATATATTACACAAGTAAAACAGATGGTTATGAACTTGGCATATATTCTGCCTTCAATCATAAGGGATTCAATTTATTATTGTTACATGTAAAGATTTAGGGTATGAGGAGACAAGGATGAATATTCACAAGGTATTTGCAATCGGTTTAATGCTGCTATTTTTGTTGCTATTATCCGCTTGCGGTGGCGGTGGCGGTGGCGGTGAAACCACTTCTCAAGCCCCAGCCCAGCCTGTTGGGGTAACTAGTGGAAATGCTGAGGATATTGCTCGCACTGCTATCAGTGCCAGTATCGCAGCTATTGATGTAGGCGAAAACAGTTCCTCTCTTCTTTCGGTTAAAAAAATCGATTCCGATTATCAAGCAAAAAAGATTAGCCTTACATCATTTGCCCTTAAGCAATTAAAGTGGCTCGACTCTACTCCAGTGTCTACCAATAACGTGACATATAATTTGGTGTCGGTCATTTCCGGAAGCGTAACTACTGATTGCGATAATCCAGGGGCTGGTACAGCAACAATTTCATTCGTAGATACTGATAATAGCAGTGATATCTCAACCGGGGACTCTCTATCTATAACATTTAGCAGCTGTCTTATCAGTGATGATCAAATGATGCTTGATGGTGGGATGGGCATGGTTGTTAGTGCCGCATCTGGTGATCTAGACGTTGATGAAGCTTGGTCGCTTGCAATTTCCTTTACCTTCAATAATTTCTTAGTATCTTCAGGTGGAATCGCTGAGAGTTTGGCGGGCGACTTTGTTTTTGCAGTCTCAACGACAGACCGTGTTGTATTTTCGGGGTCAGTTAGTGGTAGTAAGTTAGCGTACAGCTATGCGGATTCCTCGTTGGAGGAACTGACAGATTTCAATTTAGGCTTTACTTCGAATGACGCAACTAGCTCATACACATACGATATAGCTGGTACCGTCGCCGCAACGAGCATTAACGGATCTTTTCAAGTCACAACACCGACCACATTATTTGGCCTTGGACTGGATTACCCTAGCTCAGGCGTGATGAAGATAAAAGGGGCCAATAATACCAGTATGACGGTTGAAGCAATGAGTGATGCGACCACTGTTGTGCTCAATATAGACAGCACTGGAGACGGTATAGTTGATGACATGATTACAACCACCTGGGATGCGCTAGGCGTATAGCTCTATTGACCAGTGATTAATAAATGCACACTCCGCTTCGGCGGGGTTTTTATTATGTTGTTTCTAGCTCTCCATTTTTAGCATAGGAAGCGTAGGAGCTTCGATACCGACTTTTGTCTGACTTGCATGGTGAATGCCTAAAGCAATCTTGATAGGCTTTCTAAAAAAATCTCCGATTGTAATATCAGGATCAATGTGTCTGATGGGAATGTTAAGATAGATTCGCTTTCCTTGCGTGAGAATACGAGCATGACTACCTCCTTGCAGCAATCAACAAATAGCGAGACTCTAGAAAAACCCCTAAAACAGCCTCTTTTCCAGTTTTTGTAATTATCAGGATATTCCTTGGTGCCTTGTTCATTTTGCACGCAGGCTGCAAATATTATAACTAACAGATCCCGCCGCCTGGCTACGGTTTGGTGGGGGTTTTTATATATTATGGTGTTAAAATCTTTGCCGAAACTATCCCATAACTATTTGGTTTTATTTAACACTAAACGGTACAATCTGGGATCAATGTATCACCAATAAAATATCATAACCATATGAATAATAAAGAAAATGTTAGTGTTTTGTTTGTTTGCATGGGAAATATTTGCCGTTCCCCCACAGCGGAAGGCGTTTTCAGGGCACGTGTCGATGAAGAGCATCTTGGCAATCGAATATCAATCGATTCGGCTGGAACGCACGCATACCATGTTGGAGACCCTCCTGACAGGCGTGCCACGCAAGCAGCCTTAAATCGAGATATAGATTTAAGTACACAGCGTGCTCGGCGTGTAGGCGATAGTGATTATGAAAACTTTGATTTTATTCTGGCTATGGATCGTGATAACTTGGATATTCTGACATCACACTGTCCTGATGAGCACAGCCACAAGCTATCGCTGTTTCTTGAGTTTGCTCATGGCGCGGACGTAGCTGAAGTGCCTGATCCTTATTACGGTGGAACAAAAGGTTTTGATCGGGTGCTGGATTTAATCGAACTGGCCAGCGATGGTTTTCTTAGACACCTTAAGACGAGCATTTAAAACACTGATTGGCAGCACTTTTTATGTACGGCCAATCAGTGTTTGTGTTTTAAATTTCCCGAATTGATCAGCCCAGGTCTAAATCTGTTTGCTGTTTTTTCTGAGGCTCTGTTGTTGCAGGTTTGGCTCCAGGGGTTGGGCTGGGCTTTGCATCGTTGCTAGCTGTGCTATTTGCCGCTGCTGGCACAGGTTTTGCGACAACAGGCGCAGCAGGTGCAGCAGGTGCAGGCTGTGATGGTGCGGCTGTATTTACCTGAGCAGGTGCTGATGCCGATGTTGTTTTGGGGTTGTTCGCAACAGGTGCTTGGGCAGGCTTTTTGCTTTGAGCTTTTGACTGCACTGTAGTGTTATTGGATGTTTTTTCAGCATGACCAGCATTACTTTGGTTCGCATGAGGTTGTTTTACAACTTCAGCTACATTGCCAATGTTATCCGCAGTTGGAGCATTTGTTGTTGAAGCATTAGCTTGTACATTGCCTTGTGAGCCAGCTTGCCCTTCATTGCCAGACTGCGGATTTTGTTCCGTATTCTGTTGATTGTTGCGACGTGAACGTCCGCGTCCACCGCGACGTCCGCGTGATCTTCTTCTGCCGGTACTGCGTGTTTCTTTGTTTTCAGTAGTGCCGTCCTGTTCTGTTTGGGTCTGCTCTGTAACAACCGCTTCATTAGTCGCTGCTGTCTGAGTTTCACTTTCAGTTTCAACTGTTTTTTTCTGACGTGGGCGTCTTTGGCGCGGCTGTGTATCTTTGTTTTGATTTTCTTTGGCTTGATTGCCCTGTTGTTGATTTTCATCAGCAGTAGCGGTGGCTGCCGCCGTTGCGGTGCTTGATGATTCTGTCTTTTGCTGCCCAGAAGCTTGTTTGCGATTACCGGATTGTGCGCTGCGTCGTCCACGTCCGCCACGAGAAGATTGTCCTGAACGGTTTCGATTATTATTGGTTTTTTTACGTTCTGGGCTAGCCGCTGGCTTTGTTTCAGTTTGCTCAGTTTTACTTTCTTCGCTGGTAGCACCAAATAAGTTAGACCACAACTGTTTTATAAAGCCACCATTTTCAGCTGTTTGTGTCGCAGTACCTGTTTTAGTTGGTGCAGGAGCACCCGGAACGATAGATTGAACTGCAGGTTCCTGAGCTTTTGGTTTTTCTGTCGATGATGCAACGATAAGATCAGCGCTGGATGAGAAGTCCGTTGCTAGCTTGTAACTGCTGCCCTCTGTTGTACTTGCTTCATCACTGCGTAAACGTTTTACATCATAATTAGGCGTTTCTAATGTTGAATTCGCCACCAGCAAAACACGCACTTTTTGGCGCGTCTCAATTTCTCCCACCGCATCCCGTTTTTCATTGAGCAGGTAGGTGGCCACTTTTACCGGTAGTTGCACCAGCACTTGAGCTGTATTCTCCTTCATAGCATCTTCTTCGATAAGCCGAAGGATGGAGAGTGCCAATGATTCAACGCCACGCACAACACCCATGCCATTACAACGTGGACAGATATCCTGTGTCGATTCACCCAATGAAGGCTGCAGCCGCTGTCGCGACATTTCAAGCAATCCAAAACGAGAAATCCGGCCTACTTGAATACGGGCGCGGTCATTTTTGAGAGCTTCTTTTAAACGACTTTCTACTTCGCGCTGGTTCTTGGCCGGATTCATATCGATAAAATCGATAACAATGAGTCCGCCAATATCACGCAAACGCATCTGACGAGCAATCTCATCAGCTGCCTCAAGATTGGTATTTAATGCGGTCTCTTCAATATCACTGCCTTTGGTTGCGCGACTAGAGTTAATGTCGATTGAGACTAATGCTTCGGTATGATCAATAACAACAGATCCGCCAGAAGGTAGTCTGATTTCATGCTGATAGGCTGCTTCAATCTGATTTTCAATCTGATAACGGGTGAACAGCGGAATGTCATCCTGATACAGTTTTATCTTGGATAAGTACTGCGGCATAACATGGCTCATGAAATCGCAGGCTTTTTCAAAAACCTTTGTGTCATCGATTAAGATTTCGCCGATATCTGGGCGTAGATAATCGCGTATCGCACGAATAATGATGTCGCTTTCCTGGTAAATCAAAAAAGGTACAGCTTGCTCGCTTGAGGCCTTGTCAATGGCATTCCACAGTTGAACCAGGTAATCGAGATCCCATTGCAGTTCTTCAACGTTCTTGCCAACACCGGCTGTGCGGATAATCATCCCCATACCGTCGGGAATATTCATTTTGCTAATGGCATCACGCAGATCGTTACGATCGTCGCCTTCGATGCGTCGTGAGATACCGCCAGCACGTGGGTTGTTTGGCATCAACACCAGATAACGTCCAGCGAGGCTGATAAAAGTAGTGAGCGCTGCGCCTTTGTTACCACGTTCTTCTTTACCAACCTGAACAATGATTTCCTGACCTTCTTTCAGGACATCTTTGATTTCAACACGTTTTCCTTCGGCAGGTGGGTTTTGATAGAGAGAGGGCGAGATTTCTTTGAGCGGTAAAAAGCCGTGTCGATCTGCACCGTAGTCGATAAAAGCTGCTTCGAGACTGGGCTCTACGCGGGTAATTTTACCTTTGTAAATATTAGATTTTTTTTGTTCGCGGGCAGGGGTTTCAATATCCAGATTGTACAGGTACTGGCCATCGACCAGTGCTACACGCAACTCTTCTGGCTGAGTAGCGTTAATCAGCATTCTTTTCATTATATTATAATTCCTTTACTGCCTCAGCCGCATTTGGCTACGCATTTGCCTGATCGTCACTTGATGCCGTAATGGTCGCTTTGCGTCCAGGCATCATCCTACCCCGTTCATTTTTGGCGGGGGAGTTTCCGGCTTACTGCTGCGCAGTTCATCTGCGCTGAGGTCAAATATTCTATTTTTAATTGTCTGCGCAATTTGCGAGACAATGCAAAATCCCGTTTCAGGCGGCTATTGGGGATAAGTAATTTATTATTTCCCTCGCAGAGGCAAGCTCATGCAGGGGAGGCCCCTTTAAATTTTCGTAAATCGTGAAGCTACCTGAGTTTCTTTGAATGGTGATGGCATACGAATATGTTTAACAAACCATTCTATTTTCACAATTTCCACTATAATACATCAAAAGTTGTGCCATGCACGCCGAATTCTGGTGAAATATTGATAAATAAGCCATTGTCTGGTAACAGATCCTGTGAAATAGCAGCTGAAGAAATCTTTGTTATACATTTTCCAGCCTTTTTAAAATGTCTTGTTCGAGAGGGCTTTTACTATGTATATTCTTTTACAGCGGCTCCTGAGCAGTACTAAATACCGTAAAAGCAGCGTTTAAATGAAATTTAAGCATATGATAATTAAAGATTAATGGGTGATCAGAATAAAATAGAACGTTCCCCTGTTCGTTTAGTAACCATTACACCGAGTAATGAAGGACAGCGCATAGATAATTTTCTGCTCTCAGAATTGAAAGGTGTTCCCAAAAGCCATATCTACCGCTTGCTGAGAAAGGGGCAATTCCGTGTTAATAAAGGTCGGATAAAGCCTGTTTATCGCCTGAAAATTGGCGATATTGTCAGAATTCCGCCGATGCAAACGCGCCAACAACTCACCATTGCGACGCCAAGCGAAAACCTTCGCCACCTTTTTGAGCAACGAATCATTCATGAAGATGAATCGATGATCATACTTAATAAACCTTCAGGTATTGCAGTCCACGCTGGCAGCGGTGTGGATATCGGTGTCATTGAGGCTATGCGCAGCATTCGCCCTGAATTAGTAGATTTATCCTTAGTCCATCGTCTTGATCGAGCCACGTCTGGTTGCTTGCTGCTCGCTAAAAATCGAAAAGCTTTGCTTTCACTGCAAGAGCAATTAAGCGGAGAGGGCATGGAAAAACGTTATCGGACGCTTTTAAAAGGACATTGGATTAATAAGGATGAATGGGTCGTAGAACAACCTCTGCTGCGCAGTCAGTTACAGTCTGGAGAGCGTATGGTGCAAGTGTCGAAACAGGGGAAATCAGCCTACAGTTGTTTCCGTATCGTCGAATACTTGCGCAACAGTGTGTTGGCAGATGTTTTGATTACTACTGGCCGTACCCATCAAATACGCGTCCACGCTTCATTTATTGAACACCCTGTTGCCGGGGACGATAAATACGGTTGCCCTGAGTTCAATCAGGAAATGCGTCAATATGGATTAAAGCGGATGTTTCTTCATGCCAGCTCATTGACCATCAAGCATCCCGACACAGGGAAGACTTTAAGCATTAAAGCCGACCTTGATGAGGATATGAAAGCAGTGTTAAATGCGCTCGGAAATTAGAGAATATAAATGAGTAAAAAATATTCGTTAATTGTTTTTGATTGGGACGGCACGCTAATGGATTCAGCTGCACGCATTGTGGAATGCTTGTCACTTACCATTACAGACTTGAATTTGCCAATGCATAAACCATCAGCCTTGCGTGACATTATAGGTTTAGGTTTGCCCGAGGCTATTCGTCGCTTGTATCCAGATGTGGATGATACTATGTTGACGTTGTTTACCCAGACGTATCGTGAACACTTTCTCTCTGGCGAAAAAACACCATCAAGGATGTTTCCTGGAGCATTATCTACTTTGCAACAACTCAGTGATGAGGGATATTTTCTTGCTGTTGCTACGGGTAAAGGACGAGGTGGTCTGGATCGCTCTATTAAAGAAGTCGATTGCGCCGATTTGTTTCATATCACTCGCTGCGCAGATGAGTGTATATCTAAACCTCATCCGCAAATGTTGCTTGAAATTATGAGCGTGCTAGATATACCCAGAGAAAGTAGTTTGATGATCGGCGATACGGAATACGATGTTCTGATGGCTCAGCAAGCTGGTGTAGATGCGCTGGGTGTAGATTATGGTGTACATAGCCGTGATAGACTGATGTCGCATGGTGCGCTGGATTGTATGAGTGATATTTGTGATGTTACCGCCTGGTTAGAAAACCATTAATTTTTAATTTAATTCCAATAAAATTTTGAGAACTTAAGGAGCAACACTAAAACTGTGAGTGATGACAATCGTAAAGACCCCTGGCTGGGCGAAGCTGGCTCAGAGCCAAATACCAGTGATGCTGATAGCCTGCCTGTTTGGGAACGCGGCTTAATTGAAAAATTAGCGCTGGGTTTATTCAAAGAGCAGCGTAAAACACGACGCTGGGGAATTTTTTTTAAATCGCTGACCTTTGCTTATCTAGCGGCAATTTTTGTTGTTCTAATGCCAGACGGTCCAGACGGAAGTGTCTCGCTTGGGAAGGGGAGTCATACCGCTCTCATTAATATACGTGGCGTTATCGCTGATAATACGGATGCCAACGCTGATAACATAATCAGTAGTTTGCGTTCAGCCTATAAAGACAAAAATACCAAAGGTATTATTTTAAGAATAAACAGTCCTGGTGGTAGCCCTGTGCAGGCTGGTTACATCAACGACGAAATTTTACGCCTAAAGGAAAAAAATCCTGATATTCCCGTTTACGCAGTCATTACCGATATCTGTGCATCAGGTGGTTACTACATCGCTGTTGCTGCTGATAAAATTTACGCCGATAAAGGCAGCATCGTTGGTTCAATTGGCGTGTTGATGGACGGTTTTGGTTTTGTCGGTGCAATGGACAAATTGGGTGTCGAAAGACGCCTAATCACGGCTGGCAGCAGCAAGGGCTTTCTTGACCCATTCTCACCAGTTAAAGAAAAAGATCAGCAACATATTAAAACCATGTTAGGAAATATACATCAGCAATTCATCGATACTGTAAAACAAGGGCGAGGGGATCGTCTTAAACAGGACAAACGACTTTTCACTGGTCTTGTCTGGACAGGCGAACAAAGTGTTACCTTAGGTTTGATTGATGACCTGGGTAGCAGCAGTTATGTAGCGCGTGAAATTTTTGAGGCGGAAAAAATCGTTGATTTCACACGTCGCGAACAAGTGCTGGAACGTTTGATCGAACGGCTTGGTGTTACAATTGCGAATACTTTTAGCGGCATTAGCGCAGGGCAGTTACGCTAGAGCTCTTATTTTTCAGAGTACATTAAATGACGGGCAAGCCAGCTTGACTGAGCATCTGACTAAGGCGTATCAGTGGTAGGCCAATTAGAGATGTGGGGTCAGTGGTATCGATACGCTGAAAAAGAGTGATGCCCAAACCTTCAGATTTAAATGAGCCCGCGCACTGGTAGGGTTGCTCGCTGAGAAGGTAACGCTCTATTTCATCGTTTTTTAACGTGCGAAATAACACGTTGCAAGGGATAATGTCCGTCTGAAGTTGGCCATCACGAGCATCCAGTACACTGACTGCAGTTAAAAATGTCAGACATTGCCCGGATGCGGCCTGTAATTGCAGTTTGGCATTTTCATGGTCAAGAGGTTTGCCGATGATATTGCCATTGAGCACCGCCGCTTGATCTGAACCTATGACGATAGCATCAGGATTTTCCACGGCAATTTTTTGCGCCTTTTGCTCAGCCAATCGTCGCACCAGCATTTCGATGTTTTCATTTAGTAATGGTTCTTCATTGATCTCGGGGGAAGATGAGGTAAAAGACAGCTTTAATCGCTGTAATAGTTCTTTCCGAAAAGGTGAGCTGGAGGCTAAAATCAGCTGTCGTGAGGCAGAGGTAGTCATATATGTAGTTTCAGTGCGGCTATGTTTGTTTATGAAAAAGAGCGTCTTAATGTTGCCAATGAAGCAAATATATACCTGAAACAGGGATTTTTGTCAGTATTTTTTGACAGTTAGCTCTGTCCGAATTAAAATAGTGGGTTATGTCAGACCCGCTGCAAGAAGTTGTTAAGATACAGAGCCTCGCTGAAACAGGGCGAATTCTGGAAGGTACGTTGCCACTTGTCAGTATGCAGCGTTTAATGCTGCAGCTTGTTCCAGATACTGATGAAACAAACAAGGTTGATGTCACGCTTGAATTTGGCGTAGATATACAGGGAATAAAATTCCTCTCTGGTCACATTACTGCGCCAGTGAAACTTGTTTGTCAGCGCTGTATGAAGGCCATGGATTTTAATGTTGATGCCAACATAAAGTTGGCAATGGTCAAATCAACGGAAGAAGCAGAAGAGCTTCCTGACATGTATGAGCCATTATTAGTTGATGAGCCTGAACTGTCGCTGGTAGAACTGATTGAAGATGAATTAATGCTGGCATTACCAATCGTTGCTTTACATTCTAACGATAACTGTTCTGCCGTAGTGGAAAAGGAATTACAAGGGACGCAAGCTTTAGAGACGGAAGCCAAGCCAAACCCTTTTGTTGTGCTCGCACAACTTAAAAACAAATAAAAGTCGTCACATAATTATTGATATAAGCAGGAGTTAATACCATGGCTGTACAAAAATCCAAGAAGTCCCCATCAAGACGCGGCATGCGCCGTTCTCACGATAGTCTGAAATCCAGCGCGTTGTCTATAGATTCTACAACGGGTGAAACACACCTTCGTCACAACGTTACACCTGATGGTTATTACAAAGGTCGTAAGGTTGTTGAATCAAAGGATGATTAATTCTTGATACATACCATTGCGCTGGATGCTATGGGAGGGGACCATGGTCCTGAAGTAACCATTCCCGCAGCACTCAGCGTATTAAAAGGTCAGAGCAACCTTAAGCTGATACTTGTTGGTGATCAGAATGCTCTGAATAAAATGTTAAAGAAACATAACACATGCGTAAATGAGCGCCTGGTTATTCATCATACATCGCAATGTGTCGAGATGGACGAGCGTCCCTCTCAAGCTTTACGTTTCAAGAAAGACTCCTCAATGCGTGTTGCCATTAACCTCGTTAAAGATGGGGCTGCACAGGCCTGTGTTAGCGCAGGCAATACAGGCGCCTTGATGGCTACGGCACGTTACGTATTAAAAACATTACCCGGTGTAGATCGCCCTGCCATCATCGCAGCAATGCCGACAACCAAAGGGCATACCCACATGCTTGATCTTGGTGCCAATGTCGATTCTTGCGCAGATCAATTGTTTCAATTTGCTGTAATGGGCTCGATTTTGACCAGTGCGGTAGATAATATTGAAAAGCCAACAGTTGGGCTTTTGAATATTGGCGAAGAAGAAATCAAAGGCAATGATCGCATCAAAGAAGCGGCAAGAATGTTGGCTGACAGTGATATCAATTACATCGGCTTCATCGAGGGTGACGATATCTATGCCGGTAAAGTTGACGTGGTTGTCTGCGATGGTTTTGTTGGTAACATAGCACTCAAAACCAGTGAAGGTCTGGCCAGAATGGTTTCTCATTATATGAAACAAGAATTCATGCGTACGCCATTATCGCGTATGGCCGGTTTATTTGCGCGCCCAGTATTGCGTGCCTTCCGCAATCGCATTGATCCCGCAAAATATAACGGTGCCAGTTTTGTTGGCTTGCAGGGTATTGTTGTGAAAAGTCACGGCGGTGCGAATGTAAATGCATTTGCTAGCGCCATTAATGAAGCCTCACTGGAAATTAATAAAAATGTCCCTGAATTAATTGGCCATCAGCTCGAAAGCTTTATGCTTGAGAGGCAGGCGGTATGATTTATTCTCGCATAACGGGGACTGGCGGTTATCTGCCTGAGAATATCACCACAAATGCAGACCTGGAAAAATTGGTTGATACCACCGACGAGTGGATTCAGGAACGCACAGGTATACGTCAACGCCATATTGCGGCTGAAAATGAGTCCACCTGTGATCTCGCCGAGCATGCTGCGCGGAACGCAATCGCCGCTGCTGGCATCAGCAACTCTGATATTGATCTAATTATTGTTGCGACCACTACAGCAGATAAAATTTTCCCCAGCACAGCTTGCTTATTACAACAACGTTTGGATATCCATGGTCCAGCAGCTTTTGATATTCAAGCTGTCTGCACCGGTTTTGTATATGCATTATCTATTGCCGACAAATTTATTAAATCTGGCTCTGCTCGTTGTGCGTTAGTAGTCGGTGCCGATACGCTTTCACGTATCATCGACTGGACTGACCGCGGTACATGTGTGCTTTTTGGAGACGGTGCAGGTGCAGTCATCCTTCAAGCCAGCGATGAACCTGGCATACTGTCAACACATTTGCATGCGGATGGAAAATACAACGAACTACTGATGGTGCCTGAAGGAATTTCTAAAGGTTTTGAACAAGTGCGCGATGGCAAAGCTTACATACAAATGCAGGGTAACGAGGTTTTTAAAGTAGCTGTCAATACGCTTGGTCGCATTGTCGACGAAACCCTTGCAGCCAATAATCTCGAAAAAAATGATATTGATTGGCTGATTCCGCATCAAGCTAACATTCGCATTATTTCTGCGACAGCAAAAAAATTAAAAATGCCTATGGATCGTGTCATTACCACTGTTGGTGATCATGGCAATACTTCAGCAGCATCAATCCCGCTCGCGATGGATGTCGCCGTTAGAGATGGCCGTATTAAAGAAGGCGAGATGGTGTTGCTTGAGGCCTTCGGTGGTGGTTTCACCTGGGGTTCTGCGTTACTCAAGTTCTGATACAGTTCTGGTTTTCTTCATCACCTCAATTACACGCTAATAATTACCATGATTAAAGCAGCCTCTCTTGCATTTTTATTTCCCGGCCAGGGTTCACAATCTGTCGCCATGCTGTCTGAGCTGGCCTCTACATACTCATTGGTGACAGATGTTTTTTCCGAAGCGTCTGACAGTTTGAATTATGATTTGTGGAAACTGGTACAACAAGGTCCGGGTGTAGAGCTCAATCAAACAGATAAAACTCAGCCGGCTATGTTAGCTGCTGGTGTCGCTTGTTGGCGTGTTTGGTGCCAGCAATCTGAAACCAGACCTGCACTCATGGCTGGACACAGCCTCGGTGAATACACTGCGCTGGTTTGCGCGGAAGCCCTGGATTTTGCATGCACAATTAAATTGGTCGCACAACGTGGACGTTTTATGCAGGAAGCTGTGCCTGAGGGGCAGGGGGGAATGGCTGCCATACTGGGGCTCGATGATGAGCAAGTACGTACACTCTGCGTTGATGCTGCACAAGGTGATATTCTTTCAGCTGTTAATTTCAACTCACCGGGCCAGGTGGTCATTGCGGGAACAGCGGCAGCTATCGCTCGTGCTGTTGCGAATGCTAAAGATGCGGGTGCAAAACGTGCTTTACCGTTACCCGTAAGCGTGCCGTCACATTGCGACTTAATGTTACCTGCTGCAAACAACATGCGTGACTTGTTGAAAGATATTGAAATTAATACCCCTCTCATTCCAGTGATCAACAATGTTGATGTTGCTCAGACAAGCTCTGCGGAATCGATTCGTGACGCACTGGTTAGACAGTTGCATAATCCAGTACGTTGGGTTGAAACTATTCAAGCTATGGCATCAGCAGGAGTACGGCATACTGTCGAAGCGGGGCCAGGCAAGGTTCTTTCAGGGTTAAGCAAACGCATTGATCGCAGCATTGCTGCTTTGCCTGTTTTTGATTCAGCTTCCTTAGATAATGCGCTAAACACACTAAATGACAACATTTAAAAGCAAAACAATGAATAAATATCAGGGAGATAAATCATGACGCTGGACAACCAGATCGCGCTTGTTACCGGTGCATCACGTGGAATAGGTCAAGCCATCGCAACACAACTGGGAAAAAACGGCGCTATTGTTATTGGTACAGCTACTTCAGAAAACGGTGCAAAAGCGATTACTGCCTATCTAAAAGAAGAACAGATTAATGGTGGTGGCATGGTTCTAGATGTAACCCAGCCAGAGTCAGTTGAAGCTATTATTAAAGAAATTAATGCACAGTACGGTGCGCCGCAAATATTAATTAATAATGCAGGCATCACCCGCGACAACTTGCTAATGCGTATGAAAGAGGATGAGTGGGATCAAATCATCAATACTAACCTAAGTTCGGTCTATCGCCTCTCAAAAGCCTGCCTTCGTGGCATGATGAAAGCAAAAAATGGGCGTATTGTTAATATTGCCTCAGTCGTTGGAGCAACGGGCAATCCTGGCCAGGCAAACTATGCGGCGGCGAAAGCAGGCATGGTTGGTTTTGCTAAATCGCTGGCCCGTGAAATTGCTTCACGTAACATTACTGTAAACACTGTGGCTCCAGGCTTTATTGAAACTGACATGACAAACGCATTGGCTGAGGAGCAAAAGCAGATAATGTTAAAATCCATCCCTGCTGGAAGGCTGGGACAGGCGATTGATATTGCTAATGCTGTCATATTTTTGGCGTCCCCTCAGGCTGCTTATATCACCGGCGAGACGATAAATGTTAACGGTGGGATGTACATGGCGTAATAAAATCAACAAGTTATTTTATTAATCCTTAATGATGATATTAAATTACTATTTTTCTAGCAAATAATCGGTGTTTCCAATAAAATACCGCTCGCGTAGTCTGTGTACTACGACAAACTTTTCGTAAGGAGTTTACAGTTATGAGTAATATTGAAGAACGCGTCAAGAAGATCGTTGTTGAGCAGCTTGGTGTTAAAGAAGAAGTCACCATTACTGCATCTTTCGTTGATGATCTTGGTGCTGATTCTCTCGATACAGTTGAGTTGGTAATGGCACTTGAAGAAGAATTCGAATGTGAAATTCCTGATGATGAAGCTGAAAAGATTACAACGGTAAAACAGGCAATCGATTTCATTAATGCCCATCAGGCTTGATGTAGCATTGAAAATGGCCGCGATCCCTTTCGAGGGATGCGGCCTTTTGTTTTGTTGATATATCTACCTGCCATCAATCTTTGGCACACCAAAAGTTAAATCATTTTTAAAGCGGGACAATAGCGAGTGGGTGAAAAACGACGTGTTGTTATTACGGGATTGGGAATGGTTGGTCCTGTTGGATTAACCGTAGCCGATTCCTGGAAAAATATTCTTGCTGGTAAAAATGGCATTGGACCCATAGAACATTTTGATGTGTCCAGCTTTACGACCCGTTTTGGTGGGTCAGTCTGGGGCTTTGATGTGAAAAACTATATGTCACCCAAAGATGCCCGTAAAATGGATCCTTTTATCCACTATGGCATGATTGCAGGAAGTCAGGCGATAGAAGACTCAGGGCTTGAAGTTACCGATGAAAATGCAACACAGATTGGTGTTTCAATTGGCTCAGGCATAGGTGGTCTCTACGGTATAGAAAAAGGCTATGCAACCTTTACCAAAAGCGGCCCACGTAAAATATCGCCTTTCTTTGTGCCTAGCAATATTATCAATATGATTTCTGGCAATCTTTCGATTAAATATGGTCTAAAAGGACCAAATATCGCGATTGTCACAGCCTGCTCCACAGGTACTCATAGCATCGGTGAATCTGCACGCATCATCGAATACGGCGATGCAGACGTCATGGTTGCAGGGGGCGCAGAAATGGCCACTACACCCACTGGTTTGGGCGGTTTTTGCTCCGCACGGGCGTTATCAACACGCAATGATGATCCAGCGACGGCCAGTCGTCCATGGGATAAAGAACGTGATGGTTTCGTACTCAGCGATGGAGCAGGGGTGGTTGTACTCGAAGAGTATGAGCATGCAAAAAAGCGTGGTGCAAAAATTTATGCCGAAGTCATTGGCTACGGCATGAGCGGTGACGCTTATCACATGACATCGCCCTCAGAAGGCGGTGAAGGCGCTAGCCGCTGCATGAACAATGCTTTGCGCAACGCGGGCATCAATGCTGATCAGGTTGACTACGTTAATGCACACGGCACATCAACACCAGCAGGTGATAGGGCGGAAACCAACGCACTCAAAGCTACCTTTTCCGATCATGCAAAAACATTAGCCATTAGCTCTACTAAATCAATGACAGGACATCTGCTTGGGGCTGCAGGTGGCATTGAAGCGATCTTTACGGCATTGTCTTTACAAGACCAGGTTGCCCCACCGACTATTAATTATCAAACGCCTGATCCAGATTGTGATCTTGATTTCGTGCCGAATGAGTCGCGCTCAATGAATATTAAAGTTGCAATGAGTAATTCATTTGGTTTTGGCGGCACCAACAGTACTTTGGTTTTACGTAAAGTTAGCTGATTTATTTACCTTGAATTTTATGCGCAAGGCGGGAAACTGGGGCATAATAAAAAATCTCTGACGGCATACTTAAGTTCTCATCGTGAAAATGCTTTTGATTCGACACAGCAGTTACCACGTTGATCTTCCGGCTATTCAACAGCAGCTGCCAGAACTCTACCCCTGTCTACTAGAAAGTGTTGCTCACGGCACGTCACAGTCACGCTATGATATTTTGTTCGCTTTTCCCGGCAAACGCTTGGAGCTTGCTTACGATAACAAGTTAAGCCTTTCTGACCTGGAAATCGAAAATAAAAATTTCCTTGATGCATTTGATGATTGTTGGCAGCAGGAATGCAATGACAACATAGAAACTATCGAACAGATTCCATTTCGTGGTGGTTGGTTTGTCTATCTTGCTTATGAGATGGCAGGGCAAATTGAACCTTCTTTAAAATTAGCCTCATCTACACAGCAATGCCAGTTACCAAAGGCATTAGCGATTCGTTTTCCCGCTGCCATTATCCGTGATCATCTCAAACAAACAACAATATTAATTGCTGAGCAGGGCTACGAAGATTTATTAGATAAACTGGAATCCGATCTTTCCATTTCTCAGGTTAAAAAAACAAATTTAAATATTTCAGCACCAAAAATTATAGAAGAAGCAGATGCTGGTTTTCTTGATGCCATAAAAATCATCAAGCAATACATTCTTGAGGGTGATGTTTTCCAGGTTAACTTATCTCGTCAATGGCAGGCTCAACTCCTACCATCTTCCGGCTCTCACTCAATCGCTGCCAGTGAGATTTATCATCAACTATGCTTGAATAACCCTGCGCCATTTGGCGGCTTATTTTTATATAAGGACAGCGCAGTTATTAGTTCATCACCCGAACGTTTGGTTAGTGTGAATAATTCAGGGGAAATTGAATCGCGCCCAATAGCAGGCACACATCCGCGTGCAGCTGATAAAACTGACGATGATGATTTATCTCGCACACTCATGAGGCATCCAAAAGAAAAAGCCGAACATATAATGCTGATTGATTTAGAGCGTAATGATCTAGGCAGGGTATGTCAGCCAGGCAGTATTCGTGTTGATGAGTTAATGGTGCTGGAAAGCTACGCGCATGTTCACCATATCGTTTCTAATGTCTGCGGAAAGTTACGTGACCATGTCACGCCCGGCGAGGTCATTCGCGCAGTATTTCCAGGTGGAACAATAACCGGCTGCCCCAAGATTCATTGCATGGAGATCATTGCTGAACTTGAACACGTTGCACGTGGGCCTTATACCGGCTCAATGGGTTTTATCAATAATGATGGCAGCATGGATTTAAATATTCTCATACGTACCTTACACAAAGAAGGTGATCAAATTACAATGCGTGCGGGTGCTGGCATTGTTGCTGATTCGATAGCGGAAAATGAACTAGAGGAAACACGCTCCAAGGCAAGAGGGCTGTTATTAGCTTTGGGTGCTGATAACTTGGTGACGCATAAAACTAAACATTCTATGCAATGAAAAAAATAATAATGATCAATGGTGATCTGACAGGTCAAATCAATGCAACAGATAGAGCATTACAATACGGTGACGGTTTGTTTGAAACCATTGTTATACGTGATGGCAAAGTTCAGCTTTGGAAACAACATATTCAAAGACTTGAAAAGGGTTGTCAGCGTCTTGCTATTAACAATGTTAACTATGCACAATTAACTGATGAAGCGATGTTACTTTGTAACAATCAAAGCAATGCCATTCTTAAAATTATTATTAGCCGTGGAATAAATGGACGAGGTTATCGTTTTAATAAAAGTGATAAGGATTCAGTAGCTACGCGTCTATTATCTATCTATCCTTTTCCAAAACATCCTGAGAATCACTACAAAGAAGGCATAGCTTTACGTTTATGTCAGATGAAAATGGGACGAAACCCAGTGCTTGCAGGCATCAAACATTTAAACCGTCTTGAGCAAGTGATGGCTAGAAACGAATGGCAAGATGAAAACGTTTTTGAAGGGCTGATGTGCGATGAGATGAGCAACATTATTGAAGGAACAATGTCGAATTATTTCATGATTAAAAATAAACGACTCGTTACCGCCGATATCAGTCACAGCGGTGTTGCAGGCATTGTCAGACAGCTCATTGTTGATGATGAAATAGACCATCAGTTACCTGTTGAGATCACATCGATAAGTGAACAACAACTGCATTCAGCTGATGAAGTATTTATCTGTAATTCTGTAATAGGTATCATGCCTGTAAAATCATTCACTAAACAATCTTATGCAATAGGCTCCGTTACAAAGCATCTCGTGAATAAATTAACAGATTATTGTAAGCATGCAGCAAACTATGGTTTTAATTAACGTTACGATAAATCTAACTTTTTAGTAGAAGGCTCGATGAAAAAGGTTTTAATGAAACTATTTGGGGCAAGTATTTTGTTTGGCAGTCTGGCCACTGCGTGGTTCATTTTGGACTTTCAATCTTTCAAGGTTACGCCGCTAGTGCCAGATGGAAAGACCTTTAAATACCGTATTATTCCGGGAACCAGTCTGACTCGTTTAGCAAAAGATCTGGACACACTTGGGCTTATTGATCGCCCACGGTATTTTATCTGGTTAGCTAAATGGCAATTCGGTAACGGCACAATTAAAATCGGTGAATATCAATTTTCTCCTGGAACAAGCTCAGAAGATTTCCTTGAAAAAGTAATTGCAGGTAAAGTCATTCAGTATCCATTGACCATTATTGAAGGGTGGAATTTCCGTCAATTACTAGAGGCTGTGGAAAAACACGAAAAAATTGACCATCAGTTAACCGGACTCTCTAATGAGAAAATTATGCAACGTTTAGGGCTCGATAAACAATCACCGGAAGGGCTATTTTTCCCAGACACCTATTACGTCACACGTCACATGAGTGATATTCAATTATTGCAACGTGCAAATCAGATAATGGATGATGTTCTGCAGCAAAGCTGGCAAGCGCGTGAAGCGGGTTTGCCGTATCAGACACCTTATGAAGCATTGATCATGGCCTCCATTATTGAAAAGGAAACCGCTGCACCTGAGGAAAGGCAACAAATTGCTGGCGTCTTTGTCCGTCGCCTTGAAAAACGAATGCGCCTGCAAACTGATCCAACCGTTATTTATGGTTTGGGTGAATCATTTGATGGCAACATAACCCGCCGTGATTTAAAAACAGATACCCCTTACAATACCTATACACGCAGAGGTTTACCGCCCACGCCGATTGCCATGCCAGGCAGAGAATCTATCTATGCTGCATTACACCCAGCACCCGGTGATGCTTTGTATTTCGTTGCGAAGGGAGATGGCACGCATTATTTTTCTTCCACTATGGAAGAACATAATGCTGCGGTTAGAAAATATCAATTACGAAAACATTAGGCTGTTAGGAGTGAGGCGTTTAATGAGAAGCGCAGGCTCTGTTCGCATACGCTACAAATAACTGAGTAATACATGTCAGAATCTACAGGAAAATTTATTACCGTTGAAGGTATAGAAGGGGTTGGGAAAAGTACTAACATAGCTTGTATCCAATCTATTCTTGAACAGCATGACATTTCTGTCACTATAACTCGCGAACCCGGCGGCACTTCACTCGGGGAAGATATCCGCGGGTTACTGTTAGGACACAAGCATGATGGCATGGAAGATGAGACCGAACTGATGTTAATGTTCGCCGCGCGCAATGAACATATTGCCAGCGTCATAAAACCTGCTTTAGCAAAAGGGCAATGGGTCATCTGTGATCGTTTTACCGATGCCACCTATGCATACCAAGGGGCAGGGCGAGGCATTGATATGCGGCGCATATCAGAGTTAGAGAATTGGGTACAAGGAACGCTACGCCCGGATTTAACCTTGTTGCTAGATGTGCCAGTTGCAATCGGTTTACAGCGTGCAGGAGCACGCGCTGGCAAAGCTGATCGTTTTGAAATACAGCAACAGGCATTTTTTGAACGCGTACGTCAATGCTATCTAGATCGTGCGCAACAAGACAAACAGCAATATCATATTATTGACGCTTCTCTTCCGTTAGAAGCAGTGCAAACGCAATTAAAGGCAGTGCTAAACGATTATCTAATAATGTTAAGAGTTAACTGCTAATGGCTGAATTATTACCCTGGCAAAATATTTTATGGCAGTCCATCAACAATCAAATTGATCAGAAACGACTGCCACATGCGTTAATGATCACGGGGGTAGAAGGCATCGGGAAAACTCGCTTTGCAGAGGTTCTGGCACAATCAGTTCTTTGTAGTGGCCGAACTGAAAACGGCTTGGCCTGCCAGCAATGCCGTAATTGCCATCTATATCAGGTTGGCACTCATCCCGATATTATTCATATCTCTTTGTTAGAGGGTAAAATTAGAATTGCGGTTGACCAAATCAGGGCAGCCAGTGAATTCCTACATCTCACTGCTCAAATGGGGGAGTCAAAAATTGTCATTATTTCACCTGCGGAATTAATGAACGTTAATGCTGCAAATAGCCTTTTGAAAACATTAGAAGAACCCAGCTCAGGCAGCCTGCTACTATTGACAAGCAATCAGCCTGCTTTGCTGCCTGCAACGGTACGCAGTCGTTGCCAGAAGCTTAACTTTCCACTGCCGGACTCACAGCAGGCTCTGAATTGGCTCTCAGCACAATTGGCAGCATCGGCTTCTGAAAGCACAACCAACGCTGTGTTGGCGCTGCAGCTTGCTAATGGTGCGCCATTTCAGGCATTAAAACTGGTAGAAAGTGATCTCATCCACAATCGTAACAAAATGCTTAGTGACCTCGATAAACTGTCTACACAAGATGGTGATCCAATAAGTATTGCAGCGGATTGGTTAAAGTTAGGTGCGAAAGAATCGTTATATTGGGTGTACAGCTGGGTCGCAGACATGATCCGCCTGAAATCAGCGGAAGATCCACCGCAATTGCTTAATCTTGATAGCAAGCAACGTTTAAGCAAGCTGGCTAGTCATTGTGATACAGCTCAATTATTCCGGCTTCAGGAACAGATTAATGAAGGCTTGCGACGCACAGGAACATCTGACAATCAACAATTACTACTTGAAGAATTGCTGATATTTTTAAAGGTTACATTAAAAAAATAAAATAACTAGTTGTTTTAATTATGAATGATGCCGAAAAAAAATCTGCTGCCGGACGTCAGGGCATTATGTCACTGGCTATTAAAGATAAGGGCTCCTTATATGCCGCTTACATTTCTTTTGTTGAGGGCGGCGGTATCTTTATTCCAACCAACAAAACCTACAAACTTGGCGAAGAAATTTTCATGTTACTAACGCTGATGGAAGAAACTGAAAAAATGCCCGTGGTAGGGCGGGTTATTTGGGTCAATCCCAAAGGTGCGCAGGCAAACAGTGTGCCCGGCATTGGCGTACAGTTTACCGATGAAGACGGCAAAACAGTCCGCAATAAAATTGAAACCTATCTCGCGGGCGCTCTAAAATCTGACCGCATGACGCATACTATGTAATAGCGATGTAATGACCCTGCCAGAATTATCAGGTAGTATCTCAATAGAATTACTTCGTTTTTACAACATCTAACTATCTAATAATATGTCATTACAACTGGTGGATTCACACTGCCATCTGGATCGGCTTGATCTGTCCGTGCTTGGTGGTGACCTAAAGGCTGTGCTCAATACAGCTAAAGATCATAACGTAGGCCATATGCTCTGTGTGTCGATTAATCTGGAAACCTTTCCGAATGTCATTGCCATTGCCCACGCTCATGAAAATGTTTTTGCCTCTGTCGGCGTGCATCCCAATGAAACCGATTGCAAAGATCCTTCAATTGAAGAACTGATATCGCTTGCCAGCGACCCTAAAATCGTCGCCATCGGTGAAACCGGGCTGGATTATTTTCGCAGTGAAGGGGATCTGAATTGGCAGCGCGAGCGTTTTTGCCGACACATTAGCGCCGCCAAGCAAACAGGCAAACCACTGATCATTCATACCCGTAATTCGGCGGCGGATACTATCAAAATTTTAAAAGACGAAGGCGCTGACAGTGTTGGCGGCGTCATGCATTGTTTTACGGGTGATTTAGAAACAGCAAAACAGGCCATCGAATTAGGTTTCTATATTTCGCTGTCGGGTATCGTAACTTTTAAAAGCGCAACCGACCTGCAACAAATTGCCAAAGAAGTGCCAAATGAATTTCTGCTGGTTGAAACAGACTCGCCTTATTTAACGCCCGTTCCTTATCGCGGAAAAGCCAATCAGCCGGCTTATGTGAGTCACGTTGCGGAAAAAGTGGCAGACCTGCGTGAAATAACGGTAGAAGAGTTAACCAAAATCACCACTGAAAATTTCTTTCGACTATTCAGTAGCGCTATAGCTGTACAGTAAGCACTGTATTTATAGCCTATTTAATTTCTGCGACTGTCACTAATCGCATTGCGGTAACAGCTTACTGCTCGCTCCAGTTTTCCCTGTGGTGTATAAAAATGCGGCGAAAAACGTAAGACGTGATCGCGTACCGCACAGACAACCTTGTGTTGGGTTAAATAAGGAAAAAGCTGCACGGCAGGAATGTTTTCATGACGAAAAGAAATGATCCCCGCATAAGCATCTGCGGATATATCTGTAACAACTTTGCAGCCATCGATATTCGATAGCTCGGCGTGTAAATAGTCCAGCTTATTCTTGATTAGCATTTCAACTTCTTTGATACCCACTTCAAACAATAACGATAAACTGGCATGCAGGGCATGAATGCCGAGCATGTTGGGACTGCCACATTCGAAACGACGTGCGCTTGATGCAATCTGCCAATCCAGCTTGTCATAATTCCCGCAGGCTTCGACCATATGCCAGCCGTACTGTTTTAGTTTTAAATTTTTTCGGGATTTTTCACGACAATAAAATACTGCAACACCTTCAGGTGCCATCAACCATTTATGTCCATCGGCAACAACAAAATCTGCATTGATCGCCTGCACGTCGAAAGGTGTAATGCCCAGGCTTTGTATCGCATCGACACAGAACAGCGTGCCAGCGGCCTGACAAGCATCACCCAGTGGCTTAAGATTTACTTTTAGACCGCTTGCATATTGAACAGAGCTGATCGTCAACAAACGGGTTCGCTCATCCATCGCGGTAATCAATGCATCTTCTGGCGAATGACCTGAATTTAGATCAACGAGTCGCAATTCAACGCCCTGCGATTTTAACGATTCCCAAACAATTCGATTGGAAGGAAACTCTTGATTTGAGGTGACAATATTGTCACCGGCTACCCAATCGATGCCGTAGGCAATAACAGATAAACCTTCAGAGGTGTTTTTTAACAGTGCAATATCATCAGAAGAGGGGGCGTTCAATAATTCGGCTAGCATCTTCCGTAATGAGACTTCCGTTTTCATCCAGCGCGGATAATGGGTTGCACCGATTAATACATTTTCATTTGTGAACGCATGAATTGCATCAGCGGTGCGCTGTGGCCAGGGCGAAACGCCTGCATGATTCAAATAGACATTGTCTTGCGCCTGCGGAAATTCTTTTTTAATTAATTCATCGATAGCTTGCATCATTGTCTTCGCTTTAATTATTCACGAGTATCATCCGGCTTTAATGGGACGACTCTGCCTAAATGTTCTGAAAGGCTATGTTTGTTTTCGTATTCTTCAACGGCTTTAAAAAACTCACTCTGTAATTGAATAATAAATTCATCAGGAAAATCTTTATAAAGCACCAGCTCATAATCAACCGGCTCATCAATGGCATTACGTTGCTGTGGTTTAAACTGATCCCATGTAATGTTTATATAACGTGAACGTTGACCATCGACAAAGATGACTTCTTCGGCATCAATAATACTCAGATACTGCAAACTTCTAATCGGAATAAACAGTGATTCTTCACCAATAGAAGCGAATAACAAATGCAGCTTATTGTAAAAAAACGAGGGTAAAGAGGCCTGTTCGCGGCGTATTTCAGGAAGACGCTCGAAACTTAGATCCATGCTATTAAATCAGCATTACGCCGTCAGACTGGCAAACAGGGTGGGTAATTGTTCAGGCAACTTTTCAACATTATCAATAATTGTATAATTATTTGCGCCAAAAATTCGCTTCACATAATCATCTGCATTTGGGTCTAGCGTTAGGCAGTAAGTCAACACACCTGTACTGTACAACTCCTCTACTGCTTTTTTAGTATCATGACGCAAATGCTGTGGATCACGTTCATCAATATCCGCAGGCTCACCATCTGTAAGCAGTAGCACCAGTTTTCGTTTTTCCTGCTGCTTTAATAAGTGCTGGCCTGCATGACGTAAAGCCGCACCCATACGTGTTGATAGTCCACCTTTCATACCGGCTAAACGTGATTTACTTTCATCATCAAAATGCTGATTAAAATCTTTAAAGCGGTAGTACTGCACATCATGACGCCCATCTGATGCAAAGCCATGTATCGCATAAGGGTCACCAATGCCTTCAATGGCAGTTGAAACCAGGGTCGCTGCTTCACGTGTTAATTGCAGTATCGTTTTCTCTGAACCGTTCATAGGCTCATTGGTTGATTCAGATAAATCCAGTAACAACACGACAGAAAGATCACGTGTCTTTAACACATTACGCATGGTAATACGTGTATTTGGTTGCTCACCCATTCGGATTGCAACCATCGCATCAATGGCTGCGTTAATATCAATTTCATCACCGTCTTCCATGTTACGCACGCGCTGTACGCCTTCAGGTGTTAACAAATCAATAATTTGTTTAATACGATGCGCAACCGGACGATACTCATCAACGATAGCCTGAATATCTTCTACATGACCACGGGGTTGACGACGCTCGTGAACTGTTGCCCAATCTGGGCGGTGCAACTGAATTTGATAATCCCATTCGTGATAATGGAATGGGTCTGACACCGGCTCTTTGCCCCACATATCATTGAAGCTTATTTGCTCATCAGTCAGATCATCTTCATAGGGACGCATGTTTGTTGAACAAGTCCAGATTTCCTGTGCATCATCACCGGCTAATTCGCAATCTACTTCATGAGCCATTTCGATCACGCTCATCTGACGACGCACCTGACGTTGACTTGCAGGCACATATTCAAATTCAGCATCAGCATCAAATTCTTCAAATTCCCACACGTAACGATTGTCATCACGGTACGGAATATCAATGCGCTCTAGAATACGCAAACTAGGAACTTCTTTGCGTCTCATAAATAAGTTAAAAACGTCTAATCCCAAATGCCATGATAATTGATTATCATCTTGCTTATCTTCAATTTCATTGTGAAATTTTTCTGCAATCGCGTTTAGTTCTTCATCATCCGAAGTAACCGAACTATCAAGTAACATTTTTGCAAAATGTTCCATGATTAGCATCGTTGGGTGTTCTACTTTCTTACCACCTAAACCGTCATCCTCTTCGCTTTCATTCATGATTGAAAGCCAAAGTTTCTTCAGGCCAGGAAATTCTTTTATAGCGATATACTCAATACGCGCATCTTCTAGCATACCAATAAAAAACATTTGCGCGGGGCTTAAGCCTTCTGCTGATATAGGAGCAGAAGCATATGCCATATGGGCTGCCATATGAGCTGATGTGGCACGATAGACTTCTAAGCCAGCTACATTGCCATAGTCATCCAGAGCATCAGGTAAATGTAAAACACGATGCTCTATAAAAGGACGAAAATCCGCAAAGTCTGCACCGGTAGGGCGTAAGAAAAAATCACGACCCCATAATGCTCGTAAGTAGAAATTAAGTTTACGCTGGGTTTTAATAAATAGAATGCCACGACGTTCTTTTTGTAAAACGGCTCGGCTATCTGCTGATTCCAAATTGAAATAAGCCGTTAAGTTGTTAAAATCACGACGATAAGCTTGCGCGCCAAAGTTAGCCCAACGACGTAAACCGCTTAAGGTTAATTTAGATAATAATTCCTCGACGTGATTTAGCATCGGCCGCACACCACGAGATGCCGTTGATGCAAGCTGGTGTATTAATGTTAGATAACCACGAAATAATTCTGCATCACCCAAATTTCGAGCAGCCGTTGGCATGCTGGCAAACAAAAGAGTAACAACTTCAGCAGATGTCATGGAAGATAATTTCATAGCAGCTGTTAAACAATCGCTAATAACATCTTCACCACACTCTTTTGCTACCAGTGGCATTTCCTCAAGGTAAGAAATAACAATACCTGCGCCGCGTCCCAAGTTACATAAACTTTTTGCGCCATCCATATATTCTTGCAAGCCCGTTGGTGACATAACACGCGATGCTTCTTGAAATGTGCTGTTCAATACATCACAAATTTCTGGCGCTGCTTCAGAGAGAAATTCTTCGTAATCGTCGAGTTTTATACTCATGTATTAAAGCCTCGTCGCAGAGGCACAGAGTCACAGAGTGCTTTAAATGCCGCCATTCGGGAACGACAGATTAAATCATTATTTAACTAAACTAGTTTCTCTGTATCTCCGTGTCTCCGCGTAAGTAAAAAATTAACCAAAAAATGTTTCCACAGCCGCATTTAAAGTATCACGCATATCAGGATCATCCGTTAATGGTGTAACCATAGTCATGCTGCATGCCGCTAAAGGTGAAACGCCTTGTAAGATTAGCTGACCTGAATAAACCAGTAAACGAGTAGAAATACCTTCGTCTAAGCCGTGACCTTTTAAGTTTCGCGCACGATGTGCAATGTGGACTAATTTTTCTGCTGTAGCAACATCAACACCAGACTCTTTCGAGACAATTGCAATTTCAGTTTTTTCTTCCGGGTAATCAAAATCCATACCACCAAAACGTTGTTTGGTAGATTGCTTAAGATCTTTCATTAAACTCTGGTAACCCGGGTTATAAGATATAACCAATTGGAAGTCTGGATGAGCATCAATTAACTCACCTTTTTTATCTAGTGGTAATTGACGACGGTGATCAGTTAACGGGTGAATTACAACCGTAGTATCTTGACGTGCTTCAACAATCTCATCCAGGTAACAAATTGCACCCATGCGAGCAGCCGTTGTTAATGGGCCATCTTGCCATTTAGTGCCGTCTTTATCTAAAAGGAAACGTCCCACTAAATCAGATGCCGTCATATCTTCATTACAGGCAACAGTGATTAAAGGCTTACCTAATTTCCATGCCATGTGCTCAACAAATCGAGATTTACCACAACCCGTTGGGCCTTTTATCATCATCGGCATACGCACACCGTATGCTGATTCATATAGCGTTATTTCATCACCTACAGCCTCATAATAAGGCTCATCTTTAATTATATACTGCGCTTTATCAACAACATTATCAGTAACAGACATGGCCATTCTCTCTTATGTTTATGTGCTAATTAGTTTTTAATTATTAATCTAAAATATTTCATGTATAAGGTCATTTGCGTAACCTCATAGATAAAATAATACAGACCAAAATGATTTTAACGTTTAACTTTCATCATCCGTCTCAACTTCACCTCTCCAACCCAAGGCTTTCGCTTCAGCAATTGCTTTGTCATGAATTCGTTGATGTTTTTCACGTAATTCAGGTGGTAAGTGACTCACTAAACAACCGTACTTATCCCACTCTTTATTTACTTTATCCAGTAGCGCATCAATACCTGCAAAATTCCAACCTTCACAGGTTTCTGTTTCTTCAATAACACCAAAGACCCAGGCATCACGAATAACCTTAGCTATAGCGGTCATACCAGCATCTATTTCGTTATCAATGCCAACATAGGTAGCAAGACGTTTATTCATACTTTACTCTTTCGTTATTCAATATTTACTTATTTAACATGACTTTTCATACTTCTTAAAACAAAAAAGCCTCTGATCGAAATATCGACAGAGGCTTTTTGTCTTACTTATGATGTTACCTTGTTGCTCTTAAACAGAAACGCCACGGTAGATAACCATAGAAGTACCAGCAGACTGTGCAAAGTTGTCAAAACCCAAAAGACGAACGTGGTTCTCAGGGTGAGCTTTATGACAGTTATCAAGTTCTGCAAGGATAGCATCAATGTCAGTTTCACCGAACATTGGAAGCTTCCACATGTACCAGTAGTTGCTTATTGCATTAGCTGGTTCTGTGTGTTCGATACCTGGGTTCCATCCTTTATCAACGATGTATTGAATTTGAGCGCGAGTAGACTCTTTGCTCAAAGGTGGCAGGTATGAAAAAGTTTCATATTTACGGCTTGCAGCAGCGTCGCCCAAGCTAGAATTGTAATCTTGTACATCACTCATGTGATTTGCTCCAAAATAATTAGTTAAGTCTCAAAGGCAAGCGGGTTAAGCCGCCTGCCATTTTAGATCAAAAAGGTTGCTTACTTATGGGCTACGTCAATCTTGTCAACAGTATCAAATTCGAATTTGATCTCTTTCCAAGTTTCCATTGCAATCTTAAGCTCTGGGCTATGTGCAGCAGCTTTAGTAAGAATATCCTTACCTTCTTTCTCAAGTTCAACGCCTGAGTTACGTGCTTCAACACATGCTTCAACCGCAACACGGTTAGCAGCAGCACCTGCAGCGTTACCCCAAGGGTGACCTAATGTACCACCACCGAACTGTAGGCAAGAATCATCACCAAAGATGTTAACCAGCGCAGGCATGTGCCATACGTGAATACCACCAGAAGCAACTGGAATAACACCAGGCATAGCGCCCCAATCTTGGTCAAAGAAGATACCGCGTGAACGATCTTCTTTGATGAATGAATCACGCATAAGGTCGATCCAACCTAATGTAGCGTCACGGTCGCCTTCAAGCTTACCAACAACAGTACCTGAATGAAGGTGATCACCACCAGACAGACGCAATACTTTAGCTAATACGCGGAAGTGAATACCGTGGTGCGGGTTACGATCTAATACAGCGTGCATTGCACGGTGAATGTGCAACAACATACCGTTATCCTGACACCATTGTGCAAGACCAGTGTTTGCTGTTAAGCCACCTGTCAAGTAATCGTGCATGATGATCGGTGTACCGATTTCTTTAGCGTACTCAGCACGCTTCATCATTTCGTCAAATGTAGGTGCTGTAACGTTTAAGTAATGACCTTTACGCTCACCTGTTTCAGCTTCTGCTTTTACGATTGCTTCTTGTACGAAGTCAAAACGAGCTCTCCAACGCATGAATGGCTGTGAGTTAACGTTTTCGTCATCTTTTGTGAAATCCAGACCGCCGCGTAAACCTTCGTAACACGCACGACCGTAGTTCTTAGCAGAAAGACCAAGCTTAGGTTTGATAGTACAACCCAATAAAGGACGACCATACTTATTAAGGATGTCACGCTCTGTAGTGATACCCTGTGGTGGACCATTACAAGTCATAACGTAAGCAATTGGGAAACGGATATCTTCCAAACGAAGAGCACGCAGTGCTTTAAAGCCGAATACGTTACCTACTAATGAAGTCAGTACGTTTACAACAGAACCTTCTTCAAATAAATCGATTGGGTATGCAACGAAAGCGTAGAAACAAGTGTCATCACCTGGAACGTCTTCGATCGCGTAACAACGGCCTTTGTAGTAATCAAGGTCAGTTAAAAGGTCAGTCCATACAGTCGTCCATGTACCTGTTGAAGATTCCGCGGCAACTGCTGCAGCTACTTCTTCACGAGGAACACCGTCTTGTGGAGTGATTTTAAAACAAGCCAAAAGGTCTGTATCTTTAACAGTGTATTCTGGTGTCCAATACGTTTCGCGGTAGTCTTTAACACCAGCGTTATAGGTCTTAGCCATTATTCGCTCCTTATATATTAAGTGGTTAACATTGGATTATCAGGTGAAATTTACCGCACCTGATATTGAAATTATTCTGCGTTTCATCCAAGTGCGAAGAATATTACATTAGATTAACAAGAAGGGATAATGATAATTTATTATCGTCACCATAAAGAATACTATATACTTAAACTCATGAAACCAACCCTACATCAATTACGTATATTCAGAACTGTGGCCAAGCTTAAGAGTTACACTCATGCGGCAGCTGAACTGCATCTTAGCCAGCCTGCGGTTTCGATGCAGGTTAAGGAGTTACAGCAGACAGTTGGCGTACCGCTTATAGAACAATTGGGGAAGAAACTCTATTTAACAGAAGCAGGGGAGACCATATACCATTGCGCCATTGAGATAGCTCGACGGCTGAATGAAGCTGGGGAAACGATAGATCATCTGCACGGCATCAAACGTGGGCGGCTAAAAATTTCTGTAGCAACCACCGCCAGCTACTTTGTATCACGTATGCTGGCACGATTCGCTGATTTATACCCTGAAGTCTCTATCACTCTTGATGTCACCAATCGCCAATCCTTAATGTCGCAATTAGCGAACAATGAACCCGATTTGGTCATCATGGGCGAACCGCCAACAGATCAAGATCTTATCGCGCAGTCTTTTATGGACAATCCGCTAGTAATAATTGCAGCACCTGGCCACGCTTTAGCAAAAAAATCTTCCGTGAAAATCGCAGAACTCGCAAACCAAACTTTTGTTATACGTGAAAAGGGCTCCGGTACTCGTGCGGCGATTGAACGATTTTTCAGCGCTGCTGGCGCAGAGATTAAAACCACCATGGAAATGACCAGCAATGAAGCCATCAAACAGACCGTACAGGCAGGATTAGGATTAGGCATTGTATCGAGCTATACCGTCGAACTAGAAATAGAAACCGGGAATTTAACGCAGATAAAGGCAAAAGGGTTTCCGATCATGCGTAAATGGTATCTCGTGCAGCGCGCAAGTAAGCGTTTATCGCCAGTTGCCAATCTATTTGAATCGTTTGTGCTTCAATATAAAAGAGTGGATACAGCGAATGCATAAATTTAGTGCGTATAATGTATATTATGTCAAATTGCAGAAGCGCCGGAAAAGACACCGACCTTTAGCTTGGCCTTCCAAGCAAAGTTGGAAAAACGTCAACCTTTTTTATGTATGACATCCTCAATGTTAATTGAGGGAGGTTTCCTGTTACATACAAAGAAGCAGAGTCATATGTCGCGCGCTAACAAGACGCTTGTTGGGATGCTGTGCCGCGAAGCGGCTTGCGCCCCACAGCTTTGCCGTTAGGCGCTCAAGAAGAGAATATGGAAATAATAAAAACCCTTGGCCTTTTCGTTATAACAGCAGTAGCTGAGATTATCGGCTGCTACCTGCCTTATCTCTGGCTCAAGCAGGATCGATCGGTATGGTTATTGATTCCCGCTGCAATCAGCTTGGTTGCTTTTGCCTGGTTACTCACACTGCACCCTCAAGCTGCTGGCCGTGTGTATGCGGCCTATGGAGGGGTATATGTGAGTGTGGCACTACTTTGGTTGTGGGCTGTAGATTCAATACGGCCCACGGTAACTGATTGGGTAGGTGTAGGAGTCGTCCTAATCGGCATGGTCATCATCATGTTTGGGCACCGCTATGCCTAACAGGCGCTCTTTCAGACACAAACTACGCTGCGCTTCGTTTGCGCTGCACAGCCTGGGCCGAAAGCACTAATTCAATATTTTTAAATCAGCTTTCGTTTTCGCGAATAGCTGACCTTCACGGTAGTTAGAACGAGACCTTTGCACGATGAAGCGTTTCGAACACACTCAGCCATGCCGTTCATTTTTTTCTGATCACCAGTGACTTTTGCCCGTCTCTATGACGATTAA